>Ga0208589_1000915_pt1 | contig 12938 bp, 14 predicted proteins | sample NGESurshal092012_2_FD_184486 | JGI IMG/M metagenome (GOLD analysis project Ga0208589, IMG submission 184486) | Arctic peat soil microbial communities from Barrow, Alaska - NGEE Surface sample F53-2 shallow-092012 (SPAdes) | ecosystem: Environmental > Terrestrial > Soil > Wetlands > Peat ... | reverse complement strand
TAGCTCTGGAGGATGCCACGCTCCACCAGCACGGTACGGCGCGTAGGCAGCCCTTCGCCATCGAACGGCCGTGTACCGAACCCTCCAACGCCGTCGAACACAAGCGTACCGTCATCAATCACCGTGATATTTTCCCCGGCAACCTGTTCGCCCAGCAGCCCGCTGAAGAAGGAAGCGTTGCGATAGATCGCATCGCCATTAGCTGCTTCAAAGATGTTGCCGATGATAGATCTTGCAATCTCCGGCGAAAAAACAACCGGAGCCTTCTGCGTTTTCACCTGGCGAGCACCCAGCCGCCGAAGCGTCCGCCGCGCCGCTTCCTTGCCCACGGCTTCGGGCGAATCGAGCTTCTTGACCGTGCGTGCATTAGAGAACCAGTAGTTCCGCTGCATGCCGCCCTTCTCGTCCTGCGCGATGGGCTGTGTGGAGAAGCCGCAATAGCTGCGCCGGTACTCGCCGACGAAGCCGCGCGAGTTAACAAGAATCTTGTGCGTCGTAGCCGTGTCGAAGTCGCCGCCGCCGGAGTTCTGGATGCGCGTGTCACAGGCCATAGCCGCCGCCTCGGTGCGCCGCGCAATCTCAATGCGCTCCGCCGGAGGCATCTCATTGACGTCCTCGAAGTAGAGCTTCAGATCGCCTTCCAGTTTGCCGAATTCGTTCCTCTCAGGCAGCCCGGCGAAGGGGTCTTCGCTGGTAATCTTTGCCAGCGTTACCGCACCTTCAACGAGCCGCGCAACACTCTCGTTAGAGAAGTCAGATGACGAGGTACTCGCGACTCTCTGGCCAAGAAACACGCGCAAGCCCACCGCACGCGAGCCCGACCCTTTAAGGGTCTCCACCTGACCCAGCCGCACCAGCGCCGAAAATTCGTCGCCTTCATAGACGACGGCTTCAGCGTCGGTAGCCCCGGCTTTCAAGGCTTTTGCAACAACATCGAAAGCAAGCTGCTTAAGATCGTGGACGGCAGAGGGTGCGGTCTGTGACAAGTCTCAAAACCTCAATAAGCAAGTAATCGACAAACAAGATCAATGGACCGGCGAAACGGTATCAATGGACCGGTGCTGAAGATCGCCGCGCCTCCCGGCCATCCGTGGACTTCAGGAAGTACATGCCGGCTGAGCAGTACTCGGAGTCACTCTTCAATTTGTGCTCGATGTGCGTAGCCATTCCATCTTCTGATCGGCGCTTGAAAACCTTCACTGCGCCGCCGCAGTTCATGCAGCGAAACTCCGTGTCGTTGTCTTCCAGCGCTTCTACGACGGATTTGACTTTCCAGAAGGGCTCGTACCCTCCGGTGGCCTTGATGCGGCGACGCTTCACTTCGCACTCATAAAACTTTTCACGTTCGCCTGCCATTGTCTGCCTCATATTCTTGATGCGGTTAAGCCGTTCGTTGAGTCGTGCTTTAAGCTGTACTGCGCGCAGGGAAACTTGCCAGCGCGATTGCGGGAATCTTCATTCGACCGGATGCGCTGACGGCCTGGGCTCGCGGCCATCGGTTGCCTTCTTGAAGAGCATGCCGCTGACGCAATACTCCGAGTCGGTCACTGATTTATGTTCGGCATAGGGCACCGTACCGACCTTGCTGTTGCGTCCCATCAACTTCAACACGCCATAGCAATCCTTGCAGCGAAACTCCGTGTCGCTATCGGCCAGGGCCTCTGCCACTTCCTTGACCTTCCAGAACGGCTCATAGCCTCCGCCCGTCTTCAGGCGGCGGCGTTTCACTTCACACGCATAGATCTTTTCGCGTTCGACGGCCATTATTGTCCTGTTCCCCCTACTGTCATGCGGTCAAGCTTTACTGTTGGCATGCCCACGCCCACCGGCACGCTCTGCCCGGCTTTGCCGCAGGTGCCAATCCCCTCGTCGAGCGCCAGATCGTTGCCGACCATCGACACATGCTTCAGCGCCTCAGGCCCATTGCCAATCAGCGTCGCGCCCTTCACGGGCCGCGTCACCTTGCCGTCTTCAATCAGATACGCCTCGCTCGCCGAAAAGACAAACTTGCCGTTCGTAATATCCACCTGGCCGCCACCGAAGTTCACCGCGTACAAGCCGCGCTTCACGCTCTTGATGATGTCTTCCGGCATGTCCTCGCCGTTGAGCATGTAGGTGTTGGTCATGCGAGGCATGGGAATATGGTGGTAGCTCTCGCGGCGCCCGCTGCCCGTGTTGGGCACACCCATCAGGCGCGAGTTCAGCTTGTCGGAGAGAAAGCCCTTCAGGATGCCGTTCTCGATCAGCACCGTCTCCTGCGTCGGCGTGCCTTCGTCATCGACATTCAGGCTACCGCGGCGTCCCGGCATCAGGCCGTTATCGACCACAGTAACCTTGCTGCTCGCAACCTGCTGGCCAAGGAGTCCTGCAAACGCAGAGGTCTTCTTCCGATTGAAGTCAGCCTCAAGCCCGTGCCCGACGGCCTCGTGCAGCAGAACGCCAGGCCATCCCGGCCCCAGCACCACCTGCATCTCGCCTGCCGGAGCCTCAATGGCGTCGAGCTGCAGAATTGCAGTCCGAGCAGCCTCGCGGGCGAAATGCTCCGGCGACTTCGTCCCTTCGAAAAAGTCCATCGTGACGCGCCCGCCGCCGCCGCTGGTTCCCCGCGCCGTATTCGCGCCTTCTTTCGCAATGACGAAGACATTCAGGCGCGCAAGAGGCTGTGTATCGCTGGCGAACGTCCCATCCGAAGCCGCCACGAGAATCCGCCGCAGCTCATCGCTGAACCCTGCTCGAACCTGTGTGATGCGCGGATCATAGGCCCGCGCGGCCTTGTCGGCGCGTTCGATCAAAGCGAGCTTCGTGGAAATCTCCGCATCACTGGTTGCTCCCGCAATGGGATAAAGCGATGGTGATCCGTCCGGCTGGCGAAAGCCACTCATCAGCTCTTTCGCCGGACCACTGGCAATCAGTGCAGCCGTACGCGCTGCACGCAGCAGCCGCTCGCTCGAAAGATCGTCCGTATAGGCGTAACCGGTGCGCTCCCCAGAGACCACGCGTACCCCGCAGCCCACGCTGATCCCCTGGCTGGCCGATTTGACGAGTGACTCATCAATCCCCAACGAGGTAGACGTAACAGACTCAAAATAAAGGTCGGCGTAGTCTCCGCCAGCCGAAAGTGCTTCTCCCAGGCAGCGCTCCATCAGGCGTTCGGAAAGTCCGAGTCTCTCGATGAAGTAGCGTTTGTGGTCCGGAGCAGGTATTGTCATCTGCTTTGATTCTAGGCTTCGCGGAGAGCCACGGCAAATGCGTGCCTTCTTGTGCGAACCAGAAATCAGCGATTGCAGCGCGCGCTCGACCGAACCCTGCCAGAGAAATTTTACCGGCCGTGCGAAGGGTCGGACGAGTTGGCTTCGTTCATGTCGAGTTGGAAGTTTGGCAAACCCGGCGCATAGCAATTCCCGTCGGCCGCGTATGTCTCGCCGCACGCCCGCGTGATCGATTTGCGCCGTGGCGACTGGGAGTACTGCCATGCCACGGCATCCGGCGTGCCGCTGTGCGAGAGCGGCGGCGGCTCCAGCGTGCAGCCATTCGATGGCGGACACGGATCCTGCGCCACCCACAGCACAATCTTGTGAAGGTGCTGCGCAGCCACATGCTCGTCGATGTCCTGTGCAGTAGTAATGGTGTGTCCGTGCTCCTCCTTAACAGGCTGACCACTCGCGTAGACGCCGGGCAAATAGTTGGAGCGCGCCACAGCCTCAGTCCACGCAAACAGATATGCTGCCTGTTCATCGAGCAGGCGTCCGCCCTCCTCCTGATCGAGAAAAATAATCGTGTGTACCGGGAAGCCTTCGCGTTTCGCCGCCGCAACCGCTGCTGTAGCGTCGCTCCGTCCCAACTCAGCCGGTGCGGTTCCTCTCTTCTGCTCCTTGCGAATCTGCGCGTCGAGTCTTCCATTGAAGAGCACAAGGAACCCGAAACTCTGGCGCACCAGGGCGTCGCGCTTTCCAGCCCACAGATTCAGGTCGGCGCCCGGCGGAGTATTGAGCCAATACCCCACGAAGCTGAAATGTTGCCGCAGCACAGGCAATGCAGAGTCGGCCGGATAGATGTTGCTGTCGAATCCAACATAATTCCGTGCTGAACTGGATCGATGCGGTAACGGCTGCTGCGCGCAAGCGGCTGCGACGAAAGCAAAGACGGTAAAGCTGACGGCGAACAGGCGCATACAGACTCGAAGGACTCAGGCAGAGTCATAATTAAGGTTACACAAAAACTTATGCTACCTTGCATTTTATAGAGTGGAGACGACCCCAATGACCCCGCACGAGTTAGACCCAAGGTTCCCCATCGGCAAATTTGCAAAGCCCGAGAAGATCACGCCAGACGAACGCAATGGCGCAATCGCATCGCTCGCGGAATTGCCAGAGCAATTGCGCAACGCAGTCAACGGCCTCGACGCTGCTCAACTCGACACGCCCTATCGCGACGGTGGCTGGACGCTGCGGCAGGTTGTGCATCACGTCGCCGACAGCCACATGAATTCATTCATCCGCATCCGCCTCGCGCTCACCGAAGACTGGCCCGTCGTCAAGACCTACGAAGAAGCCGCCTGGGCAACGCTGCACGACTCGACCGCCCCCGTAGAATGGTCGCTCGAACTAATCGAAAGCCTTCACGCCCGCTGGGTCATGCTGCTCCAGTCGCTCAACGAAGCCCAGTGGCAGCGCGGCTTTCGCCATCCGGAGAGCGGCCCATCCACGGTAGAAATGGCAACCCTGATGTATGCCTGGCACTCGCGCCATCATCTCGCCCACATCACCCATCTCCGCGCCGCAAAGGACTGGTAGCGCCCTCATGAAAGCTGTACCCTCGCGCCGTTCTGCAACCGCAGAGCCTGAACAGACGGTCGAACAAATTGCCTCCGCTCTCGAAGCCTTCCTCGCCGAGCACTCCCGCACCGTCGTGCTGGAGGATGGCAAGGTCATCTTCGACATGCGCGAGGCAAAGTACAAACTCGCCACCGAACATGGTCGCTGCACGCTGCACATCTGGGACGAAAATCGCAATCTCGTCCGCCGCGTGAGCGCCACGACAACGCGTAACGGTGCGCTCCGCCTCAGCACCCACCGCTTTGGCCAGACGAAGCCGCAGACGCTCGAATTCGTTGCAGACCGCGACCGCCGCACCCCTTCCACGCGAGAGGCAACGCGCATCAAGTATCTCCGCGTGCTCGACCGAGTCCTCCTCCGTAGCTTTCCCGAGTTCAAGCCCGAGGCCTTTCGCACCGCGATGGATCTCGAAAAGAGTTTTGGCCCGGCGTACGCACGTGGCTCACTGGTGCAGGGGCAAAAAGCCTGGGCAGTCATCGCTGTCAACGAAGAGGAGACGCCCGCCACCGTTGACGGCATCCTCACGCTCGGGATCCTCTGGCTGCACCACTGCCGCGAGTCCGGCGATGGCCGCCGGCTCTATCAAGGGCTCAAGCTGATCGTTCCCCGCGGCATGGCGACGCTCACGCTCTCGCGCCTCGCATGGCTCAGCCCCGCCGCAGCGCAGTGGGAGCTATGGGAACTCGACCAGGCAACCGAAGAGATGCAGCAGCGCGACGCCGCCGACCACGGCAACCTCACCACGCGCCTCATCCACGCACCCAACCAGCAATCCGCAAAGGAGCGCTTCGCCGACTCTGCCACGCGCGTCATGGCTCTTGTTCCCGACCTCATGCGCGAGATCGTCGAGCAGCGCATCCGCAGCGGAACCGAGCTGGCCTTCCTGCTCCATGGCCTCGAATTCGCACGTATCCGAATGGGCTACTCCAGCAACTCCTTCAACAGCGCACAAGAAATCACCTTCGGTGCAGGGGCAAACGAAACGCCGCTCACGCGAGATAACGAAAACGACCTGCGCGCATTGGTGGCACAACTCTTCGCCCGCCGCATCGCTGGCGGAGACAAGCGTGATCCGCTCTATCGCATGCAGCCCGAGCGATGGCTCGAAAGCGTGTTGCGCCGCAACGTCGAGCCGCTCGACGCGCACCTCGATCCAGTCCACGTCTACACCCAGGTGCCAGCCTTTGCCGCAGCAGACCGCGGCATGTTGGACCTGCTCGGCATCACCACCGACGGACGCCTCGCCGTCATCGAACTGAAGGCCGACGAAGACCTGCAACTCGCGCTCCAGGGGCTCGACTACTGGGTGCGCGTTCGCTGGCACCACCAGCAAAATCCCGACCAGATGACCGGCCTCGGCGAGTTCCAGCAGCACGGCTATTTCGCCGGCGTTTGCCTCTCCACAGAGCCGCCACGCCTCTACCTCGTCGCCCCTTCGCTCCGCATTCACCCCGCAACCGAGATTGTCTTGAAATACCTTTCGCCACGCGTCGAATGGACCCTTGTAGCCCTCGACGAACGCTGGCGCGCGAAAGTTAAGGCTGTCTGGAGGAAGCGTAGCCCCGTACTTGCAAAGTAAATACAATGTAGCTACAATCAGCGCAAACGTTTAGAAGCCATTTATCAATAATTCGATAGGTGGCGTCCACTCAAATGATGTCGATCATGATGAATCGTTGAATAGCAAATCTTTTATAAGAGAGCTTCGTGACATTCGATTGGGACAAGGCAAATCTGGAGCACATAGCTGAACATGGGATTACGCCGGCGGAAGTCGAAGAAGCAATCGATAACGATCCGCTCGATTTGGAAGTTCAGATGGTGGCGGGTGAAGAACGGATTTTGCAAGTCGGTCCTACTCGCGCCGGACGGATGTTGATGGTGGCGACCACCTGGAGAGAGGAAAAGCTGAGAGTGGTGACGGCGTTTCCTGCGTCGCCAGGCTTCCGAGAACACTATCTACGACAGAAAGGAGCTAGACATGCCAAAGAGAGAGATGACAAAAGAAGAAGCAGGCATCCCCAGGTTTAGGAATGAAGCTGAAGAAGCTGCCTGGTGGTTCAACAATCAGGATCTTATGCTGCGCCTCTTTGAAAATGCAGCGGCGCAAGGCCGCCTGGGGCATGGCACGGCAAAAACCCAGGCAGCGGAGAAGCAGGCCGCGAAGAGCACAACCATCCGGCTCGATCCAACGGACTTATCGCGTGCAAAGGAGCAGGCAGAGAAGAAGGGACTTCGCTATCAGACCTATCTGAAAATGTTGATTCACGAGGCGCTGGGGCGGGAAGACGCAGCCGCGCACCGATAGCCTTTGTGTCCGCTGCGTCCAGTGCAGGAGGTGGCGTTGGTACTTATCGCCACGAGTGGAGAAGTAGAGGCCCTATGACCTAATGCAGTGACTGGTGTGGCGTTTCATCCGGAGTCGTAGTGATCGATCCGCCTGATCTGTATTCTTCACGGTAATAATTGAAGGACTTGAAAGCGGCATATGGACAACCCAGTAAGGCAAGCGCGACATTCAGGCTGAACTTGCGAGTGATGTAGAGGCCGAAAAGAATGAAAATTTCCCATAGGATGAAGACGACTACGCCGGTTGCCCATAACCATAAACGTAGCATTCTTTCCCAATTTATTCTCATGGCAATCTGACCGGATCTTCAAAGTTTTTAGTGACCGCATGACTCGGAAACGAACATGTTCTCACGCTGATCAACTCGTTGGATTCTAAGCCCTGCTGGGGCGTTGTTTGTCTGATTAGAGAAAAAGGCTTCGATAGCGTCTAGCACCGTATCGCCGTTTTTCGACTCAAATATCTGCTTGCGCAGCGCCCCGCCGCCCGGAACGCCATGCGTGAACCAGCTCGCGAACTGCTTCATCTTGCCCACGCAGTCGCGATTGCGCTGTTCGCGAGCGATCTGGCCCGCGGCTGTTATGGCAGCCGCCCGCGCTGCTTCGGCAGCTTCTTCGAGTGCGATCTCATCCACCAGCATCTGGAAGTAAGTCCGGATCATGCGGTAGCGATCCTGATCGCTAGGCTCGTCGTAACAGCCAACGCCAGTGGTCTCTTTCGACGCGGTGTACTGCGCAATCTGGCGGAAGATCCACGGGTTTGAAGGCGCGGCACGGCCAATCATCACCGCATCGCAACCCGTCGCGTCCACCATGGCGGCAGCATCTTCGGGCGTCCGAATGTCGCCGTTGCCGATGATCGGAATCTTCACCGCATCCTTGCACGCAGCGATGTACTCCCACCGCGCCTGTCCCGTGTAACCATCCTCGCGCGTACGGGCGTGCAGAGCCAACGCGTCCAGGCCGCAGTCCTCAGCCAGCCGTGCAAGCTCCACGCAGACAATGTGGTGGTCATTCCATCCCATTCGAATTTTGACCGTAAAGGGAATCGTGACTGCCGCGCGCACCGCTTTAAAAATCGTCTCAATCAGAGGCAGGTCGCGCAGCAAACCAGAGCCGCCATTGCACGCGACAACCCGCTTCGCCGGACAGCCAAGGTTCAAATCAACCAGGTCGAACCCGGCGTCCTGGCAAATCCGCGCCGACTCCGCAAGCGTCTCAGGGTTCGATCCGAACAGCTGTGCAGAGATCGGGTGCTCATCGTCGTAGTACGTCAGGTAGCGTTTGCGCTTCGTCTCGCGCATTCTCGACAAGCCATCGGCAGAGGTGAACTCCGTCATAATCAGCCCGCAGCCCGACTGCTGGTTCGAAGTCTCCTCGGTCACATCCGCCGTCGTGGCCGCGGCCGAAAATTGGCTCGCATTTTTGATGAAGCGGCGAAACACCGTGTCCGTGACGCCGGCCATCGGCGCCAGCACGGTCGCCGGGGCAATCTTCACCTTGCCAACAGAGAAGCTCGCTGGCACGCGGCTATGCTCGGGCATCGCGTGGTCCACGGGATCGTCCCAGTGCTTCTGCTCGAGCGTGTAGCGCTTCTTCATTGCGTTCATCCTGCAGCTGAAAAGCAAAGGCCTCCGTGGCTGGCGGAGGCCCTTGCGTGGTTTAGGCTCCGCTTACTTCGCGGCGGTCTCGGCCTTGCCCGCGTCGGACTTGGCAAATTTACGTCGGAAACGCTCCACGCGGCCCGCCGTGTCGATCAGCTTCTGCTTGCCGGTAAAGAACGGGTGGCAGGCAGCGCAGATTTCAACAACGATGTCGCCCTTGTGCGTCGAGCGGGTCTCAAAGTGATTGCCACAGGCGCACTTAACGGTGATGGTGTCGTACTTCGGGTGAATACCTTCTTTTGGCATAATCGATTCCTTTTACTGAACTTGTGCCTGGTTCGGCTCGCGGATCGCTTGCAACGGTCTAGGTTCACGTCACATCGAGGGGCCTGTCGCGCCGCCGCCCACGCCCCGGTCAAGAGGCATGCAGGCAGTCTTACTAGTTTATCCAAATTATCCTACCTTCGTATACAGATTCACACAGACGCAACAGGATTCATCTGCTGCGATACTAGAACGACAACAATGATCGAAGTCTGCCCCAAATGCGAAGGCTCCGGCCTCAGAATCATCCAGCGCGAAGACGGAACCCAGTTCGCCCAGGACTGCACTTGCCGCATCGAACGCCGCGCCGCCCGCATGATGTCCCGCGCCCACATCCCCCGCCGCTACGAGCACTGCACCCTCGAAAGCTACGAGACCGACTTCCCCTCGTCGAACCGCACCCTCAGCGCCGCCCACCTCCGCGCCCGCAAGTTCGTCGAGAGTTACCCCCTCGAAACCGCAGGCACCGGCCTCCTGCTCACCGGCTCCATCGGGGTAGGCAAAACCCACCTCGCCGTTGGCATCCTGCAGGCTCTCGTTGCCGAACGCGGCGCCACCGGCCTCTTCTACGACTACCGCGACCTCCTCAAGCAGGTGCAAAACAGTTACAACCGCCAGGTCGCCGCCACCGAGCTCGAAATCCTCTCTCCCGTCTTCGACGCCGAAGTCCTCGTCCTCGATGAACTCGGCGCATCCAAGCCCACCGACTGGGTCTGGGACACCGTCGCCCACATCCTCAACACCCGCTACAACGACCGCCGCACCACCATCATCACCACCAACTACGCCAACCTCGGGCCCCTCGGCACCGAACCCTCCCCGCGAGGATCACTCCGCGAAGAGACCCTCGGCGACCGCATCGGCGAGCGCATGCGTTCCCGTCTACAAGAAATGTGTGTTGTCGTCGAGATGCACGGAGAAGACTTCCGCCAGAAGGTCAAACGCGCAAGCTTCGCCTAGCGTGATTCAGCCCAGCCTGCCCCCAAGCTATAGAAGCGTAGCCAGGAAGACGATGCCCGCCGTCATCGCGGCAATGCGGTACAGCCGGTCCGCCGAGACCGGCACCGTCGGCGCCTTTGCCCCCGCACAAGCCATCGCTGGCTCCGTTATCGAGCGAGGCGTTTTGTAATCGATAGAGCTCATGGGCGTCTCCCCGTGTATCAATAGATGATCGTTAACGCGATCTTGCACCAACAAGTTCCGATCAAACATGAAATTTCCGCCAAGTTTTTTCACCCGGACACCGCACGGATTCTCCTCGCGGCGAACACGTCCGCGGCGAACGCCTCCAGCCGGTATAAAATTCCCGTCTATGAGCGATCAGGGACAGAGCGACCAACCGCAATCCGCAACGGATCAGCAGCCAACCGGCGATACACAGGAAGCTCCAACAAATCCAGCCAATCCCAGCACCTCCCAGCCAGCCATGTTCGCCACCAAACCGGCCGAGGGTGCTGGCCTCCCCGCAATCACCTGGATCATCGCAGGAGCGGTGGTACTCGTTGTGATCCTCTCCCTGATCTTCTTCGGTCGGAGAAAGTCATCGGCCCCCGCCAACACCATTCAGCCTCTAGCTTCCTACGCCGCCAACCTGCCCATGTCGCAATTCGCCATGAGCGAGTCCACCAGCCTCTCCGGCTTCAAATCCACCTTTATCGACGGCCACATCCACAACGCAGGCCCCCTGACCGTCACCGGCATCACTGTCCAGGTCGTCTTCCGCAACGACGAAAACCTCTCGCCTCATGTGGAAACCCTCCCCCTCACCCTCATCCGCACCCGGGAACCTTACATAGACACCCAATCCGTCAGCGCTGCTCCGCTCAAACCAGGCGATGACCGTGACTTTCGCCTGATCTTCGAGTCCATCCCCGAAAACTGGAACTTCCAGATGCCCGAAGTCCGCATCATTCAGGTCACCTCCAAATAGTCCGCAATTTACCCGTTTCAGCAATACTTTCCGGGTGACCGGAACTAATTGCGTGAGGCAGCCCTAATTACGCTGCTGGGTCCAACTGCGGAAACCCGTCCAACTAGTTACTTATCAATAACATCTGACCCAATCCCACTTTGGCACGCTACCTGCTCTAGTATCTGCGTGTTGAGGTCTGGAAGCAGAGGCCCATCGTTAGAATCAGGAAGTCATAGGAGCTCAATGATGAAATCCGGAAATAATTTTGGTCTCTCGGTGCTGTTGTTAGGAAGCGCTCTCGGCGTCACGGCGCTGGCGCAATCCAGCGCACCCCCGGCCCAGCCGGCGCAGGATAGCTCTACTGTTTCCACGTCGACGACCGGCTACATCAACCCTTCCGATAAAGGCACCTACGCTACCGGCCAGCCGCTGGAGATGCAGTCCAAAGAGGGCTTCTGGGGTCACATGAACCCCTTCGCCCGCAAGAAGTGGGTAAAACGGCAGATCGATCCCATCAAGGACCGCGATAACGAACTCGATCAGCTTCAGGCAAAGAATGCCAATGATATTCGCGACGTAGACAGCCGCGCCCAGGCCGGCATCCACCGTGCGCAGGATACCGCCAATACTGCGGACCAGAACGCTCAGGCCGCCAGCACCCAGGCCACCGCCGCCCAGACGCTCGCTACCAACGCCAGCACCCGTACCAACGCGCTTGGCAACACGGTAAACAACCTCGATCAATATGAGCAGGTCTCTGCGGCAAATGTGCCGTTCGCCCGTGGGCGCACAACACTCGGCCCCAAGGGCAAAGCCGACCTCGACAATCTCGCCACCACGTTGGCTGGTGAGAAGGGATACATCATCGAAATCGAAGGTTACAGCCGTTCCGGTGTGCAGTCCTCACAGGCAATGGCAGACGCTGTAGCGCGCTACCTCGTTACTGAGCATCAGGTGCCGGTCTACCGCATCTACACCACCGGCATGGGGCGGAACAAGACGGCTGACACCGAAACCGCAGTCGTCAACGGCGTTCACGTCTCGCTGATGCACAACAGCCTCGCAACGATGGACGCCAACTCGGCCTCCAACGCTGCCCCCGCTGCTCCGGCAGCCACAACCTCCTCCCAGACCGGAGTGAGCAATCCGCAAGAGGTGAACTAAGTAGGCCCTCCCCCAGGGTGGCGCAGCCTTGCCGCGCCGCCCGCAAGTTTGCCGGGATAGTGACCTAGATCACACCCGCAAAAACCTCTCCTAACCAGAGAGAACCAAGGCAGATTGGCCCCTCAATGAGGGGCCGCTTTTTTTAACCCGACATCTCCAGCCCGGTAAAAAGGTATACTCGCCACGAAGTGGCCGCCCCACGCGCAGTGGGCCCGTCCGGCAGGACAGCGAATCACAGGCCACGCTAAGAATTCCGTCTGGCCAATGTCAAGACCGCGAACTCTCCCGAACCCGCCTAACCGACTGGAAACAAAGCGAATATAAATCTCCGGAAGTTGGCGGTTTAGTTCTACTCCGTCCGTTAAAATGAAAAGAGAGTGAAACAGAGGCAGCGAAGGGGATGTTGGGGCCTTTATTAAGAATGAATTGCCCATAAGTCTTTTGTTAAGAATATTTTGCCTGTAAGCCATTTGTAATGAATATTTTGGCGGCAGTGAACAGCGTAAAGTACTGAATCTGGCTATTTTACGGGTGGGGTAGGGGGAGGGGGGGCACCCCTGAAACAGAGAAGTGGGTTAGTTCCAATTTTTAGTTAAGGGCAAAGCTTCAGCCGTACCGGAAATGGCTCTTTACAGCTGGGGCTTCAGAGGATTTTGAAAAGTCCGTCTTGCTTAAGGGCACGGCTTCCAGCCGTGCCATGAGTACCGTGACATCAGTGCGGCTTTAGCCGCCGAGGTGCGCTTTTTCTCC
>Ga0208589_1000913_pt1 | contig 12952 bp, 11 predicted proteins | sample NGESurshal092012_2_FD_184486 | JGI IMG/M metagenome (GOLD analysis project Ga0208589, IMG submission 184486) | Arctic peat soil microbial communities from Barrow, Alaska - NGEE Surface sample F53-2 shallow-092012 (SPAdes) | ecosystem: Environmental > Terrestrial > Soil > Wetlands > Peat ... | reverse complement strand
CCACGCTCAGTGACGTTAGCGCGTGCGTACCAAGGGAAAGGAGAGCCTAGATTGAGATTTTCGAAGGTACGCGCGCGACTGGAGATGGCGGTCGCGTTGTGCGCAGGAATTCTCGGAATCTCGACCATCTTCTGGCACGACTGGATCGAGGCCCTGACTGGCTGGGACCCCGATAATAACAGCGGCGCTGTGGAATGGATCGTGGTTGGGGGACTATTGGTGATGGCAGTCTCACTGGGTCTAGCAGCACGCCACCATTGGTGGCTACTGACCGCGGCCCCAGACAGATAGCGGCAGTCGGGGCAACAAAGGCAGCATTCAGATTTGTTGAACGCAGCGGGTGTCACTCGACTAGGAGGGTCATTCACAAGATCATCAACTGCAAGTTGATCAAGCTCTGACCGCTGGGGACGCGGTCCGGACTACTTGATGATCATGGCCGTGAATAAGCCTCTGGATATAGGCATGAGCCCTACGTGCTCCACGTATAGGGTCGATTCGCGACGGCTGGGCGGCGACCTCTTGACAGGAACTCACCCCAGCGTCAATGGCACGGAAGCGAATCGCCGGCAGGCAACGGCTAGCCGTCGAGCCAAAACTACGACAAGGGAAAAAGGGGGAGCACCGTGGAATCTGAACCCGATGCGTTGTTCGCGTCGTTGGCGAACGTGGCCGACCTCGAGGACTTCCTGCACGAGTTGCACGAACGCCTCGGTGACCGGGAACTGAAGCACGGCGATGATCTGACCGCCCGGGCTTCTGATCTCGGTGTCCGGGTCCCGGAGTTCCTCGCCGGCGAACCACTGGTCTACGAGCTGCACGACCACAAGGAACACGGCATTGAGGGCCGCGCGCTCGTTCTCGTGCGCCCGAGCGGGATCACCGATCCGGTGGCCGAGCTCAAGATCTTCTGCGGTCGGTGGAAGCGCTACACGATCTGCCTGGAATGCGGCTGGATCTGGTGCAAGATCGTCATCTACGGCAGATTCTGACATCGACCCCAAAGTACAGAGGCGCGCCGCATAAGCGCCCTGCTGGGGTGGACCGGTCTTTAGCGGTCACGGGAGGCGAGCATGTCAACGCTCATCAGGTCTATTGCGGAGGCGGCGGCGGGTGAGGCGTCGGCGGTGGCGGTGGCGGCTTTTGACGACGGTGAGGTGCTGACGGCGTGCCGTGACGGGTCGGGGAACCTGCTGTTGATCGGCTGGCTGACTCCGCCGGGGGAGTTCACGATCACCCGCGCCGGTGACAGTGCGGGGCTGGCCGGGGAGATCAGCGAGGTCGCCTTGGCGGTGCTGGGCCGGCGGGCGGTGACCGCGGTACGCGACGGCAGCGGCAACCTGCTGATGATCTCCTGGGATGCGCCACCGGGACTGGGCACGATCACCCGCCCGATCCCGGAGGGCACCCACGCCAGGGAAGTGTCGGCCATCGCGATGACCACCCTGGGCGCCGACATGCTGATCACCGCGGTGCGCAACGGAAGCGGCAACCTGGAGTTGATCAGCTGGGGGCTGGAATCCGATGCCACCGTGGGGCGCCTGCAGGATACGAGCAACCACCCCCCCGGGGAGGTCACCGCGGTGACGATCACCGCCCTGGATGACAGCAATGTGATCACCGCGGTGCGCAACGGCAGCGACGACCTGGAGCTGATCGGCTGGAACGTGGACGGCAACGGTGTCTTGACCCGCTGGCCCGGTGATCCTGGCCTGGCCGGCGGGGTCGGCTTCATCGCCCTGGACACGCTGACTGCCACCTTCAACGGCACCACCGTCACCACCGTACTGACCGCCGTCACCGACGCTTCGGGCAACCTGCTGCTCATCGCGTGGGCCGCCGACCCCGCCGGAGGTTTCACGCGGCTGACCGATGCCAGCGCCGGGGAGGCCACCGACCTGGCCATCACCACCACGATCACCCCGGCCGGGACTCCCACCGCGCTGGTGTCGATGCGCCAGGGCAGCGGCAACCTGAAGATCATCGCCTTCGACCTGATCGGCGAGGTCGACAGCACCGGTCAACTCCAGGGGATTCTGGTGCGCACCGGCGACTACGCCAACCGCGCCGACGCCGACGTCACCGACACCACCCTGCTCACCCTCGACCCCGACCGCATCCTGACCGCCTGCCGCACCGACAACGATCTCGACCTCACCACCTACCAGGTCACCGACGCCGAGACTGTCTCCGCGCCCCGCAACATCCTCGGCATCTCGTTCCAGAACCCTGCGTTGCCCTCGCCGGGCGACGACTGGGCGGCCAGCGGCGGCGACAGTTTTCCGCTGAGCCGAGACCACGAGTGGGTTCAGGTGCTCGCGCCGGACAACGAATACGACGAGGACACGCTTGTCGGCTGCTCAGGATGGGTCATCGGACCGAACGACTCCGGCGGTGACGTCCCGATGACGCATGCGCTTGGCTTCGACTGGGAATGCCACGTCGCTCTCGACGACGACAACGGTGTCCTTGGCCTGCTCAGCCAGGCAGAGATACGCGAAGATGACGATCGGCTGCAGCTGGCTGAGTACCTGGGGCTGGCGGTGCCCAAGGGGCTGCTTGGCGTCGAGTGGGACAAGAACGTCCTGCCGCCGAGCTTCCGGGGGCAGGTGAACAACGGCGACCGAGTCGCCTTGTTCGGGCGATGGATCGCCGACACCGGCCACGACATCGATGGCCGCTACCGATCCGAGATTCATCCCCCACTGTTGATGGCCAGTGCCAGCGTGCAATCGCCGAAAGGGCGCGGGCGTCCAGTCACCCGGATGCTCCTGGTGTCGCGACCCTACCTGCATGGGCAGGAATTCGCGCAAGATGTGAACAACGTCTACTCCGACGGCGTGGACGACGACGGGGCCATGTTCGATCACCTCGTCAAGGAGCTCGGAAGGGTTGTCTGGGGGCAATCGTCCCAGGTAGAGGCACACCCCAAGATCAAGGAGCGGCCCTATCGCGGCAGGCACGAGCTCCATCTGCTGGTAGAGCCCCCGCCGGCGCCTGCCCCCTTCGGTCACGACCTCGTCGTTTCCTACCAGTTCACGGCCCGGCACGGTTGCAACGTACGGATCAGCGCACAATCCGGGGACCAAGTCGACGTCGTGGTCGACCTGGGCCAGATGAGAAGCTCACCCCGACTGCCGAAGCGGAGCGAACGCACCTACCAGCCTGATCAGCTCGACAAACTGTCGTCCGGGGCCGGCCTGGACATCGACGTGGCGAAATTGGCTGCCTACATCGCCGGGGCCCTTGTGGGAGTCGGCGCGCTGTATGTCTACTTCGTCCTCCGCAGGGGCATTCTCACCGACGAATACGCACCACTGCCTGCAGTCGACATCCACGACACCTCGCACGCCGTCACCAATGTTCCGGCGCAGAACATCACCCCGGGCGCGGGCATCGTCTTCGACGACGAGCAGCCCTGGCCCGTCATCGGTTGGCTGGAGGCAAGCTGGGTGCCGCACCGGCGCGGCTAGGTCCTCCGCTTCGGTACGAGTCGTGGGGTCGTGCCGCCACAGCAGCCCGGCTGGCCGCAGTCAGGTCATCAGTTCGACCCTGACACCTGTGAACGGGCGAGAACGGTCTCTCGCTGCGACCTCCCAGGGCGGCGCGACTAGCCCTGACAGCAACTGCTAGCCAGCGCCGATAGCGACGGCGCGGTCCAAGTATCAGAAGTATCGCTTCACTCGAGCCTGGGCCACGCGAACTCGCCCAAGAGCAACACGCCACAGCGGGCGAGCATCCCGCCACCATCTGAAGCATTAGCCAGAAGACATTAGGTCCCGGACGGGCCGCCAGGTCACCGGCCAGAATCGTAGGGGTGGGATAGCCGCGCCGGAAGCATCCCAATCGGTGGCCCGTCCTGAGCCAGCTGCCACGCCGCCACGTGCAGCCCGGCGCTGCCCGTTTGGCGACCTCGCTCCCCGGAAGTGAGCCGACCAATGCCGTCGCCCGGGCCGGCCCTCACGGACTCCGTTCCGCAGCCAGCTACGAGAACGTGATAACGGACCGTTATCACTTCCACGGACGGCCCGGCGCCTGTGCGGTCCGCGATGTACCGGCCTGGTGGGCGTGGGGGTGCGTCCCGGTTTCTGGAGTTCCCGCTCGGTCATCTCGGCAGCGGTGGCGCGTATGTATCTGGTCCGTGTACCGGCGCCTCTTCATTTACAGCCCCTGCCACCCCGGCGGGGTACTGAGGGGAGGCTTCGATGGCCATCGGTGACGGCATCCGGCGGGACATCGCCCAGGTCAGCCAGGCTGAGCGGGACCGGTTCATCACCGCGATCCTGCAGCTGGACACCGCCAAGTTCTACGGCGACGGGGTGTCGTACTGGGACAAGCAGGAGGATATCCACAAGAACGCGCACCTGGCCGGTGTCGACGTGCACGCCGGCCCCGGCTTCGTGCCGTGGCACCGCGAGCTGTGCAACCGGCTCGAGGAGTTGCTGCGCGAGGTCGACGTCGACCTGTCGCTGCACTACTGGGACTTCTCAACCGACCCGCGCGACACGTCCGGCGGCCGGGTCAACCTGTTCACCAGCAACTTCATGGGTTCCGACCAGGGCGATGCCGGGGCGCCTCTGCAGGACTTCGAGTCCACCGAGGGCGGCGGGCACACCCACATCTGGCGGGCGGTCAACTTCGGCAGCTCGTCGCTCGGTACGCCGGTCAGCCTCACCGACGCGCAGGTCGTCGGCTCCGCTACCTGGGAGGAGTTTAACAACGCCATCCAGCAGGTGCACTCCGACGCGCACGGCTACATCGGCGGCACCATCACCCAGGCGCACTACTCGTTCCACGACCCGTTCGTGTTCCTGCTGCACTCCAACATCGACCGGCTGTACTCGATGTGGCAGACCCAGTCCGGCCACCCCGAGCGGCTCGACCCGGCCACCGTCTACCACAACGACAGCGCCGACGCCGGTCTCAACGGCCCGGTCGAGCCGTGGGCCGGTAACCTCGCCAACCCGTCGTTGCAACTGCGGCCGTGGGCTCCGCCGGAGAACCAGCAGGTCGTCAAGACGTACAAAGATCCGTCGGTCGTCGCGCCGCCGTGCTACGACACGGTTCCGGCCGTGCCGTACCTGGCGGTGATGAACCCGAACCACGAGATCGTGTTCAACGACGTGCCAACAGGGGAGACCACGGCACGGGCGGCGGTGTTCCGGGTGTTCTCCTGCGGGTCGGTGACCTTCCACGTCACCACGCCGGTGGGCGCGCCGTACGTGGTGCTCACGTCCAGCCGTACCGTTCCGCACGCGCTCGTGCCCTACACCGAGGCCCTGCTGTGGTTCGGGATGACCGGCCAGGCCGCGAACACCGGGGGACCGAACACCCCGGTCACCATCCACTGCGACGAGACGAATACCGATTACCAGTTCACGCTGAAGGGCAACTCGATCGCCCGGCCGACCGTAGCGGTGTGCCTGTCGCTCGACCAGTCCGGCAGCATGAACGACCCGGCCGGTACCGGCGGCGCCACCCGGGTGCAGGTGCTGCGCGAGGCGGCGGGTCGGTTCGCGCAGCTCATCCAGGAGAACAACGGCATCGGGTTGATCCGCTTCGACACCGTCGCGTACCCGGTCAACGACCCCACCTATCCCGGCTTCCCGGTCAGCAGGATCGGGCCGGGCGGTGACTTCGACCCGGTACGGGTGGCCGCGCAGACGGCGGTCGGCAACCACCAGACCAACGTCAACGGCTGGACCTCCATCGGCGACGGCGTGGTGATGGCCCGCAACGTGCTGGACGCCGTACCGGCGGCCGACTACGACGACAAGGCGCTGATCGTCTTCACCGACGGGCTGGAGAACCGGCCAGCCAGCATCGACAGCGTCGCCGGCTCCATCGACCAGCGCACGTTCGCCATCGGGCTGGGCAACGAGTACCAGATCAGCACCGGCGCGCTGCGCAAGCTCGCGCACAACACCGGCGGGTACCTGCGGCTGACCGGGCTGCTGACGCCGGGCAGCGACGACTACTTCCGGCTGTCGAAGTACTTCCTGGAGATCCTGGCCGGTGTCACGAACACGTCGATCGTCACCGACCCGTCCGGGTACCTGGCCCCGGGCGCGAAGGTGCGCATCCCGTTCGTTCTGAACGAGGCGGACATCGACGCGACCGTCGTGATCCTCGACGACCTGCCGGTGTTCGACGTCGCGCTGGAGACGCCGGCCGGCGACATTATCACGCCCGTCACCGCGCCCGGCGTCAGCGTGCACGCCGGGCAGGGGCCACAGATGCGGTACTTCCGGTACGGGCTGCCGGTGGCCATCGGTACGGGCGCCCATGCCGGTACCTGGCACGCCCTGCTGACCGTCGACCCGCGGGAGTGGAAGCGGTACCTCGAGGAGCTGGGCAACAACAAGGAGGCGCTAGCCCGTGCACAGGCGCTCGGGGCCCGGTACTCGGTCAGCGCGTACGCCTGGTCGAACCTGCGGATGCGGGCCAGCCTCGAGCAGACCAGCCTGGAGCCCGGCTCCACCGCCCACCTGCACGCCGTGCTCACCGAGTACGGCCTGCCGGTCGACGGGCGGGCCGCGGTACGGGCCGAGGTGTCCGGGCCGGTGGCGGCCACCGTCGGGCTCGCCTGGGTCGGTTCGGGGGGACGGTACGAGGGGGACCTGCCGTTGCCGCTACCCGGCACGTACCACGTGCGAGTCGCCGCCGAGGGCCTGACGATGCGCGGCGCACCGTTCACCCGCGAGCAGTCGTTCACCGCCGTCGCGCTGCCCGGCGGCGACAACCCGCCACCCGGCCCATCCGGCGACAACGGGCGACTGTGCGACCTGCTGACCTGCCTGACCAAGGTGAGCGCCAAGGCGCTAGAGCGCAACGGCATCAACCCGGAGGAGGTCCTTCGCTGCGTGCAGCAGTCCTGTGCGCACGAGGAGGTGGGGGTCCCGCGCTGACGGTGATAGCGGGACGGCCCGTATCAGCTGCCGAACGCCCCCCGTGATCATCAGCGGCGGCCAAGACGGCACGGTGCGGTGTGGCGGCTGGGGGACGGCACCCCGCTCGTGCCTCCGCTTGACCTACCCGAATGGGTACGGGCTGTCGCCGTTCACGGCGACGGCATCGTCACTGCGGCCGGAACGGACATCGCCGTCCACCAGCCAGCGCTCTCATGGCTCATGCGCTAGCTGTTGTTCTGCTTCCCGGAACACGACCGGCCGGTGAACGACCGGATAATGGCCTGTTATCCGGTACATCGGCCGTCGTGGCCACGGCCGGACGGGCGTGATCTCCGGCGGCACGTGGCAGGAGATCACAGGCCAGCGTTCACGGTCACCGCACGACTCGCGCATGTTATCCGGTACATCACCCCAGGCACTGCGGAGGCGGCATGGCAAGGCGGATGAACACGATCGCCTCCGGCGAGGACCTGGCCGGCGAGCAGCGCGCCGACCGGGGGAACACTGACCACGGTGAAAGACCTCAACGGCCGGCGGGCCGGCACGGCGCCAATCGCCGCTGGCAGTGACCACGCACAAGAACAAGCCCGCATCCGGAGACGCGATCGCGGCCCGCGGCTGCACTGTCACCGTGGCCGAGGCTGCCGACGCGTTCCTGTCCTCGCCGCGAGTCGCCAGTCCCAATACCCGCCGCGCCTACGCCGGCGTTATCGACCGCCTGGCGGCCGAGCTCGGCCCGCACCGGCAGCTCGCGGCGGTGCCCGGCGACGAGGTCGCCGCCGCGCTGCGCCGCCTGTGGGGCGAACGCGCACCGGCCACGTGGAACCGCAACCGGGCCGCTGTCGTTTCCTGGCTGACCTGGTGCGCCAGTAGGAAACGCTGGCTGGCCCCGCAGCTGCCCGGCGACGCGGAACGGCGCAAGGAGCACGCCGACACCACCCGGGCGCTGCCCCGTGCCCGCATCGAGCGGCTGCTGTCCCGCCGCGACATCCCGCTGCGGGAGAAGACCCTGTGGCGGATGCTGTACGAGACCGCCGCCCGGGCCAGCGAGATCCTCGCCCTCAACGTCGAGGACCTCGACCTCGAGCAGCGCCGGGCGCCGGTCCGCTCCAAGGGCAGCGACACCTAGTTCGTCTACTGGGACACCGGTACCGCGCACCTGCTGCCCCGGCTGCTGCGCCTGCCCGACGGCACCACGCGCACCAGCGGTCCGCTGTTCCTGGCCACCCGCAGGCCCGTCTCCTCGCGCCGTCCCGCGCCCCGCGACATCTGCCCGCACACCGGCCGGGCCCGCCTCGGCTATGACCGGGCACGGGTCCTGTTCAAGAAGCACACCGCCACCGCTGCCAGCGACGGCCTGGAACTCCACCAGTGCCGCCACTCTGCAGCGACCCGCCTCGGCGACCAGAAGGTCCCGCTCCAGCTGATCATGGCCAAGTCCCGGCATAAGTCCCCGCGCACCGCCATGCGCTACATCAAGCCCGGCGACGACGCCGTCGCCGAGGTCACCAGCCTGCTCGGAGCGCCCCGGCGCAGCCACTGAGTCGGCCGCTACGTGCGCCTGGCCATGGGCTCCGGGAGCCCTGGGCCATGACACCCGCGCACCCGGACACCCTGGCCACGCGGTTCTACCTCGCCCGGTGGACCGGGGAGGCGGGGGACCCGGCCGGTGCCCGCGACCTGTTCGCGGCGCTGCTGCCCGTGCGCGAGCGGGTCCTCGGCGCCGAGGACCCGGACACCCTGGCCACGCGGTTCCACCTCGCTCACTGGACACGGAAGGCGGAGGATGGCCTTCGCCGGGGGTGGATTAGCTACCGCTAGTTCTCCGTGCTTAGCGAGCCGATGGCACCGCGCTGACCTGCGCGGGTCAGCCGCAGACCGTGGCGCCTCGCCTGCCGGGCTTGTTTATGGCCTCCCGCCGCGCGCTCCGAGCGGGAGTCTCGGTAGCGGCCATGCAGCGCACAGGCTGCATCGCACGGCGGGAGCGGTACGGGCAGGGGAAAGTAAGCGAATGACCCGAGAGTCGCCGCGGGACCGGTCTGAGCGTGCGGATCGCGCTCAGCGCAGTGGTTCGTGCGAAAACCCCCGGCCTGGGAGACCCGCCCATGGCCACCCTGAACCGGCAGATATGCGCGCAGACGATGGCGCATTTCGCCGCGTTGACCGCAATTCATACTCGGCAGGCCTCACACTGCCTCTGAGCGCACGCCCGCCACGCTCGCGGCGGTTAACAAGCCGGGCAGCATCGTCATCGCGGCGCAAGGGAAACCTGAGACGGGGGAGCAGCATAGTGAGCAGTGGGATCAGTGTTGTTTTGCCGACTCCTGGATTAACCCACCGCTGGCTGAATGGCTGCAGCCAGGGTCCGCCACTCGAGATAGCCTCTGCCGCGGACAGAGTCTGACCCTACTGGGCGGGGGAGGGACATGTTGCCATGCCCGCGTCATTGCGGGGCGCCGAACGTGCTGTGTGGGTCAGCGTCCGGTCAGTCTGTCCGGTCCTTGTTGAAGTCAACGAGCTGTCGAGCGGTAGTTCGAGTGGCGTGGTCATGCCGGGAAGTGAACGGGTGCGGCGGTCGATGGCTTGCAGTACCTCGCTTCCCGGGTCGCCGCCGCGCGGTACGGCGTTGGGAAGGTAGTGGAGGCGACCGAGGGTCGCGGACAGGTTCGCTCGCTCGGCTTGGGCGCACGCTTCCATATTTGCGTGATAGTCCGGTTCGTAGATCTTTACTTGGGGGGTGAAGTCGAAGATCAGGGTGGCTCCGCCTTGAGCCCGGTCGACGGGGTTCGCGGGGTAGCAGTCGATCCAGATTCGGTAGTCGCCGTCGCCGGGCCTGTTGGTGACCGTCAGGGTGTCGTCGGTGAGCACGCAGTCCACGGTGGCTGTGAGGGCGGGGTAGATGTGGTCGAGGAGCACCGAGGAGGCGCCGTGGGACACGGGTTGATCGTTCACCGTCCATTGCACCGCTCGGGTGGGTGGGATGCCCAGGCGGACGACTGAGGCGGTCACTTGCTGGGTGACGGTGTATTCGGTGAAGGTGTAGTCGCGTGCAGCGCACGGCTCGCCGGGTTTGTTGTCGGTGGGGCCGCCGGTGAAGTGGTATCGACCTCGGAAGATGCCGTGTTGGGCGTCGACGACGTGCTGGGAGCCGGTGAGGGCCAGGTGCTCTGATGCGGCGCCGAGTCTGATGGTCGCCGTGTTCGCCGTTGTGTCGAAGCTTTCCACCGTCACCTCCAGGCCGCCGGGGGAAACCCAGGCGCCTGCTGTCGGCGTCAGGCCGGCCTGTGCAGCCTGAGCCGCGGGAAGCTGCGTTCGCCCGGCATCGCCGGATGGTACGGAGACGAGGTAGGCGTTGGTACTGCCGTGGCCGACACTATGCACGAGCACCACGTCGTGGGGGAGTCCTGCATCGAACCCGTCCGCTCGCCGGAACTCGACCGTCCATGTTTGGGATCCGGTATACGGCCATGCGGGGCTTGTGATGGCGATCGCCAGCGGCCCAGGCGCTTCCGGATGCTCCAGAGCGGCGATCGTCACCGACCGGTCAGGGAAGAGCGGCTCATCGCCGAAATGGGTGACTCTGTCCGGAGGAATCCAGTCCTGTAGCAGCAGGTTCGCGGCGCACAGCCCAGACTCGGTCACGCCATCCGTCCCCGCTATCGAGAAGCAGTTGTTGGCGCTCATGATGTCGAACGGATCGCCATAGACACCGGACGCCGGGCTGTCCCCGCCGTATGGCCCGAACGAGTGCTCCAAACCCAGTGCATGCCCCATCTCGTGGCACGCGTTGCCGGTGGACCAGCCGTTCTGGTCGAGTAGGGCGTGTCCGACTGTCCGACCGAGCGCCGATTCGTATGCGCGGCCGCCGAAACTGTCTACCGCGAAGTTGGGCACGACCACGAACAGGTCGTAACCGTCGAGATCGATGCGCATCTTCTGGGCACCGCGGATGCCGGCAGAGATGCGCTGCATCCGGGCTGGGTCGCCCCCGCCTGGATAGCTGGCAAACTTCGCGCTTGTGAGTTGGTCGCCGTTCTCGTCGATTCCGGTGAACCAGCCAAAGACTGTTCCCGACAGACTGAGGCGTCCATACGTCAGCTTCGAGTAGAAGTCGTGTGGTCCATCCCCCGCTGGCGACCGTTGCGTGAACAGCTGCTCGAACGTCAGCCCGTTCGGGGGTGCTGGACGAGCGGCTACATCGACGCAGGCGGTGAGCAATACCGCGACGCGCACCGCGCCGATCATGGAAGCATCCCCGGCCGGTTCGGTTGCTTGACAGGTACCCAGGAGATCGTGCCGGATTTGCCGGAGGCCTGGTCGAGGCGGTCACTGATGATGATCATGGTGAAGCTAGGCCGTTCCGGGCTGGGGGGACCTGTGCCGGGCCGTGAGCCGCCGCCGGGCTTTCGAGCCGATCCAGATGATGCCGATTGCTGCGATGAGCAGCAGCGGCTGGAGGGCCCAGTAGACCCACCAGTGCACCGTCTCCAGGCCGGGCTTGCCGCCGAACGCAATGCGGCCGGCGTGAGCGATGTTGGCGGTCTGCCAGGCCAGCGCGGCGTACCACACCAGCCCGGCAAGCAGGCACTGCCGGAGGCCGAAGCCGAAGACGAGGCCGATCACCAGGGCGGCCGGGAGGCCGATCATCGCGGTCATGGCGGAGGTTCCTCTCGCTTGCTACTCTGTGATGCAGAGCAGATATCCTTACTCTGCACTGCAGAGTGATGATTGTCAAAGGAGGGCCCGTGGATCCGCTGTCGGCGGAGCTCGCCCTGACCGAGGCGGCAGCGGCCAGGCGGCGGGTGAAGTCCGCAGCCCGGGCTGCCATGGCGGTGCCGCTGCGGCTGCTGGCGGTGGCCTGGATCGTGCTCTGCCCGACCGTCCTGGTGGTCGGCCGCAACCACCTGGCGCCCTTCGTCGGGCTGTCGCTCCTGGCCGTCACCGCGGTAGCGTGGCGGCGCTATGAGCGGGTCTCCCGCACGACCGGGGTCCGGGCGCGCCTGTGGCCCTGGATCGTCGTGGCGGCTGCCGCCCTGGCCGGGGGAGCCGCCGCGTCGCGCGGCGGGACACAGCACGGGCTGCCCTGGCTGAACGAGGGCGGCCCCTTCGTCGTCAACGCGCTCGCGCTCGCGTGCCTTTCGTGGCTGCTCCGCAGTCGTGCTCTCGCAGCGGGAACGGCAGTCATGGCGGCCATCTCGCTCGCCGTCGCCGCTACCATGAACGGCGACCCGGCGGTCGCGACTCAGCTGGCGGCCTACGCCGCGGTGCTGCTGGTGGTCTTGGAGATGATGAGCCGGTGAGCGAGCACCCCATCCATGACCTCGACGACGACGTGCACCAGCGCGTGCGGCTCGGGATCCTCGCGTCGCTGCACGGGGTGGCCAGAGCAGACTTCACCCACCTCAAGACCACGCTCGGGGTCACCGACGGCAACCTGGGCCGGCACCTTCAGGCCCTCGAGGAAGCCGGCCTCATCAGCCAGGACAAGACCACCGGCCAGGGACGGCCGCGCACCTGGGTCAAGATCACCAGCAAGGGACGCCATGCCCTCCGCGCGGAGGTACGCGCCCTGCAGCGGCTCCTCGGCACCCTCGACGAGCCCGCCGCCCAGGACCTCAGCCAGCAAGACCAGAAGCCAGCGCGAGGCGGTGCTGCTGGTCGACGAGCCAGTTGAGACGCGGCATCGAAATAACGACCGCCGCCTGGGCAACACTTTGTCGATCATGGAACGCCAAGCTTCCAGCGCGGCCTTCCAGGGCGCCGCGGTGCAGGTAGCTGCGACCCGCTGGCAGAACTCGTCAGTGAACAGCGAGACAAGGTGGTCGTCGACGTCACCGCCCGGCGTGCGACTGGGCCCGCGAAGGCTGGCTTGAGGTCTGGTGACCTATCCTCAGCGTGGCAAGGCGGGGGCTTGTGGCGCGGTTGCGTGTCCCTATGTCTCACCCCGGGGGCCCGGGCTGACCCTTGGGCCCGCGCCCCGGGCGGCGTTGCGGCCGTTTGCTGCCCGTCCCGCACCGAGCAGCAGCCCGAGCGCCAGCAAG
>Ga0208589_1000912_pt1 | contig 12957 bp, 11 predicted proteins | sample NGESurshal092012_2_FD_184486 | JGI IMG/M metagenome (GOLD analysis project Ga0208589, IMG submission 184486) | Arctic peat soil microbial communities from Barrow, Alaska - NGEE Surface sample F53-2 shallow-092012 (SPAdes) | ecosystem: Environmental > Terrestrial > Soil > Wetlands > Peat ... | reverse complement strand
TGGAAAGGTTGGCAATACCTTGAAACACTGACCGAAGGCTTCGACTTGGCCCGGAAAACCAAAGGAAAATGTGTACAATGACAAGCTGTAATCAGGGGGGGGGTTGAGCACCAAGTGTCGCCCCTAAAGGATTGCCCTGCCCAGCTCACCCATTTCATGGCAATCCATTTGGTGTCCGCCTCGGCGACGGGTATCCTAATTGACCGTGCCGGACAAGTCTTGGGAGGATTTGCGGCGTGCGAAACAAATCGAAGTCCAACAGCAGGGAGAAATGTGAAATTCAAATCTAACGCGGCGATGTTGCTCGGAGCGTCGATCCTCGTTTTGGGCCTTACTGTTCCGCGTGCGGCGTTGGCCATTACCGGCGGCGGCGGCTCCGGCCAGACGACCTGGTATGTTAATTTCACTGGCTCCAATTCCACGATCTATGACCCCTCCGCCCTGATTATTGCCCTGAACCAGAATACGGGTTTGGATCAATTCTACACCGCAGTGGCCATTGGCGATCAGGTCGCCGAGGACGCATTGCTGGGTTCATCAACGGCGATCACTTTTGTAAACCCTGTTGCATCGCTGCGATTAACGCCGGTCGGCGTGATCATGGCGGGGGTTGATGGAGGAACCACGTTCGGACCAGGCTCATTTCCCGGTGCGAATGCGGAGCTTTACAGCGGACCCACCAACTCAACGGGCGTTGTGCTGGGCGTAATGCCGGCGCTGGCGGGCCAGAAATTGATCGGCAACTCGTTTTCCGTCATGGTCGATAACTTTGCCGCAAACGACACCACCGACACCGAGGCTTCCGTGATCTCAGGCATTCAAAATACCTATCAAGGCAATTCGCCGGTTTATTCGGATACATTTTTTATGGCTCTGAACGCCACGGCCGGAGCCTATGTGCCGGTGGGGGCGAGCGGCGAATTTGTGAATTTCAGCGGCGGAGCCGACGACGGTTCATTCGGCATTTCGTCTTCGCCGCTGCCGGAGCCTGGGACATTGGGCTTGCTGGCCGTTGGGGGAATCAGCCTGCTGGCCCGGCGCAAACGATTGTAATTGGCGCCGGAATGCAACGGCTAGATTCCCAGCCGGAGATGCGGAATCTTCAGGGCCACTTCCTCTGGACGTAGAGTTTTCACCACGTAATCCGCGCCATCGAGTTTCTCGGCCGGATAGCTGGTGGCGACAGCGAGTGTCTTGAATCCTGCCTTGCGCACCGACTCGATGACCGTCGGCGCGTCTTCCACGATCAAAGCTTCGGCGGGGCGGATGTGTTTTTGGATCAGATCGCCTACGAGGCTGGTCGCCAGCAGATAGCCGGACGGATCGGGCTTGGCGATCTTCACGTCCTCGGCGGCCACAATTGTCGGAAAGCAGTCGCGCAGGCTCACGCCTTCCAGCATGGCTTCGATCTCCATTCGCCGTGCGCCCGAGCAGATCGCCAGAGGGTAATGCCGCCACAATCCGCGCACGAATTCCTCGACGCCCGGCAGCGCGTGATATTTGCGTCGGCTGATCAGTTCCATCGTCATCTCGCCTTTGCGCGTGAGGAGCGATAGCAGCGTTTTGGGGTCGAGCTTCAGGCGGCGATTGAGGTACAGGTTTTCAAAAACGCCGCGGTCATCGAAGCCGATGAGATCGAGGTAATATTCTTCTTCTTCAAGTGAGATTTTGTGTTCCTGGAGCACTTCCTGAAACGCCAGAAGATGCAGCGGTTCGCTGTTGACGATCACGCCGTCGAAATCAAAAAGGATTGTAATGGGCCAGGCGGACATGGAGACAAATTATCGGGTGGGGAGGAAGGGGGCAAGGGAACGGCCGCATCCTCGAAATCGGAATCATTCTCCGGCCGACTTCGGCACTTGCGCAACAACCTGGGGCGACAATCGAAATCCTAATTCGCTTTGAAGGCGAAGAATCAGCGGCCGAATAGTGGGGATGATCGTTCGACGTTTGGCTTGGAGAAGAATGCCCAGAACTCCGATAACGGTCAGCCCGAGTTGACCCGCGGCTTTTCTTCCGGCGGCTTCATCCATAAGCACAAAATCTGCTGATTTTTCTAGGGCGAGAACCAAAGCTGCCGCTTCGCCAGGATCAAGAGTAGCTTCCAGTTCCGTCACGTGCATTGTGTTTTGCGGCGACTCGACAATGAAAAACGAATACTGCCTCAGTTTAAAGACTCAAACCGCCGACTCGATCGTGCTAGTTCTTTCGCAACAGCCGTCGGCAGATAGACGCGGCCAAATAGTAGTTCCAACAAATCAAGCAAATCAAGATGGTTCAGTGCCCGAATCGGCGATGTATCGCTGATGACGATAGCCACTTTATGGCACCCGCCCGGTGAGTTTTGTCAGCGCATTCTGATCTTGGGCAAATTCTTCTTCGCCATATCGATAGGCCGCGATCTTGCGATCGTGAAGCTCATCCTCAAATTCCGTCCGATGAAGTTCGGCGAGCTTGGCAGCCTGGCCGAGGCTCAGGCGCCCCGCATCAAAAAGATGGCAAGCCAATTCAACGAGCATCTCTGTCTCGTTGAGCTTGGACGCGGCGAGGATTTCATCGGGGATCTTTAGAGTCATTGCGATATTTATTATATTCTACAAGCGGCCTTGGGTCACCTTAGCCGCGTTGTTGCTGAAACAGTGTCAGCATCGCCCAAACGCCAAAACTGCACAGGCACAGGAGCAGCAGTGCGTTCAGCCGCGACATGAAGCGGTCGAACTGCATCGTGCGCACGGGGTTGTCGCACAGGCTTTGCAAATACTCCATTCGCTTGGCAATGGAGCCGTGACAGGCGCTGAAGGCATCAACCGGAATGCAGTTGATGCGCGCAACCTGATTAAGGGCCGACGTGAAGATCATCGCGCCGTGCGAGCCGACATGGGGCGGGCCCACAAGTGGTTGTCCAACATGAGACCCATCCGAATCGTCGGCTTGAATGGTTCGTGCCGCAAAAACATCCGCCTGCCGCTCGAACTTTCGGCTGAGGAAAAGGAACAGAAACAAACAGCCGGCGCTGGCGGCGAGCGTTGCCAGAGCCGCGGGCCAGATCGAATCCGGCGTCCAGCGATCCGCCAGCTTCGACAGCGGCGCGGTCAGCCCCACCATCGCGAACATCACCGCCCCGAAGAAAACCGCGAACCAGAGCATATGGCGATGAATGACGTGGCCGATCTCGTGGGCAAAAACCGCCTCGATCTGGTCGTCGGTCATGGTTTCCAGCAGCAGGTCGCTCATGAGGATGTATCGCACCTGCGGGATCATTCCCATGACGGCGGCGTTGCCCATGTTGTAGTCCGTGCGCCAAAGAAGCACGTCGCGGAAGCGGATGTTGTGACGGCGGCAAACCTGCACCAGGCGCTGGCGAAGCGGGCCTTCCGGAAGCGGCTCGGTTTTCAGTACCCGCCGCAGGAATTCAGGGGCAAACAGCAGAATGACGGCGGCCGTAATCAGCGAAATGGCGAGTTGAATCGGCAGCGATTCCTGTTCGCGCAGGCCAAATGGAGCCAGCGCCAGCGACAACAGATCGCGCAGCGCCACCAGAGCCATCACCGGCGCGACGGTAAAGAACAACTGCAATCTGAGATTGGCCCGCAGATACGAGCCCAGCGGCGGCGGCTGATGCACGGGAAATCCCGCGTCGATCTGTGAGAGCAGGCTCTGTTCGCGGAACGCCAGATCGGCCGGGTACTGCGACCACCACAACCCGACCCAGGCGGCTAGAGCCGGAATCGTTCCCAAGAGCAGGCCGGGAAAATCAAGACGATCGGGATTTAGGCGCAGCACGCGCTGAACGGCAACGACAAGATTCCCCCAGCCGAGGAAATAGACCCCGGCGAAGAACCAGATCGGCACGACCAATCTGGCCAGGCTCATCACGCGGTCATAGCGCCGCAGCTTTTTGTCGAAGTTATCGGCATCGACCGTGCGCACCATGCGCCGGCTCCAAACGGCGGTGAGAAGAATCAGGATGAGATACCCGGAAAAGAACCAGATGACCGGCAGGGGATTCTCGGCCGGCGCGCGCGAAACCGCGGCGGGGGGGCTGGAGGAGTCGTGGGAAGTCCAGCTCATCCAGACGAAGTAGACGGCCAAAAGGATAAATCGTGACATTGCTTAAATCGATCCCATCCTATTTGTTATCGCCGGTCTAGTTGGCCGATGTACAGATAATCGCGGCAATTAGAAACAGTGCCCATACTAATAGTTGGGCCGGCGAAACTTTTCCACTTCTGGACTGTGAATGGGCTGGAGGTTGTCCGATAACGATTGCTTTGGAACTAGGCGATCAGGATGGATAAAAAACAATGTCAACCCATATTAACAGTATCAGGGCGAATGGAAGCCGTGGCAAATATCCCAAATTAACAAAGTTGCCCATGTTTTCTGCCGATGGAATAGGCGTTCGCCGAATCATTGACACAAGGCAGGAGACAACCATGCAGGCGAGTATCAAGTCGAAGCCGGGAGAACGATTCATTTCTGTGAAGGATCGGCGTGAGCATCGCCGGCATGATATTGAGCAGCAGGGGATTCCTGTCGAACGTTGGGACGGCCAGAAGCGCGCCGGTCAGACGCTCGGGAAGATCGTTGACATATCGGCCGGCGGAGTTCGCCTGCGAACCGAGCGATCGGAAGTTCGCGCGGATCAGCAAATTCGCGTGCGCCTGGAGTTGCCGGATTACGCGGGCATCAGTCCGTTCATCGCCCCCAGCGCCGCTGGCATGGAGCCGAAGCGTGAATGGGTTGGCTGGATGACCATCAGCCGCGTGATCCCGCTTGATGAGGACGGAGCCGAAGTAGCCGGCCGTCTTGTGGACATGGATGAAATGGATCGTGGAATGCTCGGCCTGTATCTCTCGACTCAGCCGCTGGCTGCATAATTCGACAATCTTTCAACTGACAGAAACGACCGGCCTCCGGGGTGCTCGCCGCACCGGAGGTCGGATTTTTTTTGCGCGCTCACGCAGGGGCTTGCACGAAATTTCGCAATGGGTTCAAATCTTGATCGAGGAAGAACTTAACGGCGAAGAGACAATGGACGCGATGAGCAAGGAAGTGGATCCACGAATGGACACGAATTCACGCGAATCGGATTGAATTCAACGAAGTTGAACATGAATTCAGGGATTTTAACCGCGGATGGCGCGAATGACGCGGATGGGAGAAGAAATGAAATGACCTCTGCTCGATCCGCGTCATCCGCGCCATCCGCGGTTAAATCTTTGGATTTTCTTCTTTCTCCTATTCGTGTTAATTCGTGTTAATTCGTGTTCATTCGTGGATCGACCTCTTTGATTTCTTTGTGACCTTCGCGGTGCTCCCGGGTATTTGGGCACACCCATCACGCAGCACCCCAAGAACCTGTATTGACGGCCCGCCGAAGTAGTGGTCAGATATGGACAAGCCTCGGTGTATTCGTTTGAAAGGATTCGAGATGTTGTCGAAGAAGAAGGCTGGAGAGAAGAAAGTTGTCCCCGCGCGTCGCGGCCGCCCCAAAGGCGCAAAGAAGATCACGTTGCGCGAAATGCGTGCCACGGGCAGAGGCTGGGGCGGATCCAGCAAGTAAAACAGGCCGGAAAATCTTAGAATTTAGAGCCGAACGCCGCGGCGTGGAGCAACTCGACCGGATGGGCAAATTCAATGGCCTGCCCTTGTCGAGCGGCCCGCGCGCGCAGATGCATCGCGCACCCCGCGTTGCCCATGGCGCAGACCGATGCGCCAGTGGCGGCGATATTTCGCAGCTTTCTCTCGGCCAGCTTTACCGCCATTTCGGGATGATCAAAGAAATACGTTCCCGCCGCGCCGCAGCAGCCGTCTGATTCGGCGAGCGCCGCCAGGGTTAATCCCGGAATCAGAGCCAGGAGTTTTCGCGGAGCGTTGCGTACTTTCTGGCCATGGGCGAGGTGACATGAATCATGATACGTCACGGTCCTGGGAACCGGATGCGGCAGCGCGGGGAGTCCGAGTTCGTCCAGGACTTCCGTGATATCGCGCACCTTTGACGCGAAAACCTTGGCCCGCCGGGCGTACTTCGAATCATTTCGCAGCAGGTGATCGTATTCGTGAAGCATTGACCCGCACCCGCCGGCCGTCGTGACAATTCGATCCGGCTCCAGGCCGTCCGGCGGCAGCAGGGCGTCAATGTTTCGCCGGGCCATCTCCTCGGCGGGCAGGGCGGCGCCGTTGTGGTAATGAATCGCGCCGCAGCAACCCTGGGCGCGCGGCGCGATAACATTCGCACCCGATGCGACAAGCAAATCGGCCGCTTTGCGATTGACCGAATCAAACATCACGCTTCCCACGCAGCCGCCGAAGAGGGCGACCGTCATCTTCGTTCCCCCGCCCTTGAACGTTTCCGGCAATGGCCGCGGCCAGATCGCGCCGGGCGGAATGCGGCGCGAGCCGAACAGGCGCAGCGGCAACAGCGCGAGTTTCAATCGCGCAGGATGAGTCATGATATTGAAGCATAGCCAGCGGAACACGCGAGATTTCAGCGAGCGGGGCAGTTGCCGGTCCATGTTGATGCGGTAGGCCTCGATCAACTCGTGGTAAATCACATTGCTCGGACAGGCGGTTTCGCACGCCCGGCAGTCGAGGCAAAGATCAAGATGTTTCTGAACGGAGGGAGTCGCCTCCACGATTCCATCCGCCAGCCCGCGGATTAACTGAATGCGCCCGCGCGGAGAGTCGGCCTCGTGCTGGGTTTGGAGATAGGTTGGGCAAGCCGCCAGACACAGGCCGCAATGAACGCACGCCTGCGAACGCTGATAGGTTTGCGCGTCGAGCTTGAGAACTGGAAGCGGTGCGGACATTTTTAAGTTACCCAATTCAATTTAGCCACAGATGAACGCAGATTCACACAGATAATTTAGGAATTGCAGATCAAAAATTCCAAATCTCAAATTTCAAATTTCAAATTGTGAATCTCAAATTTCAAATTGTGAATTTCAAATTTCAAATTCTAAATTTCAATTTCTTATCTGTGTGAATCTGTGTTCATCGGTGGCAAAAAATTCTTTCTTCTTTTTCAGTGGCTAATTTGCCGCCGGAATCTCCGCCATTTGCAGGGCGGGATCAAATTCCAGCTTAAGTCGGGCGAGAATCGCACGTTCCGATTCCGTGGCGGTGAAATGGATGAGCCGGCTTTCGGCGGATCGATCGCGGAACCAGCAACGCCCGCCGAACTCAAGGGCGGCTCGCCCGATTAACGCGATCGACTGCCGGCGTACCGACGCCAGCACGATCCCAAATGCGGCGTCGGCAACCCAATCAACCAGCTGCGCTTTTGCGGCAAACTCCTGAATTCTCATCGGCGGGATTGACGCCCGCACGCTTAATTCGCCGTGGCCGGCAATGCTCCAATGCTCACACCGCCATTGTGCGTCATCGGCAAATGTCTGCCGGACCATTCGCCTGGCGTTGAGCGAGGGGAGTTGGGACTGGTGATAATCAATCGCTCGTTGATCTCCGAGATACCCGCAATAAAGCGCGGTTGGCGAAAGGATCAACCACTGCGGCCGCGATGATGAAGTGAGCAGGCGGGGTACAAAATGAATATCCGGCGAAAACTCTGCCAGAAGCGCAAGCTCAGGCTTGCGATAAACGCGTGTGGTGAGCGTGACGATGCGTCCGAGCGTGTTGCCCTGGCCGACCATGAACTTTGTCAGGTCGTAGCCCGCGACGTTTTTAACGGTTCGTCCGCCGGCGGTAATGAGTTCGTCGCGGCCGTTGTAAAATTGAAGGCCGAGCAGCAGGTCGCGCCATGCGCCAAAGCCCAGACGCAGCGGGCCGGTCGCATTTTGAGAAACCAGTGAGCCGAGCGTTGCGGCAGGCGTTCCCTGGCAATCAATGGGCAGCCAAAGGCCGTTGCCCCCGCCCGATTTGGGATCGAGATCGCAGTGTCGCACCTCCGCGCCAAACGTGGCGGTCATGTCGGCGGCCTGCCAATCGATCTGATCAATCGCCAGAGCGGGCTTACAATCGGATCGCGATTCATCTGGCGCAATCCCATTTTGTCCGCTCCCCTGGTACCGGGGGGGAGGGTTAGGGTGGGGGCGCATTTCAGGTCCACCAAAATGCCCCTCACCCCAGCGCTCTCCCGGAGTACGTGGGGAGGGAGAATAAATAGGTTGGCGATCGCCCTGGGATTCATTTGGCGGCATGACACGGAGCCTACCATGTGCAGAGGCCATTGTGTAAGGTGAACCCATTGATGGAACTGGAAGAAACCAGCACGCCATTTGAGCCGGTCGAGGATTCCCGACCGAAGCTGCCGCCGATTCCGCCGGTTTACCTGGTGGCGATCAACGAAGTGCGATTGCCGGCGCAAGCGGGCCTGGAAAAATTGCTCGACGCGTTTTATGTCGGTCTGTTCCACATGGATCGGGAGGCGGGGCCGACGATCTCGTACCGAACGGCGAATTTCCGATTGCTCTTTGAGATTTACGAGCGTCCGCCCGAGCGGCAGGATTATCGGCCCCTGGGCATGGTCGTGCCGTCATTGACCGAACTGGTCGGACGCCTGGTCGAACGGAACATCAGCCATGTCCGCCACGCCGGCTTGTGGACCGGCAGCGACCGGGTCGTTCTAAACGACCCGGCGGGGAATATTATGGATGTAACTGAAACGGGGATGTCGATTTGAAGTATTACAGATTGGCCGAAACAGCGTCAGAATGAGCGCCGGCGGCGGGCTGATTCGCCACATGGCCGGCTGACGATGCAGGCGTTAGTACAGGCGTCGAACCAAGGTTCGACGGCTGAACAACGTGCAGCGACCCGCCATGTGAAGGCGTGCCTTGCAGAAACAAGATGCTTAGGCTGGCAACCAGTACGGCGGCAGCAGCACACAAGCCAACATTGGCAATCAAGCGATTCTCAGACATTTTCTCTCCCGCTCCGTTAACCAAGACGCAAAACCGCCCCTGACGTGCAAATTAGGCGTCCGATGCTCTCCGTCCATGAATCTACCTCACTTTTCCTTAAGATCAAGGAAAAACTATATGAATTCCGCCGGGGCCGGATTTAGTCGCCTTTGCGATGCTACCCGGCACACATAAGCAACATGGATATAACGTGTTAAATCGAGGTCAGTTCGTGCGCGCAGAGGCCTGAATCCAATGTCCGATAACCTCTCGCCAAGCGTGTCACAAGGCGTGCCTAAAAAACAGGCGGCCGGCGGCTATTTCCACACGGCGACGCCGGCTGGCGGCAGGTCGCGCGTCCCCACCAGCAGGGGGGTGGTGGCCGAAGCCGGGATGGTGAGCGTCTTTTCGGTGAAGTTGGTCGCAACCCAGAAACCATCGCGCCAATCCACTAAAAAGCCGTCGTCCAACTGCTCTACATCAACTTTGGCGCGCTGAAAGACCCCCCGGATGAGTTGGGCTTCGAGTTCGCCTGTCACGGAATCCACGCCGATGTAGGTGACCGTCCCCTTGCCCAGCGTTCGGGTGATGGCGGCGGGTTTGCCGCTATAAAATTGATCGGCATAGGTTGCCAAAACGTCGGTTGCCGCATCAGGATCCAGAACTTCTGCCCAGGAAACCCAGTCGTAATTCCGCCCGTCGGCGTAGACGTGGCCGGTGTTGGGAGCCGGCAGGCAATCGTAGAAAGATATTTTCGCGCCGATCAATTCGAGAATGGGCATCGCCCATGGCCCCTCCCACAGATGTCCGCGGCGATCCTTCTGCCCGGTTCGGCAGGTTAGGATGAGGTGGCCGCCGTTTTGGGCGTAATCCGTCCAGCGCTTGACCAAATCCACATCCACCAACTGGTAAGCCGGCGCCACGACGAACGGGTATTTGCTGAAATCCTTGTCTTCGGTGATCACGTCGATCGGGCAGCCCAGCCGCTTGAGCGCGCTGTACTGGCGGTAGATGTGATCCATCGTGTCCCAGCGCACGGTTTGCTTGTGATTGTCGATGTCCCAGCGGTTGTCGAAGTTGTAAAGGATCGCGGTTCGCCGCGCGGCATAATCCGCCGGCTCCTTTGCGGCCGGGTCGCGCACCGTGCGCAGCATGGCGATTTCGCTGGCCGCCTGGGAATACTGCAAACCACCGATGGTTGGCGTAACGCCGTCCGGGCCGGCCAGTCCGTAGTGATACATCTCCGCCCCCGACAAAGGCTCGCGGTAGCGGTAGGTGCAGACCATCTTCGCCCCCGCCGCAAACGCGCGCATGAGCCACATGTGCACGGCTCCCGGATACGGTTGCGGGTTGACCTCGCCCCAGTTCACCTGGCCCGGCTGCAATTCCATGATGCCTTCGACGCCGGTAATGGTGCGATGGAAATCGTGGGCGAAGCTCATCTCCGCGGCGCTCCCCAGCCGAAAGCCCAGCGGGCCTTGGTTCAAATTGCCGTGAGCGGGGTAAATCGTGAAGGTCGCCAGGTCCAGATCATTGGCCGACAGTGAGGGATTCACCGCGTTAAAGTTGTACATGAAATTGGTCGTGATCCACTGGCGGTCGCCGCAGGCTTTGCGCAGGATTTGAGCCTGAAAGCGAATGTAATCCGCCGTCTCGTCGGCAAACCAGCGCTGCGCGTCGAGCATCTGCTGCGGATTCAACTGCGCGATCTGTTCCTTCGCATTGGGCAATCGAATTTGATCGAAGGTCTGGTATTTCTGCGACCAGAAGGCGTTGCCCCAGTCGGTGTTGAGTTGGTCAATCGTAGTATATTTTTTTTGCAGCCACGCCCGGAAATGCTGCTGGCAGGCGTCGTTGTAGCCGGGTTCCTTGCCGTAGTGGCTGAGTTCGTTATCAATCTGCCATCCCCAGACCGCCGGGTTGTTGGCGAAGCGTTTGGCCAGTTCCGCGTCTACCTTGCCGACATAATCGCGGTAAGTCTGGACGCTCCAGCAGGCTTGCTGGCGCGTGCCGTGCTGCATGACGCGCCCGTCGGCGTCGATCATTAATACTTCCGGATGTTTCTGCGTCAGCCAGATGGGCGGCGTCGCGCTGGGCGTACAGAGGACAACTTTCAGCCCCTGATCCGCGCACATTTTCACGACTTTTTCCAGCCAGTCGAAATCAAATTTCCCTTCCGTCGGCTCCATCTCCGCCCAGGCGAACTCGCCCATGTGGACGAATTCCATGTTGAGTTTCTTGATGTTGGAGATGTCGCGCTGCCACTGCTCCGCGGGCCAGGCTTCGGGGTAGTAATAGACGCCGATGCGCATCATGTCCGTGTCGGGAAAATAGGTGGGGAGATTGGCGCGGTTGGGCGATTGGGCGCGAACCGTGGCCGCGGCCAGCGTCAGACAGAGGGTGAGGATCAAAAGAACGGATCGAAATGCCATGAACGGCCTCCAGCCTGTGTGAAAATTGCCGGAGGAGAGCATAAAGCGGAATGGCGGGTTCGTCGAGAAGACTCAGCCCTCGCGCACAACAAATGGCACCACCGTCAAAACCCCGCAGATGACGCCCATCGCGATATTATTGGGGATGAAGTACGGCCCGATCATCAGGGCGAGGCCGACGCCGATGGGAACCATGCGGCCGGCGCTTTTGCCATACATCAAAAACGCCATTCCGAAGGCGCCGAAGAGCATGGAGAGCATGAGACTGGTTGCATCCATGGTGGGGCGGCAGAGTCCGCCAGTGAGTTTATCGGCCCGTTTATGTACGAATGTGAGATTGGCATCCAGTTTGAAGTTTTCAGTGTTCAGTTCTCAGCTAATACAAGGTGTGCATTTGCCTTTAGTTGAACACTGAAAACTTCCAAACTAAACATCACCTCTCCACCCTCACCTCATCCAAACTCCCATTAGACCGTCGCTCGCCTGCCCCGAAGCTGCCCGAAAAGGCGTCTTCGACGTTATATCCTGATTCGCCGTGCTGGCTGATATCCAGGCCGTCGTATTCATCCTCCGCCGTGACACGCAGGCCGATGGTGGATTTGATCGCGTACAGGATCACGATGGACCCGATCCCGGCGATCGCCCATGTCATCGCGGTGGCGATGAGTTGATGAACCACCGTGGTTGTGTTGCCTTCAATCAGGCCGAGCTTGGTGGTCCCCAGCGATGGCGGGCAATTCACCGCCGCGACAGCGAACACGCCGGTGAGAATGGCGCCCACCGTTCCGCCAACGCCATGCACGCCGAACGCGTCGAGGCTGTCGTCATAGCCGAAGGCGTGCTTCATGCTGGTGGCGGTGAAGAAGCAGACGATGCCGCCGATGAGGCCCATCACCAATCCCCACATCGGCGTCGTGTATCCCGCCGCCGGCGTGATAACGACCAGTCCCGCCACCGCGCCGGAGATCGCCCCCAGCACGGTCGGCTTGCCGGTCTTGATCCATTCGATGAACGCCCAGCCCATCGCCCCCATGGCGGCGGCGAAGTGAGTCGCGGCGAATGCGTTCGCCGCCAGACCATTGGCCGCCAGCGCGCTGCCGGCGTTGAACCCGAACCAGCCGACCCACAACATCGCCGCGCCGACCACCGACAGCACCACGCTATGCGGCGGCATCGGATACGTGCGGTAGCCGTGGCGGCGGCCGAGAATAATCGCGCAGACCAGAGCTGATACACCGGAGCTGATATGCACAACCGTGCCGCCGGCGAAGTCGATGGCGGGAATCGCGCCGCCCATCCAGGCGTTGAACAGCCCGCCCTTGCCCCAGACCATGTGAGCCATCGGGCAATAAATAAGGAGCAGCCACGCCGTCGAGAAAGCCAACATGCTGGAAAATTTAATTCGCTCGGCATACGCCCCGCAGATCAGGGCCGGCGTGATGATGGCGAACATCAACTGATACGACATCCACGCCGTATGCGGGATCGTGGGCGCATATTCGCACGGCGCCGCCCCGACCTCGCGCAGGAACGCGAAGCGGAATCCGCCGATGAATGGGTTGCCGGAGTCGAACGCGAGCGAGTAGCCGACGATGGCCCACAGGAACGTGACCACGCACATGAGGATGAAGCAGTGCATCATGGTCGCCAGCACGTTCTTG
>Ga0208589_1000911_pt1 | contig 12966 bp, 15 predicted proteins | sample NGESurshal092012_2_FD_184486 | JGI IMG/M metagenome (GOLD analysis project Ga0208589, IMG submission 184486) | Arctic peat soil microbial communities from Barrow, Alaska - NGEE Surface sample F53-2 shallow-092012 (SPAdes) | ecosystem: Environmental > Terrestrial > Soil > Wetlands > Peat ... | reverse complement strand
CAAACTACTGACCGACGGCGAAGCGTGCGAAACGCCTGATGACGACGTTCTCGCCGGTGGTGGCGGTCAGCTCGTCGCGCAGCTGCTGCACGGTCTTGCCGTCGAACTTGGGGTTGTGCATCTCCTGCTCGAGCAGCACGATCGTCTGATACCAGGAGTCGAGCTTGCCGGAGACGATTTTCTCGCGGATGTTCTCGGGCTTGTCGGCGGCTTCTTGCTCGTAGATCCGCGCCTCGGCGTCACGCGCGTCGGCGGGGACATCGTCGCGGCTGATGTAGTTGACGCTCGGGGTGGCGGCGATCTGCAGCGCGACATCGCGGGCGAAAGCGACGAAGTCGTCGTTGGTGGCGACAAAGTCGGTGTTGCAGTCGACCTCGATCAATACGCCGACGCGCGCGCCGGCGTGGATGTAGGCCTGCACGGTGCCCTCAGTCGCGGTGCGCTCGCCGAGGTCCTGGATCTTCTTGCCCTGCTTCAGGCGCAGGATCTCGACGGCCTTGTCCATGTCGCCGCCGGCCTCGGTGAGCGCTTTCTTGCAATCCATCATGCCTGCGCTCGTGCGCTCGCGCAGCGCCTTGACGTCTTTCGCGGAAATCTCGACGGTGCTCATTGCGGCTGTGCCTCCTTCGCGGGCGCGTCGGCCTGCGGCTTGCTCTCAACAGGTGTCTCGGCGGGCGCCTCGGCAGCAGGCGCCTCAGCCTCGCTCTCGCTCGCCGTCTCGGGCGGCGCGGACTGCTCCTTCGCGGGCTGACTGGAGTCGGGGCTCGCGTTCATCGGCGTGACGGACTCGGTCTGCGGCTCGAGCGTGGCCGGATCGGCGGGCGCGGCGGGCACGGGCGTGGACTCGGGAGCGGGCTGCTGCGCGGCTGCCGCGGCAGCGGCTTTTTCGGCTGCGGCTTTCTCGCCGGGTGCTTTTGCTGGTGCGGCCGGCGCGGCAGGTGCTGCCGGAGCCTCGGGTGCGGCGGGCGGCGCAGACGCAGCGGCAGCGGCCGGCGCCGCGGCAGGAGCGGGCGTTGCGGCTGCAGCAGGCGTCGCGGGCGCGGCGGGCGGCTGCTGTGCGACGGCTGCAGCTGCGCGCTCGGCTGCGGCCTTCTCGTCGGCCTCTTTCTTGGCCTGTTCCTCGGCCTCGCGCTTGGCCTGCTCTTCGGCTTCGCGTTTGGCGCGCGCTTCGGCCTCGACGCGGGCTTTTTCCTCTGCTTCCTTGCGCGCCTTCTCCTCTTGCGCACGGAAGACGGAGTGGCCCTCCTGCACGACCTGGCCGATCGCCTGCGTGATCAGCGCGCAGGAGCGGATCGCATCGTCGTTACCGGGGATCACGAAGTCGATGCCATCGGGGTCACAGTTGGTGTCGACGAGCCCGATGATCGGGATGCGCAGACGTCGCGCCTCTTTGACGGCGATTTCCTCGGTTTTGAGGTCGATGACGAACATCGCGTCGGGGACGCGCTGCATGTTCTTGACGCCGCCGAGGTTCGCGCGCAGCTTGGCGAGGTCGGCTTGCGCTGCCATGCGCTCACGCGTCGGCAGCAGCGCGAGCTGGCCCTCGGTCTCGTAGCGTTCGAGGTCGTGCAGGCGGCGGATGCGCTGGCTGATCGTTTCGAAGTTCGTCAGCAGACCGCCGAGCCAGCGGTGGTTGACGAACGGCATGTCGGCGGCTTCGGCGACCTCCTTGATCGTGTCGCGAGCCTGCTTCTTGGTGCCGACGAACAGCACGGTGCCGCCGCGGTGTGAGAGCTCGTTGGCGAAGGCCTGCGCCTGGTCGAGCAGCGCGGAGGTCTTGACGAGATCGATGATGTAGTTGCCACCGCGCTCACCGAAGATGAAACGACGCATCTTCGGGTTCCAGCGACGCGTCTGGTGGCCGAAATGAACGCCGGCCTCGAGCAGCTCGGCGATGCCTACTTGAGCCATGGGTACTCCCTTTATTTAAAGATTGACGGTTCGGCTGGAGCACGGACCCGCAGGGTGCGACGGAATGTCGCTGCTGCGGGCAGGGCCGTGTCCTGGCTGCCGAGCCGGGTAGAAGGTCTTGATTTGGACCGAGATGGTCCGGGTGAAGCAGTCAGGATAGCCGTTCTGCGCGCTCCAGAGCGCTCTGCAGGTCGGGCGGGAGCGGCGAGGAGACATCGACGGGCTCGCGTTTGATCGGGTGCGCGAAGGCGAGCCGCGTCGCGTGCAGGAACTGGCGCTCCAGGCCGAGCGCGCGGGCGCCGCCGTACTCGGGATCGCCGGCGACGGGGTGCCCGATCGCCTGCAGGTGGACGCGAATCTGGTGCGTGCGCCCTGTCTCCAATCGCAGGCGCAGGAGCGCGTGTTCGGCGAGCGCTTGCTCGAGCTCGAAGTGCGTGCGCGCCTCGCGCGCGTGCGCGCCACCGACGGACATGCGCGTGCGCACACGTGCGTCGCGGCCGATCGGCGCCTCGATCGTGCCGGTGCGCGCGGGCGGGCGCCCGAGCACGAGCGCGAGATATTCGCGCTGGACCTCACGCTCGGCGATCGCTTTCTGCAGCAACGCGTGCGCCTCCTCGGAGCGCGCGACGACGAGCAAGCCGGAGGTGTCGCGGTCGAGGCGATGGACGATGCCGGCGCGCTCGGGGTCGCCGCCTGCGACGCGGCCGGCGAGTAGCTGCGAGAGCGTCTGCTCGCGGTGCCCGCGCGCGGGATGAACGACAAGGCCGGGTGCCTTGTCGACGACGAGCAGGTGCTCGTCTTCGTAGACGATCGTAAATGGCGTCACGACGGCTGCGCGGGCTTGCGCCGCGCGGCGCGCGCGTGGTCGATCACGAGAAAGAGCAGCAGCACACCGAGCGTGATCGACATGTCGGCGACGTTGAACGGCGGCCAGCCGAGCGGGAGCTTGACGAAGTCGGTCACGGCGCCGTCGCGCACGCGGTCGGCGACGTTGCCGATCGCGCCGCCGAGCAGCATGCCGGTCGGCAGCCAGATCAGCTTCTCGCGGCTGTGCAGCGTGAAGTAGACGAGCAGCGCGACGAGCGCGAGGCCGATGACGATCGTGACGGCGACGTGGCTGCCGGGCAAAAAGCCGAACGCGACGCCGTTGTTGCGCGTGTTGACGAGCTCTACGCCGGGCAGGAATTTGCGTTCTTCGCCCTGCACGATCGACGCGTTGACGGCGTGCTTTGAGAGCTGGTCGGCGACGACGACGAAGACAAGCACGAGCACGGCGCGCAGCCATGGGCTGCGGAGCAGCGACAGGCGCGAGTGCGGGCGCAGCGACGCATCGCCGCTCGGCTGGCGATCCTCGGCGGCGCTCATGGCGCTCAGCCGTGGATCAAATCGTTGACGACGATCGTGTTGATGATCTGCAGCGTGAAGATCGCAAGGATCGGGCTGAGGTCGAGACCGCCGAAGGATGGGATGACGCGCCGGAAGATGCGCAGGAACGGCTCGCAGATGTCGCGCAGGAAGCCGAGCACGATGTCGAGCGTGCGCGAGTAAGGCGGGCGGATGCCGACGGAGAACAGCAGGTTGATGACGATGTAGAGGATGATCAGCAGCGTGTAGACGTAGATCAGCGTCGAGAGGTAATCGGCGATCTGCGTGCGCGCGCTGGCGAGCGGCAGGAGCGAGGCAGCGAGCACGCTCAGCTCGCTTTCGGCTCGAGCACGGCATCGAGCGCATCGCTGAAGGCGGCGCGCAGGCCGGCGCGCTCGAGCGCGTCGACGCCGCGCGCGGTCAGGCCGCCGGGCGAGGAGACCTCACGACGCACGGCGACCGTGTCGTAGTCACGCCGGCGCAGCAGCTCGGCGGTGCCGGCGAGCGTCTGCACGACGAGCTGAGCGCCCTGTGCGGCAGGGATGCCCTTGCGCACGCCGGCGTCGACTTGCGCCTCGGCGACAAGCGCGACGTAGGCAGGAGCGCATGACATGAGCCCCATCGCGACGTCGACGAGCGAGTCGTCGAGCACGACGAGCGTGCCGAGGTCGGCGAACAGCGACGCGACGAGCGCGTCGAGCGATGCGTCGCGGTCGGGGTGCTCGCGCTGCGCTGTGTCCTCGGCGTCGCGCCCCTGAACGACGGCGCCTTGGCGCACCTCGACGGGCAGCGACGGGATGAAGCGGTAAACGGGCCTTCGGGGATACGCCTCGCGCAGCGCAGCGAGCGGCGTCGCGGCGAGGATCGAAGCGACAGCCTTCGCGTGCGGCGCGACTTCGGCGGCGACGTCATGCAGTTGCGCGGGCTTGTGGCAGAGCACGACGAGATCGGCGCGCTGCGCGACTTCGGCGTTTGTCTTCAGCGCCTCGCCGCCGACCTCGGCGACGAGCGCCTTCGCACGCTCGGCGAGCGGATCGGCGCAGAGCACTGGCTGCTGCCAGCCTCGCGCAAGCGCGCGCGCCATGTTGCCTGAGCCGATGAGACCGATTTGCATAGCTGGTTCAGCGTATCCGTGGCTCGGGCCGGTGCTCCTGAGTGTCGAGAGTCAAGCCTCGCAAGGACGCAGGGAGCGTGGCGTGCTTTAGCACGCGAGCGACCGAGGACGCCGCGAGGCGCCGGCTATCGGCGCTCAGGACTGGTTGAAGAAGCCCTTCTCGATCAACCGCGCGCGCTCCTCAGCGGAGATCTCGACGTTGCGTGGCGTGAGCATGAAGACCTTGTCGGCGATCCGCTGCATGCCGCCGTCGAGCGCGTACGTGAGGCCGGAGGCGAAGTCGATCAGCCGCTTGGAGAGATCGGTGTCGGAGGACTGCAGGTTGAGGATCACGGGGATCGAGTCCTTGAACTTGTCGGCGATCTGCTGCGCGTCGTTGAACGACTTCGGGATCACGAGGTGCACGCGTACGTCTCCGTTCGTGCGCGCGCCGACGGACTTGAGCACGGTCGTCGAGCGCCCACCGCGTCCGCTCCCCTCGTCGTCGTCGGAGAAGATGTCATCGAACTCGTCGCGGCGGCGGCGCAGGCGGCGCACGTTCGGCCGCTCGCGGTAGCGGTCCTCGATCTCTGCCTCAGGCGGAGCGTCATCGAAGTCGTCGTGATACTCCTCGGCAAGGCCGAAGTAGACGAGCGCACTGTGCCAGGAGTCGCGGAAAGCCATTCGTGTAGGTGCGTTTTCGCCCGGACGGACGAATTCCCTGCTCATGCTAGTCAATTAGCGGCCGAGCGAGCACGCGGATCACCGAACTCGGCTGCGTGGCGAGAGCTTGCGGTCGAGTAGCATTCCGCGCCCAAACGAGGGGGCTTGTGCCGGAGAGACGCTTTGCGTCGGGTTCGGCTCGGACAGCGGGAACGGAGGGACGTTCGTGGAACGCAGTGAACTCGAAAGCCGGATCGCGGAGCTCGGGCCGTGGCATTACCAGTTCGAGTTCGACGACGGCGTGATCACGCCGCCATCGGATCCGGGCAAACTGAACCGCCACGAACAGCGCCGCCGCTACTTCTTCGATGCGCTGCTGAAGGTCACGGGCGGGACGCTCGAGGGCAAGCGAGTGCTCGACCTCGGCTGCAACGCGGGCTTCTGGGCGAGCAACGCGATGGCCGCGGGCGCGGACTTCCTGCTCGGTGTCGACGCGCGCGAGCGCCAGCTCGAACAGGCGCGGATGGTCTTCGAGGCGAAGCACATCGAGCCGAGCCGCTATCGCTTCGAACAGGCGAACATCTTCGAGCACTCGTTTGACGAACGCTTCGACATCGTGCTCTGCCTCGGGCTGATGTACCACATCTCAAAGCCGACAGAGCTGTTCGAGCTGATGGCGGGCGTCGGCGCGGAGATCCTCGTGATCGACACGGTCATCTCGCCGCTGAACTCGAGCGTCTTCTCAGTCCAGCGCGAGAGCGTTGAGGGCTGGCTGCTCGCGGCCGACTACGAAACGGTGCTGATCCCGAGCAGGCAAGCGGTTGTCGATCTCGCGGGCCAGTTCGGCTATGAGACGGTGCCGCTGAAGCTGAACATGACGGACTTCACGGGGCTCGGCGAGTACTACTCAGAGCAGCGTCTCGCGTTCATCTGCGCGAAGAACACATCGCTTGCGATGCTCGAGAGCGAGCCCGTGCATCCGCTCCCGCCGCTGATTCCGCCTCGGTATGTGCGTAAAGCGCGGCGGAAGCTGAAGCAGTTGCGGGGCTGAGTCGCGCGCCGGGCGGCTACTCGTAAAGCGTCGAGCCGACGCGGACGATCGTCGCGCCCTCTTCGACGGCGACGACGTAGTCCTGCGAGGTGCCCATCGACAGGTGCTCGAGCGAGTGCTCGTCGGCGAGCGCGCGTAGCTTCGCGAACCACGGGCGGCTCGCGTCCGCCTCGGCGGCGAGCGGTGGCATCGTCATCAGCCCGACGACGGGCACGGGTGAGCGCGCGATGAACTCGGCGAGCTGCTCGGGCGCGACGCCGGCCTTGCCGTCCTCGCCGGAGATGTTGACCTCGACCAGGATCTGAAGCTCGTCGCGCCCCAGCGCGCGGTGTCGCTCGAGCTCGCGCAGCGCGGACTCGGAGGCAACGGAGTGGATCAGCCGCACGTACGGCACGATCCGCTTCACGCGGCGGCTCTGCAGCTGGCCGATGAAGTCCCACTCGAACAGCTCGCCGTGGGCGGCGTGCTTGGCCTGGAGGTCTTGCGCGCGGTTCTCGCCGACGAGCCGGATGCCGGCCTCGGCGAGTAGCGGCAGGTCGTCGCTCGCGACGTACTTGATCGCGGCGAGCAGCTCGACCTCGCCGCGCTCGCGCCCTGGGCGCGTCACAGGCGAGCGATGCACGGCACCCGCGATCTCCTCGTGGACGTGCGCGAGGTTTGCGCGGATGCGCTCGATCCGCAGGTCGGAGATCAGCCGAGCCATGCGATTCCTGCCTGCCTGCCGGCGCGCGCCCCTTCGCGCCGGTGCGAGAAGAAGCGCTCGTCGCAGATCGTGCACGCATCGGTGTCGTGCACGCGCGCGACACCTGCGGCGAGCAGTCGCTCACGGGCGATTCCGCGCAGGTCGATGTTCTTGCCGTCTCGATACGGAGCACCGGGGCCGTCCTGGCCGAATACGGCGTGCACCTCGGGCCCGACTTCGTAGCAGCAGACGCCAGCGCCGGGACCGATGACGGCCTCGATCGGACCATCCACACCGAGTTCGCGCAGCGCTCCGACCCCCTCCTCGAGCACGCCCGCGTCGAGCCCGCGCCATCCGGCGTGGACCATCGCGACAGCGCCGTCGCCCGCAAGCGCGACGGACAGGCAGTCGGCCGTCAGGACCATCGCGCCGACACCCTTCAGTGCGGTCGCGTGACCATCGGCGTCGATCGCAACAGCCTCTCCCCTACTTCCTGTGGCCGAGCGGACGCGCTGCACGAACCTGCCGTGCACTTGACGGCTCGCGCAGAGCCAGTCGAGACCAAGCTCATCGCAGAGCGTGTCGCGAGCTTGGCGTCCGTGCTCGTGCCTGTCGCCGGTCTGTGTCGAGAGGTTGCCGTGCGCGCGCGAGGTGAATAGCACGCAGCCACCGCCGGTCAGCTCGCACGAGAATCCCTCGGCATGCTCGATCACGCGGCCGCCGGCGTCTTCGACGTCAGCTCGCTCAGGCGCCGCGCTCATGAGTTCTCCAAGGCCGCACGAAGCTCCGCATCGTGCCCGCTCACCCCGCCGTCGAGCTTGCGCATCAGCGCGCGGCGCAGCCGTCTGCCTACGTCGGGGCCCGCCGCGATTCCAGCGCCGAGTAGCTCATCGCCGCCGATCTCGAGCTCGACGAGACGCAGCTCGGTGAGCCATCGCCGCGCTGCAGCCGCCGCAACATCGTCCCCCTCGGTATCAGCGTCGGATTCGGCGAGCGCAGCCGCAAGCGCAACAGCCTCGAGCGGCTCGCCGTGCGCGATCTCGTAGATCTCCGACGGTCGCTTGGCACGCTTCAGGCGCGCGGTCAAGCGCGGTGCGAGGATCGTGCTGTGCACAGCACGCTCGCGCTCTGCGGCCGGGACCTCCCAGCCGTCGAGCAGTACACGCAGGCGCGTCTCGTAGTCGGTCGTGTCGAACGAATGCCCCGGCAGCAACAGTGCAGCGAGCAGCAGCACGTCTGGCCACGCCTCGGGCGGCGGCGGAAGCGCGTCGAGTGCCGCGCGCGCGAGCGCAGCGTCGAGCGCGAGCGACTGATGCAGCGCGCTCAGCACGCCGAGCTGCGCGAGCGAGTCGAGTGCCGCGACGGGATCGGGCTCAGCGAGCGCGAGGCGCAGCTCCGCGCCGATGCGTGCCGTCGAGACGGTGTCGAGCGCGCCTGCGGCGATCGCCTCCGTTGCGAGCTCGGCCGTGTGCGGCTCGATCGCGAAGCCGAGCCGCGCTTGATAGCGCGCGATCCGCAGCAGACGCGTCGGGTCATCGCGAAAGCTCCGCTCGTGCAGCACGCGCAGTACGCGCGCATCGAGATCCTCACGCGCGCTCGACGCACCAGTGAGTTGGCCACGCTGCGGACCGTTCAGCGCGACAGACAGCGTGTTGATCGTGAAGTCGCGGCGCTGCAGGTCGCTCTCGGGCGTTCCATCCGCGACTTCCGGCAGCGCGCCGTCGTGTGGATAGACCTCGGAGCGCCGCGTCGCGACGTCGATCTGCCCGTCCGGCCAGCGCACGAGCGCCGTGCGGAAGCGCTCGTGGAAGGTCGTCTCAAAGCGCTCGCGAGCATGCTCGCCGGCAAGCGTCTGAAGCTCCCGCGCGAGATCGCCGGCAAAGCCTTGCGCGTCCTGCTCAACTACGACGTCGAGCTCGCGCGGCGTGCGGCCGAGCAACATGTCGCGCACGGCGCCGCCGATCAGCGCGACCTCGTCGTGTCGCGCCTCGGCGAGCTTGCGCAGCTCACGCCCGCCCGGCTGCTTGCTCAGCTGCTCGAGGACGTCGACGTCGCTCTGCGAGGGTGCGCTCAAGGTGCTGGCCTCCTCGTATGTGCGCTCAACCGACGCGCACGGGAATCCCGGCCGCCGCCAAGTGCTCCTTGGCCTCGGCGATCGTGAAGCGGCCGTAGTGAAAGATCGACGCGCACAGCGCCGCGTCGGCGCCGGCGCGCAGCGCGTCGGCGAGGTGCTCGAGCTCGCCTGCGCCACCGGAGGCGATCACGGGCACGCTGACGGCTTCGCTGACGGCGCGGATCAATGGCAGGTCGTAGCCGTCGTTCGTGCCGTCGCGGTCCATGCTCGTCAAGAGGATCTCGCCGGCGCCGCGCTCGACGCCCTCGCGCGCCCACTCGACGACATCGTGACCGGTCGGCGTGCGACCGCCTGCGAGGTATGCCTCCCACTTCGACGGCGCGTCGAGGCCGGCGCCGACGAACGGATCCGCTTTGGCGTCGATCGCGAGCACGACGCATTGCGAGCCGAACACGTCCGCGAGCTCGTTGATCAGCTCTGGGCGCTGTAGCGCGGCCGAGTTGACCGCGACCTTGTCGGCGCCCGCGTCGAGCACCGCCTGCGCGTCTTGCGCCGAGCGGATGCCGCCGCCGATCGTAAACGGCACGAACACGTCATCGGCCGTCGCGCGCGCGAGCTGCGCGATCGTGTCGCGCTTCTCATGCGTCGCTGTGATGTCGAGGAAGACGAGCTCGTCGGCGCCCTCGCGGTCGTAGTGCGCAGCGAGCTCAACCGGGTCGCCGGCGTCGCGGATGTCGAGGAATTCGACGCCCTTGACGACGCGCCCGGCATCGACGTCGAGGCACGGGATGATCCGCTTGAAGTGCATCAGGCTACGGTAGCCCGTCTGTTCAGGGGGCGGCGGGAACAACTGCATAGCCGCACGCGACCGTCGCATCCGCCAAGTTGGGGTCCCATCGACCGCGACGAGCGGCCATCAGCGGCGCTGCTCGGAGACGAGGTCCGATACCGGCTCGAGCGAGCGGAGCTGCGGGTGCTCCGTGCTGGCCCGCTTGCGCCGGGTCGGCTCTCGCACGAGCTCGCGTGCACGTAGATCGACGAGCGGGTCCATTCCGTTCATCGGAGAAAGACGAACTTCGGCCTTCGGCGCTGGCTTATCTGGTGTCATCAGGTGAGAGTAGACGCTGCAGACGATGCAAGATTCGGGGCCCACTCAACCGGCGGTACGGTCCACGACGTCCGTTGCGCGCCTTCAGCCGTCGAGCACGGCGAGCGCCTCAGCGACTGTGAAGCGACGCTCGTACAGCGCCTTGCCGACGATCACGCCGTCGAGACCGTCGAGTTGCCGCTCCGCGCGTAGCGCCGCAATCGTACGCAGGTGCTGAAGCTCGCCGACGCCGCCCGAAAGGATCAGCTTGCCGTCGTCGACCGCGCGCACAGCGCTCGCCGCGTCCTCGGGGTCGATGCCGTCGAGCATCCCGTCGTGGTCGATGTTCGTGTAGACGAAGTGCTTGATGCCGCCCTGGCCTTCGCTCCAGCGCGCCAGCGCTTCTTGCGCCGGTACCTGCGTACGTTCAAGCCATCCGTGCGTCGCGACGTTCCCGTCGCGCGCGTCGATTGATACCAGCACATTCTCCTGCCCGTGCTCTTCCATTGCACGCCATGGCAGCTCAGGGTCGGTGAAAATCGCCGTGCCTAGGATTACGCGCGCGGCGCCGGCTTCGAAGGCCTGCTGGATTGCGTAATCCGACCGCAGGCCACCGCCGAACTGCACCGGCAGGCCGAGCTCGCCGACGATCGTGCGGAGGTGCTCAATATTGACCGGCTCGCCGCTCTTCGCGCCGTCGAGATCGACGACGTGCAGGTAGCGCGCGCCTTGCTCTGCAAACGCGCGCGCCGCCGACAGCGGGTCCTGGTCGTAGACCTTCTTCGCCTCGAAGTCGCCCTTGACGAGCCGCACGGCGTTGCCGCCGAGGATGTCGATCGCCGGGTAGAGGTTCACCGGGCGTCTGCTGCGGCGGCGGCGCTCGGCGTCAAAGCGTCGATGCAAATCTGCGCAAAGTTCGCGAGCAGGCGCAGGCCGGCTGCGGAGGACTTCTCGGCGTGGAACTGCACGCCGTAGAACGAGCCCTTCTGCACGGCTGTGACGAACGGCGCGCCGTATTCGGCGACGCCGAGCACGTCCTCTTCGCGCGCAGGCTCGGCTGCGAGCGTGTGCACGTGGTAGAAGGCGCACTGCAGCGGCAGCCCCGCGATTAGCGGCGAGTCGGGTTTTGTGAAGGAGACCTCGTTCCAGCCGATGTGTGGCAGCTTCAGTGAGCCGACGCGCAGACCGTGAACCTCGCCTTCGATCAGCCCGAGCCCGTCGGCGCCGCCGAGCTCGCTCGAGTGCTCGAACGCGAGCTGCAGGCCGAGGCAGATGCCGAGCACTGGTGTGCCTGCCGCGACGCGGTCACGAATCAAGTCGTCGAGCCCGAGCTCGCCTAGGTTCCGCATCGCGCGCGGGAACGCGCCGACGCCGGGTACGACGAGCCCGTCGGCGGCGCGCAGCTCGTCGCGATCACGCGAGATGCTCGCTTTGACGCCGACGTGCGCGAGCGCCTTCTCGACGGAGCGGCGATTGCCCATGCCGTAGTCGACGACAGCGATCGACACGTCCTGCTCGATCAGCGGGCTCATGCGGTCAGCGTCCCCTTCGTGCTCGGCACGCCCGTCTCCGATGGGTCGATCGCGCTGGCCTCACGCAACGCACGTGCGAACGCCTTGAACGCGGCCTCGATCATGTGGTGCGCGTTCGTGCCGGCTTCAATGCGCAGGTGCAGCGTCAGCTTCGCGGCGTTCGCGAGCGCGCGGAAGAACTCCTCGGTCAGCTCGTGCTCGAAGCCGCCCGTCGCGCCGGGCGGCAGCTCGGCGTCGAACGCCGTGAACGGGCGCCCGGAGATGTCGATCGCACAGCTCGCGCGCGCCTCGTCCATCGGCACAGTCGCGGTGCCGTAGCGGACGATCCCGCTGCGGTCGCCGAGCGCTTGGTCGAGCGCCTGCCCGAGCACGATCGCAGTGTCCTCAGCAGTGTGGTGCGCACCCGTCTGCAGATCGCCGCTGACCTTCACATCGAGATCGATCCGCCCGTGGCGTGCAAGCAGGTCGAGCATGTGGTCGAGGAAGCCGACGCCAGTCTGGCGCGTGCCCGCTCCCGTGCCTTCGAGCGCAAGCGTTAGCCGCACGTCGGTCTCGCCCGTGCGGCGCTCGATCGTTGCAGTTCTCTGTCCAGTCGAATCGGCCATCGCCTAATTGTCGCCGATGCGCGCCTCCATCGAGCGCGCGTGCCACTCAAAGCCCTCCGCGCGCGCGATCGGCACACCCGCTTTCGCGAGCTTCGTGGCCGCGTCTGAGCCGATCCGCACCTCGGCCATGCGCCTGCGGAAGTGCCGCGGCGAGAGCATCGAATCGAAGCGCGCCGCGCCGCTCGTCGGCAGGATGTGGTTCGAGCCGGCGACGTAGTCGCCGAACGCCGTCGCGCTCGCCGAGCCGACGAACAGGCAGCCGGCCGACTGCACTTTCGCCGCGAGCGCCTCGACATCGGCGCCGATCAGCTGCAGGTGCTCGGGCGCGAACTCGTTTGCGATCTGGATCGCCTGCCGCGAGTCGATCGCCTGCACGAGCGCGAACGTTCCACCTTTTATTGGACGCTCCGCGTCTCGTGTAGCGAGTTGCGCGGCCAGCGCGTCGATCACTCCAGGCCCCGCCGAGACGCCGACGACGAGGCTCCCGTCGCCGTGCTCGCCCTGCGCGAGCATGTCGAGCGCCGCGAGCTCGATCTCATGCGGGTCGGGCTCTGCGCCGAGCACGACGAGCAGGTCGCTCGGCCCGGCGAAGCCGTCGATCCCGACGGTCGCTGAGAGCTGGCGCTTGGCCTCCTGCACGTAGAGGTTGCCGGGGCCGACGACGACGTCGACGCGCGCGACGGACTCGGTGCCGTAGGCGAGCGCAGCGACCGCCTGCGCGCCGCCCATCCGATAGACGCGCTCGACGCCGCACAGGCGGCACGCGCCGAGGATCGCCGCGTGGGTCTGGCCATCCGGCCCCGGTGGGGCGCAGACGACGACGTCGAGCACACCGGCGGCACGCGCCGTGACGACGCCCATCGCGACGGTGCTCGGATACGGCGCGCGCCCGCCGGGCACGTA
>Ga0208589_1000910_pt1 | contig 12967 bp, 15 predicted proteins | sample NGESurshal092012_2_FD_184486 | JGI IMG/M metagenome (GOLD analysis project Ga0208589, IMG submission 184486) | Arctic peat soil microbial communities from Barrow, Alaska - NGEE Surface sample F53-2 shallow-092012 (SPAdes) | ecosystem: Environmental > Terrestrial > Soil > Wetlands > Peat ... | reverse complement strand
TTACGTTGCGCATCCCTATCGCAATCCCGGTACGGGATGGATGTCCGATATCAGCCAGGTTTCGGCGACGGAAGCTGACGCGTTTCACAAAAAGTATTATGTGCCCGCGAACATCGTGGTTACAGTGGTAGGCGATGTGACCGCGACCAAATCGCTGCCGATGCTGGAGAAATATTTTGGCAGCATCCCGGTCGGCCCCAAGCCAATGCCTCTCGCCACCATCGAACCGCCGCAGCAGGTCACCTTGTTTGCGGGAGACGTGCCGGTATATCACGGCCGCTTCGGCATCTCTCAAGGGCGCAACGCACTCAAAATTATTTCAGGAGCTTCACCATGAGCACGCCCGATCCCAAGAGCGCCGCCGTCGCGCGCGCCCAGTTCGGCGACTTAGGTCCCACCGCGGGCGGCGCGGGCGGCAAGGAAATGAACTTGAATCTCATCCTCGACGTCGCCGTCACCTTGGCGCTCGAGGTCGGGCGCGCGCGGATGTCGGTCCGCGATCTCCTGCAGTTGGCCCCCGGTGCCGTCGTCGAACTCGATCGCCTGGCCGGCGAACCGCTCGATGTGCTGGTCAACGGCGTGCGCATCGCGCGCGGTGAAGTCGTGGTGGTCAACGAGAAGTTCGGCATCCGGCTGACGGATGTGGTGAGCGCCACGGAAAGGATGGAACACGCTCGATGACGGGTATTGCACAACCGGCCTCGCCGCTGTCCGTGGGGAGTTTGACTCAGCTCACGTTGAGCCTGCTTGCCATCGTCGGGCTCATTCTGTTGATCAGCTGGGCGTTGAAGCGCCTCAAGGTGGCGGGCCCCCGTGGATCCGGAGAGATCGCCGTCATCGATGAACTGAGTGTGAGCCCCAGAGACCGCATCGTGTTGATCCGCGTCGGTGAATCGCAGGTGCTGGTCGGCATCAGCGCCTCCGGCCTGGTGCCGCTGACGCCGCTGCCGGTGCCCATTGTGCTCAAGGGCGGCCCTCGAGTGCCGGCGTTCGCCGAGCGCCTGCGGGATATGATGAAACGTCCGGGCGGTACGGCATGAAAGTGAGCGCGGCCTCAAGGTCTGGCTTTCAGCGCCGCGCGCCGCTTGCTTTGGCAATGGTAATGGTGCTGTCGGCGCTGGCCCTGCTGCCGCTCGTGGCGCAGGCGCAGGCTGCCCTGCCGGCGGTGGCCATCAAGACGGCCGCCGACGGGGCACAGACCTACTCGCTCACGTTCCAGGTGCTGATCCTGATGACGGTGCTGACCTTGCTGCCCGCGCTTCTGCTCGCGATGACGGCGTTCACTCGAATCATCATCGTGCTGTCGATACTGCGCCAGGCGCTCGGCATGGCGACGACTCCCTCGAACCAAATTCTGACGGCCCTCGCGCTGTTCATGACTTTCTTCGTGATGAGTTCGACCATCGAACAGTCCTACGCGAACGGCGTCAAGCCGTATATTGACGGCCAGCTCGCAGGCGAGGTGGCTCTGGATCGCACGCTACAGCCGCTGAAGAAATTCATGCTGGCGCAGACTCGCGAGAATGACCTGCAATTATTCGCCAAGCTGTCCGGCAAGCCGCAATTCGCGACGCCCGAGGACGTGCCTCTCACGGTCTTGATTCCCACCTTCATGACCAGCGAGCTGAAAACCGCATTTCAAATCGGCTTCATGGTGTTCATTCCCTTCTTGGTCATCGATCTGGTGGTGGCCAGCGTATTGATGTCCATGGGCATGATGATGCTGTCTCCCGTTCTGGTGTCGTTGCCGTTCAAAATCATGTTGTTCGTGGTGGTTGACGGCTGGACGCTGCTGATGGGCACTTTGGCCGCGAGTTTTCACCAATGACGCCCGAGAATGTCATGGATCTGGCGCACCGCATGCTGCTGGTGACGTCGATGATCGCCGCGCCGCTGCTGCTGATTGCGCTGATCGCCGGCTTGGTCATCGGCATGTTTCAGGCCGCCACCCAAATCAACGAATCCACCTTGAGTTTCATTCCGAAGTTGCTGCTGCTGGTGCTCACGCTGTTCGTGGCCGGCCCTTGGATCCTGCGCGTGCTGACGGACTTCACGCGCGATCTGTACACCAGCATTCCGACCATGGTCGGCTAGGCAGCGATGCAACCTGTGACTCTCAATGCGGCGGATGTGTCGATGTGGGTGAACCGCCTGTGGTGGCCCATGCTGCGGATCGGCGGATTCGTGCTGGCGGCTCCCGTCGCAAGCGAAACCACAATTCCGAAATTCGTGAAGATCGTGCTGTCGTTGTCATTGGCATTCGTGATGGCTCCCCTGGTGCAGGTGCCGGCGACCCTGTCGATATTCTCCGGTGCGGGCGTGCTCGCGGCGGTGCAGGAAGTGCTGATCGGCGTGGCCATCGGCATGGTGGTGCAGTTGGCCTTCGAGGCGTTGACTTTCGCCGGCCAATGCATCTCGCTGACCATGGGCTTGGGCTTCGCCACCCTGGTCGATCCGCAGCGCGGGGCACAAACCACGGTGCTCGGCCAAATGTTCATGATATTCGGCGTGCTCACTTACCTGTCCATCAACGGGCACCTGGTTCTGCTCGGCGCCTTGGCTGAAAGTTTCCAGACCCTGCCGATCGGGGTCGCGCACATCGACAAGAGTTTCCTGCTGTCCGTGGTGCTGTGGGGAGCGCAGGTATTCGAGTCCGGACTGCTGATCGCGCTGCCGGCGGTGATCGCGTTGGTGATCGTCAATCTGGCGCTCGGCGTGGTTACCCGCGCCGCGCCGCAGCTCAATCTATTCGGCATCGGGTTCACCATCACCCTGATTTGCGGATTCTTCGTGCTCATCGCGGGTCTGGACGGCATCATGTCCGGCATTTCCAGCCTCATCAATAGTGCATTAACGGCGGTCGCGGAACTCGTGCGCGCGCCTGTAGTAGGAGCGCACTAATGGCCGAGGAAGCAGAAACAGGCGGCGAACGAACCGAAGACCCTTCGCAAAAGCGGCTGCAGGAAGCGCGCGAGCGAGGCCAGGTACCGCGCTCGCGCGAACTGACCAACTTCGCCACCATGATCGGCGGCAGCGCGACCCTGGTTGCGATCGGCGGTTCCCTGGCTACCCGCATGTCGCAGATGATGCGTCATGGGCTGAGCATCGATCCGCAGAGTCTGCGCGGCTCCGACAGCATGATGGCCTCGCTGGGCGATGCGGCCATCAGTGCCGTGCTGGCCCTGTTGCCGGTATTCGGCGCCGTGATCGCTCTGGTGATCCTGGCCTCAGTGCTGCTGGGCGGCTGGAATTTCAGCATGCAGGCCATGGCGCCGGATTTCTCGCGCTTGAGTCCGCTCTCCGGCATCAAACGCCTATTCGGTCTTCGCGGCGCCTCGGAACTCGGCAAGGCGTTGCTGAAATGCGCGGTCATCGGCGGAGTCTGCGCGGCCGTCGTTTCTTCGATTTTCGGCGATGTGCTGTCCCTCGCGCACATGGCGCCGCGCGCGGCCATCAGCCGAGGCGCCGGACTCATGAGCTGGTCGTTCGTCTGGCTGTGTGCCTCGCTGGCGTTGGTCGCCATGGTCGATGTTCCTCTGCAATTGTTTCAGTTCAAGCGCGGGCTGCGCATGACCCGCCAGGAATTGCGCGACGAAGCCAAGGAATCCGACGGCCGGCCCGAGACCAAACAGCGTATCCGTCAAATGCAGCAGCAGCTGGCTCGTCGGCGCATGATGCACAAGATTCCCACCGCCGACGTGGTGATCGTCAATCCGACTCACTTTGCGGTGGCTCTGAAATACGACCCGAAGCAAATGCGCGCGCCGCGTGTGCTGGCGAAAGGCGTCGATCTCGTCGCGGCCAACATCCGCCGCATCGCCGAGGAACACCGCGTTCCGGTGTTCGAGTCGCCGAAATTGGCGCGCGCTCTGTACAAGTCCACCGATTTGAACAAGGAAATTCCGGCCGGACTGTATGTGGCCGTCGCCCAGGTGCTCTCCTACATATTCAGGGTACGCACCTTGAATCCGACCATCGCTGCGCGGGTGGCCCGCCCCAATCCGCAAGTTAGCGGCGAGTTCGACGACGCATGAACGCCCGCGCAGCCGCAGCGACATTCGGCGAATTCGCGCGCAATGGATTAGGCGTGCCGATATTGGTCATGGTGGTTCTCGCCATGATGGTGCTGCCGCTGCCGGCATTCCTGCTGGACATTTTCTTCACTTTCAACATCACCCTGTCGATCATGATCTTGCTGGCCGTGATCTACGTGAGGCGGGCGCTGGAGTTCGCGACGTTTCCGACCGTTTTGCTCGGTGCGACACTACTGCGCCTGGGCCTGAACGTGGCCTCGACCCGCATAGTTTTGATCAACGGACACACCGGATCTCACGCCGCGGGGCATGTCATTGCGGCATTCGGCGAATTCGTGGTCGGCGGCAACTATGCCGTCGGTATGGTGGTATTCACGGTGCTGGTGATCATCAATTTCGTGGTCATCACCAAGGGCGCCGGGCGCATTTCCGAGGTGAGCGCGCGCTTCACCTTGGACGCCATGCCGGGCCGGCAAATGGCGATCGATGCGGATTTGAATGCGGGCATCATCACTCAGGCCGAGGCCATCGTGCGGCGGCAAGAGGTGCGAGAGGAGGCCGACTTCTACGGCGCAATGGACGGCGCCAGCAAGTTCGTGCGCGGCGACGCCATCGCCGGCATCCTGATCGTGTTCATCAATTTGTTCGGCGGCACCATCATCGGCGCGGCGCAACATGGCATGTCACTCGCCGATGCCGGCCGCACCTATGCGCTGCTGACCATCGGCGATGGACTGGTGGCGCAGATTCCCGCGCTGCTGTTGTCGGTGGCGGTCGCCATTCTGGTGACGCGCGTGTCGCGGCCGCATGACATGAGCCAGCAGATCATGAACCAGGTGCTGGGCCAGCCGAAGGCGCTGGGAGTCACCAGCGGCATACTGACTCTGCTCGGCATCATTCCGGGAATGCCGAATCTGGTGTTTTTGAGCATGGCCACCGTATGTGCGTTCGGGGCGTATTTTCTGAGCAAGCGCAAGGCGTCCGAGAAGGCGGCAGCAGCGGTCCCGGCGCCTGTGGTGAAAGTCCCCTCCGAACATCGGGAATTATCATTGGACGACGTGGAGCCCGTCGATCTGATCGGCCTGGAGGTCGGTTATCGGCTGATTCCGTTGGTGGATCGCAATCAGGGCGGCGAGCTGATGGGGCGCATCAAGGGCGTGCGCAAAAAGCTGTCGGAGGAACTCGGTTTTCTGGTGCAAGCCGTGCATATTCGCGACAACTTGGAACTCGGCCCGAATTCCTACCGCATCACGGTTCTCGGTGCGCCGGTCGGCGAGTCCGAGGTGTTTCCCGACCGGGAACTCGCCATCAATCCCGGTCAGGTATCGGGAACTCTGCCCGGCTCGGCGACCAAGGACCCTGCCTTCGGCTTGGAGGCGGTGTGGATCGAGAAGTCGCGGCACGAGCAGGCGCAGGCACTGGGATTTACCGTCGTGGACGCGAGCAGCGTCATCGCGACGCATTTGAGTCATCTGCTGCAAGGCCATGCGCACGAGCTTCTGGGCCACGAAGAGGTGCAGCAGCTGCTCAACCGTTTGGGGAAGAGCGCACCGAAACTCATCGAGGACCTGGTTCCGAAAATGTTGCCCATGAGCGTCGTGGTCAAAGTGCTGCAGTACCTGCTCTTGGAGCGAGTGCCGATTCGCAATCTGCGCACCATCTGCGAGACGCTGGCCGAATTCGCACCCAAAACCCAGGACCCCGTGGCGTTGGTCGCCGCCGTGCGCGTCGCCCTCGGCCGCAGCATCGTGCAGAACGTAGGCGGCCTGCGCCAGGAATTGCCGGTCATCACCTTGGACCCGGCGCTGGAGCAAACCCTGCAAGATTCGATGGGGTCCGGAGCCGATTCATCCCCCGGATTCGAGCCGGGCCTTGCCGACAGAATTCAGACGGTGCTTGCCGACAGCGCCCGACGCCAGGAAGCCGCGGGCGAACCGGCCGTGCTGCTGGTCGCACCGAAAATTCGGCCATGGATCGCGCGGCTCATGCGTCATTCGACGCCCACGCTCTCGGTCCTGGCCTACAACGAGATTCCGGAAAACCGCCGCATCCGCGTGATTGCTGCGGTTGGACGCTAAGAGTTGCTTGATTCATGGAGGTTGACATGAAGATAAAACGTTACACGGCGACGAGCATGCGCGCCGCTCTGGCGCAGGTGCGCGCCGAGCAAGGGCCCGACGCCGTCATTCTTTCCAGTCGCCGCGGCGACGACGGCATCGAAGTCATCGCGGCGGTTGATTATGACGAGGCCCTGTTCGTCGACATGAATCGCCAGCGGGCCACTGCTCCGGCGATCGACCCGCCGGCGGTGGAACCCGCGAGTGTTTTACCGGAAGCGACCCAACGCGCGCCGGCGTCCGCTCGACCGGCCGCTGTTGCGCGTCCAACCTCGCCCGCGCCAGTGCGCGCACCCGCTCTCGCGCCCGCCCCGGTACAGGCGCTCTCATCAGTGCGCGCACTCGCATCGACGCCCGCGCGCGCACCGGCGCCGGCACTGGCACCGGCACCGGCGTCCGTACGCGCAGCGGCGCCTGCAACCTTGCCGGCACGCGCTCACTCGGGGGCCCTTGCTACCGCATCCACTTCTTCCCCGCCGGCCGGCGCGAGCTCCCTGCGCAAGCCAATGCCCGCGGCGGTTCGATCGGACTTGGGTTATGGCGCCATGCATCGCGAGCTGCAAGATCTGCGTCAAATGCTCGAGACCGGACTTGCGGGCATGACTTGGAATGACAAACGCGTGCGCGAGCCTTTGAAAGCGCGGGTGCTCGAAGAGCTGTCGGCGCTGGATATTGCGCCGGATGTGGCCATGGCGCTGGCGGCCCGTGCGCCGCGCCGCACCAGCTTGGAAAACCCATCGCATATTCCGCTGGCGCTGCTGGTCAAGCATCTGCCGGTCGTCGACGATCTCGGCGGAATAACCGGCGGCATCATCGCCGTGGTCGGCCCGACGGGGGCCGGCAAGACCACGACCATCGCCAAGCTTGCGGCGCGCTGGTGCATGCAGCACGGCAGCCAGGATCTGGCGCTGGTCAGTACCGACAGCTATCGAATCGGCGCCCGGGATCAGCTCATGACCTATGCGCGCATCCTCGGCGCGCCCATGCACGCGGTGAACAGCGGACGGGATCTGGCCCGAGTGCTGGATCGGCTCAAATCCAAGAAACTGATACTGATAGACACGGCCGGCATGGGTCCGCGCGACGTTCGCCTCACTGAGCAGCTCTCGGCGCTGCAACTGGGTGCCTCACGCGCGCGCGTTCTATTGGCACTCCCTGCGCAGGGCGAGGGCCATGCCTTGGAGGAAATCGTGCAGGCCTTTGCGCCTCTGACCCCCGCGGCATGCATCCTGACCAAAGTCGACGAGGCGGCGAGTCTGGGTGCGGTGATTTCCACCACTCTGCGGCACCAGCTTAAAATAGCTTACATATGCGATGGGCAACGAGTGCCCGAGGATTTGCACGCGGCTCACCAGAAGCGAGTCTGGCTGGTGCGTGCCGCTCTGAAACTCAAGGAGGAGAGGCCGCCCGTTCGGGATGAGGCCTACTATGCCCGCAATTTCGGCCGAGCAGACGCCCATGCGTGATAGCCGACTATCGCCGACTCAAGCCGATGCCTTGGCGGAACTCAATTCGTCGCGTCCGGTGAAGGTGATCGCCGTGACCGGCGGCAAGGGAGGCGTGGGCAAGACCACGGTGTCCGCCAATCTCGCGGTGTCTATTGCCGCTCAAGGCCGGGACGTCATGTTGCTGGACGCTGATTTAGGGCTGGCCAATGTCGACGTGATACTGGGACTTCGCACCCGGTTTCATATGGGGCATGTGGTGCGCGGTGAATGTTCGCTGGAGGATGCCATCGTCACCGGCCCGCATGGTCTGCAGATCGTGCCGGCCGCGTCCGGCATCAAGCACATGGCGAACCTGTCGGAGGCGGAGCACGCCGGCATCATCCGGGCATTCAGCGATCTGTATCACCGGGTCGATGTCCTGGTGGTGGATACCGCGGCAGGCCTGCAAGAGAGCGTCACGACTTTCACTCAGGCGGCGCATCACGTGGTCGTCGTGGTTTGCGACGAACCGGCCTCCATCACCGACGCCTATGCGCTTATCAAGGTGTTGAGCCGGGAGCATGGCGTGAATCGCTTCCAGATTCTGGCGAATCAAACCCGCCGATCGGGGGAGGGACCCGACCTGTTCCAGAAAATATCGCGAGTCTGTGACCGGTTTCTCAATGTGTCACTGGAGTTCGCAGGTTCCGTACCGTTTGACGACTACCTAAGGCGTGCAGTGCAGCGCCAATCCGCGGTTGTCGACGCGTACCCGGCGTCTATTTCGTCCATCGCCCTCAAGAATCTGGCATTGAAGGCCGATAAGTGGTCTGTGCCCGAAGGGGCGCGCGGTCACCTTGAGTTCTTTGTCGAACGCATGGTAGGGGCTCGGATGAGTCCCTCGACGGTATTGCAATGAGAGCAAGCACACAGTACTCGAATACACAGAAACGCGGCCCGAAACCGATCGTGAACGATGACGTTCCCGTCGACCAGGTGCCGCAGCAGGAATTGGTATTACGGCATGCCGATTTGGTCAAACGCATCGCCTACCACTTGGTCAGCCGGATGCCGCCCAACGTGGAGGTCGACGATCTGATTCAATCCGGAATGATCGGCTTGCTGGATGCGGCCAAGCATTACTCCGCCACCAAGGGTGCCAATTTCGAGACCTACGCGGGCATCCGCATCCGGGGTGCGATGCTGGACGAGGTACGCAAGTCCGATTGGACGCCCCGTTCGGTGCATCGGAACATGCGCGAAATGGCCGATGTGGTACGCAAGATCGAAAATGCCAAGGGACAAGATGCAAGTCCCACCGACATCGCCCAGGGTCTCGGCGTGTCGATCGAGGAATATCACAAGCTGGTGCAGGATGCGGCGAGCTGCCGCCTGTTCAGCTTCGATCAGATGGGGTCGAGCGAGGATGAATCCAGTCCGGCGGATCACGCCCGCGACGATCGGCCCGGACCCTTCGATCATATCGAAGACGCCGGCTTTCGCGACGCGCTCAGCTCGGCGATCACCGGACTGCCCGAGCGCGAAAAGCTCGTGCTGTCGCTGTACTACGACGAGGATATGAATTTGCGGGAAATCGGCGAGGTTCTCGAGGTGTCCGAATCGCGCGTTTGCCAGATTCACGGTCAAGCGCTGGTGCGCCTGCGCGCCCGGCTCGCGGAGTGGCTGCAGCCGAACTAGTTCATGGATATTTTAAGCATCGTCGGCATCGTGCTTGCGCTGATAGCGATCATCGGCGGAGCCATCTTGAAGGGCAGCAGCGCGGGCGCGCTGGTCGGCAGCGCCGCGTTCGTCATCGTCGTGTTGGGTACACTGGCCGCGAGTCTGGTGCAGACGCCGATGGCCACCTTCTTGCGAGCCTGGAAAATCGTTTCCTGGGTGTTCAAGCCGCCGGTGAACAACCCTGCCGCGATGATCGAGAAAATCGTCGAATGGAGCAATATCGCCCGCAAGCAGGGACTGCTGGGCCTGGAATCCGCCGTGGAAGGCGAGAAGGATGATTTCCTGAAGAAGGGCCTGCAATCCTTGGTCGATGGCGGCGAGCCCGATGCCATCCGTTCCAGCATGGAAATCGAATTGGACACCATGGAACATTTCGACACGCAGGCAGCGAAGGTATTCGAAGCCATGGGCGTTTACTCGCCCACCCTCGGCATCATCGGCGCGGTCATGGGTTTGATGGCCGTCATGCAGAATCTCAACGACCCCTCGAAGCTCGGTCACGGCATTGCGGCTGCCTTCATCGCCACGATTTACGGCATTGCGTTCGCCAATCTGTTGTTCCTGCCTATGGGCAACAAGCTGAAGTCCGTGATTCACGGTCAATCACAGGTGCGAACCATGGTGATCGAAGGGATCATTGCCATCGCGCAGGGCGAGAATCCGCGCAATATCGAATCGAAGCTGCAAGGGTACTTTCACCACTGATAGGACGACATGGCGCGCAAGAAGAAGCACGAAGAGCATGTGAACGCGGAAGCATGGGCGATTCCCTATGGCGACCTCGTGACCCTGCTGTTCGCGTTGTTTACCGTGATGTACGCGATGTCGTCGGTGAACGAAGGCAAGTTTCGAGTCCTGTCGGATTCGATGATCGCCGCGTTCAATGGCGCTCCGAAATCCATGCGGCCGGTCAATATCGGCGAGAAGGATCCGGGCAAGGGCGGAGACAAGGAACTGACGGGTGTCACCCCCACCGTCTTCATGAAGATCGACGATAAGAGATCCACGCCGGACGGAAGCTTGGCGCCGCGCGACCCGACCAGGACCGAAGGTGTGCAGTCCGCCGACCTGCCGGGTGCGTTGATTCGCATGCAACGTCAGGTGCAGGACGCGATGCAGTCGTTGATCGACGCCAAGCTGGTGACAGTACGCCGCGAGAACATGTGGCTCGAAATCGAGATCAATGCCGACATTCTATTTCCGAGCGGCGCCGGGGAATTCGCGCCGGCTGCCGAACCCGTGCTCGACAAGCTGGCCGAGGTTCTCAAGCCCTTTCCTAACCCGATCCGTGTCGAAGGGCACACCGACGACCGGCCGATCCGGACCACGGAATTCCCATCCAATTGGGAATTGTCGGCGGCACGTGCCGCCAGCGTGGTGCATCAATTCATGCGGCAGGGTATCGATCCGCTGCGCCTCGAAATCGTCGGTTTCGGGGAATTCCATCCGCGCCAATCGAATGACACGAATGAAGGGCGCAACGCGAACCGGCGGGTAGCCGTGTTGGTGCTGGAGGCGGTGTCGCCCGGCGCGCCGGTGACTGCGCGAGCCAACGATCAAACGCCGCAGACCGCCGCCCCCGGCGTCGAAATGGCGGATTCTGGGAGTGCGGGCAATCGACTGCTGTACCGCATGCCGGCCGAGACTCTCGAAAAAACCGTGTTAGTCAAAGAGCAGCCGAAACCGACAACGAACCAGCAACCCAAGACACCATGAGCGAGGTCACGCAATGAGTGAAGTTGACCGCTTAAGTAACTCCGGCCTTTATCCGGTTCTCCCCATGGGAGACAAACGCCCCTCGCGCGGCGGTTCAGGGGGACCCCCTCGCGACGACAAGCAGCCTCCTGACAAGCCCGCCCCGCAAGCAGACGGTAGTCCCGATCCTGCCAATCCGCGGCCTCCCAAATCTCTCATCGACGAGTACGCTTAACATGATCAGGAATATCGACATCACTATGATTCTGAGTGTGGCGGGCGCGGCGCTCGGGTTGCTTGGCGTCGCCTTGGCGCTGACGACATTGCGAGCTATCCGCAGTTGGCGAGCGCGCTGGGTGTCCTTAGAATCCAGTTTGGCAGCCGTGCGGCGCGAACTCGAACTGGTGGCTTCCATCAGCGCGAAGTCGGGCAGACGGGTCCAGCGCATTGAGCAGGAGTACTCGACTGTTTCGGATCGTGTGGATCAGGTCGAACTTCGAGGCGCGGCGCAGTCCTTCGATCTAGCAATCGACTCCGCCCGCCGCGGCGCCGATCCCAGCAAGCTGACGCAGCAGTTCGGATTGAGCCGCGGCGAGGCGGATCTGGTGACGCGATTGCACGGGCGTAAGAAAAGCGCCTGAGTGCGGGGACGGCCAGTGGACGGCCCCCGGAGGGCGGTACCCTGTCGAACGGCACCTCAGCGGACCGCACCGCAGCGGACGGCACCGCAAAGGGCAGGGCGGACTGCGGAGTAATGACGCCGTTGCGGGCCCAAATTATTCGGCTCAGACTCGGGATTCGCAACGCTCCCCGGCAAAGAATAGGTGGCTCATGAAACGTGTGTGGCTTGCGCTCCTCGCCTTGGTAGCAGTCGGCTTTGGCTCGTCAGCCTGGGCGGGCATCGCTTACACCCAGGGTTTCGTACACTTGCGCGCCGGTCCGAGCGCGGACTATCCGCTGGTATTCTCCCTGCCGCCCAACAGCGCGTTGAACGTCAACGGCTGTCTCGACGATTGGACGTGGTGCGATGTGGACTGGCAGGGTAACCGTGGCTGGGTATACGGCGACTATCTGTACTACGACTACCAGAACCGTCGCGTTCCCGTGCTCCAGTTCGGCGCGAGTTTGGGAATCGGCATCGTGGCGTTCAGTCTCGGCGACTACTGGGGCCGCTACTACCCAGGTCGGCCTTGGTACGGGCGCCAGAATTACTGGATGCACCGGCCGCGGCCGCCGCGTCGTCCGCGGCCACCGATACGGCCGAATCCGCCGCCGCGTCCCAATCCGCCGCAGCGCCCGCGGCCGCCCCCGCGCCCGCGGCCACCCGTGGACCGACCGTCACCCGGTCGACCTACTCCTCCGGGTAACGGGAACCGCCCGCCTCCCGGTAATGGGAATGGTCCAACCCGCCCCGGGAGCGTTAGCCGCCCGTTGCCTCCGGGCAATGGAGGACGACCCTCGCAACCGGACAGCGGGCCGTCGCAGGATCAAAAACCCCCCGGCTAGACGAACGCGAATCGGGTTCGCGGGGCGAATCGCCCTCGCGCAGGTACCTTCGCACACCCGCGACTTCCGCGTGGGATAGCATACGACCCACGACAATGAGCGAGGTGAGAAGCAGATGACCATGGATCCACGCGAGACCCTGGCAAAGAGTCCCATGAGCCGTCTTCAGGTAGCGGCCGTCGCGATCACCGTCGGTCTCAATGCCCTGGACGGCTTCGACGTACTCTCCATCAGTTTCGCCTCGCCGGGTATTGCGCGCGAATGGGGTATCGATCGCGCCGCCCTCGGGTTCGTGCTCATGATGGAATTGCTCGGAATGGGGCTTGGCTCCGTGTTGTTGGGCGGCGTGGCGGACAGGATAGGCCGTCGGAGGATGCTGCTCGGCTGTCTCGCGGTCATGACCGTCGGCATGTTCATGGCGGCCAAGGCGATGAGTGTCTACGAACTG
>Ga0208589_1000909_pt1 | contig 12970 bp, 15 predicted proteins | sample NGESurshal092012_2_FD_184486 | JGI IMG/M metagenome (GOLD analysis project Ga0208589, IMG submission 184486) | Arctic peat soil microbial communities from Barrow, Alaska - NGEE Surface sample F53-2 shallow-092012 (SPAdes) | ecosystem: Environmental > Terrestrial > Soil > Wetlands > Peat ... | reverse complement strand
CACATGCCTCTACCGCTCCCCCGCCATCACAGCGAACGACCCACGAGCGCCTCGAGTTGCGCGCGCGTGATCTGATAGTTGTATCGCGATGCCACCAGGCTGAGCTGCGCCTGGGTGAACGCCAGTTGCGACGTGAGCTGGTCGAGCTCCGTCGAGATTCCGGCCCGGTACCGCTCGGTCTGCACGCGCAAATCCTCCTGCGCCGACTGCACCGCTTCGTTTGCCAGCGCGATGTCCTGCTCGGCGAACCGCAGCCCGTATAGCAGTCGCGCCGCCTCGGCGCGCGCCTGACGCGTCACGTCGAGCGAAACGATATGGGACACCTCCGACGTCGCGTCGGCACGGGTGATGGCATCCTCGCGCACGAACCCATTGAACAGCGGATAACTCGTGCCGAGCAGCACGTTCCACCCCGGCCGCACGGCGGAGATCAGCGTCGACTGATTCGCCCAATTGTAACCGGCGCTGAGCTTGATGTCGGGTACGTATTCGGTGTGCGCGGCGCGCAGCGACGCGATGCTCGTCAGCTCCGGCGGAGCCGACGCCGTGTCACGGCTGCAGAGCGCATTGCACCTCTCGGCCGACGGCAACTTCGGCCCCGAAACGGAGGCTGCCGTGCGCCGCCTGCAGGCGCGCCATGGCATGACCGTCGACGGCATCGTCGGCCCGGCGACGTGGAGCGTGCTCGGCGTCTCGAGCGAGGAAACGCTGACGCCGCCGTCATCGGTCGTCGCAGCGGCCACGAAGCACTCCCACAGCACGAGGGCGACCGTCGCCGACACAGGCGAAGGTGGCGAAGAAGGCGGCGGCGACGCGGTCTCGCGACTGCAGAGCGCGCTGCACCTCAGCGCCGACGGCAACTTCGGCTCTGAAACGGAGTCCGCCGTCAAGCGCCTGCAAGCGCGCCATGGCCTGACCGTCGACGGCGTCGTCGGCCCGGCGACGTGGAGCGTGCTCGGGATCAACAGCCAAGAAACGCTGAAGCCGCCCGCGTCGGCGGTCTCGGGCTCATCCGACGGCGAATCGTCGAGTAGCACTGCCGGATCGAGCGTCGTCGCGCGCGTGATCGCAGCGGGCGATGAAATCGCGACGCGGCCGTACATCTTCGGCGGCGGCCACGGCTCGTTCCAGTCGAGCGGCTATGACTGCTCCGGGTCGGTCTCCTACGCGCTGCACGGCGGCGGACTGCTCAGCGCGCCCGAGGACTCATCGCAGCTCGAGTCATACGGCGAAGCCGGGCCCGGCAAGTACATCACGATCTACGCGAACGCCGGCCACGCGTTCATGGTCGTCGACGGCAAACGCTTCGACACGATCGCGCTGCAGGAGACCGGCACGCGCTGGTCGAGCTCGATCGAATCGACGAGCGGCTACGTCGTGCGGCATCCCGACGGGATGTAGCTCCACGCCGCGTAGCTGCACGCCGCACTGACTCGGCGCAGTCAACAGACACCCGATCGCACCCCAGTCGGGTGTCCGTCGTTAACGACGCATTGACGTCTCGATTATGAGTCGCCTAGAGCTCGGCCCGCATATCACGTGTATCGGCCTAGGGGTGCCGTCCTAGCTCTTTGCGACCGAGCGCGGGCAACTAGTCGCACGTCGTTCGATTTACCGGTCAAAAACCAAGACTTGACATTCCCCGACTTCCTCGAATAGGTTCATCACGCCTCGCGAAATCTTTCACACGCTCGCGAGGCCAATGTTGGGGTATATAAACGCGCGATTCCGTGGCTGCCCTCTCCTGCGGCGGAATTGCAATGTATGAGGAGACGACAATGCTGGCGAAAGCTCGGCTCATCGGCTGCTGCATGGCGGCCGTTCTCGTGATCACAGGCGTGCTTGCAGCGACCGCAAGCGCCAAAAAACCAGAAACGAACTACATCGGCCTTGGCGACTCTCTCGCCTTCGGCTACACGCAGCAGAAATTTGAAGAAAACTTCCCAACGGAGAACCCAGAAGCCTTCGAAGAAGGCTACGTGACGCTGCTGGGCAAAAAACTACGCAAACTCGAAAAAGAAGCGGGCAATAAACTGACTACAGTCAACTTGGGCTGTCCCGGAGAGATAAGCGATGGTCTGATCGGTCACAATGAAGCGTTTGGGGGCGGCGCCGGAGCAGAATTCAACCCGTGCGCGTATCACAATGTAACGGGATTCCCCTTGCACTTCGAACACGGCGGCAGCTCTCAGCTAGAAGCGGCCTTTGGAGTGGTCTCGGCTAATCCGAGCGCGACCAAGGCTGTCACGATCAACATTGGCTCCAACGACGAGCTCAAAATTGTGCACATGTGCGAAGACCCCGCCTACATCGCTGAAAAAGAATTCACAAGCTTCAACGAATGCCTCGTTATTGAAGCCGGAGAAGGAGGCTTCTTCTATCCAGGCGGCCTGTTCCACCACATCATTGCGAACACGGGACAGGCGATTGGCGTGCTCCGCGCGGCCGGCTATACCGGACCAGTCGCAGTCTTGGGCTTCTACAACCCACAGGCGTTCCTGCTGCCAGGGAGCGACTTCCTCCAGAAACGCTTCAACGAAATATTCGAAGGTGTGATCGCCTCCGGAGAACTCGGACCGGGCGTGGTATTCGCGAACCCATTCCCAATCATCAATCCGCAGGAAGACGAAGCGCTCGAGCACGAAACAATCTGCAAGTACACGGAAATGTGCAACCCACACGACATCGAAGTCAATAACAAAAAGCAGGAAGAAAAAGGTGAAACCCCTCGCAATGAAGGCGATATTCACCCGACTCCGAAGGGCTACAAAGTGCTAGCCAAAGTGCTGTACCACGCGCTTGGCCACTAGTCCGTGACGTAGCGAGCCAAAGCGCTCTGCCGACCCCGGCAGAGCGCTTTGCGCTCTTTGTGGCGCTCGCCCGGCGTCGGCGGTCAGCGCCCGTAGCGCATCATTCGTCCGCGCGTTGTTCGAGCACGGCCGGAGCATCGCGTCACAAGCCCCGCCTAGCTTGTATGGCTCCGACAAAGAGTCACTGCGAGAAGGAGCGATGAGGCGATGCTCGCACGAGCACACACGTTCACGATTGACGGCCTGCAGACGCGGCACGTGATCGTCGAGGTCGACGTCCGCCGCGGCCTCCCGGCGTTCACGATCGTCGGCCTCGCCGACGCAGCTGTGCGCGAGGCACGCGAGCGCGTCCGCGCGGCGATCCTCAACTCGGGCTACGAGTTCCCGGCGCGGCGGATCACGGCGAACCTCGCACCCGGCGACGTGCCGAAGGCTGGCGCAGCGCTCGATCTCGCGCTCGCCTGCGCGGTTCTCGCGGCCAGCGGGCAGATCGTCAGTCACCGGCTTGAGCGCGTCGCGCTGTTCGGCGAGCTCGCGCTCGACGGTCGCGTGCGGCCGAGCCGCGGCACGCTCGCGATCGCGCAGGCGAGCCGGCGCGCGGGGCTCGACACGCTGATCCTCGCCGGCGCGCAGGCACGCGAGGCACGGCTCGTCGCGGGGCTCGACGTGGCAGTTGCCGAACGGCTCGCAAGTGCCGTGCGCGTGCTCGGCGGTGGCAACGGCGACCGCCTCCCGCCAGCCTCCCCACGCGTCGGGCGTCCAGACAGGACGGCCGGCGTCGACCTGAACGAAGTACGCGGTCAGAACCATGCGGTACGCGCGCTCGTGATCGCCGCCGCGGGCGGGCACAACTGCCTGCTGAGCGGGCCGCCGGGGACGGGCAAGACGATGCTCGCGCAGCGGCTCGGCTCGATCCTGCCGCCGCTCAGCCGCGCGGAGGCGATCGAAGTGACGCGGATCCACTCGATCGCCGGCGCGATCGGCGGCGCGGTCGGCGGCGAGCTGGTGCGCGCGCGCCCGTTCCGCTCGCCGCACCACTCGATCACGCCGGCCGGGCTGATCGGCGGCGCCGGCCGGGGCTGGGTCGGTGAGGTCGTGCTCGCGCACAACGGCGTGCTGTTCCTCGACGAGCTCGCCGAGTTCGCGCGCCCGGCGCTCGAGGCGCTGCGCCAGCCGCTCGAGGACGGCCGCGTCGCGATCGTCCGTGCGCGGCATTCGACGATCCACCCGGCGCGCTTCATGCTCGTCGCGGCGACGAACCCGTGCCCATGTGGCTACGCGGGCGTCGGCGATCTCTGTCGCTGCGGCGAGGCGGAGCTCGCGCGCCACCGCCGGCGGCTGAGCGGGCCGCTGCTGGACCGGATCGATCTGCACGTCGCCTTCGAGCATCGCGCCGCGCACGCGTTGAGCGATCCACCGGCAATCAGCTCGGCGCTCGCGCGCGAGCGCGTCACGGCGGCGCGCGAGCGTCAGGCTGCGCGCTTGCGCGAGGCCGGGATCGCGGTCAACGCGCAGATGGATGCGCGCACGCTGAGCCGTCAAGTGACGCTGTCGCAAGGTTGCGAGAGACTGCTGCGCGCGGCGAGCGAGCGCGGACTGCTCAGTGCACGCGGGGCGCAGCGCGTGCTTCGAGTCGCGCGCACGATCGCCGACCTGAACGGCGCCGAGCGAATCGGCACGAACGAGCTCGCGGAGGCGATCGCTTTGCGCGGTGACGCGGGCGCCGGGCGCAATCGGGCGGCGTGAGATGAGCAACGCCGGCGGGCCGGTTCAGGCTCATGCTCACACGCGCCGCTCGGCCTGCAGCGACTGCCGGCGGCGCAGCTGGCTACTTGGCGAGCTGAGCGCGATCCTCGATCTGAACTGCCGCGCGGACGGGCGCCTGTTCGAGTTGCTCGCGCTCGATGATCACAAGCTCATCCAGGCGCTCGGCGGACGGCGGCGAGCCGAGCTGCAGCAAAGCTACGCGCGCTTTCGCGCGGATCGGCTGCGTCACACGTGTGAGGTCGCGGAGCTGTGCATGCACGATCGGCGCTATCCGTGTGAGCTGAGCGCGGCAGGCGTCTGGGAGATGCTGCACGTCGCAGGCGGGCTCGAGCGGCTGCACGAGCTCACGCGCCGGCCGGTCGTCGCGATCGTCGGCACGACGCGCGCGAGCGACTACGGACGCGCGACGGCGAGCGATATCGCTCGCGGCCTGGCGGCGAGCGGCGTGACGGTGGCGGGGCCGCTGTCGGCCGGGGTAGCCGCGGCGGCGCTTGCGGGCGCGCTCGAGGGAGGCGGCGGAACGCTGGTGGTTTCCGGGAGCGGCCTCGACGTAGCGTCGGCGACGAGGCGGCGCGCGTTGCACAGCCAGCTGATGCACGGCGGCTGTGCGGTGAGCGCGCTTGAATGCAGCGTCGACGGGCGCCGCTGGGGCGTCGCCTCGGCCGAGCGGATGCTCGCGGCACTTGCGACCGTCACGCTCGTCGTCGAGGCTCACGAGCGTCCGCGCGAGCTGGCAGCGGCACGCATCGCACGATCACTCGACCGGACTGTCGCGGCTGTCCCGGGGCGCGTCACGTCTCCGGCAGCGAGCGGCTGCCACGCGCTGCTGCGCGATGGCGCGCTCCTGGTCAGGGATGCAGCGGACGTGGTCGAGCTGCTGTACGAGGCGCGCGGTCGCGCGCCGACACGGCCGGCTGCGCCGGGAGCGAGCGATCGGCCCGAGGTGGAGCTCGAGCCACGGCTACGCATGGTGCTCGAGCGCGTCGGCGCGGGCGAGGACACGCCGGGGAGGCTGGCCGGAGGGCATGACGCCGCCGAAGTGCTGTGCGCACTGAGCGAGCTCGAGCTGCTCGGCCTGCTCTCGCGCGGCGACGGTGGGCGCTATGTCGTCAGGACTTCAGGGTTGTCGTAGGCGGTGCGATACGTTGGGTGAAGTCAGATGGAGCCCTGACGCGAGGTCGCCTGAACGGGCGCCTCCGGACCGCCCGCCGTTGACAAGGGCTGATGGCCCCTTTCGCCGAAGGTAACGCGCACGCGAGAGGAGCCCGAGAGCAGATGTACCGCATCGATAGACGTGAGCTCGCCGCGATCTTCGTCGGCGGCATTGCGGGCTCGCTGCTGCGCGCGTGGATCGCGCGGCACTTCGCCGCGAGCGACGGCGACTGGCCGTGGGCGATCTTCGCGATCAACGTCAGCGGCTCATTCGTGCTCGCGTGCATCGCGACGCACGTGCAGGGACGAGCGCTGCGCTTGACCGTGATCGGACCGCTGCTCGGCGTGGGCTTCTGCGGCGCGTACACGACGTTCTCGACGATGCAGCTCGAGCTCGTGCAGATGATCGACCGCGATCGCTACGTGCTCGCCGGCTCCTACGCGCTGAGCAGCGTGCTCGCGGGCGTACTCGCGATCTACGCCGGCACGCTGCTCGTTCGCCGAACGTGGCCAGCGCAATGAGCGCTTGGGTTTGGATCGCCGTTGCGTTGCTCGGCGGCATCGGCGCGTGCGCGCGCTTCCTTTTGATCTCGCTGATCGCGACGCGCCACAGCGGCAACCTGCCGCTCGGCGTGCTCGCGGTCAACGTCAGCGGGTCGCTGCTGCTCGGCCTCGTCGCGGGGCTCGCGCTGAGCGGCGATGCGCTCGTGCTCAGCGCAACGGCGACGCTCGGCTCCTACACGACGTTCTCGACGTGGATGCTCGAGACACAGCGGCTCGGTCACGGTGGGCGCGTTCGCGCGGCTGTGCTCAATGTGGTCGTGAGCGTCGCGCTTGGCGTCGCGGCGGTGGCGCTTGGGCGGACCGTTGGTGCGTGGTTGTAGGCGCGCGTGGCTGGCGCTGGACCGGCCAGCGATCGGCGAAGCGAGCCCCACACGCCGCGGGCAAGTACGCGGAGGCCGGCCTTGACATCTCGATAAATCAAGTGCACACTTAGTTTTACTAAGCAATACTTGAGGTGAGAGGGGTCCCACATGCGCAGACTGCTTCCGTTCATTGCCGCCGCCGCTCTAGCGCTGTTCAGCTGCGCAGGCGTTGCGTCCGCGACGCCGACTGTCTCCTTTCAAATGAAGGCCGTACCGATCCCGGGCTTCCCGCACACGGGCAACATCCTCGGCGCGGGAGCGGCCGCGACGCTCAACTTCGCGATCGAAGGCAGCGAATACTTCGGCGACGCGCCGCCGATCATCGCCGCGCACTTCTACGCACCGGCGGGAGGAGTCGTGCACGTTTACGGCTGGCCGACGTGCAGTGAAGCGACGATCAACAATGTCGGCCCGAGCGGGTGCGCGAAGAGCGCGAAAGCCGGCCCGATCGGCACGGTCCTCGGCTACGTGACGTTCGGCAGCGAACGAGTCGAAGAGACCGGCGAACTGTTCCCGTTCTTCAAGCCTGGCGGCGGCCTCGAGTACTTCGCCTACGGCTCGTCGCCGGTCGTCATCGAAGCAATCGCGACGGGCCAGTTCAGCCACCTGGGCGGCATCGACGGGTACGGCTTCGAGGAGGAAGAGCAGATACCGCTGATCGCAACTGTCCCCGACGGACCATACGCATCGGTCAAAACGATCAAGGGAACGTTCGGCGCAGCGATGAAGTCGCATGGAAAGACGATCTACTACTTCCAGCTACCGAAGAAATGCCCGGCCGGCGGGTTTCCGCTGAAGGCCGAAGTGATCTTTGCCGAAAACGGCGACCCGTCGACACCGGAGACGGTCAGCGCGTTCGACAAGGCGCCGTGCCCGCGGCGTTAGGCCAAGCGTGCGCAGACGTCACCGAAGCGTTGCCGGCGCGACAAAATGTGCGCTCTGCCGCGGGCTCAGGCAGAGCTTGCCCGGCGCGCCTCGTAGAACGCTCGCTGGCGCTTGCCGAGGTTCGTCGCCGGCGCCGCATTCTCCAAGTGCTCCGCTGCGATCGCGCCCCATTCGTTGCCGGGGCGCAGCTGCGCGATCACTGCTTCGACGCCGAGCTCGACCCTGCCCATGATCGTGTACTCGGGCGACATCTTCAGCTGGCGCAGGGCGTTCGAGGACGGGCCGTTTCGAGAGCACCTGCGCTCGACCCGCCGCGCAACCGTCTCTGGCGTGATGACGAAGCGCTGCTCTGCCCAGAGCATCTCCCAGTCTCCGCGCCAGAAAGCGAGCACCTCCTCGGGAGTTACCGAATCGGTCGACCGCCAGAAGCCCGCCTCGACGCACGCGCGCCAAGCTCCGGGCGCATCGTTGCGTAGAACTTCACGCATGATCACGTCGAACATTGCGAACTGATCACGGCTGAAGCGCTTGACACAGCCGAAGTCGAGGAAGCTGACCGACGCGTCCTCGTGGAAGACGTAGTTGCCCGGATGCGGATCGGCGTGGAGCGCACAGATGTGGCTGGACGTGCCGTAGGTGAAACGCCAGATCACCTCCGCCCACTGGTCGCGCAACTCCTGCTCGGCAGTCAACGCCTCGCTCCACGACAGGCCCCGCACGAGCTCTTGGGTCAAGACGCGCCCGGTGCATAAGCCGCCGATCACGTCGGGGACGCGAATGAACGGGTGCCCGCGGTAAAGCTCGGCAAACTCGGTCTGGTTGGCCGCCTCCAAGCGATAGTCGAGCTCCTCGGCAATGCGCGCGCTGATCTCACGTGCCGCGCCGCGCAGATCAAAGCTCAGCTTCCGCGAGAACAGACCGCCAATGATCAGGCTTAGGAACGTCGCGAGGAGCTCGGTGTTCTTCGCATCGGCAGCGATCGCGTCGGCTACGCCCGGATACTGAACCTTGACCGCAACAGCGCGACCGTCGCGCAGCCGAGCTGCATGCACCTGGCCAACCGAAGCCGCCGCCAGCGGCCTCCAGTCGAACTCAGCGAACGCGCTCTCGACAGGACAGCGAAGCTCGCTCTCGAGCACGGCGCGCACGCTCTCCGGCGCCATCGCCGGTGCTTCGCTTCGCAAGCGCACAAGCGCCGACTGATAAGTCGCCTGCAGCTCCGCCGGTACTGCGGGAGCAATCGACGCCAGCGACAGCATCTGCCCAGCCTTCATCAGCGCGCCCTTTGAGTGCCCGAGCAGCTCCGCGTAGCGCTCGGCCGTGCGCGCGTGGAACTCTGCCGGGTCCGAGCCGCGCAGGCGCATAAGCGTCGCCTCGCCGGCCGTCAGCGCGGTCAAGCCCACGAGCGGAGCCGTGCGCCGCAGTCGCCCACGGCCGATGCCATCGCCCCCGGCGTTCGATGCGTCGCGAGGAGGTTCCTGACTGCGCACGAGTCCTCCTTCCTGTTCGCTACCCGCGGACTGAGCGTGACCAAGTGTACGCTTGGTCAATTCCGCATGTCAACGCGCGTACCACCGCCCGTGGCGAGCTCGATGAAGCGAGTCGCCTGCTTGACATAGCGACCGCTATTGAAAATAATGTTCGATATCGTCGCTCCTGGATCGAGCCGCCCGTCACTCCGCGATGAGCAGAAGGCGCTCAGTCGCCGCCGGCTGCTCGACGGCGCCGAAGCCGTCTTTGCTCGCGCCGGCTTTCACGGCGCTTCCGTAGACGCGATAGCACGCGAGGCCGGCGCGACGACCGGTGCGCTGTACTCGAACTTCACGAGCAAGGAGGAGCTATTCCTCGCACTCTTCGAGGAGCGCATCGCCGCGGATGTGGGCGACTACTCGGAGATCGTCTCCACCGGAACGACTGTCGAGGAGCAGGCTCGTGGAGCAGCAGACCGTTGGATGGCGATCCTGCGCGAGCGCCCCGACTACTTTCCGTTGCTGATCGAGTTCTGGTCCTACGCGATCCGCGAACCTGGTCTGCGTGAGCGCCTCGCTGGGCGCTTTGCCGCATTTCGCTCGGCCAGCGCGCGACTGGTCTTGGAGGGAGCGACGCAATACGGCCCGCCGAACGCCGAGGCCGGCACGCTGGTGGGAACGCTCGTGTTCGCGTTGGGCAACGGTCTCGCCTTGGAAAAGCTCGTCGATCCCGACGGCGTCGCCGATTCGCTCTACGGCGACATGCTCGTGCTCATCTTCGAGGCGTTGCAAGCGCTCGCTCGTGAGCGCCTTGGCGCTGCGGGTGAGGATGGGGGAAGCTCTTTGCGAGACCCAGCCGTAGAAAGTGACAGGCAACGATGAGCGAGGGCTCGTCGACGGTCGGAAGCGACGCAGCGGCGAACGGGCTCACTGGATCGAGCCTGCGACAGGCCGCAACCCGAGACGTCGAGCACCTGAAGGCTGTGATGGCCGAGGCCTTCTTCGAGGACCCGATCTTTGGCTGGCTGATGCCCGACGACACGAAGCGAGCCGCGCGGTTGCACCGCTATTTCGCGATCGAGTTGCGCCACTTCGCCCTCGTGCGCGGGCGCGTGTGGACGACGAGCGATCTCGCCGGCGCCGCGCTGAGCTTGCCGCCGGGCGCGTGGCGCGCGCCGCTGCGCGTGACTCTGCTCGAGGGAGGCGCCTTTGGCGTTCACCTGTCCAGGGCGGCAAGGTTGGCTGCCGCGATCGAGCAGCGCCACGTGCGTGAGCGTCACTACTACGTGCGCGATGTCGGCGTGTCGCCGGCAATGCAGGGCAGGGGACTCGGCAGCGCGCTGCTCGGTCCGACGCTCAGCCGCTGCGACCGGGACGGGCTGCCCGCCTATCTCGAGGCGTCGAGCGAGCGCAACGCCGCGCTGTATACGCGACTTGGCTTCGAGCTGATCGAGGAGCTGCGGGTCGGGGGCAGCCCGCCGCTGCGGCTGATGCTTCGCCCGCCGAATCCCGGACCGACACGGTAATGACCAGGCCGAGCGACCTCAGGCTCGCCGGCGTTGCCGGCCTCCTCAGCATCCCGCTCGGCGTCGCCGGGGTAGCGTGATCATTGCGATTCCGGCCACCCTTTTGTCTGGATCGCCGGTACAAGCGTTGTCATGGTTCGTCGAGCGTCAGTTTTCGCCGGCGCACCGGCATTGGCGCACTTCGCGGCAGGAACCTCGCATAGACATGTCGACCGCGGCTTACGGGACGATTGGAAGATGCCCATCACGAAGAAAATCGTGTTGTTCTGCCGGTCTTGGTGTTCGTTGGATGCAGCGGCAAGGGCGGCGCCACAACGACCGTCAGCGATACACGGGGCGGCAGCACGCCGACCTTTCTAGGCCTCTATCGCGTTCCGTCTGAATCGATGGACCCGACAGTCAAGCTCGGGGCTCGGGTTCCGCTCGAAACCGGAACCCCTCGCCTCGGGGAGATCGTGGTATTCCGTCCACCAGAAGGCTCAATAGCGGAGATTTGCGGGTCTGCCACCCGAATCGAGCCGGGCGGGCCTCCTTGCTCCAAATCGACCTCGACCGAGTCGAATATCAAGTTCATCAAGCGAATCGTCGCGGGACCGGGCGACACGCTCAAGGTCATCGAAGGGCACGTGATCCGTAACGGGCACCGCGAAGCCGACTCGTACATCCGCCCTTGCCCAGGAGTCGCCGAGTGCAACTTCCCGGTCGCGATCAAGGTGCCGGCAGGCGAGTGGTACCTGCGCCACACGTTCGGCTCGCTACTCGCCGCGCACGGGGTCGACGTCGTGAAGATCCAGAAGGCGATGGGCCACAGCGCGCTCAGCACCACGAGCCACTATCCGCATGCTCGTCCGGCGTCCGAGCAAGCCGAGGCGTTCACGGCGGCGTTCATGCCGGACGGTGCCACGATCGCGGCATGAAGGTCAAATGCGCAAAGATCGCGCTAACGCCTCCCACCTGCTCCGACCTGACCAATCAGCGCCGTTTCGATCTGCTCGCGGATGTAGAGCCTGCGCTTGCCGGGTGGGATTCCTAGTCGCTCGCGGAGCCGATACTTGACCGCTATCACGAACGTCTCTCTGGCTCCACGTGAGACAGCCGCGACCGTCAGCCCGATCTCCGAGAGCACGAGCAGGCCGAGGCCTTGAAGCGGACTGTGAGACAGCATGTCGGCGCCGGACACAGTCCACGCCGTTCCTTGCGCTACGAGCGTCTTAAGCGAAGCGCCGCGTATCGGGGAACTCGACACGGGCACGAGCTTTTGGGTGGCGAGCTGTTCCGCGAACACCGCGTCCGCCGAGCCGCTCGACGCGAGTCTCTGGGGTCGCCAACGATCGAATGAGCCTCGTCGAAGGGACAGATTCGCCCGGCGAGCGAGGCGAACAGCACGTCCTGATCTCGTCCGTCCGGCCGTGGCGCTGAGCGACGGCCGCGGGGGTCGGCGAGCGTGAGTGAAGTCGCGAGCCGTGACGCCTTGGATCGATCGTGGCGGCGTGCGACACTAGGGGCTATGGAGCCGACCCATGTGACGCTTAGCGGAGATCTGTCAGGCGACTACGTGGTCGAGGATCGCCGGCCGGATGGACGAGTTGTGCTGCGTCCTGATCTGAGCGTTAAGGCAATACTCTCTCGACACGGCGAGCGCGAGCTGACCCCCGATGAGTTCGAGCAGCACTTCGGGGAGCTGCCCACAGACGGCGAGGGCTGAGCGTGCCGGACACACCGGCCGGGACAATCTTCCCGGTGGTGTTCGACGAGCCAGCGATCGCGGAAGACCTTGCGCACCATCCTCCGGTCGCGCGAAATGCACTTGAACTGCTTCGCCGCGAGCTTGACCGTGACGGCGGCCTCCCCACCTCTCGGCTCAAGCGTTGCGAAGCGGAAGGGCGCGACGGCACCCGCCTCACCAGCTGCGTAAAGACCTATGTGCCGTGGCCGACTGGGCGTTTCGGGCTCGTGATGCTCCCGGTGGTCCATCCCTCGCGGCCGCTTGCGCTGCGGGCGTTCGCGTTCGGCGTGCGACACCCAGCCGCCTTGAAGCCGAGCGTCTACGAGATCGCCGACAAACGGCACAACGCCGCGAGTGCCTAATGAAGTCCGTCAACGCTGCCGAACCGATGCGCCCAAGCGCTGCATGGTCAGATACTCCTCGGCGCGCGGCGGTATTTGCCCGAGGACTATCGCGCAACGGCAGCGCCGCAGGCGGCATCGGGACCGCGTCATCTCGCAGCGTCGTTTGCTACCTACGACTGCTACCCACGGGCCCAGGGCCTCTACACTCGCCCACCCCAGAGACGACAAAACCCCGGAAATCCGGGGGTTTTGCTTCAAGCGGATGAAGGTGTGCGGTTTCAACTCATAGGCGACACATGTGTCAGGACATAGGAGACACCAACGTGAGGGAGTCTTCCTGTGGAGATGGCGCGGTATCTGGTCGA
>Ga0208589_1000905_pt1 | contig 13012 bp, 10 predicted proteins | sample NGESurshal092012_2_FD_184486 | JGI IMG/M metagenome (GOLD analysis project Ga0208589, IMG submission 184486) | Arctic peat soil microbial communities from Barrow, Alaska - NGEE Surface sample F53-2 shallow-092012 (SPAdes) | ecosystem: Environmental > Terrestrial > Soil > Wetlands > Peat ... | reverse complement strand
GCGGGCCAACCTGGCCCTGATGGACGCGGCGGGTAAGTCGGGCAGCCGCCGGACCCGGCGCAGCCGCGTCGCGGCCACCCTGGACCGGGTTGGCCTGGGCGGCATCGACAACCGCCCGGTCAAGCGGTACTCCCTCGGCATGCGCCAGCGGCTCGGCCTGGCTGCCGCGCTGCTGCGGACCCCGAAGCTGCTCATCCTCGACGAGCCGACCAACGGGCTGGATCCGCAGGGCATCCGGGAGATCCGCGACCTGCTGATCGAGCTGAACGCGGCCGGCACCACCGTCTTCCTGTCCAGTCACCAGCTCAGCGAGGTCGAGCAGCTGTGCACCCGGGTTGGCATCGTGAACCGCGGCCGGCTGGTCCGCCAGGACGACCTGGAAACCCTGCGGGCCCTGACCGGGCGCTCTATCGTCCGGACCCCCGACACCGACCGGGCCCGTGAGGTGCTGAACGGCCAGATCGAGCTCGCACAGGCCGGCCGGCTGGTGATCGCGGAGGCCGACACGGCCGCGCTCAACTCCCGGCTGGTCGCCCACGGGGTGCGGGTCACCGGTATCGAGGCCGAACGACGATCGCTGGAGGACGTGGTGCTGTCGGTGACCGGCTCCGGCTCTGACCGTGTCGACACCGGGGATGGTGACCAGCCATGATCGGCGTCGAGCTGGCGAAGCTGGTCCGCCGCCCGCGCACCTGGGTGAGCCTCCTGCTGCTGTGCGGCCTGCCCGTGCTCGTCGCGGTGTTCGTCGCGGTCACCCACATCGCCCCGCCCCCCGGCCAGGGCCCGGCCCTGCTGTCCGCGGTGCTGTCCAGCGGGTCGCTCTACCCCGCCGCGGCCCTCGCGATCGTGCTGCCTATCTTCCTGCCGGTGGCGGTCGCGGTGGTGGCCGGCGACTCCATCGCGGGCGAGGCGGGCTCCGGCACGCTGCGCTACCTGCTGGCCCGGCCCGTCGGCCGGACCAGGCTGCTGGGCGCCAAGCTGACCGCGCTCATCGTTTACACGCTGTCCGCGGTCATCCTGGTCGCGGTGACCGCGTACTTCACCGGGATCACGCTGTTCGGCTCGCACCCGGTGGCCGCCACGCCGGGTGGCCTGACCACCTCCAACATCGCGGCGACCTCGCTGTCCGGCAGCGGGCTGAGCCCGACGGACATCGCGCTGCGGACGGCCGGGGCGATCGCGTTCATCGCGGTGTCCATGCTGGGCGTGGGCGCCATCGCGCTGTTCCTGTCCACCATCACCGACTCGTCCCTCGGCGCCGCCCTGGGCGCGCTGGCCGCGCTGATCACCAGCGAGGTCCTGGTCACGCTCAACTCCGCGTCGGCGGTCAACCCCTACCTGCCCACCCGGTACTGGCTGGCCTGGATCGACTTCTTCCGGGACCCGATCGTCTGGCGGAACATCGAGCGGGGGTTCGCCGTCCAGGGCCTCTATGTGCTGGTGTTCCTGGCCGCGTCCTGGGCGCACTTCGCCACCAAGGACATCACCAGCTGACGCTGGGTTCGCCCGGTCATGCGCGGCAGTTGGACGCCGTCGGCGGCCGGACGTGACTGGAACCGAGCGCCTGCAGGATCATCGCGGTGACGGCCGGGTTGGTCGGCAGCTGGGAGTGGCTGACCTGCACGGCCGGGCACACCGACTGGATGGGCACGTTGAGCGCCCCGGTCAGCCGCGCGGAGTCCGGCGGGGTGACCGTCGTGTCGTCTGTGCTCCACAGCGACAGCCAGCGCGGCCGGCCCGGCACGGCGGTCGCGTCCAGCCGGGTGAGCAGGGGACTGCCCGGCACTAGCTGCTGGCACGCGAGCGGGCACGCGCCGGGCAGGAACCCCTCGGCCGCCGACGCCAGCTGGGTGCCGTGGAACGGGGAGCCCAGGGTGATCACCCGCCGGGCCTTGTGCGCGCCGCCGTCCTCCCGAGCCCACGCCAGGGTGGCGACCCCGCCCGCCGAGTAGCCGATCACGTCCACCGACGGCGCACCGCCGCGCAGGGCCCGGTTGACCGCGGCGTTCAGCACGCCCGCGTCGGCGATCAGGCTGCCGGTGCCCTTACCGGGCAGGTGCAGCACGGTTGCCACCCGCCCGGTCGCCCGGATCCGGCGGGCCAGCACCGACAGCGACCCGGTGCTGCCCCCGTACCCGGGGACCAGCAGCACCGGCCCGGGCCGGTCCTGAGCCGGGGTGCCCGCGACCGGGGGATTCTGGCTGGCGTTGCCGCCGGACGAGATCACGCTGATCACCGCCACCACTACGACCACGGCCACGGCGGCGATGAGGCCGACCACGAAGAGCCGGCGCCGGGGGGAGAGGCTGCGCAGGCCGAGCGTCATCCGGTCCCGCCCGGGCGACATGGCTGACGCGGCGAGGAGCGCATAGCTGACACGGTACGTCTCAGCCCGCGGTGGCCCGGCCCGCCGGTGCTCCCGTGGTCGAGGCGGACAGCGACCGCGGATCCCGCGGCGGCCAGGCTCCCCGCTCGGCGGCGCCGAGGAAACGGTCCACCGCCTCGTTGAACAGGTGCGGCTCCTCCAGGTTCGCGGTGTGCCCGGTGCGCGGCAGCACGGCCAGGCCCGCGGAGGGAATGGTCCGCTTGAGCATGAGCGCCACGTCCAGGCAGCTCTCGTCCTCGTCGCCGGCCAGCACCAGCAGCGGGGTGGTGATCCGGGCCAGCTCGTCACGCAGCGCGTACAGGGACGGCCGGCCCGCCTGGACGCCGCGCATGGTCAGCGCGGACCCCGGCGCCGAGTGCCCGGCCAGGGCGGCCGCGAACTCAGCCCAGCCGCGCGGGTTCTTGTTCTGGAACTGCACCCGGGCTGGCCCCAGCGCATACCAGCTGGCGACCTGCTCGGCCCCGTCGGTCTCGAACGCCGCCGCGATCGCCTCGCACTCGGCGCGGAACGCGGCCTGCCGGTCGGGGGCCGCGCCGTAGCCCGTGCCGGCCGCCACCGTGGACAGCACCCGGTCCGGGTGGCGGAGCGTCAGGTGCAGCGCGGCGAAGCCGCCCATGGACAGGCCGACCACGTGCGCGGCCGGCAGGCCCAGCCCGTCCAGCACGGCGACCGCGTCGGCCACCGCGCGCTCCTGGGAGTAGGCGGCGGGATCCGCGGGCACCCCCGACGGCGGGTAGCCCCGCGCCGCGTAGGTCACGCAGCGATAGCGGGCCGAGAAGAAGCGGACCTGCGGCTCCCAGCTCCGGTGGTCACCCGCGAACTCGTGCAGGAACAGCAGTGGCGTGCCACCGCCGGTGCTCTCGGCGTGCAGCCTGACCCCGTCGCCGGTGGTGATGACCGTGGTGACGGTACCCGTGGTGATGGCCGTCATGGACTCCCCATGATGTGCTGGTACGTGCCCGCCGCCGCGGCCGCCGGATCACCGGCCCGGAGAGCGGCCAGGATCTCGTCGTGCTGGCGGGCCGACTCGGCGTGCGTGCGACCCACCTTCGGGCCCCCATGCTTCTGGGTACCGTGCAGCGACGCCCACAGCAGCCGCATCAGCGACAGCAGCAGCGGGCTGCGGGCGTACTCGTACACGGTGAAATGAAACTCCCGGTTCAGCCCGGCGTACCGGGGGTCACCCTCCCCATTTTCTTCGGTGCCGAGCGCCCTCATCTGGTCGTTCAGTTCCTTCAGCCGGGCCAGGCCGGCCGCGTCGATCTTGCGCGCGGCCAGCGACGCGCCGAGCGACTCCAGGGCCGCGCGGATCTGGAAGTTCTCCTCGACCGGGCCGTCGTCCGGCTCCACCACGGTGAACCCGCGGTGCGTATCGCCGATCACCAGGCCCTCGGACTCCAGCCGCCGCATCGCCTCGCGCACCGGGGTCTGGCTGACCTGGAACCGCTGGGCCAGGTCCCGCTGCCGCAGCTGCTCGCCCGCGGTCAGCTCCCCGGTGATGATCTGCTCCCGGATGAGCGCCGCCACCATGTCGGTCTTGCTCACGTAGCCGGGTCCGGGGATGCCCCGGCCCGTGTCGCTGCCGGTGCTGGCCGTGCCCGGGTTGGGCGTGCCGGTGCTGGGCGTGCCGGTGCTGGGACTGCCCGTGCTGGCCGTGGTCATCTGCCGCCTCCGTTAGTGGCGAGTTCCTGCACCCGGGCCGGGGTGAGCGGCAGCCGCCCGACGCTGCCCGCCAGGCCCAGCGCGTCCCGCACCGCGCTGGCCAGCACCGCGCCGGCCGCGGACACCCCGCCCTCGCCGGCCCCGCGCACGCCCAGCGGGTTCCCCGGGGCCGGTGAGTCCTGGGTGATCAGCACGTCGATCGGCGGCACCTCGGCCGCGGTCGGCATCCGGTAGTCCATGAACGTGGCCGACTGCGGCTGCCCGTTCTCGTCGTAGCAGAACTCCTCGAGCAGCGCCCCGCCGATGCCCTGGGCCGCGCCGCCGCGCAGCTGCCCGGCCACCAGCGCCGGGTTGACCGCCCGGCCCACCTCGTAGGCGACCAGGTAGCGCAGCACCTGGACCCCGCCGGTGCCCGGGTCGACGTCGACCACGGCGATATGCACCCCGTACGGGTAGGTCATGTGGGCCACCTCGAAGCGGCGCCGCGCGGACAGCCCGGCCGGCTCCCCGGGCCGCAGGTGGGGGCAGCCAGGGGCGGTGGCCCGGGCCACCTCGGCCAGCGTGACCGTCGCGCCGGGATCGCCGCGGACACTGATCCGGCCTCGCTCGCTGATCAGGTCACCCGGGGCGGCCTCGAGCATCCGGGCGGCGATCTCCGCAGCCCGGTCCCGGACCGCGCCCGCTGCCGCGTGCACCGCGCTGCCCGCTACCACCGTGGACCGGGACGCCCACGACCCGCCCCCGAACGGCTGCCGGTCGGTGTCCCCGTTGACCACGCTGACCTGGTCCGGGTCCACCCCCAGCGCGTCCGCCGCGATCTGGGCCAGCACCGTCTCGATGCCCTGGCCGAGGGACGTGCCGCCGGAGAACACGTGCACCGCCCCGGTCCGGCTGACCACCACGTCGGCGGTCTCCTGCGGGCCCAGGCCGCTCTTCTCCAGGAACGCGGCCACCCCCAGCCCGCGGAGCCGGCCCGCCCGGCGGCCCCGCGCCACCTCATCGGCGTAGCCGAGCCGGTCCGCTTCGGCCTGCGCCTTCGCCAGCAGCGCGGGATAGTCGCCGGCGTCCAGCACCACATCGGTGCCAAGGGTGCTCATCGACCGCTGGCACGGCAGTTCGTCGGCGCGAAGGAGGTTCCGGGAGCGAATTTCGTTGCGGCTGATTTTTAGCTTGTGCGCGGCCACGTCGAGCAGCTGCTCGCGCGCGGTGCTGCCCTCGAACCGGCCGGGCGCCCGGTACGTGCCGCACGGGGTCTTGCTGGTCAGCACCACGCGGACCCGGCCCTGGTACGCGGGGATCCGGTACGGGCCGGGCAGCATGGCCACGGTCAGCTCGGGCACGATGATCCCGTGCGTGCGGCAGTAGGCCCCGTTGTCGTGCAGCACGTCGTCGCGCAGCCCGAGGATCGCGCCGCTGGCGTCGAAGGCCGCGGCGATCCGGTGGACCTGCTGCCGGGAGTGGTTCACCGCGACCAGGTGCTCAGCCCGGTCTTCCACCCACATCACCGGCCGCTGCAGGGTCCGGGCCAGCCACGGGATCAGGAAGTCCTCCGGGTAAAATTCGCCGCGCGCGCCGAACCCGCCGCCCGCGTCCACCGCGTGCACGTGGATCAGGGTCTCGTCCATGCCGAGCAGCGAGGCCAGCAGGTCCCGGTTGAACACCGGCACCTTGGTCATCCCGAAGATCGACAGCCGCCCGGTGGCCGGCTCGGGGTCGGCCAGCAGGGCCCGCGGCTCCAGCGGGACCGCGCCGTGCCGGCCGATCTCCACCTCGATCTCCACCACCCGGTCCGCCCCGGCGAACGCCCCGGCCACGTCCCCGTAGCCGAGGGCGAAGTCGGCGGCCACGTTGCCGCCCGGGAACAGCGCCCGGGCGCCCGGGGCGGCGGCCGCCGCGGCGTCCAGCACCGCGGGCGCTTCCTCGATGTCCAGCTCCACCAGCTCGGCGGCGTCCTCAGCCGCGTACGGGTCCTCGGCGACGACCACCGCCACCGGCTCGCCCACGTACCGCACCGTGCCCGCGGCCAGCACCGGCTGCAGGTAGCCAGTCAGGTCGGCGTACTGGACCTGGAGCCGGACCGGGATGGCCAGCCCGGGCGGGAGGCTGGCCGCGGTGATCACGGTCACCACGCCGTCCGCCGCGGCGGCGCGCGCGGTGCCGGGCGGCCCCAGCCGGCCGTGCGCCACGGGGGAGCGGACCACCCGGGCCCACAGCTGCCCCGGCCGGGCGAAGTCGGAGCCGAACCGGCCCTGGCCGCGGAGCAGCCGGGGATCTTCCTTGCGGGGGATGCTGGTCCCGATGGTCACGGGGCCTCCCGGGCGTGCCGCCGCCGGGCGGTCTCCAGCACGGCCTCGACGATGCCCTGGTATCCGGTGCACCGGCACAGGTTCGCCGCGACCACGTCGCGGATCTGCTGCTCGCTGGGCTCGCCGCCGTCCTGCACCCGCCGCTCGGCCAGGTAGCCCTCGGCCAGCATCAGGAACCCCGGCGTGCAGAACCCGCACTGCAGGCCGTGCCAGTCGCTGAACGCCTGCTGCAGGTCGGACAGGTCTTCCCCGTCGGCCAGGCCCTCGACCGTGGCGACGTCCCGGCCGTCGGCCTGCACCCCGAACATCAGGCAGGCCCGGGCCGGCGCACCATCCACCAGCACCGTGCACGCGCCGCAGATCCCGTGCTCACAGCCCAGGTGGGTGCCGGTGTAGCCGAGGTCGTGCCGGAGCATGTCGGCCAGGGTCCGCCGCGATTCCACGGCCAGCTCGTGTTCCCGGCCGTTCACCCGGACCCGGATCAGGTGCGTGTCCTTCACGCGGTCCTCCCGTCGCGCAGTGCCGCGTGGATGTCCCACGGGCGCACGGGGATGTGGTCGATCTCCGCGTCGGGGCAGGAATCCCGGAGGGCATCGTTGACCGCGCTGAGCACGGCGGCCGGCGCGCCGATGGTGCCGCCCTCGCCCATCCCCTTGGCCCCGGTCTCACTGAACGCGGACGGGGTCTCCAGGTGGACGATCTCGATGGGGCAGATCTCCGCCGCGGTCGGGACCAGGTAGTCCATCAGGGTGGCGCTGCCCGGCTGCCCGTCGGCGTCGTAGCGGACCTGCTCCAGCAGCGCGGCGGCCACCCCCTGCGTCACCCCGCCGCGGACCTGCCCGTCCACGATCACCGGGTTGATCACCACCCCGCAGTCCTCCACCACCAGGTACCGGCGGAGCCGGATCCCGCCGGTACCCGGGTCGATGGCGACCAGGACCGCGTGGCAAGCGTTGGAGAACGTGCCCGGCGGGTCGAACGTCTCGCGGGCCTCCAGCCCGTACCGGAGCCCTTCCGGCAGCCGGTGCGCCTGGAAGTGCACGATCCGGGCCAGCTCGCTCAGGGGCACGGCGGCGCCCGCGTCGCCGCGGACTCCGGCCCGGCCGCCGCCGAGCTCGATGTCGGCGGGGCTGGCTTCCAGCAGGTGCGCGGCCACCTGCCGGAGCTGGGCCGCGACGCCGTCCGCGGCCCGGCGGGCCGCACCGCCGCCGATCACGATCGAGCGGCTGCCCCAGGTCCCCCAGCCGTAGGAGGCCAGGTCGGTGTCGCCCTGGCGGAGCCTGACCTGGCTGGGATGCACACCCAGCCGGTCGGCCACGATCTGCGCGAACGTGGTCTCGTGTCCCTGGCCGTGCCCGCAGGTCCCGGTGGTCACGATGACCTCGCCGGAGGGATCCATCCGGACCGCGGCGGTGTCGTAGCCCGGGGTCATCCGCATCCGCCGCTGCGACATGGTCGGGGTGCCGTACGCGGTCCGCTCGGAGAAACAGGAGTAGCCGATCCCGGCCAGCAGCCCGGCGGCCCGCAGCCGGTCCCGTTCGCCGGGCCAGCCCGACTCGGTGACCCGCTTCTCGGCCAGGTCCAGGGATTCCGCGTAGCTGCCCTCGTCGTAGGTGATGCCGTTGCAGCCGGTGTAGGGGAACTCCCCGGGGCTGATCATGTTCTGGCGGCGGACCGTCAGGGGGTCCAGCCCCAGCCGCCGGGCCGCTTTCTCCATGAGGCGCTCCATGACCAGCACCAGCTGTGGCCGGGACACGCCGCGGTAGGGCGCGGTGGGCGCCTTGTGGGTGGCGATCGCGCGGCCCCGGGCCCGGTAGGCGGGAACCTTGTAGATGCCCGGCAGCTCGGTCGCGGCCATCAGCGGCTCGACCGCGCAGGTGAACGGGAACGCGGAGTACGCGCCCACGTCGCAGTCGATGTCGGCGGCCAGGCCGAGGATCCGCCCGTCCGGGCCGAACGCGGCGCGGACCTGGTAGCGCTGCTCATGGCCGTGGAACGAGGCGGTCAGGTTCTCCTGCCGGTCCTCTACCCAGCGCACCGGGCGGCGCACCCGCATCGCGATCCCGGCCAGCGCGACCTCCTCCCGGCCTGCCACGCACTTCAGCCCGAACCCCCCGCCCACGTCCGGGGCGATCACCCTGACCCGCTGCTCGGCCACGCCGAACGCCTGGGCCACCGCGGACCGCACCTGGTGCGGGACCTGGGTGGACACGTGCATGACGACTTGCTGGTCCCGCTCGTCCCACTCGGCCAGGCAGGCCCGGCCCTCCATCGGCAGCGCGGCCAGCCGGCCGCTGCGTACGGTCGCGGTGACCACCGCCGGCGCGGCGGCGAAGATGCCCTCGAGCCGGTCGTCGTCGAACAGGGTCAGGTCCACCAGGCAGTTGCCGGGCGCCTGCTGATGCACCTGGGCGGCACCTGGCGCGGTGGCGGCGTCCAGGCCGGCCACCACCGGGCCCGGGGACCAGTCCACGTCGACCAGCTCGATCGCGTCCTCCGCGGTGTACGGGTCGTCGGCCAGCACCACGGCCACCGCCTCGCCTGCGTGCCGGACCTGGCCGACGGCCAGCAACGGCAGCGGGGTCGGCACGAACCCGGGCCGCTCCAGCACGGCCAGCAGGGCCGGGTCGCCCAGGTCGGCGGCGGTGAACACGGCTGCCACGCCGGGCAGGGCCAGGGCGGGGGAGGCGTCGATGGCGCCCAGCGTCGCGGCGGCGAACGGGCTGCGCACGAACGCCGCGTGCAGGGTGCCGATGCGAGCCAGGTCACCGGTGAACTTGCCCCGGCCCAGCAGCATCCGCCGGTCCTGGGTACGGGGCACGGGCGTGCCCACCCAGGTCACGGCGCGCTCCTGCCGGGTGCCGGGCCGCCCGCGCTGGTGGCCAGGCCGGCCGCTTCGGCGAGGGCCCGTTCCACCAGGGTGGCGGCCAGCTTCTTGCGGTAGGCGGCGCTGCCGTGCCCGTCCGCGGGCGGGTCGATCTGGGCCGCGGCCAGTTCACCGGCGGCGCGCCAGGTGGCCCCGGTCGCAGGCTGGCCGCCCAGCTCCGCGGTATCCACCACGAACGGCAGCGGGCCCACCCCGCCGAGAACGACACGGAGTGAGCGGCAGGCGGCTGGGTCCGGGTCTGCGGGGTCCGGGTCCGCGGGGTCCGGGTCCGCCAGGTCCACCGACACCGCCGCGGCGACCACCGCGAAGTCCCCCTGGCGCTGGGAGAACTCGGTCAGCGCGGCGCGGCGGGCGGGCCGGGGGAAGTGCAGCTCGGTGATCATCTCGTCGGGCTCGGCGCTGGTCGTATAGAAACCTTCGAAGAACTCACTAACCGGGACGGCGCGTACCCCGGATGGCCCGGTCAGCACCACGTTGGCCTCGAGCAGCACGGCCAGCAGGCACCACTCGGCGGCCGGGTCGGCGTGCGCGATGCTGCCGCCGAAGGTGCCCCGGGCCCGGATCGGGTAGTGGCCGATCCACCGGGCCGACCGGGGCAGGACCCCGAAGCCGTCCAGCACCGCCGGGTCAGCGCACAGTTCCACCGTGCGGTGCCGGGTCAGCGCGCCGATCCGCAGCCCGTCCGGGCCGGCCCGGAGGTACTCCAGCCCGGGTATCCGGGTCACGTCCACCAGCGCGGCCGGCCGGGCCAGCCGGAAGTTCATCATCGGGACCAGGCTCTGGCCGCCCGCCAGGATTTTCGCTTCGTCCCCGAGGTCGGCCAGCATCGCCACCGTTTCCGGCACCGAGCCGGTGCGGTAGTAGCTGAACGGGGCGGGCTTCAACCGGCCTCCTCCCAGGGAGTACTCCGATTTGGTATACCATATGTCAAGGGACGTTGCTGGTGGCGCTTTACCTGGAGTTGCCGATGCCGCACCCGTCTGTCCTGGCCGAGCTATCGCCACCCGGGTCGGGTCCGCCCGGATGCCTGCGGATCCGGCTCGCGCGCCCGGAGCGCCGCAACGCCCTCGACGTCGGCATGACCCGCGCCCTCCTGGACAGCTTCCGCGCCGACCCCGCCGTCCCGGTGCTGATCGACAGCCCGGACCCCCGCGCCTTCTGTGCCGGCGCCGACCTGAGCCTCCCGGACAGCGAGCGGGCCGTGGTGTCCGATCTGCTCTACGAGTGCTACGAGGTGATGATCACCCGGCCGGGTCCGGTCATCGCCGTGGTCGAGGGGCCGGCCGTGGGCGGGGGCGCCCAGCTCGCCGCGGCCGCCGACCTGCGCATCGCCGGGCCGGGCGCCCGGTTCCGCTGGGCCGGCCCGCCCGGCCGCGACCTGGCCGTGGGGGCCTGGGTGCTCCCCTCGCTGACCGGCCGGGGCGCTGCCCTGGACCTGATCCTGACCAGGCGGTGGGTCGAGGCCGCGGAGGCGCTGCGGCTAGGGCTGGTGAACCGGATCGAGGACGAGCCCGGCAAGGCCGCAGCCATCCTGGCCGGGGACCTGCTGGCCCGGGGCGCCGGGGGGATCGGCAGCGTCAAGCTGATCGCGTCGGCAGGCGGGCTGCTGGAGCGGTTGCGGGCCGAGCGGGCGGCCAACCGGGCGGCGTGGAGCGGCAGGTGACCGAGCCGGCGGCCCCAGGCGGCCGGTGGATCTCGGCGGCCGCGTGGAGCCGCCGTGGGTGGCGCACTCACCGGGGGGCGGGTTCCGGTTCCGGTCGGCCCAGTCCCTGGGCTGGCCCGGGCACGATCCCGGACCTGGCCGCCGCGTCGGCGCGCCGGGTTCCGGACCGGGTCGCGGTGAGCGTGGACGGCCAGCCGGTCACCCACGGGCAGCTGGACACCGAGGCCCGGCAGGCCGCCGTGTGGCTCGCGGCCCGGCTGGCCCCGGGGGAACGGATGCTGCTGGCCGCCGGGTCGAGCCCGGGCTTCCTGCGCTGGTACCTCGGAGCGCTCCGCGCGGGCCTGGTCGTCGTGCTGGCCAACCCCGGCTACACCGCCGCCGAACTCGGGCACCTGGTGGCGGACTCCGGCGCGTGGCTCGCGGTCGCCGATCCCGGCCCGGCGGACCGGCTCGCCACGCTGAGCGTGCCCGGCGGGCGGGCGGGACGGGACGGGCTGGCCGGAGGGGACGGGCTGGCTGGAGCGGTCGGGCTGGTGATCGTGGCCGCCGGGGATGCGCCCCCGCCGGAGCCCCCGGGTCCGCGGCCCGAACCGCCCCGGGCGCGGCCCGCTCCCGGGGACCTCGCGCTGCTCGCCTACACCTCCGGCACCACCGGCCGCCCCAAGGGCGTGCCGCTGACCCACCGGCAGCTGGCCGCCTCCATCCAGGGCGCCATGGCCGCCTGGCGCTGGACCGCCGCAGACGTGCTGGTGCACGCGCTCCCCCTGTTCCACCAGCACGGCCTGGGTGGCGTGCACGCCACCCTGATCGCCGGGTCCACTGCGCACGTGCGGTCCAGGTTCGATCCGGACGACCTGATGGCCACGGTGCGGACCGAGGGCGCGAGCGTGCTGTTCGGCGTGCCCGCCAGCTACCAGGCGCTGCTCGACACCGCGGCCGGGGCGCCGCTGCTGCAGGGCCTGCGCCTGGCGGTGTGCGGCTCGGCCCCGCTCAGCCCGGCCCTGGCTGCCCGGCTGCCGGGGCTGCTCGGCCAGCTGCCGCTGATCCGCTACGGGACCACGGAAAGCGGGCTCGACGTCTCGAACCCGCTGGGGGCGGCCCGCCCGGACACCGTCGGGCTGCCGCTGCCCGGGGTGCAATGCCGGATCTGGGCCGCGGGCCAGGAGGCGGCGGGCGGGCGGGAGGCGCCGGGAGGCCAGGAGACGCCGGGCAGGCAGGAGGCGCCGGGAGGCCAGGAGACGCCGGGCGGGCAGGAGGCGCCGCCTGGCACGGACGGCGAGATCCAGCTGCGCGGCCCGCACGTCTTCCAGGGGTACTGGCACGACCCCGCGGCCACGGCGGCGGCCTTCACCCCGGACGGCTGGTTCCGCACCGGCGACATCGGCGCCGTTGACCCGGCCTCCGGCCACCTGGTCATCCGGGGCCGGAGCAAGGAGCTCATCATCAGCGGCGGGCTGAACGTCTACCCCCGCGAGGTCGAGATCGCGCTGGAGCGCCACCCGTCGGTGGCCGAGGCAGCCGTAGCGGCCCTGCCCCACCCCCGCTGGGGCGAGCAGGTGACCGCCTGGATCGTGCCCCGCCCCGGCGCGGTGGTCAGCGAGGCGGAGCTGGCCGCCCACGCCCGGACGCTGCTGGCCGCCTACAAGTGCCCCAAACAGGTGTTCACCCTGACCGCGCTGCCCCGCAACCCGCTCGGCAAGCTCAACCGGGCCGCCCTCTCCCGCCCGCCCGTCCCTCGGCCGCCGACCGAACCCCGGGGACCGCGGCCTTCGCCTGGTTCAGCCGCCTTATCGGCCACTTATCCCGCGGAACGTGCGCCCTAATAGGTTGAAAACGGACACTGGCCCGCACCGTCCGCGGGAAAGGTGCGCGTCTGGGGAGGGGAGATGGCTGGAGGGGAGGGTGGGTGACGGCGGCGACGGGGCACGACCGAGGCGCCGGGGCGCGACTGGGGCACCGGGCCCGGAGGCGGCCGGGGGAGGGGTACCGGATGCAGGATGAATCCGTCATATCCGGCCAGGCCACGAGCCTTCCGCCAAACTGATATTTGGTATACCATCCTGCCAGCACGCTACCCGGAAGCGGCCAGCACGCTACCGGAAGCGGCC
>Ga0208589_1000904_pt1 | contig 13013 bp, 13 predicted proteins | sample NGESurshal092012_2_FD_184486 | JGI IMG/M metagenome (GOLD analysis project Ga0208589, IMG submission 184486) | Arctic peat soil microbial communities from Barrow, Alaska - NGEE Surface sample F53-2 shallow-092012 (SPAdes) | ecosystem: Environmental > Terrestrial > Soil > Wetlands > Peat ... | reverse complement strand
CGGGCCGCCGCAGGTCACAGGACTGAACCAGCACCAAGGACCGGAGGTCGGAGGGCTGACGGTCATCGTCAGAGGGCAGAACCTGTCGGGAGCGACCGCTGTTGACTTCGGCGGGGTGCCGGCGCCGAAATTCTTCTTCCAGAACGGCGGCGGGCAGATCGGTGCCGTCTCGCCCCCGGGCAGCGGTGTGGTCGACGTGACCGTCACTACGCCCGAAGGCACGAGCGCGATCGCGCCTGCCGACGAGTTCACTTACAGAGCCACGCCCGAATTCGGCCGTTGCCTGCATGTGGGCTCAGGCGGAAAATTCCGTGCGAGCGGCTGTCAGTCCGAAGAAGCGAGTGGTGAAGACCCGAGGGCCGTGTTTGAATGGTTCCCCGGCTTTGAAGGCTCGCAGCCGCTCGAACAGCTCGGTCTCACGTTCACGGCCGGCAAGGGACTGAAGCTCGAAACGGCCGCAGCGAAGTTCGCCTGCACTTCGGCGGGCGGGGCGGGGGCAATCACCGGACCGACGACGTTGAGCTTCGCGTCGCTCGCCCTCAGCGGCTGCACGAGCAAGCTCGGTAAAGCAAAAGCCGTATGTCAGGGTCCGAGTCTCGGCGCGGGCGAAGTCCATACAGCTCCGCTCGAAGGTCAGATGGGCATCACCGAAGTCAACCCGACACAGGACAACAAGGACCAGGCCGGGGTCGAGCTCAGCGCTGCCGGCAGCGAACCGATCGCCCAGTTCTCTTGCGGAGGCACGCCCGTGACGATCCGCGGCGCCGTGATCCTCGACATGAAAAAGCCAAACAAGACGGTCCAAACGGTGAGCTGGAAGGCGACGGCGAGCAAAGGCGTGCAGAAGCCTCCGACGAGTTTCGTCTCGCAACCCGCAGTCGGGCTCGAAGTCGAAATCGGCGAAGGAGCGCTCGAACCGATCGGGCTTGCGCTCAAAGCGACCGGAGCCACCGAACAGGCGCTGATGTTCAACACGAAGGTCTGAGGCCGCGCATTGCGCTGGAGCGGCGCGCCGGGTCTGCACGTCCCGGTCGCGCTGTCCCGGCGCTCGCATACGATCCGCCGCTCCAAATCGCCGCCTTGGCGGGTCGGCGCCACATGCAGCACAACTGGGAGGCACATAGATGCTGAATCGAATCGATCCCGAGACGCTCGTCGCTGTCCGCGTCAGCTCTCACCCACGCAAGCTCGCTCGAGCAGTCGCCGCTTGCGCACTCGTCCTCGTCGCGCTGCTCGTGGCCGGCTGCGGCAGCAGTTCGAGCAGCAGTTCGAGCACAGCCGCCGCGCAGCCGCCGCTGACGAAGGCGCAGTTCCTCGCGCAGGGCAACGCGATCTGCACGCAGGGCAACAAGAACCTCGCCGGGCCCGAAAAAGCGCTCGGCGCGAGCCCGAGCGAAGCTCAGGTCGCTGCGTTCATCACCGGCCCGTTCAAGACCGAAGTCCAGCGGCAGATCACCGCGATCCGCGCGCTCAAGGCGCCGACCGCCGACCAGGCCACCGTCGCGCACATCTTCGATCTCGCGCAGAGCGAGCTCGATCACGTGACGAGCAACCCGAAAGCCTTCATCTCCGCCACCGTCTCGCCGTTCAAGCCGTTCTCAACCGCCGCGCACGCTTACGGGCTGACCGTTTGTGCTTCTGAATCGAGTAGCTGAGGCCGGTCGCCGGGCCGGTTGCGGGCAACTGCTCGCAGCCGGCCTTGGCGCGGCTACTGCTCGATGATCTCGATCCGGTAATTGTCCGGATCGCGCACGAAGCAAAGCCGCGACCCGCCCTCGCGCACGGAGTACGGCGGCTTCTCCGGCTCGATTCCCTGCTCGGCAAGCTTCGCGAGCATCCCGTCGAGGTCATCGGCGGTGATCGCGATGTGCCCGTAGCCCGTGCCGACGTCGTAGGAGTCGACGCCGAAGTTGTACGTCAGCTCGAGGCGCGGCATGTCACCGTCGCCGGGCTGATTCATGAACACGTTGACGGCCTCGTCTTTGATCGGCAGGCGGCCGACCTCCTGGAAGCCGAGCGCCTCGTAGAAGGCGATCGAGCGATCGATGTCGGTGATTCGGTAGCACGTGTGGATCAGCGCCATCGGCGAAGTGTATGGGCGTCGCTCCTGCCGCGCTAGAGTCAAATGTGTCGTTAGCGCCAGCACTCGTGCGGCGACGTCTCTACTCGAGCTGCTGCCGCAGGGCCGTTGGGGGTCCGGGTGACTTTGGCTGAGGCACAGCCGCGCTCGTCGATGCCGCTTGCAGCGCATCGCGCGTGGTGCCACCACAAGCCGAGGAGCACGCGATGGACAGCCCTGAGATTTCACGCAATGGCACGAAAGACGTGCCGCCGCTGCGCCAGATGCACGACGGCGCCGGCAACCAGTCGCTTGCGACGCTCTCAAACGAGCTCGTGCGCATCTACAAGGATCAGTTCGGGCGCGGCCCGACGAAGGTCCGCTCGAACTACGCCGGTCCAGACACGATCGTCTGTCTGCTCGAGAACACGTTCACTCCGGCCGAGAAGAGCCTGCAGGGGATGGGCGAGCACCAGCGCCTGCGCGAGATGCGGATGTTCTTCCAGTACGCGTCCGCCGGCGACTTCACGGCCGCCGTCACACGCGCGACGGGCCGGCGTGTGCGCAGCTTCATCAGCGGCATCGACACGAACACGGACATCGCCTGCGAGCTGTTCCTGCTCGAGCCGCAAGAGCCTGCCTGAGGCCGGCGGCTGCGCGTATACTCGCCGCGCGTGCGAACCCTGATCGTCGGTCACGGCGGGCGAGAGAGCGCCCTCGCCTCCCGCATGGCGGAGCACAGCGAGCTGTACGCGTTCGCAGGTCACCTCAACCCGTCGCTCGTACGCTATACGGACGCGTCCGGCGGAAAGCTTCAGCTCGGCGACGTCTGCGACGCGCAGGCGATCGCCGCTTTCGCGCGCGAGCACGAGATCGACATCGCGATGATCAGCGCCGACGAACCGCTCGAGGCGGGTGTCGTCGACGAGCTGCTCGCGCAGGGGACGGCTGCCGTCGGGCCGACACGCGCGGGCGCCGAGATCGAGTGGAACAAGGCGTTCGCGCGCGAACTGCTCGCAGAGGTCGCACCGGAGGCGACACCGCAGTTGCGCGTGATCCGCAGCGCCGGCGAGGTCGACGAGGCGATCGCATCGTTCGGCGCGACACCTGTCGTCGTCAAGCCGTCGGGACTGACCGGCGGCAAGGGCGTCAAGGTGATGGGCCCGCACCTCGCGAGCCACGCGGAGGCGGGCGACTATGCGCGCAGCCTGCTTGCCGGCGCGAAGCCGAGCAGCTCCGTGCTGATCGAGCAGAAGATCGTCGGCGCCGAGTTCACGATCCAGGCGATCAGCGACGGCAAGACCGTCGTCTTCCCGGCCTCGACGTACGACTACCCGTTTCGCTTCGACGGCGATGAGGGTCCGGGCACGGGCGGGATGGGCTCGCTGACGAGTGCCGCGCCGATCCTGCCGTTCATGGAGCCGGAGCACTACGCGCAGGCGTGCTCGATCGTCGAGCGCGTGATCGAGCGGCTCGGCGCCGAAGGACGGCGCTTCACGGGCGTGATGAACAGCGGCTTCTTCGCGACTGCCGACGGCGTGCAGGTGATCGAGTTCAACGCGCGCTTCGGCGACCCCGAGTGCATGAACATCATGAGCCTGCTCGAGGGCAGCTGGCCGCACGCGATGGAGCGGATCTGCGCAGGCTCGCTGACGGCGGCCGACGTGCCATTGAGTGGCGACGCGTCGCTCGTGCTCTACCTCGTCTCGCCCGACTACGCGCTCCCGGCGCGCGCGGGCGCGAGCGCCGGATCGGGGCCGACGCCGTACGAGTTCGAGCTCGACGTCACCGCGATCGAGCAGGCCCGCTGCGAGGTGTTCTTCTCCTCGGCAGTGCACGTCGCGGCGGACACGTACCGCACGGTTGGCACCTCGCGCGCCGTCGCGCTCGCGACGACGGCGCCAACGCTTGGCGCCGCGCACGAGCGGATTGTCGAGCGCGCGAGCTCCGTCGACGTGCTGCAGTGGCGCCGCGACGTCGGCGACGAGCGCTACCTCGACGGCCTGCGCGAGCTCGTTCGCTCGGGCTAGCCGACATCGTGCAAGGATGGCGCTGTGATCGTCGAGACGGCCAGCAACCCGCAGTTCCTCTCGAACACGTACCTCGTCGCCGACGGCGACGGCGGTCCGGCGTTCTTCGTCGACGCAGGCGGTCCGGTCAAGCCGCTGATCGCGGCTGCTGAGCGCCTCGGGCTGGCGCCGACGCACGTACTGCTGACGCATCACCACTACGACCACGTCTGCGACGTGGACGAGCTACGTAGGCGCTGGCCCGATATCCAGGTAGTGATCAACCCGGTCGAGATTGCCCTGATCAAGGCAGCTGCCGAGGAGAACGGCGGCGAGGCGCAGGGCGTCGAGCAGATGGGCGCGATTGAGCCCGGGCAGACGCTGCGCTTCGGCACGCTCGAGGTCTGCCCGCTGAGCACGCCCGGTCACACTGCCGGGATGCTCTCGTTCCTCGTCGGCGACCGCTCGGATCTTGCCGCCGGCGTCTCGGCCGAAGTTCGCCCGCGCCGCGGCTCCTCGACGGCTTCGCCGGGCGGCTTCAGCGGCGGTCAGGCGGTCGTCTTCACCGGCGACACGCTGTTCAGGAACTCCGTCGGTGGCGTCAAAGCGCCTGGCCACACGACATATACGGACCTGCGCGACGCGATCATGGGCACATTGATGGAGCTCGCACCGGAGACGATCATCTACCCGGGCCACTCCGAGGCGACGAGCGTCGCAGCGGAGTGGGACTCGAACAGCTTCATCCGCGTCTGGCGTGGGCTCGATCCGGAGGGTGCCGAGCCGTGCACGGCACTCGGCGAGCCGGCGACGCTCGTGCTGCTCGGCCAGGACTACGACGGCGGTACGAAGGCCTGGGTGCGCTGGGCCGACGGCAAGGATGACATCGTCCCGGGCTCGCGCGTCGAGCGAAACGGCTAGAAACGGCCAGCCGTTGGGCGGCCGCGATGCGGCGGGCGCCTAGGATGCAGGGGATGGCACGCGAGAGCGAGAAGATCCCGACCTCGCGAGTGCGGCGCACGGCGACCGTCGCCTCGCTCGCTGCGGGCGAGGCCGTCAAGCAGTTCGGCACGCGCGCGGCAAACGTGACGCGCGGTGAGCAGGCCGCTGAGGAGGCGATGGCCAAGCGCCAGCTCGAGACGGCAAAGCAGATCGTCGCCGCGCTCGGAACGATGAAGGGCGCCGCGATGAAGCTCGGCCAGGTGATGTCGTTCCTCGACATGGGCCTCGTGCCGGAGCAGCACCGTGAGGAGTTCCAGCGCGAGCTCGCGAAGCTGCGCGACGCGGCGCCGACGGTCTCGTTCAAGCAGATGCGCAAGGTCATCGAAGACGACCTCGAAGAACCGATCGACGAGGTCTTCGCGTCGTTTGAGCAGGAGCCGATCGCGGCCGCGTCGATCGGGCAGGTCTATCGCGCGACGCTGCACGACGGGCGCGATGTCGCCGTCAAGGTGCAGTACCCCGGCGTCGCGACGGCCGTTCGCGCGGACATGCAGAACCTCGACATGATCATGCGCCTGCTGAAGCGGATGACGCCGGGCCTCGATGTCAAGGCGATCACGAAAGAGGTCCGCGAGCGAATCGTCGAGGAGCTCGACTACGAGCTCGAGGCGCAGAACCAGCGCTCGCTCGCGCGGATCTTCGCTGGGCATCCGTTCATCGTCGTGCCGGAAGTGATCGGCTCGCTCTCACGCGAGCGCGTGCTTGTCTCGGAGTTCGTCGAGGGCGTCGGCTTCGAGGAGATCAAGGGTCGCTCGCAGGCCGAGCGCGACCGTCTCGGTGAGATCGTCTTTCGCTTCTTCCTCGGCTGTCTTTACCGCCACCGCCAGTTCTCCGGCGACCCGCACCCGGGCAACTTCCTGCTGCTCGGCGACGGGCGCGTCGCGTTCCTCGACTTCGGGCTGTTCAAGCGGCTCGAGTCGGGGCCAGTCGACCTCGAGCTCGCCGCGCAGCGCGCCGTCTCGGAGGGCAATGCGCTCGCGCTGCACAGCCTGCTCGCGAAGTCCGGGTTCCTGCCGGACCCCGAGCGCGTCGCCCCCGAGCACCTGCTCGACTTCATCCAGTCCGCGATCTGGTGGTACACGACCGACGAAGTCGTCCAGCTGACGCCGGAGATCGCCACGCAGGTGATGATCGAGAGCTCCGATCCGCGCTCGAGCTACTTCCGCGAGATGCGCCACCAGGACATGCGCCCGGAGCACCTGTTCGGCCGACGCATGGAGATGCTGACGCTCGCCGTGCTCTCGCAGCTGCGCGCGAAGGCGAACTGGCACCGGATCGCGCGCGAGTGGATGTACGGCGATCCGCCGGTCACCGAGCTCGGCCGCCAAGAGGCCGAGTTCTACGGGCGCACGGGCGTCGGCGCGCGCTGAGGCGCACGACGACGCGCACGACTGGCAATCTGACCCGCCGGCCTGGATAATTCGGCGATGCGGGGCGAGACGGAGCGGGCGATCCGCGACGAGCGACTGTCGGTGATCCTCGACGCGCTCGCGGAGGCTGTGACGGTCCGCGCGCCGAACGATCACCTCGTCTACGCCAATCCAGCCGCGCTGCAGCGCATGGGCGTATCCTCGATACAGGAGCTGCGCGAAGCTGATCCACGTTCGCTGATGGGTTCGTGGGAAACGACCGACGAGCACGGGCACGAGGTCGCGATGGAGGACCTCCCGTCGGTCAAGCTGCTGCGCGGCGAGCAGCCGGAGCCGCTGCTGTTGCGCGCCGTGCACCGCGAGAGTGGCGAGGAGCAGTGGTCGCTGTTGAAGGCCACTGCCGTGCGCGATGGTGCCGGCACAATCGAGGCGGCCGTGACGATCATCGAGGACGTCACGCAGCGCCGGCGCGCGACGCTGCAGATGGAATTCCTCGCGCGCGTCGGCGACGTGCTCGCCTCCTCGATGGACTACCAGCAGACGCTACGCAACGTCGCCGGGCTCGTCGTGCCGCAGGTTGCCGACTGGTGCGCAGTCGACCTGTTCACCGAAGATGGTGGGCGCGAACCGGTCGCGATCGCGCACGCCGACGCGGACAAACTCCGCACGGCCGCGCGACTGCGCGCGTATGAGCCTGACCGGCTCGATCCGGACAGGGGTCTCGGCCTGGTTCAGCGCACCGGCGAAGCGCAGCTATACACAGAGATCCCCGACGAGCTGCTCGCTGCTGCTGCCGTCGACGAGGAGCACCTGCGGCTGCTGCGCGAGGTCGGCATGCGCTCGGCGCTCGTCGTGCCGCTGCGGACCCGCGAGCGCACGATCGGCGCGCTGACGATGGTCAGCTCCGACTCGGGGCGCCGCTTCGACCGCCGCGACCTCGACTTCGCCGAGCAGATCGCCGCGCGCGCGGCGCTCGCGGTCGAGAGCACGCGCCTGTACAGCGAACGCTCGGAGATCGCGCGCACGCTGCAGAGCAGCCTGATGCCCGACGCGATCCCGCAGATCGGCGGCTGGGACGTGGCCGCGCTGTATCGCCCGGCCGGCGAGGAGAGCCGCGTCGGTGGCGACTTCTACGACTTCTGGGAAGTCGACGGCGACTGGCTGATGATGATCGGCGACGTCACCGGCAAGGGCGTCGCGGCAGCGGCCGTGACCTCGCTTGTGCGCTACACCGCACGCGCGGCATCCGAATACGACGCGCGCCCGGCACAGGTGCTCGCGCGCGTCGACGCGGCGCTGCGCCGCCGGCCGTCGATCTCGCTGTGCACGGCGCTCTGCCTGCGGATCTCGCCCGACGGCGCGGCGACACTCGCGGTCGGCGGGCACCCGCTGCCGGTCCGGATCGGCGAGCAGGGCGTCGCGGAGGTCGGCGAGCACGGCACGCTGCTCGGAGCGCTCGCGCGCACGCGCTGGCCTGAAACGAAGCTCGAGCTGCGCCCGGGCGAGACGCTCGTCGCTTTCACCGATGGCGTCACCGATACGGTCGGGACGGGCGGCGAGCGGTGGGGCGCAACGCGGCTGAACGCGGCACTCGCGCAGGCGCACGGCCAGACGGCGGCGTCGATCCGCGAGCGCCTCGTCGCGGAGCTCGAGGGTTTCGAGGTCGGCGCGCAGGCCGACGACACGGCAGTCGTGATCATGCGCCACGCCGGCGCGCCTCGTGATGACCGCGGGGATGTGCGATATGCGGGCGTCGGAGCCGCGCAAAACGGGTAAGGGGGAAGACGTGCCTAGTGCGCCTTTTGAGATAAACGTCGTACGCGATCGCGAGAGCGCCACGGTCACGCTCGCGGGCGAGCTGGACATCGCGACCGTCCCACGCGTCGAAGAAGCGATCGAGGCGACGCTGACGGATGAGTTGCAGGTGCTGACGGTCGACCTCAGCGGTCTTGGCTTCGTCGACTCCTCGGGCCTGCGGCTGTTCATCGTGCTCGACCAGCGCGCCGCCGAGCAGGGCTGGGAGCTGCGCCTCTTGCGCCCCGACGCGCAAGTGCTGACGGTCTTTCAGGTCAGCGGCGTCGAGGAGAACCTGCCTTTCATCGAGGATGCGAGCGTGACGTGACGGCGCACTCCTCCGAAATGACCTCGGCAGGTAAGGGCGGACGCTCGCTGCGCGTCGAGCTCAAGCTCGAGCGCAGCGTCGACGCACCGGCGCTCGCGCGTGCGGAGATCGCGGCGCGCTGTCGCGAGCTCGACCTCGGCGCGCCGCTCTGCCAGTCGTTGATCCTGCTCGTCTCGGAGGTCGTCAGCAATGCGGTGCGCCACTCCGCGGGTGACTCGAAGGCGCCCGTTCAGCTCGTCGCGACGTTCGGCAAGCAGACGATTCGCGTGACGGTGACGGACTCCGGCGTCGGCTTCACGCCGCGCCCGCGCGACCCGGCGCGCACGCACGACGGCTACGGCCTCTATCTACTGGAGAAAGTCGCGACGCGCTGGGGCGTCGAATCGCGCGGCGACACGAAAGTCTGGTTCGAGCTGCCGCGCGGCGGCTAGAGCACCTGGATCTGCACGAGGCTCGTCGTTCCGGGCCGCCCGGAAGGCAGCCCGGCGGTGATCCCGACGCGCTGGCCTGTCTTGCACCAGCCGAGCTCGACGACGCGGCGCGCGGCGTCGGCGATCAGCGCCTCGGTCGTCTCGTGGCGCGGCATCGAGGCGGCCTGCACGCCCCACATCAGTGCGCAGCGGCGGACGGTCTCTTTGCCGGGCGAGAGCGCGTAGATCGGCACGGTCGGGCGGTGCGCGGAGACGAGCCGCGCGGAGCGCCCGGACAGCGTCGGCACGATCAGCGCGTCGAGGCGCAGCTCGCGCGCGGCGAGGCTGAGGTTGTGCGCAATCGTGTACGCAGGGTCTGACTCGGTGCGGCGCACGCGCGTGTCGTTCCAGCGCTCGTACGGCGCGATCGCCTCGGCTTGCACGGCGACGGCGGCCATCATTTCGACGGCGCCGACGGGGTAGGCGCCGACGGCGGTCTCCTGCGAGAGCATCACTGCGTCGGTGCCGTCGAGGATCGCGTTGGCGACGTCGGCGACCTCGGCGCGCGTCGGGCGCGAGGAGGCGACCATCGAGTCGAGCATCTGCGTGGCAGTGATCGACGGGCGCGCCATCCAGCCGGCGAGCTCGAGCAGTTGCTTCTGCACGATCGGCACGCGCTCGATCGGCAGCTCGATGCCGAGGTCGCCGCGCGCGACCATCAGGCAGTCGGCTGCTTTGAGGATCTCGGCTGCACGCTGCACGGCCTGTGGCTTCTCCATCTTCGCGACAAGCGGCAGGCGCGTGTGCTCGCGCACGGCTTCGACATCCTCGGGGCGTTGCACGAACGACAGCGCGACCATGTCGACGCCGATCGACTCGCCGTGGCGCAGCAGCGCGAAGTCCTCCTCGGGCACGGCCGGCAGCGAGTCGACGGGACCGGGAATGTTGAGCCCCTGCCGCGAAGCGACGGCGCCGCCGATCTCGATCACGACCTCGACTTCGTGGCTTGCGGGGCGCACCTCGGTGACGCGCAGGCGCACAGAGCCGTCGGCGAGATACAGCACGGCGTCGGGCTCGAGCGCGTCGGCCATTCCTTCCCAGGAGACGCTCATCCGCTGGGCGTCGCCGGGGCGCTCTTCACCGTCGACGGAGAACGTCAGGTGCTCGCCGGGCTTCAGCTCGACGACGTCGTCGCTCAGCGGCCCGATGCGCAGCTTCGGGCCGGGCAGGTCCTGCAGGATCGCGACGGGGCGCCCGACGCGCCCGGCAGCGTCGCGCAGGCGGCTGACGGTCTCGGCGTGCTCGTCGAGCGTGCCGTGCGAGTAGTTCAGCCGCGCGACGTCCATGCCGGCCTCGATCATCCGCATCATCGTGTCGATGTCGCGCGAGGCGGGGCCGATGGTGGCGACGATCTTCGTGCGGCGCATCCAACGCAAGTTAGCGGGCGCGGGCGCGCGTCGCTGTGAACTTCTTCTCGGCGTCTCGCCTAGCATCGAGATCATGCTCGGTCCGTCGAGACCTCTGCCGAGCGTCGGCACGAACGCGCGCATCGTCCACTTCGGCGGTAGCCACGAGCGCTGCAGGGTGACGGCCGTGCACGAGGACGGCAGGCGTGTCGAGGTGATCGGCGAGAGCGGTGAGACACTCGAGTTCGTGCTCAGCCCGGCGACGGCGCGGTTCGTCTCGGCCGGCAGCGCGCACGGGCCGCGCTTGGAGCTGCTCGGCTGAGGTCGCCCCGGCTGCCCGGCTGCCCGGCTGCCCGGCTGCGCAGTCGCGCCTGCCGCGCACGGCGTGACGCTAGGGCGCCTGCAGCTCGGGGAAGTGCGCGGCGCAGTGCTCGCGCAGCGCGTCGCGCACGGAGGCGCGCTCGGCGGGGCTCGCGACGCGGAAGCGCGCGAGCAGCTCGCGCTGGCGCTCGATCGGCGCGCCGGCGATGCTCCAGCGCACTGCGAGGCGCTCAAATAGCAGCTCGACGGCGCGCTGCCACGCGTCGTCCTGCGTCGCTGCGGCACGCGCGCTGCCACCGCTGAGCGTCTCGGCGTACTCGCGCCGTGCGGCGGGCGTCAGCGAGCCACGCAGCGTCAGCACGTTGCCGACAGCGTCGGTGTAGTCGCTCGACGGCGCCCGCAGCTCATCTACGCCGTCGCTGCTGCGCTGCTTCTTGCGGTTGCGCTTGCCCATCGCAGGCAGCGTACGCGTCGAGCGCGAGCGCTCAGGCGTCGGCGGCGCGCTCGAGCTTCGAGCGCACGTCGCCGCTGACGGGCTTTGCGTGCCCGGGCCAGACGATCGCGGGCTCGAGCGCGGCGAGCTTGCGGATGCTCGCGCGTGCCTGCTCGGTGTCGTAGTTGTACGTCTCCATCGGTAGTTGCGGCTCGCAGTCGCGCCCCCAGATTTCGAGCGTGTAGAAGCAATCGGTGCTGAGCGCGAGGCGATCGGACTCGCGCCACAGCGCGATCTGTCCGGGCGCGTGGCCGGGGATCTCGACAACCTTGAAGCCAGCGACGTCGTCGCCCTCGGCGAGCGTGCCGGCGATCTTCACGGGGCCGCCGTCCCACGCGTAGCGGTGCAGCAGCTTGTGCAGCTGGCGGTGCGGGAACGCGAGCCCGTCGAGGCCGTCGGGCCAGTAGCGAAAGCCACCGGATCCTTCGGCGTCTTGCACCTCGGCGGCGTGGCAGTAGACGGGCACGCCGAGTCCGGGTGCGCTACCGCGGTGGTCGGTGTGGCCGTGGCCGAGCACGATCCGCTCGAGGCCGCCAAGCTTCGCGGCGGCACGGGCGAGCGAGCGCACCATCGTGCGTGCACCGGCGTCGAACATCGTCACGCGTCCTTCGTGCTCGATCAGGTAGACGTTGCAGCGCGCGGGCTGGCCCTGCACGACCCACACGCCGTCGGCGATCATCTGCGCGTCGCTGCCGGAGAGCAGTGCGCTGATGCGCGTCTTCGCGTTGAATGCGCCGGTCAGCCGTTGCTCGGCGCTTGAGCCCTGCGGCGGCAGCATGCCGAGCGTGCGCGGGATCGCGATCGAGTCGGGGTAGGCGTCATTTGACTGGATCAGGCTGTCGCTGACGCTCAGCAGGTCAATTCCCTCGATCTCGATGCGATCGCCGGTCGGCTGCACGCCTGAGAGCGTGCCGGGCCCGGCGAACGTGCCGGTGAGGCGCCACTGCACGGCACAGCGCTCGTCTTGCGTCGTCATCGAGACGATCTCCATCCGCAGGTCGGGCACCGCTTCGAGCGTTTCACCGAGGAATGCGCGGACGCCCTCAGGGGCGATCACGTCCATCTGCCCGCGGATGTTGTCGCGCCCACCGTCGGCCCACAGCGCAACGGCGCCGTCGAGGTCGCGTGCGTCGATCGCCTCGAAGTAGCGGCGCGCGACGGACTCGGCGCTGCTCTTTGTGATGCGTTTGCGTCCGGAACGCGCCTGGCGCACGTTCGCGGCGGCCTCTTGGACCTTCGTCGCGGCCTTGCTTGCTGTCTCGTCGTCCTGCTCAGGCATGCCTCTCTCCTCACTGGCCTCCGGGACGCTGCAGGCCCCGTAGTCTAGTCTCCGCGGCGTGGCCGAGGCGGGCAATCGCAGCTCAGCAGAGGCTCCGGCGCGGGCTGAACGCAAGCGTGAGCTCGGTCGTGGCGAACGCGTCCATCCGGGAGTCTTCCGCCTGCGGCTGCCGCTGCCATGGCCGGGTGTGCCGCACTGCAACGCGTGGGCGGTGCGCTCGGGCGACGGTTTCGTGCTGTTCGACACGGGAATGCAGCAGCCGGATTCGCTGGCGAATCTCGAACGGGCACTCGAGATGTGCGGGCTGCGCCTCGCGGACACGCGGCTGATCGTCTGCACGCACGCGCACTCCGATCACTGCGGTCTCGCACCGGTGATCGCAGAACGTGCGGGCTGCGACATCTGGATGCATCCGAGCCACGAGCTGCTGAACGACATGATCGAGGATCCTGCTGCGGTGTTCGCACGGCGCTTGGAGGTCGCGCGCCAGAGCGGCGTGCCGCTCGAGCCGCTGCAGCGCTACGCAGAGGAGGCGGAGGCCG
>Ga0208589_1000903_pt1 | contig 13027 bp, 11 predicted proteins | sample NGESurshal092012_2_FD_184486 | JGI IMG/M metagenome (GOLD analysis project Ga0208589, IMG submission 184486) | Arctic peat soil microbial communities from Barrow, Alaska - NGEE Surface sample F53-2 shallow-092012 (SPAdes) | ecosystem: Environmental > Terrestrial > Soil > Wetlands > Peat ... | reverse complement strand
GCTCGCCGTACTCTGCGACCTCGGCCAGCCGCCACCATGACCGTATCCGGCTTCGCAGCCATTCCGGACTCGCCCCGGTCAGATCGTCTGCCCGTACGGACAGGATCCCTCCCGGCGGCACCTTGAACACGCCGTCCCAGATACAGCGCTGATCGGGGATCCAGCCCTGCCGCAGCATCGCCGCCAGCGCCGCGGGGTCGATCACCGGACGGAAGCCGGGAAACGCTCGCAGCGCCTTGAGCTCGGAAACAAAGACGAGCGCGCCGTCGATCAACGCGACATGCAGCGGCTTCTTGCCCAGACGGTCGCGGATCAGATGCAGGACGCGATTCCTCCGATCCCACAGGCCGATCGCGAACATGCCGGCGAACCGGTCCAAAGCCGCTTCGATGCCGAAGCTCTCGAAGGCAGCCAGCATCACTTCGGTGTCGCTGCCGCCGACGAAGTAATGGCCCTCGGCCTCAAACTCCCGCCGCAATTTCGGGAAGTTGTAGATCTCGCCGTTGTAGGTCGCCACAAGGTTGCCGTCATGCGAGATCATCGGCTGGCGGCCGGCTTCGGAGAGGTCGATGATATTCAACCGGCGGTGGCCAAACGCGACACCGGCCTCGCGGTCGATCCAGAACCCATCGCCATCCGGTCCGCGATGGCGCAACGCCGCGGTGATGCCGGCAATCTCTCTGAGGCGGCGTGGGTTCGCCGCGTTCGGAGCCAAAAGGATTCCCGCGATGCCGCACATGGTCTGTCAGCCTTGGTTCCGCACCGCACGCGGCGGGCGTATGACGGGTGCGGTCACCAGGCAAAGAGTGATCGCGAACCAGAAGATCGGAATCCGGACGATCAGGTGAAACGTGCTAAAGACGGCAAGGCCGCAGACCAGCGTCGTCAACGCCGCCCGTTGCGCCTTGAGGGTCAGGACAAAGCTTGTGCCGAGAAGCCAGATCACGCTGAGGACCGCCAACAGCCCGCCTTGCGTCAGCAGATCGAGCGACGTGTTGTGGGCCTCGAATGCCGGCCACGGCTCGCGTTTGTAGGCGATCCGCGTGATGTGCGGGCCCGGCCCAAGCCCAAGCAGCCCGGACTCGACCCCCAAATTGAGAGCCTCGCGCCATAGATCCATGCGAACAGCGGCCTCGCCCGCATGATCGTCTTTGTATGTGCTTGTCGTGAGCGCAGCGAGCTTATCGGTGGCCGAGGTGGCAAACGGCGCCGCGGCCAGCAAGACCAATGGCAGCGAGAGGACAGCGATCCACAACACCGCCGATCGGAACTGCAACCGCCGGTCGAACGAGAACAGCCATACCCGGAACTTCAGAAGCAGGAAGACGACCACGCCGACCATGGCGACCAGAAGGAACGCGTCGCTCTTTGTGAGAATGCCGACGTAGAACGACAACGCCGTGCAAACGGCCGCGGTAATGGTCGCTACCCAATGGGTCGCGGTCTCGGCGAGATGCAGCGACACGAGGCAGAGGACGGCGGCGTTCAGCGCAAGCTCATTCGGGTTCTCCGACCAGCCGCGCAACCGATCCCAGTACCAGGGATCGACCGACCCGATCGTCACCGCCCCCCACGCGTTGGCGAGCTGCGCCGTCAGGATCACTCCACCGAAAGTCGCCACGAACCATGCAACCCGCCGCAGGCGCGCCTCGGCGTTTGGTTCACTGACACTAAGACAGCTCACCGCCGCCATCAGCAGGTAGGCCAAGGTGTCATGCAGAAAGCTGCCGAAATCCCGGTGACTATCGACCGCCATCCCCATCAGCGTGCCGAGCGCCTCGGCCAGGGCGAACACAGTCCAGAATACGAGCATCCGCGAGAGCGCCGGCCCCGTCACCGAACCCCGTCGCGGTCCGGGGGAGGCCAAGGTCATTGTAAGCCAGATCACCAGGAAGGCTTCTCCCGGTCCAACTCCCGCCGAGCTCGACCGCAATTGAGTGGCCGTCGTCAGCGTAAAGCCGAGAGCGAGGATCGCGTCGCGGATCATGTGCGGCGTTGCCATTCGTAGGCCAGCTCGGGTCGAATCCCTCCGCGGCCTTCTGACCGGAAGTCCCGGGCAAGCAGCTCGGTGTACAGCGCGGCGTAGCGAGCCGCGACCAGATCGAGGCCGAACTCCTGGCGCACGAGCGCGGACGCTCGGCCTCCCATTTCGCGCGCCGCATGTCGGTCCGCCAGCACCTCGAGTATCCTGTCCGCAAGTGCGCGCGGCGAGCGCGGGGGGACGACAAAGCCGCTCCACCCGTCGCGCACGACATCCGTGCATCCCGGCATGTCCGTCGCGATGATCGGCAGCCCGGCAAGAGCCGCTTCGAGCAGCGCACGCGGTATGCCCTCGCGATACTCGGTTGGGAACGCGAATGCGTCGGCAAGGCGGAGCAGCGACGGCACGTCATCCCGTCGCCCGATGGCACGAACGTAGGGACTATGGCGATCCAGCTCCGCCTGCGAAATCGCGAACGGGCCTTCGCTCTCGCGCGGCCCGACCAGCAGGAACCGAGCATCGGGCCGTTCTTGGTGGACCAGCCTCGCTGCTTCGAGCAGGGTCGGGATACCCTTCTGGCGGGTCAACCGCGTCACGGTCATGATCACGTCCGACCGGCCAAGGCCAAGCGTGTCGCGAAGCTCCGCCTCGGACGGTCCCGACGCCAAGGCTTGATCGAACCCCGTGATGTCGACCCCCGACCCGGCGATCAGGCGACTGGCGGCTTTGGCTGCCATCCCGTGACGGTGGAAGAACCGCGCGTCGACGTGGTTTTGGAACACCGTCGTAGTCGTCGAACGGGACGCGAGCCGGTGGAGCACGCGGTATGCGAGCCGCAGCGCCAAAGCCGATGGCCCGCGCGATGAATAGAGCCACCCCATTCCGTTGATCGTACGCACCACGAGGACGCCGGGCGCCCGCCGCCCGGCGAACGGCGCGAGCAGGGCGGGCTTCGTGTCGAAGCTCTGGATGATCTCCGGGCGCACATCCACGATCAGGGCGCCAAGCGCTCGGACGGCGGTCCAGTCGGCCCACGGATTGACGAACCTCCGGAACCGGAACGGGCGAAAATCGAGGCCGGCCGCCGCGAATGGCTCTGCCGCGCCGGTCCCGGCGGCGGTCACGCGGAACCCGCGCTCGCGCAGCGCGACCAGGAATGGAATGCGAAGAGCGTGATCCTCTCCGCCGATGCACAACAGATGCGGGCGCATGCGCGCTAGCCTCGCTTCGGGTCGGTCCCGGCATGCCGTCATTGCAGTCGATTACGGGGAACTTTGCCACTCGGCCAAACGATCAGGATCGTTCGGCGAGGATCGCTTTGCCAATTTGACGCTGCGGGATGCGCCTGCCCATCCTGCAATGCGATTGTAACGACTCTCGAGCACGGAGGACGGGATGAAAGCGGTGATCCAGGCTGGCGGCAAGGGAACGCGGCTCAAGCCCTACACGATGATCCTGCCCAAGCCGCTCATGCCGGTGGGCGCGAAGCCGGTGCTGGAGATCCTGCTGAAATGGCTCCGTCGGAACGGCACACACGAGGCGTACATCACGACCGGATATCTTGGTCACCTGATCCGCTCGGTCTGCGGCGATGGTCGCCAATGGGGCCTTCGCATCAACTACACCGAGGAGACCGAGCCTCTTGGGACCATCGGTCCCCTGGGACTGCTGCACGATGAACTCGACGGCACGTTCCTGGTGATCAACGGCGACGTGCTGACCGATCTGAATTTGGGCGCGCTGGCCGCCTTCCACCGCCGCAACGGCTGCGCCCTGACGATAGCCACCGCGAAACGCACCACGCGGATGGATTTCGGCGTCATCGAGGACGACGGGGGAAGGGTCATCGGTTTCCGCGAGAAGCCGAACATCAGCCATTTGGTGAGCATGGGCGTCTATTGCGTAGAGCCTGGCGTGCTCGACTTCATCCCCCCGGGCGTGCCGTTCGGCTTCGACGATCTGGTTCTGTGCATGCTCGCACGGAAGTTGCCGGTTGGGACGTTCCTGCACAGCGGGCTGTGGCTCGATGTCGGCCGGGTGGAGGATTTCCAGAAGGCGCAGGAACTGGCCTGGGATGAAGCCTCTCCCGCGTTCGATGAGCTAATGTTGGATGCCTCGTTCTGGGCGGCGGCAGCGACGGCCAAGCTGGAAGGGGCGGCGCTCGCCTGACGCATCGCGCATAGGAGATCAACCCGATGTTGCTTGTCGCCGAACCATGCCTAGGCGAGGACGAGAAGACCGCCCTCTCCGAGGTCGTCAGCAGCGGCTGGATCACGATGGGCGATCGTGTCCGGGCATTCGAGCTGGCATTCGCGGAGATGCACGGAATGGACGACGCGGTCGCCGTCGATTCCTGCACCGCCGGCCTCCATCTTGCGCTGGCCGCGCTCGGCGTCGGGCCCGGGGACGAGGTCTTGGTGCCGTCGCTGACGTTCGTCGCGACCGCCAATGCCGTGGTCTACTGCGGCGCAACCCCGGTGTTCGTCGATATCGAGGCGCTCGAATTTCCGCTGATGTCGATCGGCGACGCCGGAGCCAAATGCACCCCCCGGACCAAGGCGATCGTCGTCATGCACTATGGCGGCCACCTGGTCGACGGCGATTGCTGGCGCGCGTTCGCCGACGCCAGGGGTTTGCTTCTGGTGGAGGATTCCGCGCACGCGGTGGGCCCAAGCCGGCCGCCGATGTTCGGCGATGCGGCGGTTTTCAGCTTCTTCGGCAACAAGAACATGACGACCGCCGAAGGCGGCATCGTGTTCGCCTCGAGCCAGGAGGCCCTGGCGCGCGTCAGGCAAATGCGCAGCCACGGAATGACGGCCACCACGATGGAGCGGCTGGACGGGAGGACGTTCACCTATGACGTCACGATGCTCGGCTATAATTATCGAATGGACGAGTTGCGGGCGGCGATCGGGCTGACGCAGCTCAAGTATCTGGAACGCTGGAACCAGCGCCGCGGGGTGCTGACCGACGCCTATCGGAGGGTGTTGCGCGACCTCTGCCCAGACGTCGTGGTGCCGTTTTCCACGCAGGAGCTATCGATGCATCACATCATGCCGGTGGTGCTGCCCAGGAACACCGACCGGCAATCCGTCATGAAGCGGATGCGCGACGCCGAGGTTCAGACGACAATCCATTATCCGCCGGTACATCGGCTCTCCTGGTACCGGACGCAGTTTCCACCGGTTTGCCTACCCCGGACCGAGGCGTTCGCGCTCCGGGAACTCACGCTGCCGCTGCATCCACGAATGGAAATGCACCAGGTGGAGCTTGTCGCCCGCTCCCTGACCGACGCCCTGGGCGGGTAGCATGTGATGAGGCCGGCCGAGGCCAAGGCGCAGCAGCGTCTTCACACCGATGGTGGGCCGCGCACCGGCGCAATCCAGCGCGCCTTCGATATCCTTTCGGCGACTATGGGATTGCTGATGCTGGCCCCGCTCATGCTCATCATAGCGATCGCGATCCGCACGGAGAGCGAGGGACCGGTGTTCTTCTCGCATGTGCGCCTGGGCGCCGGCGGGAAACGGTTTCGCATGCACAAGTTTCGCAAATTCCACGAGGACGGCGCGACCGGCGGAACCGCCGTGACGTTGCAGGGCGATGATCGGATGACGCGCGTGGGCCGGCTTCTCGCGCGAACCAAGCTCGATGAGTTGCCGCAGCTTTGGAATATCCTGAAGGGCGAGATGGCGGTCGTCGGTCCGCGACCGGAGGCTTTGGCCTTCGCCGATTGCTTCGACGATCGGTTCCGCAAGGTGCTGGACTTCCGACCGGGCATTTTTGGCCCGAACCAAATCTTTTTCAGGAACGAGTCCGTGCTCTACCGGCCGGGTATCGATCCGGAACGGTTCTATCGTGATGTGCTGTTTCCGCTAAAGGCCCGCGCCGACCTGGCCTATTTCCCGTACCGCACCGTGCGCCGCGATCTAGTGTGGGTCGCGCGTGGAATCGGTGCCGTGCTTGGCCTGCGGTCCTCGTGCAAACGTGGATGGGACCCGCTCGCCTCCGTGGAAACGTGGACAGACGAAAATCAGCGGCGGCAGGGGCGGGCGTGATGCGGGATGGCACGACCGGGATGGACCCGGTGCAGTCGCAGCAGAAAGAGCACGTCATGGGTTATCGTGGCATGAAGATTCTGGTGACAGGGGCCGACGGCTTCATCGGCTCCCATTTGACGGACGCCCTGGTACGGCACGGTGCGGATGTCACCGCGCTGTGCCTCTACAACTCCTTCGACAGCCACGGATGGATCGACGATCTGCCGGGAACAACCCGCGCCCGGGTGGAAGCGGTGCGCGGCGACATCCGCGATGCGGCGTTCATGCACCGGCTCATCGAGGTCCAGGACGTCGTGTTCCATCTCGCCGCGCTCATCGCGATTCCGCACTCCTATCTGGCATCCCAATCCTATGTGGAGACCAACGTCCTGGGGACGCTGCACGTGCTCGAGGCGGCACGAGAGAGTGGGATTTCGCGTGTCGTCATCACCTCGACGAGCGAGGTGTACGGAAGTGCGCTTACGCTTCCCATCGATGAAAGCCACCCACTACAGGGTCAGTCTCCTTATTCCGCCTCGAAGATCGGCGCCGACATGCTCGCCGAGGCGTTCGCGCGCTCGTTCAGTGTTCCGGTGGCAATCTTGCGTCCGTTCAACACGTTTGGACCACGCCAAAGTGAGCGCGCCATCATTCCGGCCGTGATCCGCCAGGCCCTTGATCCGGCCTCTCGGGCAATCAAGGTCGGCGATACGTCGACCTTGCGGGATTTCACGTTCGTGGATGATACGGTCGCCGCGTTCCTGGCGATCGGATCTTCCGCCGACATCGAGTTTGGCCGCCCGTATAATGCGGGAAGCGGAGTGTCTGTCTCGGTCGCCGAACTCATCGAACTTGTATGCGAGCTGAGCGACTGCAAGAAGCCGGTGGAGCAAGATCAGGCACGCATGCGCCCATTCTTGTCGGAGGTTCGGACACTCCAGGCCGACAGTAGCCGCCTTGCAGCGGAGACGGGTTGGCACCCCACCGTCGGGCTGCGAGAGGGCCTCGAGCGCACTGTCGCGTGGTGGCGCCCCCGGTTGGACGCCGGCCATGTGCGTGCCGTGAGCCAGTTCATTACATAGCTCATCGGCCGAGGCGCCGACGGCCGGATTGATCTATTCGCGCCGAGTACCAAGCGTTCATGCTGGGCGCCAAGAACGTCCAATTCCTGACCCGATTCGCAAAATACCAACCATTATATCGTATGGCAGGCGAGCTCCGGCATGTAACATATTGATATGCGACCTGATTCTATTTGATGTCACGAGTGGCGCCTTAACAAGCCACTCGCTAACTCACGAAATAGTGAGAACTATTCACGACAATATGGCGCAATAGTGACGAGGGCCATATCCCCGAATGTCGCTGAAGTGTCACAAAACGATAACGAGTTCTTTGGAGGGCGCCACGATGAACGGGGCAGTCGAGCTTATTTCCATCATCCGACCCAAGCTTCTGATGGTTGTCGATTGCCGCGCTATCGTCGCGGGATGTCTGTCATGTTGGATAGCCGCCCTCGGACAGGAACTCGACGCGGTCAGCATTACCGACGTCAAAACCGCGGCCGGCAATCCCATGCTCGACCGGGCCAGCGTGATCATCTTCAGCGTCGCCTCCGCGGACCCGTGCCAGGACATCTGGCTCCAGGACCAGATCGCTCATGTCCGCAACCGGCGGCCGAACGTGCCAATCGTCCTGTTCGCGGAAGCGACCGGGACGCGCCTCGTCGACTCGGCGGTCAGACAACTTCACCTCAGCGGCTACATCCCAACGTCAAGCAGCCTGGAACTCGCGGCAACCGCTCTCCAACTGGTCGTTGCCGGCGGCCGCTACGTGCCGCAGGGTTGGGGCGGCAGCGGCGGGCGAGCGCGACCCGACACGGAGACCCCGCCTCCACAGACCCCCGCCTCCCTGCAACCCTCGTTGACTCCCCGGGAGCGATCGGTGCTGGACCTGCTGGAGCGGGGCCTGCCGAACAAACTCATTGCCTATCGACTGGGAATGTCACCGAGCACAGTGAAGGCGCACGTGCACAACATCATCGCCAAGCTGCGCGTCCGGAACAGGACGGAGGCCGCCGTGGCTCGCCATGCGGCGTTGGGTTCGCCGGCCCCATTAGGATCAGTCGCGATATCTCCCGGCGGCTCGCCAACAAGTTCCGCTTGCGAGACCCTGTAGGCGGCGTCGCGTGACTCGCACCGCGGCCGCCTTGGCGGTCCTACTTGTGGAATGCATCGGCGCTGGAGCGAGCGCGGCGACCTTCGCGCAAATGCCCCCCCCGGAGCGCTGTCAGACCGCCATAATCGGGGCCGAGCGCACGCAGGACATCCCGCGACATCTGCTCGCCGCGATCGGTTTGGTGGAGAGCGGACGGATTAACCCGCTCACGGGCCGCCGGGCCCCCTGGCCTTGGACCGTCGATGTCGGCGGACATGGCACGTTCTTTCAAACGGAGGCGGAGGCCATCGAGGCGGTAGGCGCGCTGCAAGCCCAGGGAGTGCGATCCATCGATGTCGGCTGTGTGCAGATCAATCTGCTGCATCATCAGGATGCGTTCGCCAACCTGCAGGACGCGTTCGATCCGCAACTCAACAGCATTTACGGTGCGCGCTTTCTGAAATCCCTGTTCCGCCAGACCCGGAGCTGGGGCAGAGCCGTCGCGCTGTACCATTCGGCGACACCCGCGCTCGGCACTGACTATTGGCGGAGGGTCATGGCCGTCTGGTCTGGCAGTGCCTCCGCGCCAGCGTCTCCTGATCCCACGCAAGCGATTGCCCAAGCCTGGGCAGCGACACTCAGGCCCGCGGGCCCGGATCCTTCCGACGCCTTCTCGACATCGATCACCGCGGCACAGCCCGTGCGAACGTTGGCGGTCATTCCCGCGCAAACAGGAACCCACGCGGTCCGCACGCAATTCGGAGTGGTTCGCCTAAACGACCGCTTGCGCGGATATGACGAATGACACCAAGTGCCGAGCGTTCCGACTCTGCGCTACCCCTCCTCCCAAGCCTCCTCCCGCAAGGGGAGGGTCGAAGCGATCCGTCGGCACTAATGGCCGCTAGCATGAAAGCCAAGACCTCGACCGCTTGTACCATCCAAAGGATTTAGGCCGAAAGACAACGTGAGAACGGCCCTGTGCCTCATGTAAGCTGATTTGAGAACAGGCGGTATTGCGCGGTTATCGACGTGACTCACATCGGCATCTTCGGACAAACCCCCTTTGCTGGACAACGTGGCGACGTCGCCGGCCGCACATGGGTCACGGCTTCGCACGAAGCCGGATGACCAAGGAGTGAAAGACCGTGGGTAGCACTCTCATCAGCACCCTCTTGAGCGACATCGCGGCGATGATTGGAAAAATCGGCGCAGGGGTCGTCATGCCCGGCTCGGCAGGCCCCGTCATCAACGCGGGCACGACCTCCGGCGTCGACGGTATCGTGCTCAGCACCGGCGGTAGCGTGACAAACCTGCCGACCGGCTCGATCTCCGGCACTGGTCCGGTTGGGTCCGGCTTCGCCTCCGGGGCGGGTGTGTACATCAAGGGCGGCGTTGGCACTGTCACCAATTTCGGCGCCATCACCGGGGCGGGCTACGGAGTCGCGATGAGCCGCGGTGGTTCGGTGACCAACACCGCGTCGATACGGGGTGGCGAGGATGGCGTCATCATCCAGGGCGGAAGCGGTACTGTCACCAATTCGGGAAGCATCGTCGCGACGAGCGACAGTGGCGTCGCCCTTGACGCCGGCGGCACCGTGAACAACTCGGTGGGCGGGCTGATCTCGGGTGCCGGCACGCTCGGCGCTGGTGTCTTCATCACCGGCGGTCAGGCGACGATCACGAACCGGGGCAGCATCCTGGGCGCGAATCAAATCGGAGTTCTCGTTGCGGTTGGCGGCAGCCTGTCGAACAACGCGGGTGCCTCGATCTCGGGCAAGAACGCGGGTGTATTCTTCGAGTCGGGGGCCGGAATCGTCAGCAATGCTGGCAGCATCAACGCGACGGGGGCGAACGGTGTAGGCGTCTATCTCGAGAACAGCGGCACCATAACGAATAGCATAGGCGGCGTCATTTCGGGCGGAAAGTTCGGGGCCTTCATCGAAGGCGGCTTCGGTACTCTGGTGAATTCGGGGCTTATCTCGACCCCGACTTACGACGGCGCCATTCTCGGACTCGGCGGCACGATTACGAATAAAGCCGGTGCCACCATCGTCGGCGGCAGCAACGGCGTCTATGTCAAGTACCGTGCTGCGGGAACGGTCACAAACGCAGGCAGCATCGGCGCAACCGGGGCGGCCAGCGCGGGCATCGATCTTGGCGACGGTGGCGGAATCACGAACCTTGCCGGAGGGGCGATTTCGGGCGGTAACTTCGGCGTCTTCGTCACAGGGGCCCAAGGCACGGTTTCGAACCAAGGCCGGATCGCGGCCGTGCGGTACGACGGTGTAGCCCTCGCGCACGGCGGCAGCGTTACGAACGCGGCGCATGCGTCGATTTCGGGCGGCAGCAACGGCATCTATGTCGAGAACGCCGCATCCGGCACCGTCACGAATTCCGGCAGCATCAGCGCCACCGCGGCGAGCGGGGCCGGCGTTGATCTCGGAGACGGCGGCGGCGTTACCAACGCCGCGGGGGGGGCCATCTGCGGGCAGGCGTTCGGCGTCTTCGTCGCGGGCGCGTCGGGTACCGTCGCCAACTACGGGATCGTTACGGGCTATCATGGCATCGCGCTGGAAGCCGGCGGGTCCGTGACGAATGCCGCTGGGGCGTCTATCGCGGGGAGCACCGCTGGGATCTTTTCCGCCGGCGCGTTCGCCACGATCACCAACGCCGGCAGCATCAATGCTACGGGCGCCGCAGGGCTAGACATCGAAGGCGGAGGCAGCATCACGAACCTGTCGGGCGCGCACGTCTCGGGTAGCGCGTTCGGCGTCTTCATGGCGGGTGGTTCCGGCACGGTCACGAACGCCGGCACGATTGGCGGTGGAAGCTACGCGATCAAATTCTCCGGCGGCCCCACCGACCGGCTCGTTGTCGATCCGGGGGCTGTTTTTCTTGGCGCGGTGGGCGGCGGCAGCGGGACCAATGCGCTGGAACTGGCGCCCGGCAGCGGCTCGATCGGCGGGATCAACGCGGGCTCGTTCATCAATTTCCAGAACCTTGTCGTCGATAGCGGCGCGAACTGGGCTCTGAGTGGCACGGACAGCGCCGCGTCCGTCACGGATAACGGCACGATCGCGGTCGGCGGTCAGCTCGACGTATCGTCCGACATTGATCCGTCCAGTACCGGCCTGTTCCAGCTTGGTGCGGGCGGCACGCTGGATGTCGCTGCGGTGCTTGGTACACAGATCCAGATGAGCTTCATGGCCAGCAGCGACCTGGTGGTCCAAAACACAGCATCGTTCGGCATCGATGTAGGCGCCACGTCCTACGCGGGGCCGTTGCTCCAGGGCTTCACCACTGGCGACATGATCGATCTTCAGCAGTTCGGTGCGGGAGGTGTCGCGGTGAACTATGACAATTCAACGGGCGTCCTACAGATCTCGAACGGGGCCGCGCAGATGGCGAGCCTGCAGTTCCAGAGCTCCAGTCTGGGCAGCGGGACGTTCCATGCGATCGGGGATGGCGCGAATGGAACCTTCATTACGCATAGCTGACGACACTGGTACTTCGCTACGTGGGAGGGCAATCATGATCAAGCGACTTCTGTTACTTACGGCGATAGCCGCCATATCGGGTCCCGCGATGGCGCAGCAATCCGGCCGGATCGCCGTCTCACCAGGCGGCGAACCCCCCATGGCTGCGACGACGGTGAACATCAATGCCGGTTCGGGAAAGCTGTCGCTGTGCTTTTGGGGAAGCTCCGCCTACAGCCCCGGCTCTCACGTTGACTACTTTGAGACGACTAAGAAAGCGAACGCCTGCTTTCACTGCAATGACAATGGAACCTGGGACACGCCCTGCCAGTGAGCTGGCGGTGGATCGGGCCGCGTCTCGCAGGGCATTTCAGCGCTCTTGGATGCCTGTGGCGTTTGCGGTCGCGCTGCTTGGCATGGGCATTGGATCGCGGGTCTTCCCGTATAGCGGGTCGGATACCCGGCTCCATTATGCGCCCAATCGCAATTTCGATCGGGATGGTGGTTTCCTGCCGGGCCGGATTGGATTCAACGTGGCGGATGTCAGCTCTGTTCGGCAGCTCAACTCGCTGCCGCTTGGCGACAAGGGACTCGTTTGGGTCGGCCAGTGCGGCGGGGTCACTGCTTTATTCGTACATACAGTGCAGCCCTATGCTGGCAACCCAAATCTGCTCGGCTTCTATCTGATGGACAACCCCGACCCGCGGAGCAGACTTATTGCCGCGCGCTATTCTCCTCCCTGCACGGCGGAGCACCTAAGGGCCGAGTCAGACTGGATTCACGCCCATGCACCTGGTGCGAAGGTGTTCATCATCCTGATGAACCTGTCGTCGTCGAGGACGCCGTCGTTCGACCGTGCTTACACGCCGTCCGAGTTGCACGTTGATCTGTTCGGTTTGGACCCATATCCGTGCCGCTCGGAACTGGGCGGCTGCAACTATGACATGATCGATCGCTACGTAGCCGCGGCGGAAGCAAGCGGCATCCCGCGCAGCCAGATGGTACCGGTCTATCAGGCGTTCGGCGGAGGAACGTGGACCGACGACGGCGGCGGCAAATATGTGCTTCCCACCGTGGAGCAGGAACGCCTGATCCTGGCGCGCTGGAGCGGGCTCGTTGCGAGACCTTTTTTCGACTACGCCTATAGCTGGGGCTCACAGCAGGGAGACCACTCGCTCGAAAGCGCATCGGATCTACGCGCTGTCTTCGCGGCCCACAATGGAGCCGGCAAGCCAACCTGGATGATACGAAGCCGGTAACCCTGGGGGCGCCATGACATCCGGTGATCCCCTTTGTCCGTGCGCCAGCGGCCTGCGTGCTACGCGGTGCTGCGAGTTCGACCCCCGCACCTGGGGGCCTCGGCTGGGCGCCCAGCA
>Ga0208589_1000902_pt1 | contig 13034 bp, 14 predicted proteins | sample NGESurshal092012_2_FD_184486 | JGI IMG/M metagenome (GOLD analysis project Ga0208589, IMG submission 184486) | Arctic peat soil microbial communities from Barrow, Alaska - NGEE Surface sample F53-2 shallow-092012 (SPAdes) | ecosystem: Environmental > Terrestrial > Soil > Wetlands > Peat ... | reverse complement strand
ATGCGCGGCCTCCCTGCTTGGTTTAACTCTTCCTAATAAAAGACATTAAACCACAAGGAGGCCCGTCGCGCGCGGGGGCGGGGGAATAATTCGGGCTAGGCGCTGCTTGGCCCTCAACCCCCGCCCTAACCCCCCCTGAGTACATGGGGAGGGGATAAGAGAGTGGATTTCTCGTCATATGCGATTGCCCTGCCGCCGTTTCGAAACCTGGCTGGCGCATCCTTTGCCGGTTACGCAAACTCGTCGTATTATAGGGATCGGATCGCGCCGGAGGGCATTCAGTCCAACGAGTCAGATGTACGGGCAAATTTCATGATTGACCAGCCAACGATTACCGAAGCAATCAGGCTCCTGCTTGAAGCATCTCCCGCCGGCTCGCGAGTGATTTTGTTTGGATCCTACGCGCGTGGCGATGCACGCCAGGACAGTGACCTGGATTTTCTGATCGTCGAGCCGCGCCTTTCCAGCCGCCGAAGTGAAATGGTTCGGCTGCGCCAGGTGCTTCGGCCAATGCAAATCCCTGTTGACGTGCTCGTCGTCAGCGAAAGCGCATTTGAGAGCTGGAAGGATACGCCAAACAATGTGATCTTCGCGGCGTTCAAGGAAGGACGAGTGTTTACTCATGCTGCCTGACGCATGCCATGTCCTGCTCAAGAAGGGGCAGGATGACGAGCGCTTGGCGCTGGTAGTTGTTGGCAACGCTGCAATTCTCGATGAACAAATTGGCTTCCTGGCCCAGCAGGCCATCGAAAAGGCGGTTAAAGCAGTTCTGTCCTATCATCGGGCGCCCTTCCGTCGAACTCATGATCTGAGCGAGTTACTTGATCTGTTGAAGAGCCACAATATTGGATTTCCGTCCGAGTTGGAGTCGAGCGTCGCGTTGACTCCCTTCGCAACCCAGATGCGTTACGACTACCTTCCTTCGGAGGCCGACGACGAGCACGCCTTGGATCGGCCGACGCTGATGCGTCTGGTTCGGACGGCGCTCCATTGGGCTGAAGGTGTTTGCGCGCCTTCGGATCGCGAACTACCCGGCTCCGCTTGAGAGCACATCACGCCGCGCCGCGCCGCGTGCCGCGCATGGCCGCCCTTCGCGCCAGGCGATCTACCAACGCCCCGAATTCTATTCCGCTGTGTTTGGCGGCTTCGGGCAGGAGGCTCTTGGGGGTGAAGCCGGGGAGGGTGTTGATTTCAAGCAAAAACGGCTCGTTGTTTTTGTCGACCATGATGTCGACGCGAGCCAGGTCGCGGGCCCCCACCACTTCATTGGCTTCGCGCGCCAGTTGCCGGCAGCGTTCGTTCACTTCCGGTGGAAGGCTGGTTTCGAAACGATGTTCGGTGTCGGAGGCTTTGTATTTGGCCTCGTAATCGAAGAACTCGCGTTTGGGGACGATGCGGATCGGGGCGAGCGGCTGCTCTTCGAGCAAGCCGACGGTTAATTCAACGCCATCAATAAACTGCTCGACGAGCGCGGCGTCATGGCGGGCCAATACCTGTTCGAGCGCCCAGACCGGCTCCGGCGGGGATTCGGCGGGAGCCTTGCAAACATAAACATCGATGCTGCTGCCGCTGTCGATGGCCTTTACGACGCACGAGTCAGGCAGCGGCAGAAGTTTTTCTCCGCGGCGGATGACGCGCCACGCGGGGGTGGGGAGGCCGGCGCGCTGCCAGGCTTTTTTCGTCTGCACCTTGTCCATGCCGAGTCGGGACGCGGCCGATCCGCTGCCGACAAAGGGAAGCCCGCGGGCTTCGAGGATTTCCTGCAATTCGCCGCTCTCACCAAACTGGCCATGCAAAACCGGGAAGATCACATCGGCCGGGTGATCGAGGCCGGCAAGATTTTCGGGGGAAATGTCGCTGGCAAAGACGGTGTGGCCCATGGACTTGAGGCCTTCGATGACAGCACCGCCGCTGATGAGGCTGATTTCACGCTCGGCGCTGGGGCCGCCGTATAGGACGGTGATGTTCATTGCGAAACTTCCGATCGCCGTCCCCAAATTTGCACTTCGGATTCCAGGTGAATTTGGTTCCGGTCGTAGACTCGCTCGCGGATCAGCTTGATGAGCTTGAAAACGTCTTCGGCCTGGCAACCCTGGTGCGCGATGATGAAATTGGCGTGTTTGCTGCTGACCTCGGCGCCGCCGATGCGGAGGGATTTTAAGCCAGCCTGGTCGATCAGAGCGCCGGCGCTGAGGCCGCGGGGATTTTTGAAAATGCAGCCGGCGTTTTTGGTATTCAGGGGCTGGCTGTTGCGCTTGAACATCCAGATTTCCTTGGTTTTGGACATCAGTCGCTGCGGGTCTTCCTCTTCAAGCTGCAATGTCGCCCCGATGATGAACGTGGAGCTGACATTGGAATGGCGGTAGTCAAAGACCAGCTCGTCCTTGCTCATGGCGAATGCGGGACCGCCGGCGTCGCAGACGCGCGCCTCGGAGATAACGGCGCCGATGTCGCCGAATTTTCCGCCGGCGTTCATTTTCAGGGCGCCGCCGATGGTTCCGGGAATTCCAGCCAGGCATTCGATGCCGGCGAGGCCGGCACGCACGGTGCGCAAGACCAGCTTTTGAATATCAACGCCCGCTCCGACTTCCACATTCTGGCCCGAAATGCTGACCTGCCGCCAGTATTCATCGTCCAGGCGAAAGACCGCGCCTTCGACGCCTTCATCGGCGACCAGGAGATTGGCGCCCAGGCCAAGCACATGGATGGGAATGCCCGACTCGACGCAGCGTAGCGCGGCTTCGCCAAGTTCTTCGGCGGATCGGGGCTGGATGTACCAGCGCGCCGGGCCGCCCAGCTTGTACCAGGTGTGCGGAGCCAGCGGCTCGTTTTCTTTGACGAACTGCTCAAGGCCTTCAAATGGATTGGCCGACGCGAGTCTCATTTATTCCGCTGTCAAATCCCGCCCGATTTCCCAGACATTTCCCGCTCCCATGGTAACGACCAGATCGCCAGGCCCGATCCGGCTCTTCAAATGTTCGACAATCTGCGTGAAGCTTGCCAGATGGATCGCGTCACGGCCCCGAGCCTGGATACGCTCGACAAGGTCGCCGCTGTTGACGCGCTGGCGCTCCGCCTCGCTGTCGCGGACAAAGTATATGTCGGGGACAATGGTGCAGTCCGCCTCCTCGAAACTTTGCGCGAAATCTTCCAGCAAAAATCGCGTGCGGCTGTGCTGGTGGGGCTGAAACACGCAGAAGAGCTTTCGGGGCTGATAGCGCTGGCGAAGAGCCGTGAGCGTGGCGCGTATTTCGGTGGGGTGATGGCCGTAATCGTCTACGACGGTCGCGCCGCCGACGATTCCGACGACTTCCATCCGGCGGTCAACGCCCAAGAACGAGTTAATCGCCTCGATGGCCCGCCGCGGATCGATGCCGCACGCGGCGCAGGCGGCCACGGCCATCGTTGCATTGCGGAGATTGTGTTCGCCCGGCACTTGCAGGATCAGTTCGCCGATCGGCCGGCCGTCATGCAGAACCTCTCCACGATAGCAACCCTTTTCGACGCCGAGCGTCCGGGCGCTCCAGGTCCATTCCGGCGACAGTCCGACCCACTCGATCGGGGCCCGCACTTCGGCGAGGGCCTTGTGGACATTCTCATCCTCGGCACCGGCGATGATCGCGCCATGGGGGGGAACAAGCCGGGCGTAGGCATGGAAGCTGGCCACAATTTCGTGAATATCCGCGTAGCAGTCGAGATGGTCTTCCTCGATATTGGTGATGAGGGCGACGGTCGGATGCAGCCGGTGAAAGCTGCGGTCAAATTCACAGGCTTCGGCGACAAAAACGCGGCCCGCGCCGGAGCGGCTGGAGCCGCCAAGCTGGGGAACCGTGCCGCCGACGAGAATGCTGGGATCAGCGCCGCACTCGACGAGGGCGTGAGCGATCATGGCCGTGGTGGTGCTCTTGCCGTGGGTTCCGGCGACAGCGACGCCGAGCGAATCGGCCATCACCATGCCAAGAAGCTCGGCGTATTTCACCTGGCGCAGGCCAAGTCTTTGGGCCGCGAGGAATTCTCCATTATTCGTGGGGATGGCGGCGGTTCGCACGACGAGGTCGATTGATTCGTCGAGCGCGATTCCGGATTGTTCACGATTGATCTTCGCGCCGCGCCGTCCCAAATCCAAAACCTGATCATTGGGATGGGAATCGGAGCCGCTGACGATGGCCCCGGCGTCAAGCAACATGCGGGCGAGCCCGCTCATGCCGCACCCGCCGATGCCGATAAAATGAACTCGTTTACCCTTGAATCGGCCGGCGATGCGTCCGGCGCTGCTGAGAGAGAGCGCGTCCGGCCCGCCAGCGGCGGCACGCGATTCCTTTCGCGACTCATTTTCGACGGGCATCATGCCAATGTTCATCCTACACCTGTTTTGAAATGAAAGGAAGACTTTGCTTTTTTAGAGTTTTCAGTTTTCAGTTTTCAGTTTTCAGCTAAAGACGAGATTCAGTGCGGCATGAGCTGAAAATTGAATCTCGGCGCGCCGCGACAGGCACTGAAAACTGAAAACTACTTTTAATTATCGTTCGATCATATTCATCGGCCCGCCGCGACGATTTCCGTGATTTTCGCCGCGACGGCATCGGCGGCGTCGGCGCGTCCGAGTTTCTTCGCGGCTGAAGCCATCGCCTGACGTTTGGGGAGATCGTGCAGCAGCGATTCGACGATTGGTTTCAGCGCGGCGGCGTTCTTCTTGCGATCGCGTTGATCGTCCATCAGCACCGCCGCGCCCGCGTCGGCGAGCACTTTCGCATTGGCCCGCTGGTGCATGTCGCGATGGAAGGGATAGGGCAGAAGGATCGACGCGATGCCGCAGGCGGTGAGTTCGGCGCAACTGCTGGCTCCGGAACGACTGATAACCAGATCGGCGACCGACCAGATGTCAGCCATGTCGGCGGTGAAGTCGATCACGCGCGCGGCCATGCCGAGTTCGCGATATCCGCCGCGAACCGACTCCGCGTGGTCGCGTCCGGCCATGTGTAAAACCTGCCAGCCGCTGAGGGTCATGGACTTCAGCAATTCCAAGACCGCTTCGTTTACGGTCTGCGCGCCCTGGCTGGCGCCGGTGATGACAAGGGTTTGCAGATTCGGCTCGATCATTAGTCGGGCGGCGGCCTCCTCGCGCGGGGGAAGCTGGCGGATATCGGGGCGGATGGGGCAGCCGGTCACCAAAAGTTTGGCGCGGCGGTCGGCGGAGACATGCTGCGCCGTTGCATCAAACTGGCAGAAGACGGTTTTGGCGTAGCGCATGAGATATCGGTTGGCTTTGCCGGGGATTACGTCGGGGTTGAGTATCGCGGTGGGAATTCCCCGTCGCGCCGCCAGCTTCACGGCGACCCCCGCGGCGTAGCCGCCGAGGCCGATGACCGCGTCGGGGCGACGCTGGTCGAGCACTTTTCCGGCCATGTCGTTGGTCTGCCGCAGCTTCTCCCAAAACCGGATCAAGCCGCTGATGCTGCGAGCTAATCGGACGATGGGTTGAGCCTGAAATTCAAAGCCGGTCGGCTCAAGGATAACCCGGTCGATTTCACGTTCGGTGCAGAGAAATAGGATTTGCACTCCGGGATTGAGCGCGCGCAGCGACTGCGCCACGGCCACACCCGGATAGAGATGGCCGCCGGTTCCACCGCCGGCCAGAAGAATCAGTCCACTTCCTTGCATCGAACCAATCGCCTCCCCGAAGAGGGATACATTACACGGAGATGAGGGGAATTGGCAGGGGAGGGGAGAAGGCGTGTGAAAGGTGTGAAGTGTTTGAAGGGTGTGAAAGACGCGAAAGTAAGAAATGTACCTGTTGCTTACACGTGTTTATGGCCTATACTCAGGTCTAAGAGGCCGATGGGCGAAGGATATTGCGATAGGGCATATCGTTCGGGCGGCCGACAAGTTATTATCTAGTAAGACATTACGATTCACTATTCAAAATCGGCAGAGAGTTTTTCCTTGACAGCCCCGGCCGGCCAAGCCAAGGTAAGCGACCCATGAGTTACGTCTTAGGACTGAAATGTAAGGAATGCGGCCACCAGGTTCCGGTCTCGCCGGTGCATGTGTGCGAACAGTGCTTCGGGCCTTATGAGGTGGAGTACGATTACGCGCGCATGAAGGGGAAGGTCACACGCGAATCGATTGCGCGCGGACCACGCTCGCTCTGGCGGTACAAAGACCTCCTGCCGATCGAAGGCGCGCCCAAGACCGGACACTTTTCCGGCTTCACGCCGCTGCGCAAGGCTGAGCGACTTGGCCGCGAATTGGGCTGCATGGACCTTTGGATCAAGGACGACTCCTGCAATTATCCGACCTACTCGTACAAAGAACGCGTGGTGTCGGTTGCGATTACCAAAGCCCTCGAATTCGGGTTTGACACCGTCGGCTGCGCTTCGACGGGCAATCTGGCCAACAGCACGGCGGCCCATGCGGCGCTCGCGGGAATGCGCTGCTTTGTGATGATTCCGCACGATCTGGAGCAGGGCAAAGTGCTGGGCAGCCTGATATTCGGGCCGACCATGGTGCGGATTCGCGGCACCTACGACGATGTGAACCGGCTCTGCACTGAGATCGCCGACAAGTACGGATGGGCGATCGTGAACGTCAACCTTCGTCCGTATTACACGGAAGGAGCCAAGACGCACGGCTTTGAGATCGCCGAGCAGCTTGGGTGGCGTTTGCCGCAGCATACGGTCATCCCCACGGCGGGCGGGACGATTCTGCCCAAGGTTTACAAGGCGTACCGCGAATTCGTCGAATTGGGGTTGGTTGAAGACACCAGCTCGAAAATTTATTCGGCACAGGCGGCGGGCTGTAATCCAGTGGTAACCGCAATCCACAAGGGCGTGGATATCATTGAGCCACAGAAGCCGAATACCATCGCCAAGAGCATCGCCATCGGCAATCCAGCCGACGGGTATTATGTATGGCATACGGTCAAAGACTCCGGGGGCTGGGGCGAGAGCGCCACCGACCGGGAGATCGTTGATGCGATCAAGCTGCTGGCCCGCCTGGAAGGCATCTGGACCGAGCCGGCGGGCGGGACCACGCTGGCCGTCGCAATGAAACTCATCGCCCAGGGGCGGATCCCCAAGGATGAGTGCATCGTGGTCAGCATCACCGGCAATGGCTTAAAGACACTGGAAACGGTGCAGAACGATCTGACTCCGCCGGCCGTGATCGAAGCCAAACTGAGCGAGTTTGATAAACTGATTGCGGATTTGGAAGCAAAAAAAAAGAGCCCGGTGAGCGTGACGGTTAATCCGGTGAAGACCGCCGAGGCGGCACGGGTTTGAAAGAGATTAGCCATAGAGACGAAAAAGAAATGCGGTTTAGCCACAGATGAACACCGATGCACACAGATAATTGGAAATTCCAAATTTGGGATTTCAAATTTCAGATTTTCGATTCCAATCTCTGTTCATCCGTGGCAATAATTCTTCCGTGGCACAAGACAAGTTTTTTAGCAGGTAGCATCGAATGAGCATCAAGGTAAGAATCCCGTCGCCGCTGCGGAATTTCACGGGCGGCAAAGACATTGTTGAAGTGGACGGCGACAGCGTCGTCAATGCGCTGGCCGATCTGAAGATCAAGGCTCCCGGCATTGAAACCCGGCTGTTTAAGGGGCCGAATCAACTGAATCGTTTTGTGAATGTGTATCTCAATGACGAAGACATCCGCCACTTGAAGAACCTGGATACGCCGGTGAAAGCGGGCGATGAGATCAGCATTGTTCCGGCGATTGCGGGGGGATGATTATGGCCGCCAATTATTCCAAACGCTGCTGGTTTACGTTTCCCTCGCGAAAGCAAGTGGAGCAACCGATCATCTGGCAAATGTGCCGCAAGTTCCCCGAGGTAAGTTTTGACATCCGCCAGGCCAGCGTGCAGAACGAGATCGGCATCATGGCGGTGCTGCTGACCGGATCGGAGACCGAGGTTAATCAGGCGATTGAATTCCTGCGCTCCAAAGGGGTGACAGTGGAACCCATCGAAAAGAGCGTCATTGAAGGCTGATACACAACGTCACCCGGTTAGCCGCCGCCCTTGGGCGGCGCGTTCTTCTCCTCCCATTCTTGCAACATCTTTTTTTTAATATCGCCTTTCCCTGCTATAATCACGGCATGTCGCATCGCGGTTCTCACGTCGCTCTTGTCTTATTTGTAGAACATCAATCCTTTATGGCCGCTCTGCGGCAGAAATCCGCCGCTCGAACGGACGGCACAAATTCTTAAATGTCCAATCCCATTGAATCTCGAATCATCGAACATCTGAAATCGCCCGCGTACCGCCCGCAGCGCGCCCGCGGGCTTGCCCACGAGCTTGATCTCGCCGGCGACGATGCCTACCACGCCTTCCGCGACGCATTGCGCGATCTCATGCATCAGGGTCGCGTGGTCCTGGGTGGCGGCGGAAACATTCTGTTGCCCACCGCGCAGGGCGGGGCTCGCGACGAATTCACCGGTGTTTATCGCCACAATCAGCGCGGGTTCGGATTTGTCGTGCCGACCGACCCGACCAGCCACGAAGACCTGTTCATTCCCGAAGGGGAAAACGGCGGCGCCATGACCGGCGATGTCGTGCGGGCGAAAATCACCAATCGATCGGAACGCGACGGGAAAGCCCTCTATCGCGGGCGCATCATTGAGATCATCAAGCGCTCGCAGAAGCGATTTGTCGGATCACTCACCAAGCAGCACAACCAGTGGGTGGTGCTGCCGGACGGCAACACGCTCACGACTGCGATTCTCACGCCGGACGCGGCGGCCCGACACATCAAGCCGGGCACGAAAGTCGTCGTGGAATTAACCGCTTATCCCGAGACCGGCCAGCCGGCGCAGGGCGTGATTACCGAGGTTCTCGGCGAGGCGGGTGAAAAGGACGTTGATCTCAAGACGGTCATCGTGCAATTCAATCTGCCGCTGGAATTCCCCGATGCGGCGCTGGACGAGGCGCGGGCGGCGGTGGATGGTTTTAATGCGCGTCCGCCGCTTGCGGGACGAATGGATTTATCCGGCGAGAACATCTGCACCATCGATCCGGACGACGCCAAGGATTATGACGACGCGATCAGTCTTAAGCGGCTGGGCAGCGGCTTGTGGGAACTGGGCGTGCATATCGCTGATGTCTCGGCGTTTGTGAAAGCGGGCGGCGCGCTGGATGTCGAGGCGCGCGAGCGCGGCAACAGTTGTTACTTCCCCGGCCATGTCATTCCGATGCTGCCGGAGATTTTGAGCAATGGCGTATGCAGTTTGCAGGCGAATGTGCCGCGGCTGTGCAAGAGCGCTTTCATCACGTTTGACGACAATGCCCAGCCGGTATCGTCGCGCTTTGCCAACACGGTGATTCGCTCGGCGGCGCGGTTGCGCTACCGGGAGGCGCAGGCGATTCTGGATCACGCCGATGTGATTCCACATCCCGAGGGGCCGCGCACGCGCGCTGCGTACGCGCCGGCGGTTCTCGAATTGCTCGATCAAATGAACACGCTGGCCAAGCGGATCCAAAAGCGCCGTCTTGCGGCGGGGCAGATCGTGCTGGACCTGCCGGAAGTGGAACTGGTTTTGGATGAAAATGGAAAGGTCTGCGGCACCGCGCCGGAAGACACCAGCTTCACGCACACGTTGATCGAAATGTTCATGGTTGAGGCGAACGAAGCCGTCGCGCGGCTGCTCGACGGGCAGAAAGTTCCCTTCCTGCGGCGCGTGCATCCGGCGCCACAGAAGGACCAGGACGAGCGCATGCGGCAATTCGTGATGGCCGGCGGATACAAACTGCCGAAGGTGGTGGACCGCAAGGCGATTCAGGCGCTGTTGTCGGCGGTGAAAGGCAAGCCCGAAGGGTTCGCGATCAATTTGTCGGTGTTGAAGAGCCTGAGCCGCGCGGAATATTCGCCGAAGGTGGAGGGGCATTACGCGCTGGCCAGCGAGCATTATTGCCATTTCACCAGCCCGATCCGGCGGTACGCCGATCTGACGATCCACCGTTTGCTGGACAGTTATTTTCAGGCCAATCCGGGCGGGGGGCGCAAGAGCAAAGCCCGCATGGAGAACGTGCCGACGGAGGCCGAACTCGTGGACCTGGGAAAGAAGCTGAGCTACACCGAGCGCCGCGCCGACGACGCGGAGCGCGAGCTGCGGCAGGTGAAGGTGCTGGAGGTATTGCAGCACAAGATCGGCGAGGAATTCCGCGGCGTTCTGACCGGCATCACTAATTTCGGAATATTCGTACAGTTGTCGGAGTACCTGATCGACGGCCTGATTCGCTATAACGATCTGCTGGACGACTGGTGGCAGGTGGACGACGCATCGGGTTCAATCCGCGGCCAGCGCACGGGCCGGCGCATGAGTATCGGCGACGTGGTGACAGCGCGGATCGTGCGGGTTGATCCGCCGCGGCGGCAGTTGGATCTGGCGGTGGTTGATACTTTGGCGCGTGCGGGGCGGCCGCCGGTGAAGGCGATTGCGGCGCAGCGAGGCGGGGGGCAACCGCGTGGAGGTGGCCCGCAGCGAGGCGGCGGACGCCAGGGCGGTGGGCCCCAGCGCGGCGGGCGATCATCTCATCGCAAGGGCGGCGGCCGGAAGAGGTAGGGGCATTCAACTTACTTCCGCTGCTGACTTCCCTGCTTACTTCCGTCGTCGCCGCATCAAAAGCGCCGGAAGCGCCAGACCAAGCAAACTGATCGTGGCAGGTTCCGGGATGCCGGTGATGTGGGCAAGCGTATAGGTGCGGGGATTATCCGTCGTGCGGTCTTCCAGAATCCCGTAAACATTGCCATTCTGCGGGTCGAAGCTCATGGAGTTCGGAAAAATAGAATTGCTGAGGGGGCTGTCCGCGATTGGGATTGTGGCGCCGGTATTAGGGTTGAGGTTGAAGAATTCACTCGGCTGGCCGAGATCGTCGCTGTGGGCAAATACGGTAAAGCCGTCGTTAGCGTCGATGACAAGACTGGCAAGCTGGTAATTAACGGGCAGGCTGATGGCCGTATGCACCGTGCCGACGCCGGTGGCTTTGTCGATGGTCCACAGTTCGCTACCGGCGCTGTCGGAGGTCATCCAGAGATTTCCGCCGGGATCGACCGCCAGGCTCGGAAAGCCGAGCGGCTGCGCGATGTTGCCGATGGCATTGCCAATCGTCGAATTGGCGAAGGTCTGATCGTTGATTGCACCGAGGTATGAATTGTCTTCAACGGTATAAAGATTGCCGGTCGTCGCGTCGTACGTGAGGCCGTAATTGTAAGTGTTGGGCAGCGGCGCACTGACGGTGGAGGAGAGTACCGAAGCATCCTGCAGCGAGACGCGTCAGATCGCACAGGAAACGCCGTCGATGACCAGCGGATTTTGTGAGCCGTCGAAGGTAATTCCCGCGATGAAAGGCGTGCGCGGGTCATTGGGCACGAACGGGTGGAGCGGCCCGATGTCAAGGCTACCCGCGACACCGGCGCTGGCGATTCCAACCCTGAAGAAGCCTACCGCCGAAAGTCCAACGGCAACGCTGAATTTCAAGAACCGATGACGTTGCATGAGAAACCCCTCCTGAGGGCATTTTGGCTACTGATACCAAGTTAATATCGATCACACCCGCGCAGGGAAATGCAAGGGAAAAAAACCGCGCCGCAGAGGTCTTTACGAGAACTTAATCACTGCACCGAATCAGGCACTCTTCAAATACTTGCGGAGCGGAGTCCAGTAATACTTCTTCCAGCCTTTGGTGACGCCGGCGTGGTCGTGTTTGGCGACATTGACATGAACCAGATCAATGCGGCAGCCCCGCCGCTCGCCCCGCCGCTCGGGTGTGAATTTCAGGATCAGAGTGGAGTCAATGTCGTCCTTTTTGAAATTGCAGCTTCGCCATTGCTGAACGATCAGGCGGTTCGGGACGATGGCGAGAATCGTGCCGGTGAGCAGGCCGTCGAAGGCACGGAACTCGCCGCCGGGGCGGCCCTGAATGACGGCCGGCGCGCCGGTCATGGCGGCGTGCTTTTTAGCGTCGATGAAAATGCGGAATAGTTCCGCCGGCGCGACTGGGAAGAATTCGGATTGTTCGATGGTTTTGAGCATGGTTTTTCCCTTTATTCTTTGGTGCAAATTCAGGCGCTCTCCCGCAATCGTTCCGACGAGGCTAACATATAGGACATGGCGAAGTAAATCTCGTAGATTCTGGACTGGCGATATTTTGTGGGAATGCGACAAGAACCCCCACCCCAACCCTCCTCCTGAGTACAAGAGGAGGGGGTAAAGAGGTAGTGGCCGGAATCGTTTGCGACAGTTCCTTCGCCGGCGTGACGATAAAGGAGCGACGCCATAGAGCTTAATATGTCCGATAATTCTTCAACAGCCATCGCCGAACCAATGGGTACTTCCGCACGAGATAGCGCAGTGCCGTTATTGTCAATCCGCCCGCCGCGGGGGTGGGCGGCGGTGCATGTGCGCGATTTGTGGGATTACCGCGATCTTTTGTTCACCCTGGCCGGCCGCGATCTGAAGGTCCGCTACAAGCAGACGGCGTTGGGCGTGATCTGGGTGGTGTTGCAGCCGTTTTTGTCGTCAGTGATCTTCGGCATACTTTTCGGCGTTATCTTTCCCGCGCCGAGTAATGGCGTGCCGTATTTTCTTCTCACCTATGTAGGAATGCTGGGCTGGAACCTGTTCAGCGGCGTCCTTGGCCGCAGCAGCACCTGTCTGACGGGCAACGCGCATCTCATCAGCAAGGTCTTTTTTCCGCGGCTGGTTCTGCCGCTTTCGACGGTTGGCTCAAACCTTGTCGATTTTCTGGTGGCGGCGGCCATGCTGGCGATCCTTATGCCGCTTTATCACATCGCCATTGGTTGGGGAATTCTCCTGCTGCCGCTTTGGACATTGCTGGTGGTGATGCTGGCGCTGGGCGTGGGTCTTTATTCGGCGGCACTGACGGTCAGCTACCGCGACGTGCAATATGTTTTGCCTGTGATCACGGGCATCCTGATGTGGGTCAGTCCGGTCGTCTTCACGGCGGCGGCGATCATGATCAAGATCCCCAAGGCCTGGGCGGCGTGGGGCTGGACCATTTATCTCA
>Ga0208589_1000900_pt1 | contig 13040 bp, 12 predicted proteins | sample NGESurshal092012_2_FD_184486 | JGI IMG/M metagenome (GOLD analysis project Ga0208589, IMG submission 184486) | Arctic peat soil microbial communities from Barrow, Alaska - NGEE Surface sample F53-2 shallow-092012 (SPAdes) | ecosystem: Environmental > Terrestrial > Soil > Wetlands > Peat ... | reverse complement strand
CCAGTCCACCAATCTGACCCTTTTCGCCATCTGGGGCGTGACGACGGGCCTTACCAACGGCGGCGTCACGACGCATTTCAACTTCTTCTACGATCCGAGTCTCGGCGGGGCGGGAGGCATCGAGCCCGCACGCATCAATCAGCTGCTCGCGACCGGCACGGGCGGCAAGCCGGTCATCGAGAATGATTTCGACTGGTTGCAGGCGCAGTTCGCCGGCGTCGACATGACCAAGTCAAGAAGCTTCCCGATCCCGGTTCAGGTGACCGCCGTCGTCGAAGCGGGATATAACGCAAGCTGGGGCTGGCCGCTTGTGATGAACGCGGGAAAAAACGCCTCGACGCTTTTGCGCTCGATGTTCATTTCCGAAGTGTCCGAAGTGTTCATGGCGGCGCAGCACAAAGGTTGGGGATACTCCAACGGTGTCGGCGACGAGGAGAGCTGCGGCGAAGCGCTCTCGCTGTTTCTGACCGTCCAGTTCCAGATATCGCAAGGCCTGGGCACGAACTGGCTGATGAACGGCACGCCATCGACCTGGCTCAACACCTCGCTGCCGGCAAGCAATCCGTCGTCGACCGAATTCGACTCCACCGGTCAGTTCGGAGGACCGTCGACGGGCACGCATTACGGCTCGCGTCAGGACTATATCGGCAGCGTCAAGCCCTTTGCGGGCAACGGTCCGGCGACCGGCTGCTGCATGGCGTTCCTCTATTATCTGTTCCACCAACTCCAGTTCACCTCGATCCCGCAGATCATTGCCGCTGCGCCGGGTGTCGATTCCAGCAATAACGTGAACGGCGGGTCATGCCTGAAGGGCGTTTACAAGAATCTGACGGGTGACGATTCTGATCCGTTTCCCTATTTCGCAAGCCTGCTCGCCGCCGCCTATCCGCCCGATCAGGTCGCGAGCATCCCGGGGCCGAACGTCGACGATCCCTGGCCGCTCGGCAGCCTCAGCTACGTCGGTGCCAAGGACATCTGGGGCAGGGACGAGATCACCGATGTGATCAACAAGGGCGGGACGTACCCGGACGGTTTCCTCGTCGCCCTCGACGGCTTCAGCCTCAACGTACTGGGCGGGACGCGGCCATCGGTGCCGACCATTGCATTCCAGGGGGTGAAGACGGCCCTGTCCGCAACGACGCCGAACATCTTCCATCAGAGCGACAACCCCAACCTTCCCCAGCAGATCCTGTTCGCGTACGATGTGCTGTTCGCCAATCCGCTCGGCACCTTTCCCGCGACGGGCGAGACGCCGGCGGCCGTCAACACAGGGATCACGGTGCTCGGCAAAGGACTGTCGGCGACGACCGAGTTCTTCTTCACGGCCAGCGCGACGCCCTATTTCACCAACGTCGTACCCGATCCCACAAATCCGAAAAACGTCAACGTGCCCTGGCTCAGCGAGGATCTCCGGCTGTTCACAGCGACGCCGGGCGCATCGCTGGCCGCGCAGACCCCCGTGCCGGGGGGTCCCCAGTTCGTCGAAAACACGTCGGGCGGCGGCTTCGACACAGCGGGCGCCTACAAGTATATCCAGGCGCTGCTGATCTATCTCAACCAGAATTTCGCCAAGGACGGGTCGATCGATCCTTTCGCGCCCGCCAGCGGGGTGATCCCGCAACAGGACGGTCAGCTCGACGCCGATTCCTCGGTGACACCGTTCACGACGGTCAACGGAGCCACCCACAACAACTACAGCTTCGCAGTTGCCCGTGCGCGCCTGAAGGGCATCGCGGGGACGACGAGCGCGGCGAACGTAAAAGTGTTCTTCCGCTTGTGGGGAACTCAGACTGCCGACACCGGCTGGGATCCGGTTGCCACCTATCCGAGTCAGAAGGACGGCGGAGGCAATCCGATCTGGCCGAAGGCACCGGCCGACGATCACACGATTCCTTTCTTCGCGACCAGCCAGCAGCCCAATTTCAACGATCCCAACGATCCCGAATTCAAGACCGGCGGAAGTACGGGCACCGGCGCGAACAACCAGACCATCGCCATCGCGACCGGCGATACCCAATGGGCCTATTTCGGCTGTTATCTCGATGCCAACGACCCCGGCAACGTCGTCAACGGCACGCCAATCTGGCAGGCATTCCCGGGAACGCATCACTGTCTCGTCGCGGAGATCGCGTTTGCGGGCACGCCGATCCAAATCGTCAACGGCATCGTTCCGACCCCTGAAGGCAGCGGCTTGCTGGCGCAACGCAATTTGCAGGTGACGACTTCGGACAATCCGGGTCCCACTTCCGCGCACCGGGTTCCCCAGACCTTTGCGATCAAGCCGAGCGCGGCGCCGCCCTTGACGGGACCGCTCGCCGGACGGCCCGACGAGCTGCTTATCTTCTGGGGCGACACTCCGGTGGGCTCGGCGGCGCAGATCTACTGGCCCGGCGTCTCGGCGGACGAGGTGGTCACACTCGCCGACTGGATGTACGGCGTGCATCCGTTGCGCGCCGCCGACCCGCATGCGATCGAGGTCAAGACCGTGAAGGGCGTCACCTTCGTACCGATTCCGGTGGGTACGGCGGCGGTCTACGCGGGACTGTTCAGCATCGACTTGCCGCTGACCGTCAAGACGGGACAGGAATTCAACGTCGTGGTGCGCCGTGTGAGCAAGAGACTGCGACCCGCCGCGCCGCCACCCCCGCCGCCCGGACCGAAGATCGCGGCTCTCGGCAAGGCGAGGGGGGGCGAGCGTCCCTCGCAGGCACCGGCACTGCTGGCTCAGGCTGTGGCGGCGCCTCAGGTCTGGGAGCGCTACATCGTCGGGTCCTTCCAGGTGAAGATTCCCGTCTCGACCGGCCCGGCCATGCGGCCCGCCGAGGAAACGACGCTTGCGATCCTCAAGGCCCGGCTCGAGGGCTGGCCGAAGGCGAGCCCCTGGTATCCGGTGCTGCTGCGCTACATCGAACTCATTGCAGGGCGTCTGCGCGGCATCGGTGGCGATCCCGAGGGTATCCCGCCTTCCTTGGGCGGCTACAAGCCGGGGCGGACTGTTTGCGAGCCTGAAGAGCAGCGCCTGGCATTCACCGGTAAAGTGGTGAGTCTTGTCTACGACCGTTTTGGCGACTTCTGCGGATTCGTCTTGGACACGGAGGATGGCGCCCGACGCTTCGCCGCGCGTGAGCCGGAAATCGAAAGGGTCGTGAACCGCGCCTGGGCGGAGCGCATTCTGACGAGCGTGTTCGTCGAAAGGCACGCGCCGCACCGCCCCGAGGAGATCGTGCTGCACAGTCCGCCAAGGCCGCTCATGCATTGAGCCGGGTTTTGACGACTTGGATATCAGTTTAGGGCTTACAAAGCTAACGCCCGGTTTGGATGAGAGGGCAGTGTTGCGTTGGCCGATCGGCGCGCATGACAAGGCGCGGTGAGGACGACGGCCGACTGGTCAGATGGCCATCGCGAGCTGGTCGAACGCTGTGCGGGTCCGGTGGCCGGCGGGGACGTCGGTGGCGAGTTCGTAATGGCCGCGGCGGAGGTTCTGCACGAACGCGTGCCCGGCGGCCAGGATCCGCGCGGACCGGTGGCGCTTGAGTCCGCGCATCGGCCGCAGCCGCGCTTTCAATCGGCCATGATCTGTTTCGACCGGGTTGTTCGCGTACCGCTCGACGGTATGCAGCGCTGAGGGGATCAGCTCGTCCAGGATCCGCGGATAGGCCGGTGCCCGGTCAGTGGTCACCTCAGAAGGAACCGTGCCGGAGCGCAGCGCGCGGGTGAAGAACCGGCGGCCTGCCGCCAGGTCGCGCCGGGCGGATAGCAGCACGTCGATGACCTGGCCGTGCTGGTCGATGGCCCGGTACAGGTACGTCCACCGCCCGGCGACCTTGACGTAGGTCTCGTCGACAAACCACCGATCGCCGGGCGCATGCCGACACAGCCGGGCGGCCTCGATGAACTCGGGAGTGAACCGCTGCACCCACCGGTACACGGTGACGTGATCGACGGCGACGCCCCGCTCGGCCAGCAGCTCTTCGACGTCCCGGTAGGACAGGCCGTAACGCAGGGACCAGCGAACGGCGACCGAGATGACCTCCCGAGGAAACCGGAAGCCGGCGAACACGGAGGATCTTCCTGACGACGTCACCGAACCAGTCTCCCCCGCCAGCTGCGATCCGCCAACGCAACGCTGCCGCCGCCCTGTGCACCGGCCCCGGGGCCGAGTTCGATGACCCAGTCGGCGGAGCGGACGAGCTCCCGCTCGTGCTCGACGACAATCACCGAATTGCCGTTCCCGGCCAGCGCGGAGATCATCTTGCGCAATCCGGTGACGTTCCTGGGGTGCAGTCCGACCGACGGCTCGTCCAGCACATAGAGCATGCCAGTGGTACTCGCGCGGACGGTTGAGGTCAGTTCGATCCGCTGCCGCTCACCGGTCGACAGCGAGGCGCCGGGACGGTCGAGGGTGAGGTAGCTCAGGCCGACGTCAAGCAGCGGTGTGAGCGTGCCGCTCAGCTCGGCCAGCAGGCCGGCGGTCACCCGGCTGAGCTCGACGGGAAGCCCGGCAGGAAGGCTGGCCGTGTACCCTCGCAGCCCTTCCAGGCTGAGCGTGCTGATCTCGGCGATGTTCCGCCCGCCGAGCTGCGAAGCCAGTGCTTCCGGCCGCAGCCGGGTGCCGTGAAATACCGAGCAGGGCCGGGTGATGACGAAACGCTGCGCCAGCCGGCGAGTGTGCTCGTTATCACTGCGCAGCGACCGCTCTACGCGGCGACGGCATTGTCATAGTTCACCGACAGCCGTACAGTCCGCTCGTTCCGGCCGGAGTGCAGCGTCACCGGCCTCTGGACGGGGGCGCCGTGCAGCACGATCTCGCGCTCGCGGTCGCTGAGCGAGCTGTACGGGACGTCAAGGCGAACCCCGAGCTCGCCCGCGGCATACATCGACAGCCGCCCGCCGGAGTTCCGCGGCAGCACCGCTCCCTCCTCGATCGTCTTGTCCGGGTCGGGCACCAGGTGGCTTCGTCGACCTCAGGCCGCACGCCCAGGCCCTGGCAGGCCGGGCACGCGCCGTACGAGTTGAAGGCGAAGGATTCGGCACTGGGATGTTCAAAGTGCCCGCCGCAGACCGGGCAGACGATCTCCTCGGCGAAGGCCGCGATCGACGGGCCGATGCGGTGGCCGTTCGGGCACAGCTGCGAGCCCAGTCGCGACATCATCAGCCGCAGGACGTTCAGGACTTCGGACATGGTCAAGACCGTGCTGCGCGGTCCTGGAGCAGGCGGCCGCGGGCGGAGGGCAAGCGCGGGCGGCAGGTGATCGATCCGGTCCACGTCCGGACGTTGTGCCTGGGTCAGCCGGCGGCGGCTGTAGGTGCTCAGGCCAGAGAGGTACCGCTGCATACCTTCGGCGTACAGGGTGCCCATGGCGAGCGACGTCTTGCCCGATCCGGACACGCCGACGACAGCGACCGCGCGCCACAACGGCACATCGACGTCGACGTCGCGCAGGTTGTTATGCCGGGCGCCGCGGACACCGATGGCATCGGGCAGCGTTCCGGGCACGGATCGATCAGCCGCCACATCACCTGCCTAAGCAGAACGGCGCGTCCGCGCCGGGACCGGCAGCCGCCGGTCCCGGTCCGCGGACGGTCATACGGGTTCTCAGGGGTGGACCGGACCGCTCGGGCCCTTGTCGAGGCGCAGCGACTGCATGATGGCGAACGTGGACGTCATCGTGAACGCCTCGATATCCGCGGCGGCCAGCACGCCGGTGTACTTGGCGATCACGGGCGCGGCCGCGCGCTCGGTGACGGTATCGAGGTGCGCCTTCACGCCAGCCCAGAAGTTCTCCCCGTACCGCATGTAATAAGGCACTGGGTTGACGCTCGCCAGCGCCTCCCTGGAGCTGGCCTCGATGTCCGCGATGTACTGCTGGTGCAGGGCGACGTCGTCGCGGGTGGCGAGCCTCCCGAGGTGCCCGCAGATGAAGTGCGTCCACGGGTACGCCAGGGCGATGTCCGGGGCCTGCATGTACCCCTGCACGTCCTCGCTGAGGTTGAGGTTGTAGATCGGCACCCAGCCGGCGTTGACGACGTCGATGAGCATCAGGGTGTCGTGGCCGGGGAAATGGATGTAAATGTTGTCCGGCGAGTGGTTGGAGCCGTGCCAGGACAATTCGACGCGCTCTCCGCCTACCTCCAGCGTGTACTTGTCGGCGAAGGTCACGTCGGGCCCTGGCCGGGCCGGGTCGTTGTCCCGGAGCAGAAGCCGGCGGGTCTCCTTGTGCCCGATCCGGACGACATTCTCGAACAGCGAGGCGGCCCCGCCGTGGTCGGCGTGGTGATGGGAGTAAACCAGGTGCGTCACGGTGTTGCTGACGCCCTCCGCGGCGGCGATCTCGTCGACAGCCCGCCGCAGGTTATGGCCGATGCTGGGGGGTGCGTCGAACAGCACCACGCCGTCGCGAGTGGCCAGGAACGCTGACTGGTATACCCCGTCGGTGACCCAGTACAGATTCCGCTCCACCCGCCCGACGTAGTATCCCTGCTCGTTCAGAGCGGGACCGAGCGCCGAACGCGGGACGGGTGCGTAGTCGGGCAGTTCGTCGGCACTGCCCGTACCGGCAGCTGATGTTGTCACGGCATCTCCCTCGCAACTAGGGCACGTCCCCTGACGGCCGTGCGCTTCGCGTCATGCCCACACTCCCCAACTGCCAGGTGAGAAGGCATCGCCGGATCATGGTGATTCGGACACGGCCCGCGCCTGGCCGGGCTGCTAGGCGCCGTATACCGGCAGGATCGCCCCGCTCACCGGCGCGGCAGCGTCGCTGACCAGGAACGCGATCACTCCGGCGATCGCCTCGGGTGCCACCGCGTGCGCTATCACGTCGGCTGGGAGCGAAGCCCGGTTGGACGCGGTGTCGATCAGCTGCGGCGCCACTGCGTTCACCCGGATCCCGTCAGGCCGGAGCTCGAGGTCGAGGGTGCGCGTCAGGTGCACGAGCGCCGCCTTGCTCACGCTGTAGGCCGCCATGCCGCTGGCAGGCTCCAGGCCTGGCCGGGCGGTCACATGGACGATGGCACCCGAACCCTGCCGTCGCATGTGCGGCGCCACTGCCTGGCTCAGCCACAACGCGGGTCCGAGATTGACGTCGAGCATGAGCCTCAACGTCTCGGGAGTCGTGGCGAGCGCGTCGCCCGGGCGGAACGCTCCGACTGCGTTCACCAGCACGCCGGGGGGCCCGACCTCGGCCGCTATCCGGTCGATGAGCCGTGTCACCGCGCCGGGATCGGCGGGATCGGCTGCTTCTCTGTGCACGGCGTCGCGCAGATCGCTCATCGCGTGCTCGTTCCGGTCAAGCGCCACCACCGTGAGTCCTCTGGCTGCGAGCGCCGCGGTGGTCGCGTGCCCGAGCGCGCCGCCCGCGCCGGCGACGACTGCTACCGTTGCCTGGCTCATGCCGTCCCCCCTGCAATCTCGACGAATTCCGCCAGCATCCCGTCCGGGTCACGGGCGAGAAGGCTGTTGCCTGCCCCGAGGGAGCCTCTGGTCGTCCAGCCCGACTCTGCTAGCTGCGCCCGGGTGTCCGCCAGGGAGTCCACGAACGCGGTTGCCCGCAGATCCCGCACTGATGCCAGCGCGTCCACTATGCCGCTGATGACCGACAGGCCCGCAAAGACAGTGACCGTGAGGTCCCGTTCCGGGATGGTGAACTCGTGCGCCGGTGGTATGCCCAGCAGGAGCTGATACCCCCGGACAGCAGCATCGTGGTCCGTGCTGTGCGCGACGGCCGAGATCCTGGAGACGCTCATGATGAACTCGGCTTGCTCGCGGCACGGTATGAGTAGACCAGGCTGCCGCTGGCTAAGCTGCCCGGGGACACCGCCACCCTCGCACCGGGCCGCCCGAACTCGGCGACGTCGTTCTCCTGGATGTCGCGGAACTGGACGGTGAGCCCCCGGGGCGCCCTCGATGTCTTTGTCCTCGGCGATTTTGTAGGCCCGCCGGACGATCTGTTCGCTGTCCAGCGCGATATCACGTGTCACGGCATCTCCTTGGTCGTGGCTCGTCCGGCCGACGTGCAGTTCGCCGACGTGCCGAGGATTGCCACCTCACAGGTGAACGGTCGTCACCGGATCCTGGTGATTACCCGCGGGCTGCCTGCGACGGAGCCGCGCCCCGCAGGGACAGCGGGAGCCGGAGCTTCCTCGAACGCGGCCGAGAACAGGTGGGCGGTCGCCAGACTGCGGTAAGGCCGCCATTTCTCGGCGATCGCCAGGACCTCTTCCTGCGCAGGCAGGTGGTCGAGGCGGTAAACAGTGCCGACAGCCTTGCGAAGAGCAAGGTCACCTGGCAGGACTACGTCCTCGCGGCCCAGCGCGATGATGAGGGCGCCTTGCGCCGTCCGCGGGCCAATCCCAGGGATCTCGGTCAGTACCGCAATGAGCTCGTCGTCTGGCATAGTCGCCAGCGCCTTCGGGTCAAGCCGCCCGTCCGACAGGCGCTCGGCCAGATCGCGGATTGAGCTGATCTTCCGCCAGGACAGCCCTGCGTCGCGAAGCCTCGCCGGATCAGTGCCTAGCACGTCGGAGGCCGACGGGAGATGGCCACCGAAGCGTGTCCATCGGGGGGCAGCTCAGTCATCCACCGCCGCGGGTCGAAATCCGGCCGGGCAGCTATGACCCTGGCCAGTACCGGGTCAGCTCTGCGCAGCTGGGCCCTTGCCTTCTCCAGCCAATCGGCGCCGCCGATTCCTGCCTGGCCTCCCCTACTTGACGTAGCCATCCTCGCGGTTACTCCTTCCGCAGGCGATCGGTGAGGACGATCTCCGCCACATCTGCGACGGTGGCCTGACGAGCCCAGTCGCGCTGAAGCTCGCAAGCCAGCGACACCCAGCTGATCGGCTGACCGCCTGCCTGGACCACGCGCTCAAGGCCGGCGCGGTGTGCCTCGACCGAGGTTCCGCCGATCGCATCGACGACCGGGTACACCTCGTATCCCTCGCGCATCGCGTCGAGAGCGGTAAAGGCCATGCAGACCTCGGTCCAGAGAGCGCAGAAGATCAGCTTCCTGCGGCCGGTCGCCCGGACGGACTCTAGGAACTCGGTGTCTTCCCACGAGTTCACTGTCGTCCGGTCGAGCGGTTTGTCGTTCTCGAGCAGACCCGCTAGTTCGGGAATCGTCGGCTGTCCCTGGCCGGAGGCGACATTGACAGTGGAGTGCACGACGGGTACGCCGAAGGTTTTGATCGTCCTGACCGTCGATACGGCGTTCTTGACGAGTAGGTCGTGATCCATCGAGCGGACGCTGGCCACCTGGGCCGGCTGATAGTCGATCAGGAGCAGCGCCGCGTTCTGCGGGGTGATGAGACGATCTGCGAGCGGGTCGCGGATGGGTGCACTGGTCATGTGACCATCACTTTCTCGGTTAGGTGATCTGGCCCCGAGGTTAGGGATCTTCACGGTGAGCAGGCGTCACCGCGTTCCGACGATCTCCCCTCGGGGGGGAGCTGGCGGATCTCGAGCAGGTCAAGGCCAAGCGCTTCGATCTCAGCCAGGACGCCATATAGTCCGGGCTGGTCCAGCACGCCGGTCAGGACTGTCTCCGGGCCCTGCCGCTGCCATGCCATGGCCGGAAACGCGGAAAGCAAAGTGGCGCCGAGATGGCCGTTAATCCTGATCATGTACCTGGCCGATGCAGGGTCCATGCGGTTATGGTCCGGCGCAGGCAGGTGAGTCCGCATCGCCAGGATCTGGTGACGCCGACGCCCGAATGACGTAACGCGGAGCAGCCAGGCGTTGCGCTAGTCACCGTCCGGGCACGTAACCTGGCTAGATGCTGAGCGGCGGACGGCGGCAGGCCAGCGCGCCGGGGATCGGGTTCAGGCGTGGCGTTTAGGGCAAGCACCCCGAAGCCAGCCCAGGCAGCTCCGCGGCTGATTCAGCGCGGAGAGCTTGTCGCGTCCCTGGATCGCGCGACGGCAGCGAAGGTAACGCTTATCTCAGCGCCCGCAGGCAGCGGCAAGACCTCGCTGCTGCGGGCCTGGGCAGATGGTCCGGGTCAGCCGTACCGGCTGGCAGTCGTGCAGGTGCGGCGCGATCAGCAGGACTCCCAGCAGTTCTGGCTGGCCGTCCTCAGCGCGATCCGGCAGGCGTCGGGCACGACCGGCGAAGGCGGACAGCTGGCAGCGACACCCGACTTCAATGAAGCGGCCATCGCCGACAGAGTTCTGTCGGAGCTCGCCGCGCATCACGACCGCACCTTCCTGGTCATCGATGATCTGCACGAGCTGACCTCGGCAGAAGCGTTCATGCAGCTGACCCGGCTGCTGCAGAAGCTCCCCCAGCACGTGCACGCGATCCTCGCAACACGGCGTGATCTGCCCCTGCGGTTGCACAAGCTCCGTCTCGCCGGCGAGCTGGCAGACATCCGCGCGGCAGACTTGCGTTTCACGCAGCGCGAGACCCGCCAGTTCCTGGAGGCTTCGGGCATCGTGTTGTCGGAGGCCGGGGTCGCCAGGCTGCACCAGCGCGCCGAAGGCTGGGCTGCCGGCCTGCGGCTGGCGGCGATGTCACTGGCGAGCAGCCCGGACCCGGAGAGATTTGTCGCGGAGTTCTCTGGCAGCAGCCGTACTGTGGCCGAGTACTTGCTCGCCGAAATGCTGGAATGCCAGCCGCCCGGGGTCCAGCAGCTTCTTCTGCGCACTGCCCTGCTCGACCGGGTCAACGGCGAGCTGGCGGATCTGCTGACTGGTCACCCCGGCTCCGAACGCATCCTCCTCGATCTCGAAGACGCCAACGCGTTTGTCGTATCGCTCGATCCGGCCCGGACCTGGTTCCGCTATCACCACCTCTTCGCCGACATGCTCCGCCTTGAGCTGCGCCGGAGGCTCCCCGAAGAACTGCCGGCCCTGCACCGGCTCGCCGCGAAGTGGCTGATCGGGCACGGCGAGATCGTTGACGCCATCCGGCATACTCAGGCCGCGGGTGACTGGTCCGACGCGGCGCGGCTGCTCGCCGACCATTCGTTCGGCCTGACGCTTGACGGACAAGCGCAGACCATCGAGTCCCTGTTGCGCGCGTTCCCGCCCGCTGCCGTCACCCAGGGCCCGGATCTCCCGCTCGCGCGGGCAACCAGCGATCTTGCCCGGGGACGCCTGGACGAGGCTGCCGCCCACCTGACAGTGGCCGAAGCCTCGATCGCTGCAACTCCGGTAGACCGCAAGCACCGGCTCGAAGTGGCGACCGCGGCGCTGAGACTGTCGCTGGCGCGGAAGCGCGGCCACCTGGCGGGGGTAATCGAGCAGGTCAGGTTCCTTGCCTCGCCGATAACCGGGCAGTCTGACGAGGACATCGCACTCGACAGTGACCTGCGCGCGGTGGCGCTCATGAATCTCGGAATCGTCGAAGCGTGGTCGCTGGGGAACCAGGACAGCCAGCGGCACCTGCACGAGGGCGCCGATCTTGCGCGGAGGATCGGACGTCCGTACCTCGAAGTGGCCTGCCTGGCTGAGCTCGCCTTCGCATCGAAGATCGAGCCCTTCGCAACTACCCGGCGGCGGTGCCGGGAGGCGATAGCCCTCGCCGAGCAGCATGGCTGGGGCGCGGAGCCGGTCATCGCGCCGGCACTGGTGAACCTCGCAGGCGCTCTCATCTGGGCGGGTGAATTCGACGAGGCCGATTACTGGCTGCGGCGCGCCGCCCGCGCCCTGGAGACAGACACCGGGCCCCCTATGAGGCTGTTGCTGCACCTGGGCATGGGCATGCTGCTGTCCGGCCGGCGCAGGCAGCGCGAGGCGCTCGCGGAATACAGCGCGGCCGAGTACCTGCAGGCGAAGCTGGAAGGCTCGCACGCTCTGGCGCGTCAGCTGACCAGCTGGAGGCTGGCCACCCAGGCCCGGCTCGGGCAGCTCAGCGAGGCCCGGGCGTCGCTGGCAGCACTCGATGCCGACCTGGCAGCCTCCGGCGAGATCGGCAACGCCCGCACGGCCATCTGCCTCGCCGAGGGCAGCCCGGACGCCGCTCTCGCCGCGGTCCAGGATGTCCTGAACGGGATCGCCCCGGCCATCGGCTACGTGACAGTCGTGGAGGCACACCTCCTGGCAGCGCTCGCGCACCGCGAACTCGGCGATCACCGTGCTGCCGCCGCGGCCGCCGAGCGCGCACTGGCCCTGGCGGAGGCGGACCGGCTCGTGCTGCCGTTCGCGATGACGGGCTCACTCGAGATCCTCGAGGCCATGCCGCGGCATGAGACGGCGCACGCGGCCCTGCTGACCGACATCCTCGACGTCATCCGCGGATCATCCATAGCGCCGAGCGATGAGCCTTCACTGGCGCAGGTCGAGCAACTCAGCCGGAGCGAGCTGCGGGTGCTGCGGTATCTCCCGACGAACCTGTCCCGGCCGGAGATCGCCAGGGAGCTATCAGTCTCGGTGAACACCGTCAACACCCACATCCGCAACATCTACGCCAAGCTCCAGGCGCAGGATCGTTCCTCGGCAGTACAGCGCGCACGAGAGATGCGGCTGCTCTCGGCTGGCCTGAACAGCTAACCGCCGGCCGGACATCGCCGAGCGACCAGCCCTGCCGAGGCACAATCACCAGAACCAGGTGACAGCCGGTCACCCGGCTGCTGCCTAGCGTTGGCTGGAACGATTCCAGCCACGGGAGGCGATGACGCTAATTTAGTGACCAGTCACGAACAGCGTGGCGGCACTGCGGTCCGCAGCGACCTTGCTCGGAGACGAACTGGCGCCGTACGCCGTGCGCGTTGCGAGCATTACCGTCGCGGGGGGCATCGCCGAAGACACTCCCTTCAGCCCCGCCCGCATCGCAGACGCCTACTGGAGGATTGCGCGGTCCGAAGGCGCCTGGCAGAGCGAATTCCGGTTCGAGGGGACATGATCAACAAGGCCCCTGACCTTTCGGGCACTCCGCCGCTCCGCGCCGCCACAGGTGCCGACGCACGGGGCCTGGTCCGCTCCCTCCTCACCGGCGGCGCCGAGGTATACAACAACACCTCCCAGACACTCGAAGCCATCGGCGTCGCCGACGACATCGAACGGTCCGGCCGCTACCAGCCACTCCGGCTGCGGCTGTACCGGATG
>Ga0208589_1000898_pt1 | contig 13050 bp, 15 predicted proteins | sample NGESurshal092012_2_FD_184486 | JGI IMG/M metagenome (GOLD analysis project Ga0208589, IMG submission 184486) | Arctic peat soil microbial communities from Barrow, Alaska - NGEE Surface sample F53-2 shallow-092012 (SPAdes) | ecosystem: Environmental > Terrestrial > Soil > Wetlands > Peat ... | reverse complement strand
GGGCCCTGACAGCCTTCCCGCCCGCGGCGGGCAACGATGCAATGGGAACGCAAAGCCGGTCAAGAAAGGAAAGTGGGGAGCCATGAGCGCACAGTCCCGTGGGCGAGAGCTCATCACCAGGACGGGTTGATCTGGCTGGCCGGAGTCATTCTCCTTGCGAGTCCCGCCGGGTAAACGCGATGCCTCCGACGAGCGCGCTTGCGATGCCAACGACGATCATGATGCCGTTTGCTGCCCAGTGTGGTGGCACGGCGGGCGCCGAGGACATGTGATGGAAGACCGACGTGTCCAGTACCCAATGGGGGGCCGGGTCCGAGGTAGCCGAGCACCTCACCCGGGACAACCTCCAGGTCAAGGTGGTCCAGGGCGGCGACGTCACCGTAGCGCTTGGTCAGCCCCTCCGCGCGCATGGCCGTGGCACCCATGAGGCAGCTACCTTCTAGGAGTTGCGGGCAGGCGTACCGGCGTGCCGGGCGAGAGCGGCTCCCCATGTCCGGGCCCGGTCCAGCTCACCCTGGCGGAGCGGGCCTTGCGACCCCGTGACGATGAACCCTTCTGGCTTGCCGGCCAGGCCGAAGCCGCGGCGCTTCAGCTGGCGGCTGGCCGGGCGGGCGGCGCTGCCGGCCAGCCGGGACTCAACACGGGTGTCAAATGCCGTGGCCAGGGCGCCCAGCCGGGCGGGTGGTAGCGCTTGCAGCCACTCCCGCAGGCCTGGACCCGCTGCGCCTGGTTCCGGTTCGCAGCTCTGCTGATCCTTGGCTTTGCGTGCCGCCTGCAGGCCCTGCTGGCGGCTGCGTGGTGAAGTCATCCGCCTCATGTGCGTCGGGCCGCCGACCACCAGGAGGCACGCATCGTCAACCTCGGCGAGCTTCGTGGCGTCCGTCCGCGTCACACTCACGCGGGCGGCTGGATCGGCGGCCCGGATCCCGTCGGCGATCGCCTCGGCGACCAGCCGGGTATTCCCGAACAGGCTCTCGTACACCACTGCGACGTCCATTTCTTCCTCCGATTACCTGTCGCTGGCGTGTGCAGGCGCCGGGTCAGCTCGCTTGGCGGACGAGTCATGCCGCACTAGCGTGGCCATCCCGGATAGCCCGGGCGGGGCGAGGCGCTCGGCACGGTCTTTGATGCCGAGCAGCATCTTGCGCTCCATGATCAGACTGCCCGGCTCCATGGCGTACGTGTTCAGCGCCTGCCCAAGCCGCGATGCGCTTTCCGTAGCAATGCGGTTCCTGCTGATCAGCCTGGTGCCCTGGCCATCGGGCACCAGCGAGAAAGCCCAGACCCAGTTCCCGTCGGCGGAGCGGAACACCAGCCACCGTTCAGGTTCGAGCTCAGCCACTCGCAGAATGGGTCCGCGCTTACCGAGCCGCTGTTCGTCTCCGACCCCCAGGTGCTGGTATTCCGGAAGAATCCGGTCAGCACTGTGCATCCCGAGACCCATGATGTTCTCGATCCAGTCATAGGTGTAAGCGCCGCCGCGACCCGGGCCCATCTGAACCAGCCATGGCCAGATGGCACTGGGCGGGGCATCGACCTTGATGGCCCGGGTGGACACAATCCCCGCGGCCGGCAGCAAGTCGTCCCCGGGCAAGTCGCGCGCCGCCTCGCTCTCCGTTGCTCCCCAGCTAAGACACCAACTCCGCCACCAGCGGTATGTCCCCACTTCGAATGCAGCGGCTAGTGTGACAGCGCCCAGGGTCGCCAGGCCGCTGCGCACGACCAAACGCGTGGGGGTGACTACGCTCATCAGGCTTCACCTCTTCCTCGAAGGTGCCGGGGGATGTGATGTCCTGAGCTCCCCTCAGCTCCTCCTACGTTCACCCTGTCCCGCCCCCGCAGTGCCTGCGCAGAGTCCATTGGTCATGGACGACGGGACCTCGGTCACTGCGGGCCGGGGCTGAATTGCCCTGGCCCGCGCAGGCATGCCGGGCCAGGCTCGGGTAAGGAGGTGGCAATCATGACCGTTCAGAGTGCCGCACAGACTGATCGAGCCCGCACGACGAAAGTGCTGATCACGGCCGCCTCGATGCATGGGGCAACTGGCGAAATCGCCACGGCCCTCGGGGAGGAGCTGACGGAGCAGGGCCTGGCCGTGACAGTGATCCCGCCCGAGGCAGTGACTGATATTGAAGGTTATGACGCGGTCATCATCGGGAGCGCGGTTTACACCGGCCACTGGCTGGCTCCGGCTAAAGACCTCGTCTACCGGTACCGCGACGCCCTCGCGTCGCGACCCGTGTGGCTTTTTTCAAGTGGCCCGGTTGGGGATCCTTCCGGCAAGCTTTCCAAGGCGATGCGAAACGATCCCGTGGACGTGGCCGGGTTGCGCGCGGCCACGCACGCGCGGGGCCATGTCATGTTCGATGGAAAGCTCGACCCGAAAGTGCTGAGCCTTCCTCAGCACGCAGCGCTCCTGATATTCCGCAGCCTGAATGGCGATTTCCGCGACTGGTCCGCCATCAGGGAGTGGGGCAGCGGTATCGCGCAAGAGCTCACCCCGGTGTCGCGGTAATACGCTAGGCCGGCGCAACGCACGTGGACGAGTCCCGCCGTCTTGAGCGGCTCAGCCAGCTGGACCTGAGCAACCTGCGCATCGAGGACCACGGCCTGCCCATGCACGTGGCCGCGCTGATGTTCCTCGACCAGATCGGATCAGCAGAGCTCGACCTGGACACCTTGCGGGCTGCGGTTGCACGTCGACTGCAAAGGGTGCCGCGCCTGCGGCAGATTCTGCAGCGGCCCCCGGTCGGCCTAGGACCGCCCCTATGGATCGATGATCCCGGTTTCGACATCAGGGAACACGTGCGGCTGCATGTGGTCCCCGCACCGGGAGACGAGCCAGCGGTACTGACGGTGTGCACGGAGTTGAACGCGGCGCCTCTGGACCGTGCCCGTCCCCTATGGGAGATATGGCTGCTGACGGGCCTCGCAGGCGGCGGCTCCGGACTGCTGATCCGGCTTCATCATGCGGTGGCCGACGGTCTCGCCGCCGTCGCGATGATGGAAGGGTTGTTCGCGCCTGATCCCGAAGACCCGAACCCGGATGTCTCCACCTGGCGGAGGCAGCCGAGACCGAGCACACGGGAACTTGTGGCCGACAGCCTGCACAGGCGGATTTCCGCTACCGCGGGTGTCCTGGTCCAGATGCGACATCCGTCGGCCATCATCGCCAGGCTGCGCCTGCTGGCTGGGTCGGCGAGGACACTGGCTCAGGCGGGGCAGGCGCCACGGGTATCCATCAACGTGCCAGTGAGCGGGCACCACCGCCTGATGCTGGTCCGCGCGGACCTGGGCCGGGTCAGAAAGGTGGCCCACGCCCACGGCGGGACGGTGAATGACGTGGTGCTGAGCGCAGTAGCCGGTGGGGCGCAGAGACTGCTCGACGCTCGCGGCGAGCTGACGCCCGGACTGGTCCTCCGGGCGTCGGTCCCGGCGTCGCTCCGGAGTCCATCAGGCAATGTGGCCGCGGGTAATCGGGTGGGAGTCATGATCGTCCCTCTCCGGCTGGGTGACGCTGACCCGGCGAGCCGGCTGTCGCTCATTGCCGCGACCACGGCCGCCCGTAAGCGCCAGCCTCTGCACCAGCCGAATACCCGGCTCCTACAGCGGTGGATGGTCCGCATGATGAAGCGACAGCACCTGGTCAACCTCATCGTCAGCAACGTGCCCGGCCCGCGTATCCCGCTGTACGTGGCGGGGGTCAAGATCACCGAGATCTTCCAGATCGGTGCCGTGCAGGGAAACGTCACGATCAGCGTCGGCGCGTTCTCCTACGCCAGCCGGCTGAACCTGGATGTCGTGGGGGACCCCGACGCCCTGCCCGACCTCACGATCTTCACCGGCGGAGTCGCGGACACGCTAAGCCGGCTCGGTGCCCTGGCCGGGAGCCAGCCCTCGCAGGCTACTGCTCGCCAGGGGCCTGGCAGCAGGCGCGGACCGCAGTGACGGAAGTCCCTTGAAGCCAGGACATCCAGCCATGGCGTAGACCGTGGGCGCCGCGGGAACCTGATGGTGGCGGAGTAACACAGTGCACTCCGCATCACCCTCGGCCGGGAGCGGAGGTCGGCTCGGCGCAAGGCCGGACGGCACTCACACTCAAGAAGGCCGCGCGGTCACCCGGATCTTTCAGGAGGAGAAAATGCCCTCAATCGTCGTTGGATATGACGGATCGGCCAATGCCGCGTACGCACTCAGATGGGCGATGCGGCAGGCCGTGCTTCAGCACGGCACGCTCAGGGTCCTGGCGGTCAACGAGGTTGCGGCCAGCCCGTGGACTGGCAATCCCGCTGTCATGGCGCAGGACGCGGTCATGCTGCGGCAAGCTCAGCAGGCAGCCGAAGACGCCGTGAGTAAGGCGGCCAGCGAGCTTGACGAGACTGAGCGCCCCGAAGTGACTGTGACCGCCATGAATGGTTTTGCGGCCCAGGAGCTCATCAACGCGTCCGAGGACGCGGACCTGCTTGTCGTGGGCTCACGCGGCCAACTCGGCTTCCCGGCCCTGCGTCTGGGCGCAACTTCGACCAAAATCGCCCACTACGCCAAATGCCCACTCGTCATCATGCCGCCTGTCACTTAAGAGGGGCATGCGGCTCAGTTCCGCGTCGACCCCTTCCCGGCCGCCTGGCCCGCTCCAGCTCACCGCTCAGTACGGCGAAGGGGGTACGCAATTCGTAGCTGGGTCGGCGACCAGCGCGCTGCCGCGCCCGGGCTCGCTGCAGCCTGGCCAGCAACTGGTCCATCGTGACCGCAAGTACCACGATTTCGTCCCGCGTCCGGGGGACCTGGACGCCAGGTGCGTCATCACGTCCGGCACCGTGGCAACCTGCTGCCGGGGCGTTCGATCGGGGACAGGGCGGCGCGGGCGAGCCCGTAAGCACTGAGGGCCGCTACCAGCGGGAAACTTACCGGTCTGGGCTGGCTCCAGCCGGGCCGCTGAAGTTCAGTGTGCGCCACTCGGCCTCCCAGGCGGCTAGCCGGCGGCGGTCCAGCACATGGCGACAGGCCATCCCGGCGCATAGCAGGGTCAGGCCCCAGACAGGGATCGCAATCGCGGCAGCAAGGCCAGCCTGGGTCACGGCCTGGCGCGGTGACATCGGGGTCGCGGTGAGATGCCCCGAAGCGTCGGTCCAGACAGTCACCCTGGTGCCTGCCCGCGCACCGGGCGCGGCCAGGAACTGCCCCCTGTGCCGCACGCCGTCGGGCGCGGCCCAGCTGACGGGAACGAGTGAACCGTAACCGTCAGTCCAGTCGGCCTCGTCGGCCAGCAACACGGCGGAGGTCTGCCGCCAGCCGGCCGCAGCAGCCTCAGTGGTGCTGAACGTGCTGTTGAAGGTCAATCGCCACGTGGTGAGCGCGATCAGCGGAGTACCGATCAGGGACGCCGCTACCAGCAAGGCCACGATCACAGCTTCTGCGCGGTCCGAGGACCGCCTGAGCGGATTGTGATCTGGCCAGAGTCCACGCACGGCTCTCGCCGCGCGACCCGTGTGCCCTACTCGTCGTTCTCTCATGCCGGTCCTCCTCGTGACCAGGATCGGGGGACCGCGCGATGGCGGACGAGAGGCACAATTCCCGGCTGTGCGGGACCTTCGGCTCCCGAGCTCACCTCCTGCGCAGCCTTGCGCTGCGCTGGCCGGCAGTTCATGGCCGCACCGGGGCCAAAGGTCCTTGCTCAGCGGCACCTGAGTCCCTACTGCGGGGACCGGCGCATTGATTCGATAAGAGCAAGCGCCGCCCTAGACGTGCACTGACGCAGTCAGCCGGAGGACTCGATGAATCAGCGGCCAGGTCTTGACCAAGCAGGCCTGAGTACGGGCAAGAAAGCCAGGCTGCACCGGATTCTCTATCGGCACGGGCTGGGCAACGGGACCGCCGTTTTCCTGCCCTACGATCAGGGCCTGGAGCACGGCCCCCGGGACTTCTTCGCTAATCCGGCCGCTGGCGACCCCAGGTACATCCTGAAGCTGGCCCTGGAGGGCGGCTTCAACGGCATCGCCATCCAGATCGGCCTGGCGGAGAAGTTCTACTGGGACTACGCCGGGGAGATCCCGCTGGTTCTCAAGCTCAACGGCAAGACGGACATCCCGCCGGCCGACCATCCGCTATCCCCGGTCAACGCCACCGTGGCCGACGCGGTCCGGCTGGGCGCCGACGCCGTCGGCTACACGCTGTACATGGGCAGCCCGGCCCAGGAGCGCGATTTCCAGCAGTACCGTCAGGTCCGCGAGGACGCGCAGCGGCTCGGGATGCCCTTGATTGTCTGGTCCTACCCCCGGGGTGAGGCCATCGAGGCCAAGGGCGGGAAAGACTCCTTCTACGCGGTCGACTACGCGGCCCGGACCGCCAGCGAGCTGGGCGCCGACGTGGTCAAGGTCAACTTCCCGCATCCGGAGAAGCGATACGGGGCGGCTGACCCGTACCACCACGAGTTCTCCTCGCAAGAGGCCATCGACGCCGTGGTCAGGTCCGCGAACCGGACCCTGCTGCTCGTGTCCGGCGGGGAGCGGGCCGGGGACAAGGCCATGCTGGACAAGGCGCGGCAGTCGATGGAAGCGGGCGCGACCGGGCTGATCTTCGGCCGCAACGTCTGGCAGCGCGAGCACACCGAGTCGCTGCGATTCGTCTCGCAACTCAAGGACATCCTGGCCAAGTACCCCTAGGACTGACCAGACCAGCGACGGGGGAGGAACATGTCATGACCGCGCCCCAGCCGGCCGGGCCCGTGGTCATCACCCGGGATGGCCTGGACGGCCTCGTGGAGGCCCTGATCTCCGACGGTTACCAGGTCATCGGCCCGACTGTTCGGGACAGCGCCATCGTGCTGAGCGAACTGGACTCGGCCGGGGCACTGCCGGCCGGCTGGGGAGTGGAAACCGGCCCCGGCCTCTACCGGCTGCGCCGCCGCGACGACGCCGCGGTGTTCGCGCATTCGGCGGGCCCGGGAACATGGAAGCAGTTCCTGCACCCGCCGCGGCGGCAGCTGTGGTCCACTGACGCCGACGGCGGCTACCAGCCCGCCCAGACTCCCGCGCCGCGCTACGCGTTCCTCGGTGTCCGTGGCTGCGATCTGGCGGCGATCAGGATCCTCGGCCGGGTGCTCGGGGAGGGCGCTCACCCTGATGGCGCGTTCACGCGGACCCGCCAGGCCCTGTTCGTGGTCGCGGTGAACTGCACCGAGCCCGGCGGGGTGTGCTTCTGCGCGTCGATGGGGACCGGGCCCGCCGCCGGGCCCGGCTACGACCTCGCCCTCACCGAGCAGAGCGACGAGTCCGGCCACTGGTTCGTGGCCGAGGCCGGCACCGCCGAGGGTGAGCGCATCCTGGCGAAGGTCCCGCAGCGAAGCGCTTCCGTTGCGGAAAAAGAAGAGGCGAAGGCAGACGTCAGCGAGGCGGCGCAGCGGATGGGCCGGGCCATGCCCCCGGTCGACCTGCCCGCGCTGATCCGGGAGTCCGTGGCGTCATCGCACTGGGAAGACGTGGCCAGCAGGTGCCTGACCTGCGGCAACTGCACCATGGTATGCCCGACGTGCTTCTGCACCACGACCGAAGACGTCTCCGACCTGACCGGCGACCACGCGGAACGCTGGCAGCACTGGGCGTCGTGCTTCGAGCTGGACTTCTCTTTCATGCACGGGGGGAGCGTGCGGCAGTCGGGCGCCAGCCGGTACCGGCAGTGGTTCAGCCACAAGCTCGGCACCTGGCACGAGCAGTTCGGGAGCTCGGGCTGCGTCGGCTGCGGCCGGTGCATCGCCTGGTGCCCGGTCGGGATCGACATCACCGAGGAAGCCGCCCGGCTCGCCGGGGTGGACCCGGACCCAGGCCAGGACCCCGCATGAACGGCGCACGCGAGGCCCTGGCCGGTGACCCCCTGTTCGCCGGGCTTTCCGGGACAGAACTCGACCTGATCGCCGCGGCGGCCCGGCCGGTACGGCTGGGGGCACGCGAGCGGGTGCTCCGCGAAGGGGACCCCGCCCGGGGCTGCTGGCTGATCCACAGCGGCTGCGTCGCCCTGGATCTTGCCGTCCCCGGCCGGGGCCAGGTCGTCGTGCAGACCCTCGGCCGTGGTGATGTGCTGGGCTGGTCCTGGCTCGTGCCTCCGTACCACTGGCAGTTCGGGGCGGTGACGGTGCAGCCGACGACCATGACCGAACTGGACACGGCGCAGTTGCAGGCCGTCGCCGAGCAGGACCCCCGCTTCGGCTACACCCTGACGCTCGCGCTGTTCGGAGCGCTCGCCCTCCGCCTGCAGGCCACCCGGGCCCGGCTGCTCGACCTGTACCGGGTTCCTGATGGCCAGCCCTGACAGGACCGGCGCCCGCGAGCCGATGCTCCCGGTGCCCTACCAGGTCACCAGCCGTCAAGCGGAGACGCACGACTCGGTCACCCTCCGGCTCGATCCGCTCGGCGAGCGGCTGCCAATGGCGCAGCCCGGCCAGTTCTCCATGCTGGCCGTCCCGCGGATCGGGGAGGTGGCCATCTCGGCCAGCGGCGTGCCACAGCCCGGTGAGGCCAGCCTGGAACACACGATCCGGGCAGTCGGGGCGGTCAGCCGGGCCCTGCACGACGCGCGGCCGGGAACCGTCCTCGGTGTCCGCGGGCCGTTCGGCACGACCTGGGACCTTCCGTCGGCCGCCGGGCGCGACCTGGTGATCGTGGCGGGCGGAGTCGGGCTGGCCCCACTCAGGCCGGTGATCCTCGGCGCGCTGGCCGAGCGGGACACCTACCGGCGGGTCTGCCTGGTCGCGGGCGCCCGGACACCAGCCGAATTCCTGTTCCGCCGGGAACTGGACGCCTGGGCCTGCCACCCGGACCTCGAGGTGGACCTGACGATCGACCAGCCTTCGGCAGGCTGGAACGGACAGGTCGGGTTCGTCACCGAGCCACTGGCGCGGCTCCGGCTGGACCCGCGCCGCACCACCGCGTTCCTGTGCGGCCCCGAGCCGATGATGCGGTTCTGCGCCCAGGGGCTGCTCCGCAAGGGCATCGCGGCCGGGGACATCCGGCTGTCGCTGGAACGGAACATGCAATGCGGCATCGGGCTGTGCGGGCACTGCCAGCTCGGGCCGATCCTGGTCTGCCGGGACGGCCCGGTCGTCGGTTACGCCCTGGCCGGCCCGCTGCTCAGCATCGGGGAGTTGTGATGGCCAAGCCCTCACTGGCGGTGTGGAAGCTCGCGTCGTGCGACGGCTGCCAGCTGACCCTGCTGGACTGCGAAGACGAACTGCTCACGCTGCCCGGCGTGGTGTCGATCGCCCACTTCCTCGAGGCGTCGTCAGCGGTCCAGCCCGGACCCTACGACATCTCCCTGGTCGAGGGCTCGATCACCACGGCGCGCGATGCGCAGCGGATCCGCGAGATCCGGGAGCAGTCCCGGATCCTGGTCACGATCGGGGCCTGCGCCACGGCCGGGGGAATCCAGGCGCTGCGGAACTTCGGCGATGTCGCGGAGTTCACCGCCGCGGTCTACGCCAGCCCGGAATACATCGACACGCTGGCCACCTCCACCCCGGTCGCGGCGCATGTACCGGTCGACTTCGAGCTGCGCGGCTGCCCGATCGACCGCCGCCAGCTCCTCGAGGTGCTGACCGCGTTCCTGGCCGGACGCAAACCCGCCATCCCCGATACCACCGTGTGCACCGAGTGCAAGCGCCGGGGCCTCACCTGCGTCATGGTCGCGGACGGGACGCCGTGCCTCGGGCCGGTCACGCACGCCGGATGCGGCGCGCTCTGCCCCGCCCAGTCCCGGGGCTGTTACGGGTGTTTCGGACCGGCCACCGGGGCGAACGTGCCGGCCCTGGCCATCCAGCTGGGCCGGTCCGGGATGGGCGAGGACGCCATCCGCCGGGTGTTCGCCACCTTCAACGCCGCCGCCCCCGGCTTCGCAGACAGGAACCACGATGAGCCACACCAGTAGGAACCTCGTGGTCAGCGGGCTGGCCCGGGTGGAAGGCGAGGGCGCGCTGCGGGTCACCGTCCGGGATGGCCAGGTCGAGCGGGCGGAACTGAACATCTACGAGCCGCCGCGGTTCTTCGAAGCCTTCCTGCGCGGCCGCTCGTACACCGAGCCACCGGATATCACGTCCCGTATCTGCGGGATCTGCCCCGTCGCCTACCAGACCAGTGCCTGCAACGCGATCGAGCAGGCCTGCGGCGCGAAGCTCGACCCGCCGCTGGCGGAACTGCGGCGGCTGCTGTACTGCGGGGAATGGATCTCCAGCCATGCGCTGCACATCTACCTGCTGCACGCTCCCGATTTCCTCGGCTACCCAGACGCGATCGCGCTGGCCCGCGAGCACCGCGACATCGTGGAACGAGGGCTCGCGCTGAAAAAAGCGGGCAACTCCGTGATGGAGTTCCTGGGCGGCCGGGCCATCCACCCGGTCAACATGCGGGTAGGGGGGTTCTACCGCGTTCCCAGTCCCAGCGAATTCGCGCCGCTCGCTGATCAGCTGCGCCGCGCGCTGGAGCTGGCCCTGGACACAGCCCGGTGGGTGGCCACCTTCGACTTCCCGGACCTGGAACTCCGCCACGACCTCCTCGCCCTCCACGATCCCGTCCGCTACCCCATCGAAAGCGGCACCCTGGCCACCACGGGCGGCCTGGCGTTCACTCCCGCGGAGTTCCCCCGCCATGTCACCGAGCAGCAGGTCCCGCACTCCACCGCGCTGCACGCCACCCTGGACGGGCATCACTACCTCACCGGCCCGCTGGCCCGGTACTCGCTCAACTCCAGCTTCCTGTCCCCCGCCGCCAGGCAGGCCGCGGCGGATGCCGGCCTTGGCCCGCAGTGCCGCAACCCGTTCCGCAGCGTCGTCGTCCGCGCCGTCGAGATCATCTGCGCCGTCGAGGAAGCGCTCCGGATCATTGACGGTTACCATCGCCCGGACCGTCCTGCAGTGGAGGTGACGCCGGGCGCGGGCACCGGGCATGGTGTCAGTGAGGCACCCAGGGGCCTGCTTTATCACCGCTATGAGCTGGACGGTGACGGCCTGATCCGGTCGGCTGCCATCGTCCCCCCGACCTCGCAGAACCTGGCCGTGATCGAAGACGACCTGCGCCGCGTGATCACAGCCAACCTTGACCTGGACGATGCGTCGCTGACGGCCCTGTGCGAGCGGGCCATCCGCAATCATGATCCCTGCATCTCCTGCGCCGCCCACTTCCTCACCCTGAGCGTTCACCGCCGGTGAGCGGCATGGTCCGCGCGCAGGAGGCGGTACCAGCGGGCGCCGTCCGGGCGGTGGTCATCGGGGTGGGCAACTGTTATCGCCGCGACGATGGAGTAGGTCCTGCGGCCGCCGCCGAGATCGAACGGCAGCACCTTCCGGGTGTCCGGGTCGTCATCTCTGACGGGGAGCCCGCCGGGCTGCTAGAGGCATGGGCTGGCATGGACCTGGCCATTGTCGTGGACGCCGTGCGCTGCGTCCCCGCCACGCCCGGCCGCATGCACCGCTGGCCAGACGGGCAACTGGAAGGCGGCTGGACGGCCAGTTCCCATGGGCTGGGCGTACCGGCCGCGCTCGCCCTTGCCCGCGCACTGGACCGGTGTCCGCGCCGGGTGGTGCTTTTCGGAGTGGAAGCGGCTGATCTGCGTCCCGGGGCCGGGCTCTCCCCGGCTGTGGCCACCTCACTTCCGGACGTCGTGGCGGCCATCGCCACCGAACTGCGCGGGGCAAAAGTCCCGCCAGGGCGGTCCGTACGACCCTGACGGCCCGCTCCCCCGTGCCGGAAACTGAGAACGACAGCACACGCGCAGAGGAAGGCTGGACATGACAGGAAACAGCGGCACTGCCCCACGTATCGTCGCGGGAGTGGACGGATCGGCTTCCTCCCTGGCCGCGCTGCGCTGGGCGGTCCGGCAGGCTGAGCTGACCGGCGCCACCGTGGAGGCCGTGATTGCGTGGCGTTATCCGGTCCTTCCCGTCCCGGTTGGACCGGCTCCCGCAGCGGTGATCGCCTCGGCCGACTTTGAGAAGACGGCCGACAAGACCGTGACCGAAGCCATTCACACGGTGGCAGGCTCCGGCAGCAACGTGCACGTCAGCGCGCAGGTCAGGGAGGGCGACGCCGCCCAGATCCTGATCGCCGCGGCAGCAGGCGCGGACCTGCTCGTCGTCGGCAGCCGCGGGCACGGCGGCTTTACTGAAGCGCTGCTCGGCTCAGTGAGCCAGCATTGCGTGCATCACGCTCCGTGCCCAGTCGTCATCGTCCGCGACAACAAGGGTGACCTCGGCTAGCGGGCTCCCACCTCACCCACTGTGCACAATGCCGACTGGGCATGGCGCATGCTGGAGCAGGGAAGTGCTGACAGATCCGAGCATCATGCCCTCGATACCGCCGCGCCCCCGGGCGCCGACGACGAGCAGCTGAGCCTCGCCCGCAGAGCCGAGCAGTGCGGTGCGGGCGCAGCCCTGCGTGACGTGCCGGCCCACGACAACCTCCGGGTATGCCTTCTCGTACCGGTCAATCAGCCGCTCAAAACTGTCCTCGATCTGCCGCGCGGCACCCAGGATTCCCGGGCTGTCAGCCAGAGCGCACACGGCGAGCAGGGCCGTGTCGCGATAAGCAGCCTCCTCGAAGGCGAACTCCACGGCGGACTCCGAGGCAGCAGATCCTTCCGTGCCCACGACAATGACGGGCGGGGCGTGGTTGGGGACCCGCCGCCAGTGCCCGCGGACAACCACCATCCGTCCGTGTGCATGCGCAGCGACCTGCGAGCTGACCGAACCCAGCGGCAAGCCTGCGAACCCGCCCTGGCCCCGTGACCCCACCACCAGCATCTCGGCCCTGGCACTGTGCTCACACAGCACCGCGGCGGCTGGCCCGGCGGCGAGGAGCGGCCGGGTCTCGACTGGCACCATGAGGTCGTGCACGAGCTGCACTCCCTGCGCCAGCGTGCGCTCACCGCTCCGACGCGCGAGATCGAACGCGGTAACCTCGCCCGGCGGGGCCGGGTATCCGGGCGCCCACGCCTGGCAGACGGTCAGCGGGGACCCTCGTGACGTGGCCTCTGCGGCCGCCCAGGCCAGGGCCTCCTGGCTGCTCGCTG
>Ga0208589_1000895_pt1 | contig 13067 bp, 11 predicted proteins | sample NGESurshal092012_2_FD_184486 | JGI IMG/M metagenome (GOLD analysis project Ga0208589, IMG submission 184486) | Arctic peat soil microbial communities from Barrow, Alaska - NGEE Surface sample F53-2 shallow-092012 (SPAdes) | ecosystem: Environmental > Terrestrial > Soil > Wetlands > Peat ... | reverse complement strand
CTGATCATCGCGACAGGGTGTTTTTGGAACGCGCCCTTGATGCCTTTGGGTCCCTGATCGCCGGGTTGATCGTCTTTCGGCGCGACGCGATCGGTCTTTTTGTCTTCCGGTTTCGGCTGCGGCCTTTCGGCTCTGAGTTCCGCATCATCCGGTTGATCGGGCTCGCCGCCGGCGGATCGCTCAGGCGATTTTTTGGGATTGATTCTGAACGACGGGCCTTTCGGTGAGGGGCCGCGGGACAAGTCGCCGCGCGGCGTCACGGCCGGAGGGCCAGCATCTGTCGGATCAGCAGAACTCATGCCGCGTCGCTTCCAGTCCGTCGTTGCACTGTCGGATTTTGTGCGTTGCCGAAAGTGAGAAACGGAACAGGATGCAACTTGTTCCTCGGCCTAGACCGTTGGTCAGGCGCGAGAGCTCTGCTTATGGAACAGGGCTGCCTGTCGGACAGCGCGATGCCCGTTTCTCGGACACCCCAAGAGCGAAAACGCGCGTCGGCTAGCCGGGGCCGAATGCCTTGAAGGTGATGATGGTGTGGGTATCCTGGATGCCCGGAATGACCTGCACTTTTTCGTTGATGAAGTGACCGATGTCGGTGTCGTTATCGACATAGAATTTGACCAAAAGGTCGTAATCACCAGCGGTGGAGTAAATCTCCGAGGCGATCTCGGCCTCGGCCAGCGCATTGGCCACCGCATAGGACTGGCCGAGCTTGCATTTGAACTGGACGAAAAAAGGGACCATCGCTGTCGTCTCCGAGGGGCATCGCTCATAGCGTTTTCGAGCGAAGTGGATACCGGTTCGCGTGAAGAAAACGCGTCAAAACAAGAATCTAGAGCTTCGGTTCTGATCCTATCAGAACCGATCATGCTCTAGCTCGCCTATAGAGCAAAATTGGAGGCGGTATGGCAAGCCAGCTTGCTGCCAATGGTGTGCCGCGCTAGGACGGGATATGGCCTGCAGAAACCCAATAAAACGCCCGCGAGCCGCGCGATGACGATCCCCGTCGCGCTCACGATCGCCGGTTCGGATTCTTCGGGGGGCGCCGGCGTGCAGGCCGACCTCAAGACGTTCGCGGCGCTCGGCGTCTATGGTGCCTCCGTGATCACGGCACTGACCGCGCAGAACACGGTTGGCGTGCGCGGCATCCATCAGGTGCCGGCGGATTTCGTTACCGCGCAGATCGATGCGGTGTTCGGCGATCTCGACATCAAGGCGGTCAAGATCGGGATGGTGGCGCAGCGTACAACCATCGACGCCATCGTCGCGGGGCTGTCGCGCTGGTCGCCCGAGCATGTCGTACTCGATCCAGTGATGGTGGCGACATCGGGCGATCATCTGCTGGCGAACGATGCGGTGGCGAGCTTGCGAAGGGAACTCATTCCGCGCGCCGCGCTGATCACGCCCAATCTGCCGGAAACCGCAGCCTTGCTGGAAGAGCCGGTTGCGATGAGCGAGAGCGAGATCGCAAGCCAGGGCGAGCGGCTACTTTCGATGGGATGCCGCGCCGTCCTGATCAAGGGCGGCCACGGAGAGGGCAGCGAGAGCATCGACTACCTGTTTGACGGCAGCCGCACGATCGCGCTGGCCGCACCGCGCATCGTCACCCGAAATACCCATGGCACCGGATGTTCGCTGTCATCGGCGATCGCGGCCGGCCTTGCCAGGGGCGAAAACCTGGAAACCGCGGTGCGCGCGGCAAAGGCCTGGATCAGCGCCGCGATCGCTGCGGCCGACCGCCTTGATGTCGGTCGCGGCCATGGCCCGGTGCATCATTTCCATCGTTTCTATTAACCTCCGTTAACGCGTCATTGCCGGCAAGTGCTTTGACGTGAGCGGCCTGTCGCCTCGGTGTCGCACGCCGCTGCTATTTCCCTCCCGGGACAAACAGACATTTGATTCGCGCCGGTCAGCAGAGCGGCGGCTCCGTCCGAAGCGTGAATCGTCATCGCGCTGTCACGGAACTTTGCTAGGTGTTTTGCATATGGCAAGTGACTCTATGAGTGAGGAAAGTCCCGAAAGGCGCTTTCGCACTTTGTTTATCTCCGACGTCCATCTCGGAGCCCGCGGCTCGCAGGCCGAGCGATTGCTGGACTTCCTTCGCAGCCATGATGCCGATACCATCTATCTCGTCGGCGACATCGTCGATGGCTGGGCGCTGCGATCCAACTGGTACTGGCCGCAATCGCACAACGACTTCGTGCAGAAGATGCTGCGCAAGGCGCGCAAGGGCGCCAAGATCGTTTACGTGCCCGGCAATCACGACGAGTTCCTGCGAAATTATTACGGCACGCATTTCGGCGGCATCGACGTGGTGGAAAATACCATTCATACCGGGCTCGACGGCCGCCGCTATCTGGTGATCCACGGCGACATCTTCGATCTCGTGGTGCAAAACGCGCGCTGGCTCGCCCATCTCGGTGACAAGGCCTATGATTTCGCGATCCAGATGAACCGGCTGGTCAACTTCTTCCGCCGCGCGTTCGGCGTGCCCTATTGGTCGCTGTCGCAATGGGCCAAGCTGAAGGTGAAGAACGCCGTCAACTATATCGGCGCGTTCGAACAGACGCTCGCCGCCGAAGCCCGCCGCCATGGCGCCGATGGCGTGATCTGCGGCCATATCCACTACGCCACCATCCGCGACGAGCACGGCATCCGCTACATGAATTGCGGCGACTGGGTGGAAAGCTGCACCGCGCTGGTCGAGCATGAAGACGGCCGGTTCGAGATCATCACCTGGACCGATCCGCTGCGGCGGGTGGCGCCGGTCGCTTCCGTGACCGCGCGCGCGGCCTGATGCGAATCCTGGTCGCGACCGATGCGTGGCATCCCCAGGTCAACGGGGTGGTGCGCACGCTGGCGATGATGGCCGAAGCCGCCGCGGCACTCGGCGCCGAGATCGATTTTCTGACGCCGCAATCGTTCCGCACCGTCGCGATGCCGAGCTATCCCGATCTGCGGCTGGCGTTGCCGGGCCCGGGCAGGACCGCGCAACTGATCGAAGCCGCGCGGCCCGACAGCATCCACATCGCGACCGAAGGACCGATCGGGCTGTTGGTGCGGCGCTATTGCCGCAAGCGTCGACTGCCGTTCACCACGAGCTTCCACACCCGCTTTCCCGACTATATTTCCGCGCGGCTGCCGATCCCGGAATCCTGGATATGGGCCGGCTTACGCTGGTTCCATGGCGCGAGCCGCGCGGTGATGGCGGCTACGCCCGCGCTTGCCGGCGAATTGCGCCAGCGCGGCTTTCGCAACCTGGTGCTGTGGCCACGCGGCGTCGATGCCAAACAGTTTCATCCGCGCGCCGTCGATCTCCGCCTGCCGCGCCCGGTCTTCGTCTGCGTCGGCCGGGTCGCGGTGGAGAAAAATCTCGAGGCGTTCCTTGATCTCGATTTGCCCGGCACCAAGCTGATCGTCGGCGATGGGCCGGCGCGCGCAGCGCTGGCGAAGAAATATCCGCAAGCGGTGTTCCTCGGCGCGCGGCAAAGCGAGGAACTGGCGCAGGCCTATGCGGGGTCCGACGTGTTCGTGTTTCCGAGCCGCACCGACACTTTTGGGCTGGTGCTGCTGGAGGCGCTGGCCAGCGGTCTGCCGGTCGCGGCTTTTCCGGTGACCGGCCCGCGCGACGTGATCGGCGCAGCACCGGTCGGCGTGCTGAACGAGGATTTGCGCACCGCCTGCCTGTCGGCGCTGAAGATATCGCCGCAGGCTTGCCTCGAATTCGCGGCCAAACATACCTGGGAAGCCTCGGCGCGGGCCTTTGTCGATCACATGGCCGACATAAGCGACGTCGGTCCGGATGATGCCGTGGTTCAATTCGAGCCGGATCACCCGCGTTTCGTCGCCTGATCCGGCTCCGGTACCTTGCCGGTGGACCGGAGGACGCGATAGAAGGCGCGGATGTCCCAGCCGCAAGATCCTCCCGTCACGCCCTCCGATATCGATGCCGCCGCCAGGGCGATCGCGCCCTACGCGGTGCGCACGCCGCTATTGTCGCCGCCGGTTCTCAGCGAACGCCTCGGCGCAAAGGTGTTCATCAAGCCGGAATTGCTGCAGCGGACCGGATCGTTCAAGTTTCGCGGCGCCTTCAACAAGCTGTCGTCGATCCCACCCGAGGCGCGGGACGGTGGCGTGGTGGCGTTTTCGTCCGGCAACCACGCCCAGGGCGTGGCGGCGGCCGCGCAGATCCTGAAGATGCAGGCGACTATCGTGATGCCCAAGGACGCACCGCTGTCCAAGCGCGAACGCACCAAGGGCTATGGCGCCGAAATCGTGCTCTACGATCGTGACCGCGAGGACCGCGAGGCCATCGCCCGCGATATCGCCGGCAAGCGCAATGCTACGCTGGTGCCGCCTTATGACGATCCTATGGTGATCGCCGGCCAGGGCACCGTGGGGCGGGAAATCGCCGAAGACATGGCCGCGCTTGGAGTAGTGCCCGACATTGTGGTCGCGCCGGCATCGGGTGGCGGCCTGATCGCGGGGATCGCGACCGCGGTCAAGGCGCGCTTTCCGCAAACCGCCGTCATCGTGGCCGAGCCGAAAGACTATGACGACCACGCCCGTTCGCTGCGCGCCGGCAAGCGCGAGGCGCACCAGGCCAAAGGCCGCACCATCTGCGACGCGCTGATGGCTGAAATGCCGGGCCAGATCACGTTTGCGATCAACAGCCGGTTGCTCGCGCAAGGCGTTACCGCTTCAGATGAAGAAGTGGGACAGGCGATGGCGTTCGCATTCCGCGAGTTGAAGCTTGTGGTCGAGCCGGGTGGCGCGGTCGGGCTTGCTGCGCTCCTGGCGGGCCGCATCGACGTCGGCGGCAAGAACGTCGTGATCGTGTTGTCGGGCGGCAACGTTGACGCCGATCTGTTCGCCAAGCTGATCGGCTGATCGCCGTGCCGATTACGAGAACAGTGCGATCTTCTCGGCCTGGCTGAGGCGCCGCAGCGCGGCCAATGGGTCGCTAGCGGTATTTTTTAGCAATCCACCGGCGACCAGTGCCGAGCCGATCGACGGTTCAGGGGGCGGCGAGGGTTCGGCCAGGCGTGCGGCGGCAGGTTCAGGCGCGGGCTGCAACGCCACGGGTGCCGGTGGTTCGATCGCCGGCACCATCACCGGCGCGATCGCGACTTCTTCGGACGGCGCGATCGTCGCGGGCTCGACGCTTGGCGCCTCCGCCATTTCGGGATCGTCGAAATCGACATGGGCGTCCGACACGTCAGGCGCGGACATTTCGGCTGCGATCAGGTCGAGCACCGCATCGTCCTGGGCGTCGGCGGCTTCGTCGCTCATGCCGCCTGCGGGTTCGGCGATGTCGGCAGGCCCGGCGCTCAGCTCTGCCGCTTCGACATTCATCCCGGTTGCGGCTTCTACTGCCGCGGCGGCCTGTTCGAAGGGCGCCGCCTGTGCCGATGCGCTTGCCTCGGCTCCGGCTGGCGGTTGGGCATGCTCTGCGGGTGCGGTGGCCATTTCGGCGGATGGAGCGCTGGCCTCGGCTGCGGCCTGTTCAACCCCATCCTCGCTATCGTCGAATGCCGCGATCTGCCGGCCGATCAGGTCGAACGCTGCGCTTAGGCCGTTCTGCGGGTCGACCGTCGCAAGCTCGCCGCAGCTTGTTTCGATGGCGACTACCTGCGAATCGATCAGGTCGCAGATTCGGCTGTCGGCGCCGATCTCGCGCCAGCGCCATGAGATTTCCCGGATCACGCGCGCGCCCTTGCGCACCGGCGCCAGATGCTGCTCGATCGCGAGGCCATCGATGGAGGCGGAGGCGAACGCGCGTGCTTCGGCAAGCGCGGCCTTGATCGCCTCGATCGCTTCCGGCAGCGCGCTGTCGACGACGGGGGCCGGCTCCGGCTCGGGCTGCTTCTGGGCAGCGAGCGATTGTTCGATACGCGCCACCGCATCGAGCACCATGCGGGTGTCGGCGTTGCGGTTGCGCTTGGCGTATTCGCCGAGAAACCAGCGGCCGCGCGAGGTCTCCATGAAGGCTTCGCTGATCGCGTCGTAATCTTCCTCGCTCGGCTGGGCCGCGCGGGCGGAGATCGGCGATAGGGCGAATGCTTCGTCAGCCATGCAAAACTCATCGCGCAAATCACCGCGCGTTAAGCTAACGATCATCACGATATCGAGCGAATCGCAATTGAATTGATGGCCAGCGAATCACAAATCCCCATCGCATCTCGGGAGGCCGCCAGGCGATTCGCGGTGCGGCTGGCGTTGTTTTATGGCTCATCGTTCGGCATGAGCGGCACCCAACTGCCGTTCTTCACGGTATGGCTGAAGGCGATCGGGATCGACGCGTCGTGGATCGGGATCATCTCCGCGGTCCCTGCGGTGACGCGGTTTACGACGCTCCCGGTCGTGACCGGCTCCGCCGAACGGCGCTATTCGCTGCGCGGCGCGTTGATCGCGACCGCGTTCCTCACCGCACTCTGCTTCTCGATCACCGGAACCCAGCATCGGGCCATCGCGGTGTTCGTCGCCTATGCCGTGACCTGCTGCGTGTGGACGCCGGTGGTGCCGTTGACCGACGCCTATGCGCTGCGCGGCGTGGCGCGCTACGGCCTCAATTACGGGCCGCTGCGGCTCTGGGGCTCGGCAGCCTTCGTGGTCGGCGCGCTGGTCTGCGGGCTTCTGGTCGACATCATCGCCGCGCGGCATTTGATCTGGGTCATTGCCGCGATGGCTACGCTCAGCGCCGTGGTCAGCCTGGGATTAAAACCGCTGGAGCGGCCAAGGGCTGCCACCACGGCGGTGCACGGCGCCAAGGCCCTGCTGCGCGATCCGGGATTCCTCGCCATCATCCTGACCTCGGCGCTGGTCCAGGGCAGCCACGCCTCCTATTACACCTTTGCATCCATCACCTGGCAGGCCTCGGGTCTCGGTGGGCTGACCATCGCAGGGCTTTGGGTGCTGGGTGTGCTCGCCGAAATCGTGGTGTTCGCGCTGTCGCCGCGATTTACGCTGTCGCCGGCGTTGTTGGTGGTGATCGGGGCGCTCAGTGCGGTCGCGCGTTGGCTGATCTATGCGCAGGAGCCATCGGTCGCGTTGCTCAGCGTGGTTCAGCTCACGCATGGCCTGACCTACGGGCTGACGCAGGTCGGCACCATGAACTTGCTGGTGCGGCATGTGCCCGTCCATCTGATGGCGCGCGGGCAGGGCTATCTCGCGGCGTGCTCCGGCATCGTCAGCGGCAGCGCGTCGATCGCCTCGGGCATGATCTACGGCCACTACGGGCAGGGCGTTTACTACCTGATGGTCGCGATGGCCGCGTCAGGCGCGATCGTGATGTGGCTGGCGCGGCATCGGCTCGCGCATGATCAGCCCCAAAGTGCGGCTTCCGGCGGATAGACCCGGCTGCCGTCGTAGCGCAGGCCGTCCGCGCGGTCGCGCTTGAGCAGCAGCGGGCCGTCGAGATCGACGAATCGCGCTTCCGATGCCAGCAGCATCGCCGGCGCCATGGCGAGCGAGGTTGCGACCATGCAGCCGACCATGATTTCGAACCCGAGCGCGCGGGCGGCATCCGCCATCGCGAGCGCTTCCGTCAATCCGCCTGTTTTGTCGAGCTTGATGTTGACCGCGTCGTAACGTTCGCGAAGGCCCGAAAGCGTGGCGCGGTCGTGCACGCTTTCGTCGGCGCAGACCGCCACCGTCCGCTTGATACGCGCCAGCGCTTCATCGCGGCCGGCGGGAAGCGGCTGCTCCACCAAAGTGACGCCGACCTCGGCGCATTCGGCGAGGTTTTGTTCCAGATTGTCTGATGTCCAGGCTTCGTTGGCGTCGACGATCAGTTCGGATTCGGGCGCGGCCTTGCGCACCGCCAGGATTCGTTCGCCATCGCCGTCGCCGCCGAGCTTTATTTTAAGCAGCGGCCGGTGTGCCGCCTTGGCGGTCGCCGCGGCCATCGCCTCCGGGGTCCCGAGCGAAATGGTGTAGGCGGTGGTGCAGGCCCGCGGCGCCGGGCGTCCGAGCATGTTCCAGACCCGGACACCTCGCGTCTTGGCCTCGAGATCGAGCCAGGCGCAGTCCAGCGCGTTACGGGCGGCGCCGGCGGGCATCGCGGCCTGCAGCGCCTGCCGCTCCAACCCCCGCCTAAGCGGCTCCCGCATCGCCTTGAGCGCAGCCAGCGTCGCTTCAGGGGTCTCGCCATAACGGGAATAAGGCACGCATTCGCCGCGTCCGGTCAGGCCGCCGAGGCTCAATTCGGCCACCACGGTCACCGCCTCGGTCTTGGCGCCGCGGCTGATGTTGAAGGAGCCCGCGATCGGCCAGCGCTCGATTCGGGTCTTCAATTTCGGAGTGTTGCTGGAAGTAGCTTTAATGTCTGGCAATTTCTGAACCGTATGCTTGCCCGCCGTGACCAAGTATGGCTGGTTAGGGTTCGTTTCTACAGGGCGGCGGCGGCGTGGTGGGAACTTTCATCGGCATGAAACACGGGGAAAAACGCGGGGAGCTGGCATCGTGACCGGCGACCCGACATTGGAACGGATCGCCCAGGGTAACGGACTTGCGCTGTGCGCCGCAGGTTCCTGGACCGCGCGCTTTGCGCCGGTGCTGGAACCGATGGTGGCCGACGCCGAAAAGCTCGGCGGCAGCCGGCCCAATATCTTCATCGACGTATCGCAGGTCGACAAGCTCGACACCTTCGGGGCATGGCTGATCGAGCGGCTGCGCCGCAGCCTGAGCCAGACCGGCGCCGAGGCCAAGATCGCAGGTCTCTCCGCCAATTATTCCAGCCTGGTCGACGAGGTGCGCCGGGTCAGCGCCGCGCCGGCCACCGACCCCACGACGGTGACCATTACCAGGATGCTGGACCAGATCGGCCGCAGCGTCGCCGGCTTCGGCACCACGATCGTGCAGTTGGTCGACATGCTGGGTGCGGTGCTTGCGGCGACCGGCCGGGTGCTGATCCGGCCCAAAACCTTCCGCCTGACCTCGACCGTGCATCACCTCGAGCAGGTGTGCTGGCGCGCGGTGCCGATCGTCGGCCTCATCACCTTCCTGATCGGCTGCATCATCTCGCAGCAGGGCATCTTTCATTTCCGAAAATTCGGCGCCGACATCTTCGTGGTCGACATGCTGGGCGTGCTGGTGCTGCGCGAGATCGGCGTGCTGCTGGTGGCGATCATGGTCGCCGGCCGCTCCGGCAGCGCCTACACCGCCGAACTCGGCTCGATGAAGATGCGCGAGGAGATCGACGCGCTGCGCACCATGGGGTTCGACCCGATCGAAGTCCTGATCCTGCCGCGGATGCTGGCGCTGGTCATCGCGCTGCCGATCCTGGCATTCCTGGGCGCGATGGCGGCGCTCTATGGCGGCGGCCTGGTGGCGTGGCTCTACGGCGGGGTCGATCCCGAAGCCTTCCTGCTGCGGCTGCGCGACGCCATCTCGATCGATCATTTCATCGTCGGCATCGTCAAGGCGCCGGTGATGGCCGCGGTGATCGGCATCGTCGCCTGCGTCGAGGGGCTGGCGGTCGAGGGCAGCGCGGAATCGCTCGGCCAGCATACCACTTCATCTGTGGTGAAGGGCATCTTCTTCGTCATCGTGATGGACGGCGTGTTCGCGATCTTCTTCGCCTCGATCGGGATGTGACATGACGCCAGCAAGTGACCGGGCGGGCGAGACAACCGATGCCATCATCCGGGTCCGCGACATCACCGTGCAGTTCGGTTCCACGCGGGTGCTCGACGGGCTCAATCTCGACGTCAAGCGCGGCGAGATCCTCGGCTTCGTCGGCCCTTCCGGCGCCGGCAAATCGGTGCTGACGCGCACCATCATCGGCCTGGTCCCGAAAGTCGCGGGCCGCATCGAGGTGTTCGGGGTCGATCTTGATTCCGCCAGCGCGCGCGAGCGGCGCGGGGTCGAGCGGCGCTGGGGCATCCTGTTTCAACAGGGCGCGCTGTTTTCCTCGCTGACGGTGCGGCAGAACATCCAGTTTCCGGTGCGGGAATATCTCAACGTCTCGCAGCGGCTGCTCGACGAGATCATGGTGGCCAAGCTCGGCATGGTGGGCTTGCGTCCCGAAGTGGCCGATCGTTTCCCCTCCGAACTCTCCGGCGGCATGATCAAGCGCGTGGCGCTGGCGCGCGCGCTCGCGCTCGACCCCGAACTGGTGTTCCTCGACGAGCCGACCTCCGGCCTCGATCCGATCGGCGCCGGCGATTTCGACGAACTGGTGCGCACCCTGCAACGAACTTTGGGGCTGACCGTTTTCATGGTAACCCACGATCTGGACAGCCTTTATACCGCCTGTGACCGCATCGCGGTTTTAGGGAACGGTAAGATCATTGCCGCAGGATCGATGGCCGACATGCAGGCCTCGCAGCATCCCTGGCTGAGGGCCTATTTCCACGGCAAGCGTGCCCGCGCTGTCATGGGTTCGTGATGGGTTTCGCGATGGGCCAGCACCCGGTACCGGAGTTGATTTGATGGAAACGCGGGCGAATTTCGTCCTGATCGGGTCGTTCACGCTGGCGGTGATCGCCGCGGCGTTCGGCTTTGTGATGTGGTTTCAGAGCCTGCACACCACCAAGGCCCGCACCCCGCTGCGGATCATCTTCGAGGGCCCGGCGTCGGGCCTGCGCAATGGCGGCAGCGTCAATTTCAACGGTATCCGGGTGGGAGAAGTGATCTCGGTGAAGCTCGATAACCCGCGTCGGGTCGTCGCACTCGCGATGATCGAGAACAACGCCCCGATCCGCAAGGACACCCTGGTCGGGCTCGAATTCCAGGGCCTGACCGGCGTCGCCGCGATCTCGCTCAAGGGTGGCGAGGAGACCGCGCCCAGCGTGCCGCTCGACGAGGACGGCGTTCCCGTGCTGACCGCCGATCCGAACGGGCTGCAGGACGTTACCGAGGCGATCAGGGGCACGCTGCAGAACATCAACCGGGTGGTCGCCGACAACCAGCAGGCGGTGAAGAACTCGCTGCATAACCTCGAAACCTTCACCGGTTCGCTGGCGCGCAATTCGCAGAAGATCGACGACCTGATGGCCAAGGTCGACGGCGTGATGGGCAAGGCCGACAATTTGATGCTTGGGCTCGATACGCTGGCCGGCGGCAAGGATGGCGGCGAGCTGTTCCTGACCGTGAAATCGATCCGCGAACTGGCCGAGGATTTCGACAAGCGTTCGGGCGCGTTGATGAGCGACGGCCGCCGTACGCTTGGCGACATCAGCCGCGCGGTAAACAATCTCGACCGCAATCCGACGCGCCTGTTGTTTGGTCCGGGCAACAGTTCGGCGGCAGCCCCGCCGCCGGCGGCCGCGCCCGCTCCGGCGGCCGAGAGGAAAAGGCCGTAAGAGGGCGAGTAGCGAATAGGGAATGGCGAATAGGGTTCGCCGAAACAAAAAACGGAGGCAGCAATGCCTCCGTTTTTCTATTCGCTACTCGCTATTCGCCACTTACTATCTATTCGCTACTCGCCCTTATCCCAGCCTTCCCGCCGCATGCGCGAGCAGGGTGTAGACCAGCCCGGTCTCGGAGGTGAGGTGGCTGCGCAGCGCAGCGGGGCCGCGGTCGTCGCGGGCGACCTCGTCGAGCAGGCGCTCGAACTCGGTGATGTAGCGGTCGACCGTCTGCTTGAAGTTACGGTCGGCGCGATATTTGCGGGCGACTTCATCGAACGCCTTCTGGCCGGCCGGCGTATAGAGCCGCTTGGTGAAGGCCTTGCTCTCGCCGCGCTGATAGCGATCCCACATCTCGACCGCGAGATTGCGATCCATCAGCCGTCCGATATCGAGCGACAGCGATTCCAGCGGATTGCCGCCGATGCCGGGGGACTGCGGCGGACGGCCGCGCGGGGCGTCCTGGCTGCCTCCGCCATCGGCGCGGTTCAACAGGCCGGACAGCCAGCCGTCATTGCCGCCTTCGGAGCTGGCGGGGCTGACCGGCGGGGCTTCGGTGCGTCGCGAGGCGGGCACGCCGAGGTCCGGCGGCGGCAAATTGGAGGCGCTGTCGCGCATCCGTGGCGGCGCCGAACGGGCTTGCTGTTCGTTGCGACCGCCGACGGTCGCCAGCACAGGCTCTTCCTCGCGCTGCACGCTGGAGCGGCTCGTGCTGCCGACCACGTCGAGGCCACGGCCGTGACGGGCGACGATGCGGTTCAACTCGGCCAGCGCTTCGATCTGGTCAACGATCACCTTGCGCATCTGCGAGGTGCTTTCGGCGGCTTCCTGCGGCATTTCCAGCACGCCACGGCGCAACTCGGCGCGGGTGGCTTCCAGTTCCTGCTGCATCTCGGTAGCCATCTGCTTCAAGCCCGTGACCATGCCCGCAAAGCGGTCGGCGGACTGCTTGAACATCGCATCCGCTTCCTGGGTGCCCTGGTTGTAGAGTTGGGCCATGGCGTCGGCGGTGATCCGGCGCTGCTCTTCGGCGGACTGACGCACCGCCTCGAACTGGTGGCTGATCGCAGCCGAACCCGCGCCTGCGGTTTCCGCCACGATGCGGGCGATATCGCGGGCGCGCTCTTCGGCCGCCGCCAGCGATTCATCCAGCAGGCTGGTGAAGCGCGACAGCCGCTGATCGAGGTCGGTGGTGCGCAGGTCGATGGTGGTGACGAGCGACTCCAGCGTCGCCTTGCGTTCCGCGACGGATGCCGTGGTCGAGCGGTTGCTCTGCTCCACCAAGGTGGCGGCCTCGACCAGCGATTTGCCGTGGACCTCGAACTGGCTGGACAGCGAGCCGAGATTTTCCAGCGCGCTGTTGGTCTTGGAGTTGAAGACGTTCAACTGGTCTTCCAGCGTTTGGGTCGCGACGCCGTTGCGCGAGGTCACGTCGTTCATGGCGGACACGAAGTCGGCCACGCGGGTGACCAGCGCACGCTCCAGCGAGTTGAGGTTGTCGTGCGCGCCGGTCAGGACTTCCTGCAGCAGGATGTTGCCTTCGCGCAGCCGCTCGAACAAAGCGACGGTGTCGGTGCGCAGGATCTTGCTGGTCTCCTGCATTTCGGTGACCGCTGCGATCGACACCTGGCGCGACTGCTCGATCGCCGCCCGCGACGACTGCTCGAGGTCCTTCAGCGACTTGTTGACCGCGCCGGTGGCCAGTTCGCCGGCCGATGT
>Ga0208589_1000894_pt1 | contig 13072 bp, 13 predicted proteins | sample NGESurshal092012_2_FD_184486 | JGI IMG/M metagenome (GOLD analysis project Ga0208589, IMG submission 184486) | Arctic peat soil microbial communities from Barrow, Alaska - NGEE Surface sample F53-2 shallow-092012 (SPAdes) | ecosystem: Environmental > Terrestrial > Soil > Wetlands > Peat ... | reverse complement strand
GACGTTTGACCTGGCCCCAAATGGGGCTATTCTTTGACCACAGGTGGCCCCCGATTCGGCGCCCGCACTGGCCCCCAATTCGATTCCCGTTTCCACCGGATTCTGAAGCTAGAAAAATTCAGCGATTGCTCAAGGAAGCGGCTGGCCGGCGATCGAAAGAGGCAAGACGATAATTCAAAATGGATTGCGAAATTGTTAACGCCCGCAGCGGCGTACCGCTGCTTGAGTTCGCGGAGAAGCGCGGAGACCAATTTGGTCCATTCTGAATCACAATCATAAAAGACGAGGAACCCTCACCCCAACCCCCAGGGTACGGGGCGAGGGGGTAATAGATGGATCGCACATTCCCTTGCGCGATAGTGACCTCTCAAGTTTCAAGAGGGTTTCGTGGCCGCCGGTTGCGTCGCCGGCTGCGTCGCCGCCCCATGCTGGCTCAGCACGCTCCACGCCCTATTTAGCGCCTCATGCGACCCCGGCACGCTGCTCGGCGCCGCGAGCAGACGGTCCAGATCATCCGCCGTCGCCTTGAGATTGTTCCACGCCTGGGTCGATTGCGGATCACTCGTCAGCGCCCCTTCAAAGCAGATGGCCGCTCCCATGTCATCGGACACCGCGTCCGCCGCGGCGTCACGCTTATCAAAAGCCTTCAGCGCATTCGCCGCCGCGGCTTGCAGCGATTTATCCGCATCAGCCGCCGGCTTATCGGCTTCATACGCGCGAACGGCCGCCTGCAGCGTTTGCAGCGGCTGCTGCAACGGATGCGTATTTACCAGCGGCCAGCGCGCTTCCCGCGCGGCGTCCAGCGCGTCGTCGGCGACGGCCTTGGTTACCGGCCCGGCGATCAGCGCATCCAGCTTTTCCTTCAGCGGCGCCCAACTGGCGCCATGCCGCCGCGTCTTCAGTCCCTCGGACAAAAACTGCTGGCTCAGCGCCGCCAGATATTTCGGCGGCTCCGCGCGCGTTGGGTCAAGCTGGCTGGCCTGATTAAAGAGCATCATCGACTTGATCATGTCGCCCATCGCGTCGGATTGTGTGTTGTCCTGGATGATAAAGCCGGCGTAGATTTCGCCGAGCTTTTCGCGCGCCAAAGCCCCGGCCTGCGGCGTGGGCTGCGTGTTCTCGGTGATGTATATATAGATGGCGGCGGCCTGCTGATCGTCCACCTCATGACTGCGGGCTTCCAAGTCCGCCGCCTCGGTCAGATTGCCGGCGGCGCGGGCCTGATCGGCTCGGTCCTGATCCAAAACCGCCATGCTGTGATACGCCTGGGCCAGTGTGAAGCGGTTGGCCAGGTCTTTGGGGAAATACGTCAGGCCCTGATTTAGCTCGTCGATGGTGCTGGCCAAATCCGTCACCTGCACGTTGATGTCTTTTTTTGCCTGCAGATCGCGTCCCAATCGATTCCACCAGTAATTCCCATACGCCAGATGCACGGCCGCGAGATTGGTGGGAATGCTCCGCACGCGCGGTTGGTCCGCCAGATTAAGGGCTTTGTCGAGCCACTGCCGCACATCGGAGTCGGGATGGTTATGTTCGACGGCCTTGGCGTAGTTGAGATAGGGCGCGATGGTCTGGTGATTCAGTTCCTCCTGCTCATTGAGATCAACGGCCTTCTTAAATGCCTCTTCCGCGTCGGGCCAGCGGTTGGTCATCGAATAGACCTGGCCCAGCCCGTCGTAACTGACGTCATGCTCCGGCCGCAGATCGAGCGCCCGTTTGAACCAGTGCTCGGCCTCGGTGTAATCATCATTCATGGCCTTGGTGTCGTCGGTGACGGCATCGGTGAGGCCTTGCGCCTGATCAGTTGCCACCAGCCGCTGCTTTTCGGCCGCATCGCGCAGCAGGGCGGCGCCGTAGTTGTCGGCGGCCATCCAGGAATCGGGGTTTTTGGCCAGCGTGTCGCGCCATAGCGTGAGGGGTGATTCATAGATACCGGCTTGCAGCCACGTCTGCGCGCCCAGTGAAAGCAGCAGAACGGTCGCCCCGGTTGCCGCCAGCGCCGGCTTGATGCCAAGATGTCGCGCCGCGCCGGCCGCGATGGCGACGAAGAGCACAATCAATCCAAGACCGGATAGATATTGAAAATGGTCGGCCACGAACGAATAGCGCATGGGGAAGACATTGATGAACCCCAGCGCCGGAAAGAGCGTAACGCCGAAGAACAAGACCGCCGCCAGCGCTCCGCGCCCGAAGATTTTTACGCCCGCCGCCAGCAGCCCGATGACCCCAACAGCGGCCAGGAAATAGCCCCATTGCACCGCATAGACCGCCGCGCCGAGTGCGGCGATGCTCGGCAGAACTCGCGGATAGGAAAAGGTCAGCTTCATCGGCCAGACGAGCTTGGCCGTATAGAACCACACCCCGCGGCTGGCGATCAGTACGCGCTGAATCGGCGACAGCGCCCAGTCGGCGCCATTGGCCTGCACGTTGCCGCCCGGCTGGGTTTCGATGTAAACGGTGATTAAACTCAGCGCCAGCCCAACCGCAAAGAACGGAATCAGCGGCACGATCGTCCGCTTATCGCGCAGCTTCCGGCCCTTCCACCAGAGAATAATCAGCATCACCGCCGGCATGGCGCTCACCACGGTCTTGGCGAGCAATCCCAACACCAGCAGCAGCAGACTCAGCCCGTAGGCGAGCTTGGGATTGCCCAGCAGCCAGGTTGTTCCATCGGCGGACATTCCCGGCCGCCCCGCTTGTTTGGGCGGCGGCGTCAGCCCCGCGTATTCCAAGTAAAACCAGATGGATGAAAAAAACATCAGGCCCGACAAAACATTTTTGCGCTCGCTGATCCAGCAGACCGATTCGGCTTGCAGCGGATGGATCGCCCAGATCGCCGCCGCCAGCCATGCCGCCGGCAGCGCCAGCCGTTTCAGCAATCTCCAGACGATAATCGCGGACAGGGCGTGGGTAATAAGGTTGCCCAGGTGATAGCCGAGCGTGTTGTCCTTCCAGAGGAGATGTTCCAGCCAGAAGGTGGTGAACGTAAAGGGGTAATACTGCGGCGTGGCGGTATGCGTCGTCCAGATTCGCGCCAGCCCGGAAAGCGATTGAAGGCCCGGCACGTCGTCAAACAGCTTGGCGTGATGATCATCGTCCCAGATATAGCTGCCGCGAACCGCGGGTAGGAACGCCACAAAAACCAGAATCGCCAGGACTCCCGCCCATAGATACCAGTCCTTGGCGCTGGCCGGATCGTCGGGAAGGGTCAGGACAAATTGCTCGGATTGTTCGGTTGAGGAAGATTCACTCACGCCATTTTCCAGTCAGGTCCACGAAGGACTCAAAAAACACAAGTACATTTTCTGTCCGCCAAGGACATGAAGGGGCACGAAGAAGATCAAAAAGGATGATCCACTAATTGACACGAATGGACACGAATAAGAGGGCAGACCGAGTAAGCGCGCAAGTCATTCCCGCGCGTCTTTTTCCTATTCGTGTGAATTCGTGTCCATTCGTGGATGAACTCTTTGGTTTCTTCGTATTCGTTCATGTTGTTCGTGGACAATCTTTCATTGATTCACTTCTTGTCGTACACTTTCAGTCTAAACCCATGAATACCCTCACGATACCGGCCAACATCGACGATCCGATCAATGCGAAAATCTTAGCCATTTCCGAGGACAAGGTCCAAGGGTTTGATCCCGACCCCATCGGCCAGATCAGCCGCCAGAGCGGCGTGGATATCGAGACGGTGCTGGAGCGCATCGCCGCCATGCTGCGGGCCGGCACGATTCGCCGTGTCCGCCAGACGCTGCTGGCCACAAATCTCGCCACCGGGGCGCTGGTTGCCTGGGTGGTATCGGCGGAAAAGGAACACGCCGCTTTTGATTACATGTTTCAGCAGGACCCATTCTCCGGCCACGTCGTGATCCGTTCCACCGACACCGCAACGCCGGCCTCGCGCTATCGGCTTTGGACCACGGTGAAGGTGCCGCAGGGCTTTTCGATGGAGAAGCATTGCCGCCTGCTTTGCGAAAAAACCGGAGCCGAAGGTTACAAGCTGATGCCCGCCAAACGGTTGTTCGCCCTTGGCGTCGGCCACGTCCGCCGCCGCGGCATGGAACCGGGGAGCAAGTCCGAGGAACTGGCCGAGGTGATGAAGCCGGAAGTGGTGGAACTGAGCGACCTGGAATGGACCGTACTCATGACGCTCAAGCGCGAGTTTTCGGCGGACGAAATCGCCCGCGACGTTTGGACGCCGCGCGCCGCCGAGGCCGGCGTCTCGCCGGCGGTTTTCTGCAAGGTCGCCGCCGGACTAAACAGCCGCGGCGTGATCGGCCGTTTCAGCACGTTCCTCGAACACGTCAAGCCGCTCGCGGACGGCCAGCGCGTGACGAAATTCAATGCCCTGTTCCACTGGGCGGTTCCCGAGGGCCGAGAGATCGAAACCGGCCAGCAGGTCGGCCGCTTCCATATCATGACCCACGCCTACTGGCGCGAGGGTGGCCCGGAGTTCTACAACGTCAACGTCATGGGCGTCGCCCATGGCACCGACAAGCAACTGGTCCTCGCCCACAAACGCGCCATCGACGAACACCTGAAATCAGTCGGCATTCCCGTCACCTACACCAACGTCTTCTGGGGCGGACGCAGCGAGATCAAGCCGAGCGAGATTTCGCCGATTGCGTACGCGGAGTGGCTGCGGAAGAATGGGATTGAGCCGGATAAGATGAAGGTGTGAAGTGCTGGATAGAATTGATCCTGTCGAGTAATCAAACATTTTTCGCACCAGGCCGGAATATTGGTTAGAATAAAATCCGTTCGAGCGTTACCCAAATAGAGGACGGTGACTCATGGACGAGACTCTTTTATCACTCCTTCGAGCTCTGGAAGGCGATGATGTGAAATCCGCAGCCACTGTGGAATTCGCGGACGAGGATACCGTCGAGATTGTCTCGCGCGATTGCAGGCAGCGGCACAAGCTCAAGCCCCTGCAACAACTTTATGGCGCCGACCATGGCGCTACGGTCAGCAAGGACGATGACCGATTCCTGCCGCTGCTGCATTGCTTCGAAGAGCAGATCGTTTATTGCGACGAGAATGCGCAGCCCTTAACCGACGGCGCGGTATTGTTGACGCTGCAACGCCTCTCCCTGAATCCCGAAGATCCCTCCTCCGATTTGCTGGCCCAGAACATCCAGCGGGGCCTGCGGCTGACATTGAGCCTGAATGATTACTCGCGGCAGAATGTTCGCCAGGCCGCGCGCACGGTCGCCAAATCCGTCGAGCGTCATGCCGCCGGCGGCCGCGGATACCTTGAGTTCATCCGCGAGTTTCTGCGCCCGCATTAGAAAATGATTCTGTGCTTGCAAACTCCGTATTGCCCGTCGCTTCGCGCGATCGGTTCTGATTGCGCGCTCTAATACTCTAATACTAAATACCTGACCAATCTAACGCAATTTGGCTCGCCAGACGCCCTTCGTATCGAAGATTATGGAAAATAAAAATCCTAAAAATAGAACTTATATCGCACAATTGGCCGATTAATGGCTAGAATATACGGTTCATGGCAATCAGTCCGGACATACTCAGGGGTCTTCTGTTCGAGCTGGCTCAATGGCTGGAATTCGAGAATTGCGAGCTTGTCGAATGGGTGATTTGCGGCGGCGCGGCAATGGCGCTGAGTGAATTCAACGTCCGGGCAACGCAGGATGTTGATGTTGTCGGAGCATGGAATGCAAATAGGTCGAAGATTGAGAGCCTCGACGATTTTTCCGAGCCGCTCAAATCCTGCATCGCACGCGTTGCCGCGGGTCATCCTGAATTGGCCGGCTTCGGCCAACAATGGGTCAATCTCGGACCGGCGAAATTGGTCCGCTTTGGACTGCCTCCCCAGTTCGAGAAGCGCATGAAGTCGATGCAGTTCGGCCGCAAACTGACCCTTGCATCTTCTGGGCCGTGAAGATTTGCTCGCATTAAAACTCTACGCGGCGGCGGACGACCTGGATCGCCGGCATGAAGTTCATCTTCAGGATGCACGATCGCTTCTGCCTACGTTTGACGAACTGGACGCCGCGGTCGATTGGGTTCGCACCATGCCGGACTTCGAAGCCAAACGCTTCGGGTTGCGAAATGTGATCGAAAGGCTCGGCTATGACGACCTTGCTCAATACATTTGAAGCTGAATTCCGCGTGCGGCTGCTTGATGTGATCTACCGGCAGTGGCGCGATTTGGGCTCGCCGTTTTCTCTGGGGAATCATCCCGCTCCGACTGAAGTCATCGATCCCGAAGCACTTTTGTGGTGCTCTCTTGAATTCATTGCAACCGACGCCAGATTGCTTGAAACCGTTCTTGAATGGTTTGACTCCAACAAGTCATCGCTTATCCAGCAGCGTCTTAATGGAAGGTCAGCCGACAACGAGCCTCGATCACTCCTATGGCAGGCGCTTTCGAACAAAGCAGTTTCAGGTGAGGATTCTGAGATGTTTCAGCCATTGGATGGTTTGGAATCGCCGGCAGGCTTAGCCGATCTAATCGCGAAGGTCACAAATCGTTCCCGCGGCGTGTCCGGCGCCGAGCGACTTGGCCGTCCGCGGCGAGGTTCATCCACCTTGCTGCTTCGAGCCAGGGATCTGCTTGGCCCGGATATCAGGCATTTTCTGCTGGTCTATCTACTTTCCAATCCCGGCGGCGGGCGTTTGCGCACGGTTCAACGGTGGTCGGGTTTTACCTACCGCGGCGTTTCTGAGGCGGCAAAGCGTTGGACGTTCGCCGACATTGTTTCAATCGACCACGGCTTCTGCCAATTGAATAATCCGCAGGCGTGGACGGAACTCCTTCAGCGACAGGAGAACCTTGTCCTGATCGATTGGTTCCGTTGCTTTGACGCGTCAATACGTCTTTTGCGCAATCTCGCACAGGCGAAGTTGAGAAACCTGTCATGGGACAATCCGGTGATCGCCACGTTTATGCGAGAGGCGCATGACGCAATCTCCGCTCCCCCTCTTGGCGGATTGCTTTCAAATGCTTCCCTCATCGCGCATTTGCTTGACGTATTCTCCAAGTACGATCTAATTCTCGCGGCCCATTGAAATCATCCAATCAACCGAAAGGCTCCATGCCCCGCAATCTCCCCCGCAAACTCATCGTCGAATTCATCGGCACCTTCTTCCTTGTCTTCACCATCGGCCAGTGCGTCCTCACGCCCGGCGCGGGCAATTTCGCCCCCATCGCCATCGGGGCGGCACTCATGGTCATGGTCTACGCCGGCGGGCATATCTCCGGCGCGCATTACAACCCCGCCGTCAGCACGGCAGTCTTCATCCGGCGTGGCTGTACCGCGGCGGAGTATGTCAGTTATATGATTGTGCAGGTAATCGCCGCCGCCGTCGCGGCCGGGGCGGTGGTTTTCATGAAGCATGGCCCCGCAGCCACGCCGTTCGTCATCAACGATATCGGCCACGCTTTTCTCGCCGAGTTTCTCTTCACGTTCGCCCTGGCCTTTGTGGTGCTGAACGTCGCCACAGTCACCAGCGTCGGGAATAATTCCTACTACGGCATCGCCATCGGCATGACCGTCATGACCGGCGCCTTCGCCGTCGGCGGCGTCAGCGGCGGAGCGTTTAATCCCGCCGTCGCCATCGGCGTTACCCTCATGCACGCCTCGGCGATCGGAAACCTGTGGATTCTACTGGTGGCCGATTTCCTCGGCGGAGCCGTGGCGGGCGGGGTATTCAAGGCATTGGACTTGGGCGATGACGGTCAATCCGCAGCGAAAGGCTGAAAAGGGCGTGCCCGTAATTTTTGGCGAGCTGCACCTCTTGTCCGCCTCTCCCTGTACACAGGGGGAGGGTTGGGGTGGGGGTTCTGCCGTCGTGCCACAAAATGCGGCCACACCCGCTGAAAAACCACTTCTGGAAAAATGTTGACATTACGTCATCGACTGCCGATAATATAACGGTCGATGCGGATCATTAAAGTCAGCGCATTGCGCGAATTCTGGCAAGTCCACAATGAGGCTGAAGCGTCGTTGCGGATATGGGTCAGCCAAACCAAGGCAGCACAATGGCACAGTTTTCAAGATGTTCGCAGGACTTTCCCCAGCGCCGACTTGGTCACAGTGAACAGTGGTCGGCCCGTGGTGGTGTTTAATATTGCGCACAATCGCTATCGCCTCATTGCAGCGGTCCATTGCAACAGGGAGATCGTCTTTACGTTGATGATCCTGACTCACAAGGAATATGACCGCGACGCGTGGAAGGATCAGCCATGAAGACAAAGACTCCGTCCTGCCGCGCCATCCCCAAGGCTTACACTGAACTGGTTGCTCTGCTCATGCCCCGCCCGCTTCATGACGACATCGATTATCGAAACGCGCTGCAGGTGCTGGAGTCCATGGCCGGTTTCAAAATGAACCGCGACCAGGAGGATTACTTCGATGCCATCGCCACTTTCGTCGAAAAGTACGAAGCGGAATATCACGCGATGGATGGCAAACCAATGACGCCTGTGCAGCTTATCCGTTCACTGATGGACGAGCACGGCATGAATGAATCAGATCTGGGCCGCATTCTGGGCGACCGCAGCCTCGGCCATCGCATCCTCAGCGGCGAGCGTGAACTTAGCAAAACCCACATCCGCGTCGTTGCCCGGCATTTCAGTCTTAATCCGGCGACGCTGCTGTAAAATCCACCTTTTTCCTTTTCACTTCACTGCCGCCGCTGCCGGCGTTTTATAATGCGCCGCGCATTCCTCTTTCGCCGCCGCCAGTTCCTTCTGAAATTCCGGATCGTCCATCATCTGCTTGACGATCGCCGCCGCCAGCGTCCGGCCGGCTTCAACGTCGCTGGGAAAGTGCATCCCGGCCATCACTCGGTCGTCGCCGATCTGATGCGCACGGTCTACCAGCGCCTTCTCCTGGTCCGGCACCAGTTTGGCGATCACCGCCGCCCATACCGCCGAGCGCAGCGAATGCCCGCTGGGATATGAAAACGTCTTCTCCATCAACACGCACGGCTTCACGTCGGCGGCGTCAGCGGCGGGGCGTTTAATCCCGCCGTCGCCATGGGTGTTACCCGCATGCACGCCTTCGCGATCGGAAAACTGTGGATTCTGCTGGCGGCCGATTTCCTCGGCGGAGCCGTGGCGGGCGGCGTGTTTAAGGCGCTGGACCTGGGTGATAAGAGGAAAGCATCGGCATCGAAAGATTGAAGACCAACGCGTTGGAAAATCGCCACCGCCAACCGCCGTCACAACTTCTTCTCGCGGCGCAAATGCCCTGTTAACGCTCCGCTAACGACAGCTCGATAATCTCGCCCTCCGGGCTGGCCGCGTCCTTTATCAACGCCGGCCCTGAGAGGCTCATGTTGCGGTCCATGCCAATCTGGGTGTTCGGCCTGGTGATATTTTTCCTGGGCGAATTCGCGCCGCGCGCGCTGGCGCAATCGCGAGCCGTTGCCGTCAATGCGAATACACAGGTCAATCTTCTCGGCTTCGGCGATTGGGGAGTCGATTCTCCCGATCATCAGGCGGTCGCCGCCACGATGGCCGCATATGTCGCCAAATCGGCGCGGCCTTTCGATGGGGCGCTGAGCCTCGGCGACAATTTTTATGTGCCGCTGACTTCCGCGGATGATCCGGCGTTTAAGAAGTTATTCGACGACACCTATGACGCCAGGCGGATGAACTTTCCGTTCTGGGCCGTCCTGGGAAACCACGACTACGACGCGTTCAATGGCCATGTGAAATATGAATGGGAAATTCAGCACGCCGCCATTCACCCAGACTCGCGATGGAAGATGCCGGCCAGGTGGTATCGGCTTGACCTGCCGCCGGATCATCCGCTGGTAACAATTCTCATGCTTGATAGCAACAAGGAAAACGCCAACGCAACGTCATTGACGCCTGTCGAATGGACTGACGAACTTGAATGGCTCCAGAAGCAGTTGGCCGGACCGCGCGCGATCTGGACCCTGTGCTGCGCTCACCACACCATTTATTGTAACGGCAGTAAGGGAGACAATGGCGTTTTGATTCAGCAATGGGGCGCTTTATTCGAGAAATACAAGGTCGATTTCTATCTCTGCGGCCACAACCACACGATTCAGCATATCGATCCCGCCGGCGTCTTCACATCCTATGTCATCAGCGGCGGCGGCGGCGCGGCGCGCGACGGCCTGCTGCGCGACGATCGTGGATTCTCCATTTCCGTCACCGGATTCGCCGCCTTTCAATTTGATCGGGATATGGCAACCGTCAGTCTGCTGCGAGGTAACGGAGCGACGCTGCATTCTTTCGTGCGCACCAAATCCGGGACGGTAAAGGTGCTGCAATCGCTTGCCAGTGGACCGAAATCGAAAAAGCCGCTGAGATTGATTCAGGGTCTGCCGGATGCTCCCGCCACTCAAGCGGCCGCTGACTCGCGCGGGATGAATTAGGCCGCCTGCTTGCATTCGTCCGTGGACTCGTCGCCGCGCGCGTTGTTGTGCCCGCTTTTGTTCGCGGTTTTATACTGGGCCGCTGGATAGAGCGTCAGCAGCGATACCACGCTAGCCGCATAAAAGACGGCTCCAATTCCGGAGAACGAGGCAAGAAATCCGAAGATCGGCCGGCACACCGCGCTGGAACTGCGGGAAGCGAACGAATAGGCGCTGAACGCGTCATGGAAACTGACTCGCTCGTCCATCGAGTCGGCCACCATGGCGCGAATGATTGGCGAGGTTCCGCGGGTAAAGATGCCCAGGAAGTATAATAGGGCGAAAATTAACGTCATCGAATTCCCCGAGACAACTGTCAAAAGCAAGATCAGGCCGGCCATTGATATTTCGGAAACCATCAGGGTATTCGCGGCGCCAAAGCGGTCGGCCAGACGACCCAACGCCAGCCGTCCCGACATATATCCAAAGAAAAAAATCACATTGAAATAAAGCGTATTGCCGATGGTGATTCCCTTGGCGAGGAGCAGAAAGGGAATGAAAATGTAAAGGGATGCACTGGAAAAGGAGTCGGCGATTCCTGCCGCCGTGGCGAGTCGGAATCTGCGGTTCTGTAGAAGTTCGCCCATCCGCAAAGGCGTCTCACCGGCGGCTTCAACCTCGGAATCCGGGGCTCGGCGAATGAAGAGCAGCGCGAGCACAAACGCAATCACCGCAGTGCTGAACAGGCCGATGCACGCGTTGTTTACTCCGTACAATCCGGCCAGTGCGGTGGTTCCCGCCACCACGGAAATGCGGCCCATGTCGCCAAAGGCCGCGAAGTTCCCGATTTTGGTTCCCCGTTCCTTCGAAGTTGAACTCTTGGCCACCAGCGAGTTGGCAATAGGCTCAAACAAGCCCGACGCGATTCCGCCAAGCATATACGCTGGAAATAATGCGTAAAGGTGGCCTGACAGGAAGAGCGTCAGCCAGCAGAATCCGCTGGATGCGATGGATAACAATAAGACATTGCGGCTGTGCAGCTTGTGGGCGATCTTGCCTGCGAAGGCGCTGATGCTGATCTGGCTGACAATAAATACCATGCTGAGAATGCCCACCATATATAATGGCATGTTGAATTTGGCCTGAATGAACGCCAGCAGCCCCAAAACACCCACCTCCCAACCTTTGCTCAGAAAATTGCAGAGGAAAAGGATGCGATTGCTGCGGGCGGCGTTGTTTAGATTCGTTTCGCCGAAGCTGGCATGAGGTGGACACGGCGCGCTGCGTGTTACCCCACGCGCGCCGCCTTCTACGGGCGGCATCATCCCGACCAGTGACTTCAAACTTGCCATTTCAATACTCCTACTTCGATTTATTTGCAGATTACCGTTTCATTGGCAGTCCATTTGCCAGTTCCCGCTTTGGACCTATCCAACGTCATAGCTGATCAATTATTAAGATTCTATTAACAATTCAATAATGACGCGTGCCTATACATGCGTCAAATGATGAAAAATATCTGGAAAACGCGCCTTGGAGCCGAGAAAGCGCCTGAGGAACCTGGTTATCGGCCATCCTTTCAGGAAACGCATAGTTTGCCTCCAAAGTGGCTTTGCCGGATTGGAACGGATCCGGAAGGCATTGGATTTTGCAATTTTGCTGAAAAGACAATGGAATATTGCTAAAAAATGGATTTCCCGAAATTCCGCCGGACGAAGGGCCAAAAATTCATTAATTCTCATTGGCGCAGCAATATGAAATTTGGTATACTTTCAGCACATGTCGTTTCGGGCGGTTTTCGAACAGAGTTGTGCCGGACTGTAATGCCGGGCGGTTTTGCCGGGCAGGAATGCAGGGACGCCGACGCAGGCGGAAGAGGGCCATTGCGATGCTGGATTCATTGCGCCGTCAATATCTGTCGCTGCTGAAGTTGTCGTTGGCTGATTTCACGCACGCCAACACGCTATCGGTCGCGGAGGACGGCAGCGGCGCCAAGATCACCTTCCGCACGGCGGATCATCAGCGTATCACCGGCGATGACTGGCCCATGTTCGCCGAGACCATGATCGGCCTCAAACGCCTGGATAATTTCCAGTGGTGCATCGAGAGCGCGCTGGCCGAAAAAATCCCCGGCGACATCATCGAATGCGGCGTATGGCGCGGCGGCGCGTCGATCCTCGCGGCCGGCGTGCTCTATGCGCACAACGCGACCGAGCGCAAGCTGTGGGTCTGCGATTCGTTTCAGGGTCTGCCGCCGCCGACGGATCCGGCGGACAAGAACCACCAGTATCACAAGATCGCCTACCTGGCCGCGACGGTTCCGGACGTGCAGTGGTCGTTCAGCCGCTACAACCTGCTGTTGCCGGAGACGCAACTGCAATTTGTCCCCGGCTGGTTCGCCGACACGCTGCCGGGCCTGCGCGAAAAAAAATGGGCGGTGCTCCGAGCCGACGGCGACATGTATTCCTCCACGCGCGACATTTTGCACAACCTCTACGACGGCGTATCGCCCGGCGGATATGTCATCATTGATGATTACTTCTGGACGGAATCGGCGCGGCAAGCCACCGACGATTTTCGGCGCGAGCGCGGGATTACCGAGCCGGTGCAGCAGATTGATCATCAGGGGGGATGGTGGAGGAAGGGGTGAGAAGGTTTGAAGGGTGGGGGGAGTTTTCAGTTTTCAGCCAGGAGGGAGGGGATGGGGTTTCAC
>Ga0208589_1000893_pt1 | contig 13076 bp, 17 predicted proteins | sample NGESurshal092012_2_FD_184486 | JGI IMG/M metagenome (GOLD analysis project Ga0208589, IMG submission 184486) | Arctic peat soil microbial communities from Barrow, Alaska - NGEE Surface sample F53-2 shallow-092012 (SPAdes) | ecosystem: Environmental > Terrestrial > Soil > Wetlands > Peat ... | reverse complement strand
CAACTGGATCGCCGCCGCGAGCCGGTGATCGTCTGCGTCGTCTTCGAGCTTGGCGGCCTTTTCCAGCCGAACATTAATTTCCTTGGCGATTGGCTTCAGGCGTTCCTCTTCGGCTGCCTGCTCCTTCGCCTTCACCTCGGAGGCACTGCCCTTGGCGGCCTTGGCTTTCTCCTTCGCCGCCTCCTTGGCGGCCTTCTCCTTGGCAGCCTTCGCGTCCAGAGCGGCCTTGATCTTGGCCTTACCGCTCGCGACCTTCTCAGCTGCGGCCGCCGCCTTCTCTTCCTTGAGGCGCAGCTTCTCCGCGCTCTTCTTAGCAAGCGCCGCCGCTTTATCCTCTACCGCCTTAATAGCGGCAAGGTCTTCTGGGGAATTGTCACGTTCATCGGACATGGTGGGTGCCTCCGTTCGATGGCTGGGGAAGGATCACCTTGACCGTCCCCCTGGACCGTCACAAAGATGGTATCACGTGATGCTGTGCTTCGCAACAAATTATTTAGCGGTTCGTCAAATGTATGCCTGCTAGTGCAGCGCGACGGCGAGCACCGTACACCAACGCCCTCTTGCGCGTAACAGGGGGCCGCTTCGGCGCGTCGGGATCGGGCAGCTTTTTAGGGCCGCCGCTGCGAATGGCCGGAGCGCTCAGGATGACTTCCTGCACCTCCAGGCCATTGTAGAGGATGTAGTCAATCCCGAGCCTGTCGTGGTGGTTGATCTGCGCGCCGTCATTATGGCTGAACTGGATGGCGTGCGCCGGGACCCCGTGGGACACCTTATCCACGATATAGCAGGATGCGGTGTTAAATTCCACGATGTGTACCGGGAAGGGAAACACGTCTTGCAGGCGCTTGACCATGCGCGCGTCCATGCACGAGATAGAGCATCCCTGGCGGGCGCGTAGAACATCCACGCGAGCGCGGCATAGCTGAATAGGCTCACCCCGGTATGGATCGCATGGGACGCGAATGAAGTTGTCGAAGTTCTCCTCGTCGTAGTAGATGCGGTGCGTGCGTGTGTGTGTGTGCTTCATAGCTTAACCCCTGGCGGTGGTGGTTCGTGATCGCTCTCAAACTCAGCCTTAGCGGCTGGTGACATGGCGCGGTAGTGCTCGCAGAACTTCGACCAATGGTAGCAAGCCAGCGCCACCAACTCTTCTTCCGCCTCTGGCAAGCCGGTATCCTCGTCGTCGTGGTCCGGCGGCGCCGGGCGGAAGGCGGGGTATGGCTTTCCCCCAAGCCCGAGGGTTATTGTCCCACTTGGGACAACTGCTGCCTTGGCCCGGTGCGCGGTGCCACGTCCTGCGCCCGTAGCCGCAGCTATCTCTCGCACTGAAGCGGTTGGGTTGGCCGCGGCATAAGTCTCAGCCCGAGCTATAGGGGCAACTCCGCAATCGCAGGCGGCATCCACCCCGCACTTGGGGCAGTAGTACCGGATAGCCTCGGGCTGGTGTAGCTGGTGGATACTCATAGGGAACCCCTGTTCCAATCGAGGAAGCGATGGTATCACGTGATGCCCCTAATTGCAAAGGAAATGTTACTGTCTATAACCCCTTGACATCGCACCCTAAAGTGGGGTATGCTCGGCCTATAATTGTCACAGGGCTGGTCTTTCCATGGCGAACTCCCTGTTAGAAGCCGCGTTGGCATACGCCGCGCGGGGATGGCCGATCTTTCCTTGCGACACGCTAAAGCATCCACGTACCACTAATGGTGTTATGGATGCCACTACAGATACCATTACTATACGTGAGTGGTGGGACCGCTGGCCCCGCGCCAACATCGGCCTAGACGTTGGCGGCGCTGGCATGATGGTTGTGGACGTGGACGCCTACAAGCCAGCGTTCGACCAGAAGGCATTCACAGAACTACAGTTGCCCGAAACGAAGCTGACGCAGAAGTCCCCGCGTGGGGGAACGCACTATTTCTTTGAGCTAGCCGAAGGGGAGATAGTATCAAATGACGCCACTGGAAAACTCGCGCCCTGTTGTGACGTTCGATCCTTTCACGGCTATGTCTTATTGGCTCCGAGTGCCACGGCCGATGGGCCATATGTTTGGCAGGGCGAAGGCAAACCGAGCTACCGCGCAGACGAGATGGTACGAAGGGCCAATAGCCACCGTGAGAAGTCGGCCGCCCGCGACGAATGGATAATCGCCGCTGACCTTCCTGAGAACGTCGCCGCTTGTGCGGCATGGCTGGCGGAGAAGGCGAAACCGGCCATCAAGGGGCAAGGCGGCAACAGCATCGCCTATGCCACGGCCGCCATGTGCAAGAGCTTCGGCATATCCGAGGCGACGGCCTTCGATCTTATGTGGGAGCATTGGCGCTCGCGTTGCACGCCCGTATGGTATTCCGAGGAAACTCTTGAGACTGTCATCGAGCATGGCTACCGCTATAACACGTCGCCGCCAGGGAACATGACGGCCGCTTACAAGGTGGCGAAGAGCGCGAGCCTATTCAGCAAGGCGCAGGAAGTGCCGAGTGAGGGGCAGCAACTTATCACGCCCGATGGCAGGTTCCGCTTTGTTGATCGAGACGGGATGGCTGCGATCAAGCCCCCGTCATGGTTGCTGGAAAACTTCCTGCCCAGTGATGCTTACGCCATGCTGTTTGGCGCGCCGGGCACGTTCAAGAGCTTCCTGGCGCTGGACATGGCGCTGAGCATCGTGACCGGTATCCCAAGCGATCCTGTGTGGAATGTGGTGCGTCCCGGCAATGTGCTTTATGCGGCCGGCGAGGGCCGGTCCCATATCGCCGCCCGTGTGGCAGCGTGGGAGGAGGTGCATTGGAATGGCCAGAGAGCGCAGGGGATCGTGCTGGGTGACCCTGTGCCTAACGTGGCGGAGGATTGGCAAGCTTTCATAGATGGTGCCCTGGCGCTTTCTCCTGAGGGCTACGCGCTTACCATAATCGACACGGCCGGGACTAGCTTAGCCGGCGAGAATGAAGGAGCCTTCGAGAGCGCGAGCTTATTCACGCGCAAGGTGCGTGGGCTGACGATGGCGTTCGGCGGCGCAGTGCTCGCGATCCACCATGTGGGCCATGACGCCAAGGGGCGGCCGATAGGCTCGACCGCGTTCCTGCGCGACCCCGATACGCTTGTGAGCGTGACGCGCGAAGGCAAGCAGATGGTGGTCGCTGTCAGCATGGTGAAGCAGAGAGATCACGAGGAATGGACAAAGCCTCATATGGTTGCGCTCAAAGGGGCACGCGATAGCCTTGTCGCCGTGAAAACGTCAACCCCGCCACCAGCGCCTAAAGCTCCCAAAGATGACGCGAAAATCCTAATGGAGCAATCGGCCGTGGACAAGGTGGTCGAGCGCGCCATCCGTGAAGAGCTATCTAAGAACCGGGCGGGAGCTTATTCAATGCTGCAATTCGCAACCATCCTTGCCATGCGCGAGGATATAGAAGTCGGGTCGGAAATGCTGCGTCGGCATATCCTGCCGCGCCTTTATCAAGCCAATGGCACGTATGCCAGTAAGGCCTACCACCCGGAAAACAAGCCCGCCGACCGATGGCGCTGGTACACTGAATAGTATGCACAGGGAGTGCGTTACTCAAGCAAAAGTAGCGCAATAAAAAGCCGGGCTAAACAGCCGATCCTGCTGTTGGTAACATTACCAACCATTACCAAACCCCATTACCAAAAGTCTATTACCAAAACTAATTGGCCATATATAGCAGTGTGTTAGGGTACTTTTGGTAATTGGTAATGGCACACTTTTGGTAATGGTGTAACCCTCCCTCTCTTTTAAGAGAGAGGAGAGGGGTTTACACACACCAAGTGCCGACCGGATAGAAAAGATTAGCTGAAGGGATCACGTGATACCGTGGCAACCCTGTTATGGCCTGGGATAAGAAACCGCCGCCAGGGATAGTGCCGAGGCGGCGGTGGGAGCACTAGTGGTAAGCTGAGTTTATCCAATAGTCGGTCCGATAGTTGGGAGGGCGCTTTGCCCCTTGGAAAGTGGCAGGGTCTAAATGGTACGCAGTGAACTCGTCCTGCCAACGATCGCGCGTGGGCTCGCGTAGCGCCTGATCAACAGGCCGGGCATCACCAGACATGGCTTAGGCTCCCTTCAGGCGGCGATTGAGTTCAGCCTTTACTTGGCGGGCAGTTTCTCCCCGCCATGTCGTGGCGTTCGACAAGAAGTAGGCGACAACTGATTTTCCGCTATCGTCGCCATAGCGGTCGCCGATGTCACCAAGGGATTGCATAGCGTGGAGGTAGGGGACCGCACCAAAGAACGGGTGCTCCCAGTCGCGCGAGCAAAGTCGTGCTAAGGCCGCGATGGAAAATGCTTTTATGGCCGGGTTGGCAACAAAATTAGGCATGGCTTAGGCTCCTTCTTTATGCGCGGCCACTTCCGCGGTCAAATACCAGACTTTGCGCAGTGCTTCCGGGTTGGCAGCCCAGTGTGTGAGGGCTTCCGCTACAGAAAAGTCGCGGCATCCTGCAAAGATACGTAGCTCATTGGTGCGCGAAGCATCGTAAGCGGCCAGGAACTCATAACCGCGCCTGTCCCGGCCCGCATAGAAAACTTTTTTGAGTGTCACGTTGTTGCCGAGTGTCACGCCGTTGCCGAGTGTCACGCCGTCGCCGAGTGTCACGCCGTTGCCGAGTGTCACGTTGTTGCCGAGTGTCACGTACCTGCCGAGTGTCACATTGTCGCCGAGCCCCACGTACCTGTCGAGTGTCACGTCGTCGCCGAGTGTCACGCCGTTGCCGAGTGTCACGTTGTTGCCGAGTGCCACGTACCTGCCGAGCTTCACGTACCTGCCGAGTGTCACGTCGTTGCCGAGTGTCACATTGTCGCCGAGCCTCACGTACCTGCCGAGTGTCACGTCGTTGCCGAGTGTCACGCCGTTGCCGAGCCCCACGTACCTGTCGAGTGTCACGCCGTTGCCGAGTGTCACGCCGTTGCCGAGCCTCACGTACCTGCCGAGTGTCACATTGACTACGAGGCCATTAGGGTTAGTGTGGTCCATGGTGTTGGTCCTTCCGAGCAAGTGTGCTGATTACCAAGCGCTGTTGGCTTTGGCGCGGGCTTCTACCCGTTCGCCATGGGTTGCTAGCGGGCGCGGGATGATCTTAGCCTTCCCAATGCGCGCTACGTATATCGCCTTCTCATTTGGGAATACCTCGAACGCGCGGGCTATCAGGAAGTCAGCGACAACACGGGAACACGCGACTTGATAGTGGCGGTTTATGTCGCGGTAGGTCGCACCATCGTTAAGCCATTTGCCCACCACTAGGCCGAAGTCTGTGATCCCCCCGGCCGCATGAAGCGCCGTCTTTGCCCATTCCAGATGGCCATTTTCGGGGATGATGAATTGGTAAACTTTCATGGCTTGGTTCCCTTCTGGTTAGAACTTAGTAACGGAGTATTAGGTTATTGGGCGTGCCTGTTGCAAGCGCTATCTTCGCGCGCGATCATTATTTTGCGCTTCCGGGGCATTGTGTGACATTTCTGCCATAGTAACGGAGTGTCGCCCGGCATGCGGCATCATCCGACGTTGCACGAGCTTTTCTGTGACATTTTTGCCACACTAACGGAGTTGGTAATGTTTCACGTGAAACATCGGCATCACGTGATACCTCAATGTCACACTGTTGCATATATGTCACACTGTTGCACATATGTCACACTGTTGCATATATGTCACACTGTTGCACATATGTCACACTGTTGCATATATGTCACACTGTTGCAGAAATGTCACACTAGCCGGGAGGGTGTGGCATTTTTGTCACTATTCAAAACACACTTCTGGGGCGCCGGTGGCCCCGGAATTTTTGGCTACCCATAGATCGCCGAGACCTTCCAGAGAACTTTACCGAAAAAAAAATAAACCACCGAAAATCCATTGCGCGGAAAGGCATAACGTGATACCTATAGCTCATGCTGATACGCGCATCCATAGCCGCCGCGATCTGCGCAACTGTTACAGCGTGCGCAGCACCAATCAGCACACCTGTCCTATACCCCCCACGATGTCTCCAGATCATCCCGTCCTTCGGGGAGAAAGACCCCAGCGCAATCCAGGAATTTTTCTGGCCTTGTACAGAAAAGCTATACTCATTGTAGCATAATGATCCTTGACGATGGCCTATCCCGATGGTACATTGGTAGCTTGCGAACGGTGGAGGGTTACCCCCTGGCCCGAGACCTGATCGCAACCGCTGTTGGTCGAGGAGCGGGGTATAAATAGCTCGACCAATTTTTGGAGTAGGGCCATGAGGAGCAGGATAGCACGGGCGATATACTGGCTCATCCCGGTTCTTACGACGCTGGCCGCTATACTGGAAGGCTCCGGCGGCCATGATTGAAAGGTAGGTATCACGTGAGCCCACGCCCAGACGAAATAACCGATCGTGAGCGCAAGTTCGTCCGTGAGTACCTCACCAACGGCTTCAATCATCTTAAGGCGGCGCAGGCGGCTGGATATAAGCTGACCGGCGGCAGCGGGAAAAACTTGCTGAAGCGCGCCCGCGTAGTCAGGGAGATAGAGCGCCTCACCGGCAAAACCCTCGCGCGCTACGAAGTCACCATCGAGTGGATCATCGAGCGCATGGCCGAGCGCGCGGATGCTGGCCGTATCTTGGCGAGGTTCAAGAAGGTGGACGACGAGGGGAACATCTACCACGACTTCACAGGCGCGACTGAAGAGGAGCTTCGCGTCATCGACGAGGTGACGGTTGAGGAGCACAAGGAAGGGCGTGGTGATACAGCGCGAACGGTCAGACGCTCGAAGGTCAAGGGCGCCAACCCCGACGTTTCGTTGTTGACTTTGGCGCGGCATCGGGGTATGTTGTCTGACAAGCTAACCGGGGAGAATACAGGTGCATCCCTAGTGGAACGCCTGCAAGCCGGTCGCAATCGTGCGAAGCTGAAAAAGCAAGGGGATTAACATGGGCAACTCAGACTGGTGGGGCATCGTGCGCCATCTCTTGACGGCGCTGGGCGGTGCCCTCGTCACCAACGGCGTTCTCACTGGCGGGCAGGTGCAGGACGGCATCGGCGCCATCAGCATCCTCGTCGGCATTGGCTGCTCGCTGTACAACAAGTACAACCAGCGGGAAGCCGTCCACGCCGCCCACAACACTGGTGTCGGAATTGGGCGTCAAATCGCCGCCATCCAGGAAAAATAGGAGGTTCCACATGCGTCTCGTCGCCTTCGGTGTACTCGCTATGCTTGGTGCCTGCACTGAGTACCAGACCGCTGCCGTCGCGCTGCATTCCGCAGCTACCACGGATACGCAGAACGTCAACGATGACGCGCTGGCCGTGGAAATCCAGGGCCTCTGCGCGCAACCGTATTCCTCGCTCGTCCGCAACTCGGGCAAGATGCCGCAGCTTCCGCGCGGTATCCTGGCCCTCTGTGGCCCGATCCCGGCGCCCGGCACCGTTGCGGTATTCGGCGGCACCGTAACCGGCGTCACCGGCACTCCGGTCGCCGGCCAGTAACCACTACTATTTGAGGACAGGCTAGAATGGCCGACAGCATCACCATCGTCACGGACAACACTGGCGCCGCCGCAGCCGCTCTTGCGGCAATGGCCGCGTATGAAGGCAACCCTGGCGCCATCGCGCCAACCGGGGGCACGACGGTTACCACGCCGCCAGCGGTGAATTATTTCCCGACCGACCCCACCACGGCGCCGTTCCCGTCGCCGTCCGGCAGCGTCAGCGTGATCAATGCGGCCGGCGTGCCGGTGCAACCCTACCTGCGCGATGCGCAGGGCCTCATTCACACGCTTGGCGCCGTCGTGATGATCAACGGCGTGGCAAATGGCAACGCGTGGATGTTCGGAGGCACCGCGCATCTCAACGCCAGCCTCCAGGGGTTCGCCGAACTCATCATTGACAATGCGGGCCGCGTGTGGGCCGCGCTGCTGGGCGGGCAACTCGTCGGCTATCTCAACGGCAACAACGACTGGGTGTTCGGGACGCCCGTGCTCACGGCGCCGGTAAGCGGCGGCACGAGTACGGGGACCGCCGCGACGCTGCCGGCCGCACCGCCAGCCGCGCCCTCGCTGACCTCGCCACCCGCGCCCTCGACGGCGACGGGCACGCTCGCGCTCACCGGCATCGCCACCATGGCGGCCGGCAGCACGATCGAACTTCCGGCCGGAACTGTCACGGCCACGGCTACACTGCCGGTCGCTGGCACGATCAACGGCGCTGGCATGGGGAAGACAATCATCGACGGCACCGGGCCGCTCACCCTGTCATACGGCAAGGCACTCCTTGTGCCTTTGGTGCCCGGCACTGTGATCGCCAACGTGACGCTCCAGAACGCCGCATGTAGCGATAACAACGGCGCGGGTGTGCGCGATGCCGGCGATGGCATGGGCGGCGCGCTCTATCAGGTCGAGATCACCGGCTGCCAGGACGGAATGTTGACGTTCGCGAGCGACTGGAACCTCGTCAACTGCAGCGTCCATGGCAACGGCTTCGGCGACGGCCTGTCGCACGAGCTTTATTTCAGCCGCGGCGCGAGCACCGTCCAGAACAATACCGTGGCGCTGACCAATACCAATGCGACGTGCGGGCCGAAATCCACGCACGCGCTCAAGAGCCGCGCTGGCACCACGATCGTCACTGGCGGCGTGCTCACCGGCTCCGCCGATCCGACCGGCAATATCGGCGGCTCGGTGATTGACATTCCAGACTGCGGCATCGCCGTTTTCAGCGGCACCACGGCAACCCTCGCGGCCGGCACTGCGAATACCGTGTTCGTGAGCTACGGCTCGGAAACCGGCTTGAACCTGCCGATCGGCAAGTCACTCACGCTCTTGAATTTCGTCGCGAACGATCTCAACGGCAAGGGCGGCTCGTTCGAGGCCGGCCCTCAGGCGATCGGCGCCACGCTCACGCTGGCGGGCTGCACCTACACCGGCCCCGTCGCGCCGACCTTCACGGGCTGGGCGAGCGTCATCGGAGCGTTCACGAAGGCAGCATGAGTGACGCCCTTACCAACCTCGACCTAGCCGGCGCCGCGCTAGCCTGCTACACAACGCCGTCAACCGTTGAGACGGGTGATGCTCGCGCGGTTGTATCGCTCATAAAGGGCGTCCAGGTAATCGCTTGTGTGGGCACGCGCACAGAGGCCGACTTGTGGCGCGACGTGTGCTCGCTGGAGACACGGAACGACCCCAACTATGGCCCGCTGTCAGATAGCTTCTTCAGCGAGGCCGAGCAACTGCTTTGGCACCTGTGGCCCCTTCTCACGCATGCTCCTGTAGCCGTAACCGGCCATAGCAAGGGCGCTTCGGAGGCGCAGGCGCTCACTCTGCTCTTGGCTTGCATGGGCCGAACTCCGGTTCGTCTGTGCGCTTTCGAGCCACCCCAGCTTGGCACGCTGCGGGGCGCCCTCAGCATCATACCCGGCGTCGCTACACGTCACCAGTACAGCGACTTTCTCGGTGATCCGATTACTGAGGTTCCTATAACGCGCGGGCATGCGCAGCCAATCACAACCCTACAATGGCATGGACTTCCTCCGTTGAACCCGCTAGAGTATCATGCCATGGCCGGCGTCTACGCTGCCATGCAACTCCGGGGTGAACCATGACCACGACCGTAATTGTAGAAGCTCACTGTGGCGAAAACACCGAGGTGCTAGTCACGGGCGGCGACCTAAACAAATTCGAGCCAGACTTCCAGTACGTCATATTCGACGGCCAGAAGGTCACCGTCTACGTGCATGATACTGTGGTGGTTGGCGTATACGAGCGCCCAAAGAAGGTATCACGTGATGCCTAAGCGCGCCTTTCTAGCCCTCGCGGCAGCGCTCACCCTCGCAACGCCGGCGGAGGCGCTCAACGTCACGGTTCAGCAGGGGTCACCCCCATACGCATTTGGGTCGCCGCCGGGCAACATCTTGTGCGTTCTTGGCGACAGCATCTACGCCCAGGGCTACAGCGCCTCGAATGGCACCGCATTTGCCGTCACCACCAACCTGGAGAGCCCGCGCGGCCCCGGCTTCTGGGCGACATTCTTGACGCATGGCGCCGTCATCTCCGGGTCGGAACACAATTACGCGGTCCCCGGCTACACGACGGACAACGTAATCGCCACGAGCCTGCCATTGATCCTCGCCGATCCTGCGTGCAGCGTCTATCTCATGCTGAACGCCGTATACAACGGCCTTAATGCTGGCACGACGGCCGCGCACGAAGAAGCAAACATGCTTCAGATTGTGCAAGAATTGCGTGCGAAAGGCCATCCGGTCATCCTCCAGGCAAACTTTGTCGGAGGCTTGACCAGCACGAAGCTGCAATACCAGTTGGCGACGAACTATTACGCGAAGACTGTGCTCGGGGGCCTTTCCGGTGTATATTATTTCGATAGCACGCGCGACAGTTGGCAGCAGCAAGGGGCAACACCAACCGCGTTATCTGGCTACACCTACGACGGCTTGCACCCCGAGCTTCTGGGCGCGTATCCCGCGTACAAGCAGCTTGGCCCGATCCTCAACCTGCTCTTCCCGCCGGCGCCAGAGCCGGCCAACGGCATCTGGAACGTCTATGACAGCACGAACAATATCCACGGCAATCTGATCGCTGCCAATTCGCCACTCACCGGAACCGGCGGCACGACGACGGGAACCTGCGTCAGCGGTAATGTTGCTACCGGATGGACGATACTGGCGACGGGCGGCGGCAGCCAAGACCTTAGTTCAGCGACGTGCGCCGGCAGCATCGTGACGAAGCTCGGTAAGGTGTTCCAGCAAATCGCTATCAGCGGCACCGCGACCGGGGACTACCATACCTTTGTCAGCTTCTACGTCCCAGTCACCGGAATGGTAGCTGGCCAGAGCTACCGAGCGGCGTGCACGGTCGAGCAGAACGCGCCAGTCACCAACATGGGTGGCCTGTCGCTCAACCTCTGGGTCTTCGACGGCACCAACAAGGTTCAAGCCGGCATGGGGGAAGACAGTTATTTCGGGGGAACCAATCTTGGGCCGGAGCCATCCTATTCGCCTGACGCTGAAATCGACAATGGCATGTTTGAAACCGACATCCTGGTGATACCCCCCGGCTTCACGACTTCATCTGAGCAACTTGAGTTCAACATCTTCTTTCAGAACGCTAGTTCGCTCACTGTGGCTGAAACAGTACGCATCGGCAATTGCGCCGTCTGGCAGTTATAGGAGATACCATGGCCGCTCCAGTAGTACACAGTTCCGACACAGCGCCCACCTCGGGCTCGCTGGCACTGACGGCCGGCGTAACCGGCGTCAACCCAGGCCGCGCGGTGCGCATCGACTGCACCACCACGGGCGTATGCACTTACGTCCTGCCAGACCGCTCTAGCATGGTGCTGCACCTGACGGGTGGCACAGTGTATGAGTTCAACGACGCCTGCACCAGCTTCACGGGCTGGACGAGCAGCGGCGTCGGCGCCTTTTACAACCTGTATTAGCATGTGGCCGTTCCGAAAACTCATTCCTCCGGCGACTGGGCCTTTGCCGGTCGTGGCGGGGGACATGCTGCTGCCGGAAGACCCGCGCCCATTTCCACGGCTCGATATAAAGGCGCGAGCCGTACACGTGGATGACGTGCATTCCGAACTTTCACCACGCGAGCGTTCTGAGGCGGAGCACTTCATAGCGCGCAAGGACCACGACGCGCTCATACGCCACGTTCGCACCTGGGGTAGGCGATGAACGGCGCCCCGATCCTTCCATCCTCGCTCGGCACGCTGCGGAAGATGTAGGCGGCTGACGCCATGGCCTGGAGCCTTATCGCGTCAATCGGCGCTGGCCTGACTTTAACAGGCGGAACAACGTCGGGCATAAATACCACCGGCGCCGATGCCATTTTCATCGCCGTTGGAGAGTATACTTCAAGCCCAACGGCCCCGACCGACAACAAGTCGAATAGCTGGACGCTGATAAAGAACGAGAGCGACGCAAATAGCGCCTCTGTCGCGATCTACGCTTGTTACAACCCGACGGTGGGCGCCGGCCACACGTTCTCTACGACCGCTCAGTACCCCTCTATTTCTGTCCTCGCCTTCAGCGGGGCCGCATCTGCGACGGCGGACCAGCAAAATGCCACTTCCGCTGCTGGAAGCAGTTTAACAATTCAGCCGGGCTCGATAACCCCCAGCCAAAACAATGAACTCGTGCTCTGCGCCTTCATCGACGACAACGGGGCTGGGATAACGGCAAGCATCGATAGCGGCTTCTCCACTCAAACCGGGTGGTTCGAGAGCGGCGTGTACGGCCAATCCTACCCCGTCGGGCTTTCATACCTGATCCAGACAACGGCCGGAGCGATCAATCCGACAATAACTTGGGGGAGCGCGCCAAACGGCGCTGCCGCAATTATTGCGTCTTTCAAGGCGGCAAGCAGCGGCGGGGGTTTTACAGCCTTGTTCCGCAAGTCACTTAGTGGTACAGGTAGCGGGGTTGGACGCCGGCAGCTTCAAGGATAGGGCATGGCTTACGATATTCTCAAGTCTTCGACCGAGAGTGCGCTGCTGTTCTTCCTGACGCTTGCCAGCGACCACATTTCGCCGGCAACGGGGCTGTCACCGACTGTCACCATTAGCAAGAACGGCGGGGCCTTTGGTTCCCCCTCTGGTGCCGTTTCTGAGATCGCGAACGGCTGGTACAAGGTCGCCGGCAACGCGACGGACACGGGCACCCTCGGCCCTCTGGCGCTCCACGCTTCAGTTTCGACGGCCGACAACTGTGACATGATTGTCGCCAATATCGTCGCCTTCGACCCGCAGAACGCCAACAGTCTCGGCTTGGCTGTGCTGCCTGCCACGGCGATCCCTGGCGCTAGCGGCGGCCTGTTCATCGCAGGCACGAACGCGGCGACTGTCATCACCACGAGCCTCACGACGCATTTTGTCGGCACCGTGGACACGCTGACGACATACACCGGCAACACGGTGCAGACTGGCGATGCCTACGCGCGCCTCGGGGCGCCTGCTGGAGCTTCCACGGCTGCCGACATTGCGGCGGCTAAGGTGAACCTCGTGACCCTCGTGGCTGGCGTCAACGTCAGCGAGATTGACGGCCAGACCGCTTCGGCCGCAGGCACCGTTACCTTCC
>Ga0208589_1000892_pt1 | contig 13099 bp, 11 predicted proteins | sample NGESurshal092012_2_FD_184486 | JGI IMG/M metagenome (GOLD analysis project Ga0208589, IMG submission 184486) | Arctic peat soil microbial communities from Barrow, Alaska - NGEE Surface sample F53-2 shallow-092012 (SPAdes) | ecosystem: Environmental > Terrestrial > Soil > Wetlands > Peat ... | reverse complement strand
GATGCCCCAACCCATGATACGCTCCTGGCGGCTCCGCCGCCGAGAAAGACAGCATCATCGTTGGAAAAGTTGAATGGATCAATTTGCGTTCCTACTTAGATACCCAGCAGGCCAGTTCCTTCTTCCAGGACACGTTCACCGTATTCCAGGCTTGATGCGCCGAATCGTACATGTCGAGATTGTCGTGATGTGTTCCCATCGCGAAAAAGTATTTCGCGCCGGCTCGCTTGTAGAGACCGATAAGACGCTGCGGATCCCACTTCTCCGCTTTCCAGAGGTTGTCGATTTCCATGAACCCGAATTTGGAGGGGTGACCGTAAGTTTTGACGTGGTAGTCGTAATCTCGGTCGCCCTGGATATACATTCGCCGTGCGTACCAGTCGCCCTGCTCTGGGACGCACTGGGCGGTCCAGTGAGCCCACATGCCAAACTTGGCGTCACGATACCAGTCAGGCGTTTTGTAATTGGCGACGAGGGATTCCCAAGTCGCCTCGAACGGTCCCGAGGCGATCGTGCGTGCGGACTGGGAAACGCCGGCGCTTTGGGCGTAAGCCGGCGAAAGACGTGAAGCTACTGCAGCGGCGGCGCTCATTTGCATAAAACGTCGGCGGGAGAATGTATGTTTCATATTGAGCGCTTTCATCGAATTTGGAGGCGATCAACCTGTCGCCAGCCCCGTGATCTTGAGCGCATACCCGTGGTCGCAGGGCTTTTGCACAGGCAATTGCACCGTGAGTCCCTTCATGTCGTGCGTCCATTCGAGCCTGCCGGGAAAGCCAAGGAGTTCAACATTCTGGATTTTGCCCACGACGTTCGGGCTTGTCGTGGCGAGCGGGGCGATGATGATTCCCTTGTCGGGCCACCCCATGAAAAAGGCATAAAGCGTGCCGCCTTTTGTGGTGAATCGAACGTCCTCAGCCGTGAAATCCTGTCGGTTGTTTTCGTTGAACTGAACGCCGGGCACGATTTTGATGTGCGCCCCCGGGCCGTCGCCAAAAGTTTTCCATGGGCGGGTGGCGTAAATCGCCTCGCTGTTCACATTCATCCAGGCTGTGATGCTTTCGAGAATGGCCATTTCCTTGTCGTCGGGCATGCCACTGTTGGGGAGTGGGAAATTCAATAGAAGATTTCCGTTGCGGCTGACAATATCCACCAGCATATCGACGATACGCTTGGGGGTTTTGTAGCGGGCGCGGGTGTCATAGTGCCAGTTGCCGACGCAAGTGTCGGTTTGCCAGGGGCGCGGCCAAATGGAATCGACGACGCCGCGCTCGACGTCAAGGACGCACATGCCTGCAACGGAATCCGCGCGGCTCTTGCTGTTGTAAACCGCTTCGACGGTCCCGCCGTGACGGCGGGCACTTGTGTTGTAGTGGTGGGCGACAATCGCCAGGCCATACTCGCCGAAGGGAATGCCGCCATCGGTATAGAGTAGATCAGGCTCGTATTGAGTCACCACATCCATGATGCGGTCGAAATAGTTTTGACGCCATGACGGCGGTCCTTCCGGGCTCATCGCAATGGCACCCTTGGCGGGCGCATTAACCACCTTCTTGACGAAGTCCGCCGGCATTTGGGTGTAATCGTGATAGAGATCCGCGAACTGAGGATCGATGCCGTCATACGGAGCGCCCGCGAGCGGGCCGGCTTTGTCGGCGCCGTGGGCCGTGCCATACCAGCAGAAACTGTTTGAGAGGTGCTCGCTGACGCCAAAGCGAAGGCCATGTTTATCGGCGGCGGCTCTGAAACTTCCGAGGATGTCTTTTTTGGGGCCGCTGGCCACAGCGTTCCAGCGTGGTTGGAACTTAGAGTTCCACATGTCGAAGTTGTCGTGGTGGCAGCCCATGCTCATGTAATACTTCGCGCCGGCTTTTTTATAGAGGCCCATCAAATAGTCGGCATCAAACTTGTCGGCCTTCCAGGAATTGATGACGCCGACGAAGCCAGTCTTTGAGGGATGTCCGTAATGTTCGAGATGGTGTTTGTATTGCGGTTCCCCCTCAACGTACATGCGGCGGGCATACCAGTCGCCATATTCAGCGGCGGACTGCGGACCCCAGTGATTCCAGATGCCGAACTTGGCATCGCGGAACCAGTCCGGGACATGGTAAGCATTGAGCGATTCGCGGCTGCCTGTGAACAGCCCGGCTGGAATAGCCGGCGCGGGATCGTTGCTCGGGGCAGTTGTGGCGGGAGCCGCGAGCAGCCTGGATTGCCATAGCGGCGCACTCAACCCCGCGCCCGCGGCGAGCGTCGAGGCTTTTATGAAAGCGCGGCGACTCAATCGGTTCTTCATGGGAGTAGTTCCTTTTATTTCAGTTTCAGCCCAGTGATCTTCAGCGCGTAGGCATAATCACATGGCTTCTCCGCCGGGAACTTTACATGCAGGCCGTCGGCCGCCTGGTTGAATTGGAGTTCGCTGTCGTGGCCGAATAATTCGACCCTTTCGACTTTCCCCTGCACGCCCTTGCCGGGGGCCAGCGAAGTAATGACTGCTTCGTCGGTCGGCCAGGCCATGACGATCGCGTAGAGCGTGTCGCCGTTGGTAGTGAAGCGGATATCCCGCGGCGTATATCCGCTGCCGCGCGGGAGTCCGCCACCGCCGACGCCGTCGCCCGCCATGTTTTGCCCGTTTAGCTTGCCGGCAAATCCGGCGGCGCGAAGTTTGACCATTGACGACGCCACCCGGTCGGCGACAGGGCCTTCGCCAAATTTCACCCAGGGGCGCGTGGAATAGATTGCTTCGCCGTTCACCCCGAGCCATTTGCCGATTGCCAGCAGAACGTCCTGCTGCTCCTGAGGAATGGTTCCATCCGCTTTGGGGGAGATGTTGAGCAGGAGATTGCCGTTCTTGCTCGTGTTCTCGATGATTTTGTCCACGAACGACCCGGCCGGCGCGGGATGGATGCCCTCAACGTAGCCAAATTTATCCTGAATCGGGTCATCCGGCTGCCAGACCCAATCGGTGAGTTCCATCGGAGCGCGTCCTTCGCGTTCGTAGTCCATGATCTGCCCGGAAACCCACGCCGCCGTCTTGGCGCTGATGGCAACGTCCTTGCCCCATTCCTTTGCGCGGTTGTAGTAGTAGGCGGCGACGTGGATTTTAAGAGGATCGATGGCGTGGTCGGTAGCCATGTCGAACCAGAGCATGTCGGGATGGTACTTGTCGATGGTTTCAATTCTTTTTGCGACCCAGTCGTGCATGAATCTTACGCGCGCCGCCGGGCTTCGATCTGCCACGCTGTAGAACGCAGCCCACTTGGGATCGTATTCGTCGCTGCCCGGCAGGGCCGGAATAAAAACGAAGTGAAAGAACGAGTGATCGGAGATACCTGTTTTCAGGCCGACTTTTTGGAGGGATTTGATCAGATCGCCATCGATGTCGCGATGAGGGCCGTAGTTGACGGAATTATAAGGATTGGTCGCGCTGTCCCAGTTAGAAAAGCCGTCGTGATGCTCGCCGGGGGCCAGGACATATTTGGCGCCGGCCTTCTTGAAGAGCGCAGCCCAGGCGTCGGGGTCCCATTTGGCCATGGTGTACATGGGTAGGAAATCTTTGTATCCAAATTTGGTGGGTGGGCCGAAGTGATCGGTGTGCCATTGCATGATGCCGGCGTTGCCGCCGTACATATAGCGGACATACCACTCGCTGCCGTGGGCGGGGACGGAGAAGATGCCCAGGTGCATGTAGATGCCGAACTTTGCATCGCGGAACCACTCGGGATCTTTGTAGTTTTGCTGAATTGAATTCCAACTCTCCTGAAATGCGCCTGGCGGCGGAGTTGGAATGTCTTTCAGAGCGGCGGCAACCATTTCCGGCGTGTCGCGCGGCGGCCGTGCGTTAGCGCCGGCGGGGCCGGTAGCGGGACCCGCGACGCCGGGTTCTTCCACCGTCGGATTTACCTGGCCAAAAGCGCACGGCGCAAACGTGATGGACGCCGTAACGGCGAGAAGCAAAGCCGCAATACTTCGAGTCGTTTTATTCATGACGTGTCTCCGATTGCGCCAGTTCATGGGCAATGTGTATCTTCTATCTTTATGTGGGCGACTGCCGTGCGTTGGGCCCTGCAAATTCCACGGAAAGGCTGACATCGGTATAGAGGTTGGAATAGTCTCGCGCCGATGTGAAAGTAAGTTCCACCGGTTTCCACTGCTCAGCGGCAACGGTTTGCGCGCTCGATTTCCGAAAATAATTCTCGCCAAAAGCACATTTAGAAGCCAACGCCAGTGGTTATGTTTCACGAGCGTTCCTCCTGTCGATGGCGACCGCAATCAAAATGACGAATCCCTTGACAACTTGCTGCCAGAACGGCGAGACATTCAGCAGGAACAAACCATTATTGAGTACGCCGATTATGACGCAGCCCAAGACCGTCCCTATGATCGATCCCCGCCCGCCGGAAAGGGATGTGCCGCCGATGACGACCGCGGCGATGGAATCGAGTTCATACCCCAGTCCCGCATTCGGCTGGGCCGAATCCAGGCGCGCCGTAATAATCAGTCCTGCCACTCCCGAAAGGCCGCCGGCCCACATATAGACCCACAGCTTTATTCGATTAATAGGCACACCGCTGAGCATCGCCGCCAGTTCGTTTCCTCCCACGGCGTAGACGTAACGGCCGAACTTCGTTTCGCCCATTACGCCCACAAACATCACGACCACCGCCGCCGAAATCCATACCGGCATGGGAATGGCAAAGAGTATTCCCGTGCCGATGTAATCAAAACTTGCACCGAGATCAGTAATGGGAAATCCGCCGGTCCACAGCATCGTTAGTCCCCGCGCGATACTAAACATGCCCAATGTCGCCACGAATGGCGGCAGACCGAACCGGGTGATCGTCACCCCGTTGAAGCAGCCCAACGCCAGACCGGTCAAGATGCCCGCCAAGACCGCGCCAAAAACGGTGAATTGCAACATCACGTGGAAATGCCGCAGCACGATCCCATTTTTAAGTACGCCTGCCGCTACCGCGCCTGACAAGGCGAGAATCGCCCCCACGGAAAGATCAATGCCGGCAGTCAGTACAACCAGCGTCATGCCTACCGAAAGACAAAGATTCACCGAAATCTGTCGAAGAATGTTGCGCCCATTGTCCGCTGTCATGAATTTGTTGGATAGAAGTGTCATTGCCACCAGCATCGCACCCAACGCGATCAGGGACTGGAACCGCGCCAGCGAATTTCTGAGGAGTATGCGCCTCCGCGTTTCCATCAGGCGCTCCATCATCGCACCACCGCCGACACCGGAACCACAAGCAGGGGATGCAAATCAGTCCCTTCGTCCGCAACCTCGGCACAGCCCGCGAAATGTACAATCGCGCCAACGACAGCCTTGGCACGTAAGTTGGGCAACACCTGCTCTTCTATGCGCCGATTAATCTCCGACGATATGGCGTTGAAGTCCTGAGAGTCGGCGAAATCACTCACATTTAGAAGTCTAGTCCCATCGCGGACCGCATTTCCGAAGATGTTTCCTGTTTCAAGGATGACGTCGGTGCTGGAGCTATCGGCATCGAGCGAGAGCGCAATTTCATGTTGGTTCACCGAGACCACGCGTCCTTCCCCGGCCACGAAAAAGTAATAGTCGCCGCCCAATCCCGCGACACGGCCGTATTTCTCGCGCGCAGCTTTGGAATCCGTGCGAATCGCCTTTTCCAGAACGACGGCATCCGTGGCGCGGTCCAGCGATTGTGCTAGCCGCCCAAACCAAAACTTGTCAACGAATGCGACCGCGTCAAAAGCAGGATGGGCTTGTTGGACTCCGTTTAGTTCAACGATATGAAACGGCGGCGCCCACCAAAAGACAACGACCAAGCCAAGCAAGCATCCAGTCCGCGGCAGCCAAGATTTCCAGCGGGAATCGTTCATCCATGGCATCCTACTGCGTATCCGCTTTCCGTCCGTAATCACCGAACTTGGTTACGTTGTCCCTTGTCACCAATTCCACGCCAACAGGCGCCTTCTGGGGAAAATTGCGTTCACCCTTGATGTATTTGTCGGCGTCTTCCGCAGCGGTGCGGGCCATCAGCTTGGGAAACTGCATGCCAGTCGCCGTTATCTTGCCTTCGGCGATCAGCTTAACGACATCATCTGCGCCGTCGAATCCGAACACCTTGATGGTATCCGCCTTTCCCGCTGCCAGCAGCGCCTGATATGCGCCCATTGCCATCGCATCATTTCCACAGAAGACGGCGTTGATGTCGGGATGCGCCTGCAGGATTGGCTCCAGCACCTCCAGTGCCTTGGCCCGGTCGAAATCGGCACTCTGCTGAGCGACCATTTTTAGCCCGGGATACCGATCAACCACGCTATGAAACCCTTTAGAGCGGTTCCATGTGTTGTTGTCGCCGACAATTCCCAGCAACTCGACGTATGTTCCCTGCTCTCCAATCTGCTTGACGAAGTATTGGCCGAGCGCGACGCAGCCGGAATAATTGTCGGATAGGATTTGCGAGGTTGCCGCATCCGTGGCGTCGATCTCGCGGTCAATGCAGAAAACCGGAACGCCAGCGGCTTTTGCCTTCCGCACATTGGCAATCGACCCTTGGGCGTCAGTGGGGTTGAGAAGAATGACCTTGTATCCCGACGCCAGCGTGTTTTCAAAATTGGTGGCTTCCTTGGCGGGATCATTCTGTGAATCGAAAACGGTCGCGTCGTAGCCAAGCTCCTTCGCTCGGTCGCGGGCAGTGTTGGCCAGGACGACGAACCACGGATTGTTCAACGTCGAAACGATGATTGCGATTTTGGGTGGCCCGCCGTCCGCAGAGGTCGCTTTAGCCGTGCTGCCGGCGGCTTCGTTCTTGGGTTTGCACCCGGTTAGCAGCATGCAGACCATTAGGGCCAACGTTCCGTAGTTCCGTAGCCGGTGAAAAGCGGTCATGGATTCCTCGCTCGCGCAATCACGCCTTGATAGCCGTGAACTACGTTGACCTTTATTTCCGGGACATCTACCTGTATTTTCAGAGACACTGCCTGTTAAATAAGATGCCCAATGCCTTTGTCGGCTCCCAATTAGCCGCTATTGAATTTGATGTTCTTGTCGATATGCCCGCGGAGAACAGCCAAATGATTTGCGGAAGGCATCGTTGAACCGGCTGACCGAACCAAATCCGGACTCCATTGCAATCCCCAATATCTTGCCCCCGGTGGTCGCCAGTAACCGCTGTGCGTGCGACAGGCGATGTTGAGTGAGGTACTCCGTAAGGGTGATGGTAAATACTTTCTTGAATAGATTCATCGCGTAGTTCGGGTGCAGCCGAACAGCTTTTCCGACTTCTGCGGCGGAAAGCGGCCGTTGATAGTTCCTGGCCAGAAAACACGCGATCTCCTCCGCCTTGCTCAGCGCGGGGGATTCCATCGACGGCGTCTTCGATCGCATTGGAGCGCGTTCCACCGGCAGCATCATGGCCAGACGGAGCAGGCGGGCCTCGATTTCCAGCAGTACCACACGCCGCTTTGCCTGCGTCGTCCGGGCCAGATCGCGCTGCCAGCGCCCGAATGTTTCCACGTCTCGCCTCGATTCGTTCGATCTCATTTCACATACCACGCGTCCATGCAGGATGGGTTCAACGAGCCGGGCTGGAAGATTCCATTGCAAGAACCAGGCGAGGGGGACGGTCGCGACGTAATAACTGGTCTCGTCTCCGACATTGATGATTTGGTGTGGAATCGCGGCCCAAAACAGACACATGCGTCCCGCCTCGACTGTCACTTTGGCCCCTCCCAGCAGATAGGTGACCGAGCCGCGGTCCAACAGATTCATCTCTATCTCGTTATGCCGGTCCGGCCGGGGCATCAAGGTAGGAGTCCACCGCTCGACCGTCAGGCCGTAGGGAGCGAAATCAGGACGTGAAGGATCAAATCGTGGCATCGAACTTAGTTTACAGGAAGTATTGGACGCAAAACAGGTAGAGTTATCACAAATACAGATCACAATATCGCACATCGGAGTCTAGGAATGTCCAATCCAACCGCCGCGATCACTTTGGCCGTCATCATTGGCAGCCGCGACTTCTTTCCCGATGTTCTCGTGGCCGAAGCCCGCAAAGACATTAAGGCACTCCTTGATTCTAGCGGCGTTCAGACGGTCATACTCACCCCAGAGCAATCCAAACTTGGCGGCGTCGAGACTCACGCCGACGCTCGCAAATGCGCCGAGCTTTTCGGACAGAACCGCGACAAAATCGACGGCGTCCTGATTGTTCTCCCCAACTTCGGCGACGAAAAGGGAGTCGCGGATACACTCAAACTTTCGCATCTCAACGTCCCGGTACTCGTACAGGGCTACCCAGACGATCTTAACGCCCTGGGCGTGGCTCGGCGGCGCGACGCATTCTGCGGCAAGATTTCCGTCTGCAATAATCTCAAGCAGGCAAATATTCCGTTCACGCTCACCACCCGCCACGTCGTGCATCCCACAGACGCGATGTTCAAAACCGACCTGGCGCGATTCATTTCCATTTGCCGCGTGGTCCGGGGGCTTCGCGGCGCACGGTTCGGCGCAATCGGGGCGCGCCCCGGCGCGTTCAATACTGTGCGCTACAGCGAGAAAATTCTGGAGCGCTACGGCATCAGCGTGACAACGGTGGATCTTTCGGAAATCCTTGGCAATGCTGGAAAACTTGCCGCCACCGATAGCCGGGTGAAATCCAAGTTGGATGAAATCAATGCCTACGCCCCATCCAAAGGCGTTCCGCCGGACAAAATGCTCCAGATGTCGCGCCTTGGGGTTGTTCTGGACGAATTCATCGCAGTCAATGCGTTGGACTCCACTGCGATCCAATGTTGGTCGAGCCTCCAGCAGAATTGGGGCTGCAACGCATGTACTTGCATGAGCATGATGTCGCAGAAGCTCATGCCGAGTGCCTGCGAAGTTGATGTCACCGGCGCTCTCTCCATGTATGCGTTATCCCTGGCTTCGCAGCGCCCCTCCGCCCTTGTTGACTGGAACAACAACTACGGCAACGACGACGACAAATGCGTTCTCTTTCACTGCGGCAACTGGCCCAAAGATTTCGCCCCGGATACCCGCATCGCCAACGCCCCGATCCTCGGTTCGACATTGGGCGTTGAGAATACCTACGGCGCAATGGAAGGCCGCAACACCGCCGGACCGCTGACCTATGCCCGCTTTACTACTGACGATACCGCCGGTGTCATCCGTGGCTATGTCGGCCAGGGCGACACCACCGACGATAAACTGAATACCTTCGGCCAGCGCGCAGTCGCCCACATCCCCGGCCTCCAAAATCTCTTGCATTACGTCTGCTTAAATGGCTACGAACACCACGTCGCCGTCAATGCATCCCACACCGCCGAAATCATTGCCGAAGCGTGCGGCACATACCTCGGTTGGTCCATGTTCCACTTTGGAAAAGGCAATGAACCTGTCTGATCGCGAGCTGGCTCTTAAATCCATCGCTTACCGGCGAAGTATGCTTCACTGGATCAAGCATGCCGGCGCCGGCCACACCGGCGGAGGGTTGTCATGCATCGACATCCTTAACGTCCTATACAATCGCGTCCTCCGTGTCTCGCCGGCAACATTCGCCGACCCAAACCGCGACCGCTACATCCAGTCGAAGGGTCATTGCGTTGAAGCGCTTTATGTTGTCCTGGCCGATCGTGGCTTCTTCCCGGAAGACAAACTCCAGACTCTTTGCCAGTACGATTCGCCTTTTGTTGGACATCCCACCCGCGCCGTTCCCGGCATCGAACACAACACGGGTGCATTGGGACACGGCTTGTCTGTTGGCGTTGGCGCCGCCATCGCCGGCAAGAAAGACCGCCGAGACTTTCGCGTCTACGTTCTGATGGGAGACGGCGAACTAGCCGAAGGCTCCAATTGGGAAGCTGCGATGGCCGCCGCGCATTACTCGCTCGACAATCTGATCGCCGTTGTCGATCACAATACACTCCAGATTTCAGGTCGAACCCGCGATGTATGCAGCAACGAGCCCCTCGATGAAAAGTTCCGAGCATTTGGATGGCACGTCCAGACCGTCGAAGGGCACAACTTCAACGAGCTAACCGCCGCCCTTGCGCCTTCCGACGACATACGCACACCTCGAATGATCATCGCCAACACGACCAAAGGAAAGGGAATCAGCTTCATGGAGGATGCCGCCAAATGGCATCACGGAGTGCCCTCCGATGCCGAGTACGCCGCGGCGATGCGCGAGTTAGACGACGCCTCTACGCACATGCCTAATCCAGTGGGAGCTGCACGATGAGCGCACCGGCTCCCTCCATGTATTCCCCGCAAGCCAGGGCAATGGCGGAAATGCTCGGCCTCAAAATGGGCCGCGCAAACCTGGAAGAATTCGCCGAAACGCTTTTATCGATGGCACGGGCAAACAGAAACATTCTCGCCGTCACAAGCGATTCTCGCGGATCAGGAAAACTTGGTCTCTTCGCCCAGGCGCTCCCCGACCAGATCGTCGAACTAGGCATTGCCGAGCAAAATCTGGTCGGCGTGGCCGCTGGCCTTGCGTCAGCCGGCAAAACTGTCTATGCCGTCTCACCCGCCTGTTTCCTAACCGCGCGGGGGCTGGAGCAGATAAAAAACGATGTCGCCTATTCGGACCACCCCGTCAAACTCATCGGCATTTCCGCCGGCGTAAGCTACGGCGCGCTTGGCTCCACGCACCACTCGCTTCATGACCTCGCCGCTCTGCGCGCCATCAACAACATTGATATCGTCGCTCCGGCGGACAATTTCGAAACCCGGGAAATCATCCGCCAATCCGCCGATCGCCAAATCCCCATCTACATCCGTTTCGGAAAAGCCCCACTTTTCGATCTCAATGTGCCAACGACTATTTTTGAACTGGGCAAGTCGATCACGCTCCGGGATGGCACGGACATCGCCTTCATTGCCACCGGCGAAACTGTGATCCATTCCCTCCTCGCCGCCGGGGCGCTGGCCGAATTCGGCGTCTCCTCGCGCGTCATCTCCATGCACACTGTCAAACCGTTGGATGCACACACGGTACTTAAAGCCGGTCGCGAATGCCGCGCGTTGGTCACCGTCGAAGAGCACAGCATCTTTGGCGGCCTTGGCGATGCCTGTGCCGCGGTTCTCATGCAAGCCGGCATCTCCGTTCCCTTCCAAATCGCGGCATTTCCCGACGAGCACACTGTCACAGGCAGCCAGGCCGACATCTTCCAGCACTATGGAATTTCCATGGAGGGTCTGGCCCAGCGAGCGCAAACGCTCTTGCGACTGGATTCTCGATGAGCGAGAGTTCACCCAAGGTTTTGGCGATCGACCAAAGCACTTCCGCCACCAAGGCGGTCGTCTTCGATATTCAGGGCGGCCTTATCGATCGCTATTCAGTTGAACACCGTCCCATCTATCCAAAGCCCGGTTGGGTCGAACACGACGCCGAAGAATTGTGGCGAAATACCCAGTCCGTCATTCGATCCGCCGCCGAAAAACATCGAGACTTCATTTGCCTATCCATCACGAATCAGCGCGAAACCTTTGTAATCTTCGACAGAGCGACTGGGCGACCCCTGCACCACGCGGTAGTTTGGCAATGCCGGCGAGGAGACGAAGTGTGCGCTCGACTCATTCGGAACGGACACGCCGATCTGGTCAGTGAAAAGACCGGGCTTAAAATCGACAGCTATTTTTCGGCGCCTAAGCTTGCGGCACTCCTTCGAGAGAATCCCGATCTCCGGTCCAAACTGCAATCCGGCGATGCCCTCTTCGGCACGATCGATACCTACTTGTTGTACCGTCTAACCCATTGCAAGACATTCGCAACCGATTCCACCAATGCCAGCCGTACCCTCCTGTTCAACATCAACACTCTGACGTGGGATCAGGAGCTTTGCGACTTGTTTGAAATGCCCCTTCGCGCACTGGCGGAGGTGCGTGACAGTGCCTCGCGCTTCGGTTTCTGTGACAACCCATCGCTTCCCGCCAAACTTCCCATCGCCGGGGTTATGGGTGATTCTCAGGCCGCCTTATTCGGCCATCGCTGTTTCAAACCCGGCCAAGCCAAAGTTACAATCGGCAGCGGTTCTTCGATTCTCTTCAACGCCGGGCCTCGCGTTCCGACCAGCGGCATTCGTACAATCGGCTGGACCCACAACGGCGTCGCCACCTACTGCCTTGAGGGAATCATTTCCTACTCCGGGGCGACGATTACCTGGCTGCGAGACCAACTCGGCCTCATCCATTCCGCCGATGAAGCCGAAGCCGCCGCCGCCGCAGTGCCGAACAACGGCGGCGTTTACCTTGTTCCCGCCTTCACTGGTCTTTCGGCCCCTTATTGGTCTCCAGTGGCCCGCGCCGCCATCGTTGGCCTCACCGCTTCTTCGACGCGCAATCATGTCTTGCGCGCTGCGCTGGAATCCATCGCTTATCAAATAAGGGACGTGCTTGCCATCATGTCCGCAGACGCCCATGTCGCCATCGGTTCTATCCAGGCCGATGGTGGAGCGACTCGAAACAATTTTCTTATGCAGTTCATTGCAGACATAACTGGCACTGACATCCTGCTGTCCAATAGCGCTGATTTCTCTCCCCTTGGCGCGGCATTGGTTGGATTGCTAGGCATGGGTGCCTATGCCTCTATCGAACAATTGGCGGAATTACGGACGAAGGAACACATTGTCACCCCACAGATGTCTTGCGCAATAGCCGCTGCGCTATATCAGGGCTGGAAAGATGCGGTCCACAAGATTGTCGCCGAACCATGACAATTTAATCCATTGAGTGCGTCCCGATTGATTTTCACTCAAATACCACAACCGACCCGCCGGCGGCCTTCAGCCTGATGATCAGTTACTTTTTCAGTGCCAATATCGACCGCCTGCTGTTTGAAAAGCTCCGCGCCGTCGCCATTGGTGATTAGGGTTCCGTTAGAGATCGCAGGAATCGCGCTCAAACCCCAGGTCAATTCTTTTTCGACCATCTCTCCATTAATCGCCGCGACGTACCAATGGCTGTCCTCCTTCCGGGTAAAGAATTGAGCGTAAGCCGCTCATGGAAACGGGAATCGAATTGGGGGCCAGTGCGGGCGCCGAATCGGGGGCCACCTGTGGTCAAAGAATAGCCCCGTTTGGGGCCAGGTCAAACGTCACT
>Ga0208589_1000891_pt1 | contig 13111 bp, 10 predicted proteins | sample NGESurshal092012_2_FD_184486 | JGI IMG/M metagenome (GOLD analysis project Ga0208589, IMG submission 184486) | Arctic peat soil microbial communities from Barrow, Alaska - NGEE Surface sample F53-2 shallow-092012 (SPAdes) | ecosystem: Environmental > Terrestrial > Soil > Wetlands > Peat ... | reverse complement strand
CAGCGCCCTGCCATCGCAGAGCAGGTACCAGGTCAATGAGTGCTCGATCGCGGCCAGCGGGATGTCCTGGCCGTTGCCGGGAGAGGCGGGGTCCTCGACATCGACGAAATACAGGAAACAGATCGTGTCCCGTGCGAGGTTGCGCAGCACGATGTAGAAGTTTTCCGCATACATCAGCGTGCTGACGATGGCATGGATGCCACGCAGCATGTCGGGCATGTCGCGCTCGGAACCGGCCAGGTCGGAAATGGCGAACAACGCACGCTGCAGGGTCTCGGAGCGCTCCAGTTGCTGATGCGCGCGCTGCAGTTCGGTCCATTCCAGCGTCCGCTGCAGATGCTGGCCGGCGAGCCGCAGCGGCCCCGCCAGGATCCCCGGAAAGCCGATGCCGTCATGTTCTGCCTGCAGGGTCAGCAGCAGCAGCGCCGGCTCCGGGTGCTGGCACAGGCGCAATGCGATGCGGCGTTGATCCACCGGATGCCGGCATGGCTGGTCCGACTGGCTGGCAGCGCGCAGCCACGGCCCATCGGCCGGGTCCATCCGGATCGACGGCACGCTGTAATGATTGGTCGGCTGGTCAAGACCCCACAGCACGCAGGCAGTCTTGCAGCCCAGTTCGGCCAGTGTCAGATCCGCAATCACGCCGGCCACTTCGTCAGGCGCATGTGCCGTGGCGAGGCTGGCCAGCCACGCCAACTGCAATGAGTCGTCGGACGACGTCGCCTCCACAGCATTCGCATGCTTCATCGACAGAGCTCCCCCCACCCCGGGCGCATCAGCATCCGGCATCAGCATACGCTTTCACTGCGCGCAGTCAGCCCGACTCCACCGGAGCCAGCTTGAGCTGGCCTCCGGGCGGACAGGCGCGCAATCCCGATAAACTGTCTCATTGCATCCAATCTCACCGCATGTTCGACACGACGCGCACGTCGCCCCCGCCCACCGGCGCGTTCCGGGCGGTCTGACGGCATTGCCGCCCATGTTCCATGCATAACCCGCGCCACAGGTTCCATCCGCCATGCTCGCCGACACCACCAAAGACGCCATTCGCGCCGCCTACGCACGCCTGAAAAATGGCCTGCCGGACTTTCGCGCGCGCGCGTCGCAAGGCAGGATGATCGCCGAGGTGGCCAGGGCATTCGGCAAGACCGGCGGCGTGGCGGTGATCGAGGCGCCGACCGGCACCGGCAAATCGATGGCCTACCTGATCGCCGGCGTGGCTGTGGCGCGCTTCCAGAAGAAGAGGCTGCTGATCGCCACCGCCACCGTGGCGCTGCAGGAGCAGCTGATGCAACGGGATATTCCGCTCTATCTCAAGCTCAACGACATCGAGGCGAAGGTGGCGCTGGCGAAGGGCCGCGGTCGTTACCTGTGCCCGCGCAACCTGCGCATGGCGGCGAACAGCCTCAACGACTCCGGGCAGCTGGGCCTGACCGGCTTCGATGCGGATCTCGCACTGTGGGCGAAACCGCCGCAACCGCGCGACAAGCAGGCGCTGGGCAAATTGGGCGCGGCCTTCGACAACGGCGAATGGAACGGCGACATGGACAGCGCGCCGGAAGCGGTGAGCGACCTGCTGCGTCCGATGGTGACCACCAGCGCCGGCGGCTGCACCGGGCGCAAGTGCGGCCAGTTCATGATCTGCCCGTTCTTCTCGGCGCGCCGCGCGGTGGACGATGCCGAGATCATCGTGGCGAACCAGGACCTGGTGCTGGCCGATCTCACCATGCCGGGCGAGGACGAAGGCGGCGGTATTCAGGCATGGGGCGGCGTGATCCTGCCGCGGCCGGACGAGACACTGTACATCTTCGACGAAGGCCATCACGTGCCGGGCAAGGCGATCGATCGCGGCGCCAGCGAGGTCTATATGAACATCACGGTGCGCCAGCTGAGCCGGCTCGGGCGGCAGGTGCATGCGGCGTATTCGCTGACCGACAAGCAGATGCTGGGCAAGCTCAGCCTCGACAAGGGCGACGCGAAGCTGCAGGAGTTGAGCAACACGCTGGAGGAGCTGGAGAAGGACATCCGCCTCGGCTGGCTGCCCGATCCGGGCGAGACCGAGCCGATGTACCGTGGTTCGCTGGGCCAGCTGCCGGAAGCATGGGTGGCGCATGCGCGCGCACTCAGCCTGTACACCGGCGACGTGCAGCGCTGGCTCACCGCAGTGCGCCGAGCGGTGGTCGAGATGACCGACGGCGGCCCGACCCAGGAAGCGCTGTCGCGCGAGCTCGGCATCGCATTGGAGCGGATCGGCAAGCAGGCCAGTTGCTGGCGCGCGTGGGCCAGCGACGATCCCGACGATGCGCCACCGCTGGCGCGCTGGGTCACCTTGGGCGGCGATCAACAACTGGTCTGTCACGCCTCGGCGGTTTCCGCCGGCGGCCTGCTGCGCAGCGTGCTGTGGGGCAACGCCAGCGGCGTGTTGATGACCTCGGCCACGCTGAGTGCGGGCGGCAACTTCCGCGGCTTCGCCGATGCGGTGGGCCTGCCCGACGACGCCGTGACGCTGAGTCTGCCCTCGCCATTCGACCTGGCCGCACAGGCGCGGCTGGAAGTGCCGGCGATGCGCACGCTGCCGGACGCGCGCGAAGCGCATGCCGAGGAAATCAGCGAGTGGCTGGCCGAGCATCTCGACTGGGACGCCGGCAACCTGGTGCTGTTCACTTCGCGCGTGAAACTCGACCGCGTGCTGCAGAAGCTGCCGATCGCCCAGGTACGCAAGGTGCGCGCGCAGGGTTCGCTGGGTAAGTCGCAGCTGATCGCCGAACACTGCGCCGACATTGAAGCGGGCAAGGGCAGCACGTTGTTCGGGCTGGCCTCGTTCGGTGAAGGCCTCGACCTGCCGGGCAAGCTGTGCGAGACGGTGGTGATCACCCAACTGCCGTTCGCCGTGCCGACCGATCCGGTCGGCGCGACGTATGCCGAGTGGCTGGAGTCGCGCGGGCGCAATCCGTTCATCGAAGTGAGCATTCCCGAAGCGACGCGTCTGCTTACCCAGTATTGCGGCCGCCTGATCCGCAACGAGACCGACCGCGGCCGCATCGTGCTGCTGGATCGTCGCGTGGTGACCAAGCGCTACGGCAGCGGCATGCTGAAGGCACTGCCGCCATTCCAGCGCATCATCGAACGCACCGCATGATCATCCGCCGGTCCGATTGCCCATCGAAGCCGTGGAAGAACGGTCTCGGCAGCACGCGCGAAATAGCCATCCAGCCATCTAATACAGGACTTGACGATTTCCTGTGGCGAGTGAGCATCGCCGAGGTCGACAGTGCGGCGCCGTTCTCCAGTTTTCCCGGCATCGACCGGCAGATCGCGCTACTCGACGGCAATGGCTTCACGATGACGCTGGATGACGATCGCGTGCATCCATTGACCACGCCGTTCGTGCCGTTCGCCTTCGCCGGCGAGGCGAAGGTGACGGTCACCCTGACCGACGGTCCGACCCGCGACTTCAACCTGATGGTGCGGCGTGCGCAGGCCAGCGCTGACGTGCTGGCCTGGCAAGAGGCGGGAAGCTACCTGCTCGATCCGACGATCGTGCTCATCTACGCCGCCCGCGGCGCCATCGACACCACCGATGGCATGTTGCACGCCGGCGATGCCTGGCTCGCCGAAGAGTCCTGCAGCGGCGGTCATATCGTGCTGCGCGATGACGCGCTGGCCTTCGCCATCCGCGTCATGCGGAAAGCCTGACGCCTGCGTGCAGCTGACCGAACCACCGGGGGTGGCAAGAGTCATCTACGCAGCGGGATCCGGTGTGCGCTAGAGTCTGCTGCATTCAAGCATCCGAGGATGTGCACATGGCCGCTTTCCTGCTCTGGTTGTTGCTGCTGGTGTTCTGCTGGCCGCTCGCGCTGCTGGCGCTGGTGCTGTATCCGATCGTGTGGCTGCTGCTGTTGCCGCTGCGCCTGGTCGGCATCACCGTGGGCGCGGTGTTCGCCTTCCTCGGCGCGCTGCTGATGCTGCCGGCACGCGTATTGCGCGGTCGTCCGGCCTGACCTGAAGCAGCGCGCGCAGTTCAAACTTTACAATCTGGGCGAATAACTATCCAATAGGCGCCGCATACTTTCAGGTGCCCTCATGGCCCGACCCAGCCGCTCCGCGGAAATTGATGCCTCGCTGCTGAACCAGGCACAGGACCATCCCGGCGATCTGGTACGCGTCGTCGCAGAAGAACTGGGCCTCAGTCGAGCCGCCGTAGCCACGCGTGCTCGCGTACTGATCCGTGATGGCTACCTGGTCAAGACCGGTACCACGCGACCAACCTATCGTCTTGGCAGCTTTCGCCGCGCCAGTTTTCGCCATCTGCTGCACGGCCTCGCCGAAGATCGCGTGTGGACGCATGATGTCGCGCCCTTGTTGAAAGGGCTGCCAGCAAACATCATCGAAATCAGCCATCACGGCCTGACGGAAATGGTCAACAATGCGATCGATCACTCCGAGGGGAAACACCTCAAGGTTTTCCTGGATCGCAACGATCGTCAGGTCGCGATGATGGTGGCGGACGATGGCGTCGGTATTTTCCGCAAGATCACTCGCGCGCTGGCTCTTCCGGACGAGCGGCTGGCACTACTCGAGCTTTCCAAGGGAAAGCTGACAACCGACCCAACGCGCCATTCCGGCGAAGGAGTGTTTTTCACTTCGCGCATGTTCGATCGTTTCCAGATCGCGTCCGGCGAGCTGATTTTCGATCACGACGATGGTGCCGGTGATGATCTGCTTTTCGACATCGACATGCGTCACGTCCGTCATGGCACGACCGTGCTCATGGAAATCAACACCGACGCAACAAGGACGGCCAAGGAAATCTTCGACCAATACTCCAGCGGCCCGGACGACTACACCTTTGCCAAGACAGTTGTTCCCGTCAGGCTGGTCAGGGTCGGTGATGAAAATCTGGTCTCACGTTCGCAAGCCAAACGGCTGATGCAACGGGTAGAGCAATTTCGTACCGTGATACTCGACTTCGATGCGGTTACCAGCATCGGCCAGGCATTCGCGGATGAGGTGTTTCGCGTCTTTGCGCACGATCATCCTGACATCGCGCTGGTTCCCATGCACGCGGTTCCCGCGGTTCAGCAGATGATTCGCCGAGCAGAAGTCGCCCGCGACGCGGAAAGCGGCCAGCGCTCGCCGCTCTGAGCATGATCATCAAACCGCACTCGCCCTCGTGCGCGCGCAACCGCGAGCCGATCCTTGAGGTGCTGCGCCAGCAGCTGGTCGGTCGCCGGCATGTGCTGGAGATCGGCAGCGGCACCGGCCAGCACGCGGTGCATTTCGCCGCGGCGCTGCCGCAGCTGATCTGGCAGAGCTCGGATCGTGCGGAAAACCTGCCGGGCATCCGCGCGTGGCTGGACGAGGCAGCACTGCCGAATACGCCCGCACCGCTGGAATTCGATGTAGCCGGTACCTGGCCGGCCATCCAGTTCGATGCGGTATTCAGTGCCAACACTTTGCACATCATGGCGTGGCGCGAAGTGGAGCTGCTGTTCGCCCGCTTGCCCATGATCACCACCAACGATGCCAGCCTGATCATCTACGGGCCGTTCAACTATCAGGGTCGTTACAGCAGCGACAGCAATGCCGCGTTCGACCAATGGCTGCAGGCACGCGGCACGCACATGGCGATCCGCGATGCCGAAACGGTGGATGCGCTGGCGAGCAGCGTCGGCTTTGCACTGGTCGCCGATATCGTGATGCCGGCCAACAACCGCTGCCGCGTCTGGCGACGTTCCCGCGTTTGAGCGCACGCCTGCAGAAACCTGCCGAACCGGGTACAAAGACGGCATGAAGTCGATCGATACGCTGACTCCGTGCCCTTGCGGCAACCCGGCCGGTTACACGCAATGCTGCGGTCCCTTGCACGACGGCGCCGTCGCCATGACAGCCGAACAACTGATGCGCGCACGCTACAGCGCCTATGTGCTGAGACGCGAGGATTACCTGCTGGCGAGCTGGCATGCCGATACGCGCCCCGCTTCGTTGCGGCTGGGTGCGCAGCAACCAGCGCCGACCTGGCTGGGTCTGGAGATTCGCCAGCAGCAGCATATCGACGACGAACATGCGACGGTGGAATTCGTCGCCCGTTATCGCCTGGGCGGCGGCCGCGCGCAACGGCAGCATGAGACCAGTCATTTCGTGCAAGAACACGGCCGCTGGTATTACCTCGACGGCGAGCTCAAGAGCTGAGCGCAAACCGCCCTCTTTCTGTAGGAGCGCACCCTGTGCGCGATGCTCTTGCTTTACGCAGCCTCACCGGCGATCGCGCACAGGGTGCGCTCCTACAGGTGGATCCAGCGACTCAGAATCCGGGCACACCTGCCTGATGCAATCGTGCCGCCTGCACACGCACACCCGGGTGCGCGAAGAACTCGACCAGGCGATCCGCACGGCCGGGGCCGATGCCGTCGATAGCCTGCCAGTCACTGGCACTGCGCGTGCTCAGCGTGACCCAGTCCGTCAACTCGGCACCGCCGCTGGCGGGCATGCCGAGTGCATGCAGCCAGCGGGCGAACGAACGCTGGCGTGCACTGGCAAACACCTGCGCCAATGCGCTGGCGCGGACCTGCCCGAATCCCGGCGTGGCGGCAAGCTGCGCCGGTGTCAGGTCGATCCAGTCCAGCAGATCGTGGATCAAGCCGGCGTCGATCAGCGCCTGCCAGGTGCCTGCGCCCAGGCCGTCCAGCTGCAGACCCTGCTTGCCGCCCAGCCACAACAGCCGGGCGCGGAACTGCTGTTCGCAGCCGGGCGCGACCTGCCAGCAACTCAGTGGATCATGCGTAAGTGGATCCGGCGGCGTCACGGCAGCACGCTGCTGTGTGCGCCATACCACCGACTGCAGGCGCGGAATGGTCAGGCCGGCCAGCACTACCTCGACCTGGTCGCCGGGGCGGATATCCAGCTGCCGCCAGCGCGCCACCGAACCCACGCTGACCCGTTGCACGCGATGATCGTCCAGCTGCACCGGCACCAGTTCCAGCACCGGCGTGATGCGGCCGCTGCGGCCCACGGTGAAGTTCACCGCGCGCACTTCGGCCAGCGCCGATGCCGCCGGATATTTCCACGCTATCGCCCAGTTCGGCGGCGCGGCCTGCCACGTCGTTGCTGGTGGTCGATGGCCCTGACGCACCACCGTGCCGTCGGCGGCGAACGGCATCGCGTGGCGATACCACTGCTCGCGCCAGCGCCTGACCTCATCCAGCGTCCTGACCGGATGGGTGTACGTCACGCTGTCGCTCAGGCCCATCGCCTTGAACCCGGCCAGTCGTGCCGGCATGTCGGCCGGACCGCTGGGCCAGTCCCATACGAACAGACCGATCCGCGCGGCAGTGTCCGCATCCAGGATGTCGCGCGCCAGTGCCCCCGCCACCGCCGAGCGCGCATTGGCGCCGCCATCCTCGGCCTGCACGTGACCGGGAATGCGCCAGTAGATTTCTCCCTGCAGCACCACTCTCGCCGGCGCGTTTGGCAGATGCTTGGGAATGGCGTCGATGAGTTGCGCCTTCGCCATCCAGTCCGAACCGTGGATGCCGTCGCCGCGGCTGGTTGCCTGTCGCAATTGGCCGTCCATATACAGCAAGGTGACCGCCACGCCATCGGCCTTCGGCTGCACCCATAGATCCTGCTCGTCGCGTGCGTGCATCCACGCGGCCAGCGCAGCGGCATCCGGCAGCTTGGCCAGCCCGGTCTGTGCCACCGGCGAGCGCACGTCGCCACCGGCATCGGCCAGATGCGCGGGCATCGCCGGCGCCTGTACCGGAAAGCAGCGCCGCCAGCCGGAAAAGCGCTGCAGCGCCTGATCGTAGACGGCGTCGTCGACCGGCGATTGCCCGCTGACCCGATACACATGGTTCCAGCCGTCAAGCCGGCCACGCAGCGCGCTCAACTCCTGTTTCGCCTGTGCCGGCGACCAGTCCGGACAATCGGCCGCATGCACTGCACTGGCAATCAGTGCCGCGATGCCGGCGACCGACAACAGCCATCCCATGCGCATCAAGTTCTCCCGTCCGTGGATGAAGCGGACAGGCTAGCCAGCGATCGACAGCGCCGACAGATGCGGATACCGATGTGGCGCGTAGGCCCGGACCTTGCCGGGCTTGCGTCGATGATGTCGCCGGAGGCTACTGACCCGCGATCCTCACCGTCGCCTCGCCATCGAAGCGGCCGTTCGGCCCGAAGCGTCGTTCCACGATCACACCACCGCCGTCATGAGCGAGCGCCACCACCGTGCTGGCGCGGGTGCCATAGTGTTCGCCACGGATGAACGCGGACGACAGCCAGCGTTCGCGCTCCAGCCCGACGCCAGTATCCGGCAACTGCGCATCCGGCGCGACGCGTTCATCGGCGAGTGCGTCGAACAATGGGGTGAACTCGTCTTCGCCATCGTTGGCGATCCAGTCCTGCAGACGTTGCATCAATGCACGCGTCTTCGGCCATGGCGTATCGAAATCGGCGTTTGACAGACCATGCACACCGGATGCGACTGCCTGTGCGCGCGGTTCCGGACGATTGCCCAGATAGAACGCATCGCGTGCATCGAACGTGAGCAGATTGAACGGCCGGTATGTCACCGCAAGGCGCAGCAGCTGCGACGCATGCGTCGCGGCATCCGTGTTGGCGCCAAGGTAATCCGTCGCCAGCAAGCCGCGCGAAACACCAAGCTGCGGGTCATGCGGATCGCGCACATTCGTCACCACGCAGCAGCGCCCGCCATCGGTCACGCCCAGCCAGGTGCCGCCCGCTTCCAGATCGCGGCCGCCGATGATCGGCGCATTGTCCCAGCGTGCCAGCGATGCACTCGGACGCGCGTGGAACTCATCGCGATTGCCGGCCAGCAGCAGACGCCAGCATGGATGCACATTCCAGGCAAAGGCGATCAGGCACATGAATTGGAATCCGCATGAAAACGTGGCGAGCGGGCTCGGGGCCGGGGCCGCCGGCGCACAGGCACCGGAGTGTATGCGCATATGCATGAGGATGCCGAGCACCGACCGCGTCTGCCCTGCGCCCGCGCAGCAGCTTTCACCCGAAGAACCAGTAACACACGGCGATCGATGCAAGCACGCCCGCCAGATCGGCCAGCAGTGCGCAACCGATGGTGTGGCGCACACGGCGGATGCCGACCGCACCGAAGTACACCACCACCACGTAGAACGTGGTCTCGGTGCTGCCCTGGATGGTGGCGGCGAGCAGCGCGGGAAAGCTGTCCACGCCGGAGTGATGCATGGTCTCGATCAGCATCGCGCGCGCCGCGCTGCCGGAGAATGGTTTCACCAGCGCCGTGGGCAACGCGTCGACGAAGCGGTCATCCAGCCCCGCATGCAATACCAGCCAGCGGATGCCATCCAGCGCGAAGTCCAGCGCACCGGACGCGCGCAGCACGCCGACCGCGCACAGCATCGCAATCAGATACGGCAGCAGATCCCTGGCCACCTCGAAACCCAGCTTCGCGCCGTCGACGAAGCTCTCGAACAGCGGCACCTTCTTGTACGCACCGGCACACAGGAACGCGATAATCACACCGAACAGCATCAGGTTGCCGAGCAGCGCGGACAACGACGCCAGCGCCACCGCCGTCAGCGAGGCCAGCAACGCGACAAAGCCGCCGAGCAGCAGCGTTCCGCCGAGCAGCCATGCCAGCACCACCGGATCCCACAACTTCAATCGCTGCATGAACGCCACCGACAGCAGACCGGTGAGGTTCGCGGCGAAATGCGCCAGCAGGATCGGCAGGAACACCAGCGTGGGATCGTGCGCCCCGGCCTGCGCCCGATACATGAACACGGTGACCGGCAACAGCGTCAGCGACGAGGCATTCAGCACCAGGAACAGGATCTGCGCATTGCTCGCGGTGTCCGCGGAAGGATTCAGCGTCTGCAGTTCGCGCATCGCACGCAGGCCGATCGGCGTGGCGGCGTTGTCCAGTCCCAATGCGTTCGCGGCGAAGTTCAGCATGATCAGGCCGATCGCCGGATGCCCGCGTGGCACACCTGGCATCAGCCGTACGAACAGCGGCCCCAGCATGCGTGCAAGGTGATCGACCAGCCCGGCCTGCTCGGCAATGCGCAGAAAACCCAGCCACAGCGTCAGCGTGCCGAACAGCAACAGCATCACCTTGACCGACAGATCCGCCATGTCGAACAGCGAACCCACCACGGCGGTAAATACGCCCTCGTCGCCGCCCACCAGCCAACGCGTCAGTGCGGCAACCGCCGCCACCAGGAAGAAGCCGAACCAGAGTCTATTGAGCATGCAACGCGTCTTTGGCCATCATCAGGCTGGAGCTTAATGAACCTGACACACGACTGAACAGCGCGTTGCGGTCAAGCGATCTTCTCGATCTTCGTCATGGACAGCTCACTGAGCAACTGCGCGATCGATCCGGCCGCCTCGCGTCCGTCATACACCGCGCGCACCACCAGATCGGCGCCGCGCACATTGTCGCCACCGGCGAAGATGCGCGGATGGCTGGTCTGCAGCGGCAACGCGCCATTCGCGCCGGTGATGATGCGGCCCGAAGGTGCCAGCTTCACACCGTGCGAGGTCAGCCAGTCCGGTGGGCTGGGCAGGAAGCCGAACGACTGGATCACCACATCCGCCTCGATCGCGTATTCGGTGCCAGCCACGTTGTGCGGGCGCGGGCGGCCATCGCCGGCGTCCACCAGCGCGGTCTCGATCACGCGCACCGCACAGACGCGGCCATCTGCATCGCCGAGGATCGCCAGCGGCTGGCGCTGGAACAGGAATTCCACTCCTTCCTCGCGGCTGTAGCCCACCTCCCGCGCCGAGCCGGGCATGCTGGCTTCGTCGCGACGGTAGACGCAGGTAACCGAAGCCGCACCCAGACGCACGGCGGTGCGGTTGCAGTCCATGCCGGTATCGCCGCCGCCCAGCACCACCACGCGCTTGCCCTTGAGGTCGAACGCATGTGCTGGCGGCTCGCCGCGCAGCAGGCGTTCGGTGTTGGCGATCAGGAACGGCAGCGCGTCATGGACGCCGTGCAGCTCGCGGCCAGCCAGCTGGCCGTCCACATAGGTGTAGGCGCCGGTGCCGACGAACACCGCGTCGTAGTCGTCGAGCAACTGGCCGAACTCGACGTCACGTCCCACCTCGCGGCCGAGCAGGAAACGCACGCCCATCCTCTCGAGCACTTCGCGACGCGTGCGCACCACCGCCTTGTCCAGCTTGAACGGCGGAATGCCGAACGTGAGCAGACCGCCGATCTCGTGCTGGCGGTCGTACACGTCGGCGGCGATGCCGGCGCGGCGCAGGCGATCCGCACAGGCCAGGCCGGCCGGGCCCGCGCCCACGATCGCCACGCGCTTGCCGGTCTCGCGCACCGCGGACAGATCCGGCCGCCAACCCTGGCGCAGCGCCTCATCGGTGACCCAGCGCTCCACGCTGCCGATCGTCACTGCGCCGAACGCGGTCTGCTCCAGCGTGCAGGCGCCTTCGCACAGGCGATCCTGCGGGCATACGCGGCCGCAGATCTCCGGCAGCGGATTGGTCTCGTGCATCAACGTGGCCGCTTCCATGATGCGGCCCTGCTGCACCAGCTTCAGCCAGTCCGGAATGTAGTTGTGCACCGGGCAGACATGTTCGCAGTACGGGTTGCCGCAATCGATGCAGCGCTCCGCCTGCGTTGCCGCGTTCGTCGTGGCGAAGTCGCCGCCGATCTCGCCGTAGCCGAGCACCCGGATCGCCACCGGCACGGTGCGTGGCAGCTGCCGCAGCTCGTTGAGAAACTGGAACAGCTTGTCGCTCATGCCGCCCTGCGCAATTCTTCGGTCAGCGCGGCGAGGCTCGCGGCCTTCGGCTTCACCAGCCAGAACTTGTATTGCAGACCGCGGAAATCGCGCAGCACCTGCCGACCCCAGTCGCTGCCGGTCAATTCTACATGCCGCGTGACCAGCCCGCGCAGGTGCTGCATGTAGTTCTCCATGCCCTCCGGCGAGATGCGCAGGATGTCGACCAGCTCGTGGTTGTAGCAGTCGACGAAATCGCGTTCGAGATCGAGCACGTAGGCGAAGCCGCCGGTCATGCCGGCGCCGAAATTGAGGCCGACCTTGCCGAGCACCGCGACCACGCCGCCAGTCATATACTCGCAGCAGTGATCGCCGGCGCCCTCGACCACCGTCTGCGCGCCGGAGTTGCGCACCGCGAAGCGTTCGCCGGCGCGGCCCGCGGCATACAACTCGCCGCCCGTGGCGCCGTACAGGCAGGTGTTGCCGATGATCGACGCATCCTGGCTGGCGTACGGCGCATCCAGCGGCGGGCGCACCACGATGCGGCCGCCGGCCATGCCCTTGCCGACGCCATCGTTGGCTTCGCCTGTGAGGTCAATATGCACGCCGCCAGCGTTCCATGCACCGAGACTCTGTCCCGCCGCACCTTCCAGCCTGAGGATGATCGGATGTTCGTCCATGCCGTGGTCGCCGTGCCGGCGCGCGATCGCGCCGGACAGCCGCGCGCCGATCGCGCGATCGGTGTTGGCGATCGTGTAGCTGAAGTGGCCACCCTCGCCCATTTCCACCAGCGGCGCTGTGTCCGCCGCGATGCGCGTGGCCAGTGCGGCTTCATCGCGCACAGGATTGCGCGCCAGCGTGCAGGCGAAGTCGCTGCTCTCGCTCAGGCCCGTGCCATCGATCAGCGGCGTGAGGTCGAGCTTGTGCTGCACCGGCGTGCTGCCCTCGATCTGTTGCAGCAGCTCGGTGCGACCGACGATCTCGCCGAGGCTGCGCACGCCGAGTTGCGCCAGATGCGCGCGCACGTCCTCGGCCACGAAGCGGAAATAGTTCATCACCATCTCCGGCAGGCCGGTGAAGTGCTCCTTGCGCAATACCGGATGCTGGGTCGCCACGCCGGTGGCGCAGTTGTTGAGATGGCAGATGCGCAGGTACTTGCAGCCCAGCGCCACCATCGGACCGGTGCCGAAGCCGAAACTCTCGGCGCCGAGCAGCGCCGCCTTGATCACGTCGAGGCCGGTCTTCAGGCCACCGTCGGTCTGCAGCTGCACGCGGCCGCGCAGGTCGTTGCGGCGCAGCGTCTGCTGCGTCTCCGCAATGCCCAGTTCCCACGGCGTGCCGGCGTACTTGATCGAGGTGAGCGG
>Ga0208589_1000890_pt1 | contig 13114 bp, 10 predicted proteins | sample NGESurshal092012_2_FD_184486 | JGI IMG/M metagenome (GOLD analysis project Ga0208589, IMG submission 184486) | Arctic peat soil microbial communities from Barrow, Alaska - NGEE Surface sample F53-2 shallow-092012 (SPAdes) | ecosystem: Environmental > Terrestrial > Soil > Wetlands > Peat ... | reverse complement strand
AGCAAATACCCCTGGCTGTTTTCGCAAGCCATCTGCTTCAGATGATCCATTTGCGCCTCAGTCTCCACGCCCTCCGCCGTCACCGTCATATTCAGCGTATGGGCCAGCGTCACGATGGTGCGCACGATCTCCGAATTTCCCGATTTCCCGTCGAGGCGGGCGATGAAGCTGCGGTCAATCTTCATCGTGTCCACCGGGAAATTCTGCAGGTACGCCAGCGAGCTGTACCCCGTTCCGAAATCGTCGATGTAGATTTTTACACCCAGGTCCTTCAATCGCCGCAGCACGCCAATCGTCTGCTCGGCGTTGTCCATCAAAACGCTCTCCGTGATCTCCAATATTAAATTCGGAGCAGGGATATTGCTGCCGCGCAACGCCGCCTGAATCCGTTCAGGAAGATCAGGCTGCGCAAACTGCTTGGCCGACAGATTCACGGCAATCCCAACATCCGCCGCGTCGGGGAATTGCGCGTACCAAGCCGCCGCCTGCCGGCACGCTTCGGTCAATACCCACTGCCCAATTGTCGTGATCAGCCCCGTCTCCTCCGCAATGGCTATAAATTCGATCGGCGCCACCAGTCCCCTCTCCGGATGCCGCCAGCGAATCAGCGACTCAAACGCCCGGATGCGGCCCGTCGAAATCTGAATGATCGGCTGGTAATGCAGCTCAAATTCCTTCCGCTCGATCGCCCGGCGCAGATCGCTCTCTGTCTGCAATAACTGCACGGCGTGTTTATGCATCGCCGCGTCGAAGAGCTGGTGGCGGTTCTTTCCCGAAGCCTTGGCCCGATACATCGCGGTATCCGCGTCGCGGAGCAAATCCTCCGGCCGCACATACTGCGGATTGCCCAGCGCGATGCCGATGCTCGCCGAAACGAATAACTCATGCGTGGCGTTCTCCGCCCCGCTGCACCCCGCCGACGCCTCCGGCCCGGTTACATTGAACGGCAGCTTCAGTGTTTCTAATACCCGGTCGGCAACCTGCGTCGCCTCCGCCTCGCAATGAACGTCTTCCAGCAGCAGCGTAAATTCATCCCCGCCAAGTCGCGCCACCGTATCGCCCGGACGTAAACAATGCGCCAGCCGCTGCGAAAATGCGATCAGCAACTGGTCCCCCGCCAGATGGCCTAGACTGTCATTGATCAGCTTGAACCGGTCCAGGTCCATGAACAAAACCGCGTACCGCGCCTCCCCCTGCCTCCGCCCGCGGGCGATAATCCGTTCCAGCCGGTCCATGAACAGCGCCCGATTCGGCAGCCCAGTCAGCGAATCCCGCAGCGCATCCCGCAGCATTCGCGCTTCGGCTTCCTTGCGCTGCGTGATGTCCGTCATGCTGCCGGCCATGCGCGTGGCTTTGCCGTTCGGATGACGGATCAAGGAACCGCGCGACAGCATCCACGCCCACTGGTCGTCCTCGCGGCGCATGCGGTGCTCAATCTCAAAACTCGATTTGGAGCCGTCCCAATACGACGTAATTGCCGTTTGCAATCCCCCCAAATCATCCGGATGAACCCGGCCAAACCATTCCTGCGGCGCGGTCCCCACCTGATCCGCGCTCGCTCCAAGCATCGCCTTCCAGCGATCGGAGTAATAAATCTGCCCGGTCTTCAGGTTCCAGTCGAACAGGCCGTCGTTGGCCCCACGCATCGCCAGCGCGTAGCGCTCCTCGCTTTCGCGCAACGCCTCCTGATCAATCCGCCGCTGCGTGATCTCGGTCACCGTCCCCTCAAAATAAAGAACTTCCCCCGCGCCGTTCCGCACCAGGCGGCAGTTCTCGCTGATCCAGATGACCGTCCCGTCCTTGCGCCACACCCGCGACTCGTGACCCGTGATTCTTCCCTGCTCGCAAACCTGCTTAAGAAACTCCTCGCGCCGGGCCGGCTCAAGATATAGATGGTGGTCAATGTCGGTCAGTCCGGTAACCAGTTCCGATGGCGATCCATATCCATATATCCGTGCCAGCGCCGAATTGGCCGAAAGAAAATGTCCTTCCGGCGAAACCTGAAAGATTCCTTCATTCGCGTTCTCGTATATATCCCGGTATTTCTGCTCGGCCGCGAGCAGCGCTGCCTCGATCTGCTGTTTGCGCGCGATATCCTCCTGCAGCGTCTGATTCGCGCGGCGCAATTCCGCGGTCCGCTCGTTAACTCGAACTTCCAATTCCGCCTTGGAAAGCTCAAGGTCACGCCGAACCTGCTCCAGTTCGCCATTCTTCGCGGTCAGAGCCTGATTGCGCTCATAAAGTTGAAAATCAAACGGCTGATTCATTCTCCATTCTCCAACCACGCCCCACCGCATCGCGGCAAGACGCAATTTCAGAGAAACGCACAGTGGCTGCCCGCCACCCACGGCGTTTCCCCCCATGGAGGAGTCGGCGAGTAAGAAGGGTTACTTGTCCCCCGATCATCAAAAGCTCTCCCACCAACTCAGAATTTGCGCGACATTCGGTGATTAGAGTCGCTTATTCGGCCTGTGCTGGTTAAGATAGCGGGAAGGAGTTGGGGGCGCGAAAGCAAACATTAACAAATAGATGGCGCAGTTTTCACTTTTCAGTTTTCACCTGGAGGCGCGGACCCGACACGTTTTAGCTGAACACTGAAAACTGAAAACTTCAAACTTCCCACATTCACCGACTCAAAAAATTCAAAAAATTCCCCTGCAAAAACGCCTTCGCGTCCCGCCGAATCTGCTCCTCCGTCACATGCCATCCCGTCGCCGCCAGGTCCGAATATTTATCCGTCAGAACCTTAACCAGAATCTTCCGGCTGTGATTCCATTTATAAATAAGCTGATCCAGCACCCGCGCGTCCGAATGCTGCGGCACAAAACTCACGCCGAGCAACTCAATCCGCATCCGCTCGATCTCTTCGATCAAGCTCGGATTATTCAGGAACCACCAGCAGCCGAATAACAGCAGATTGCCGAACTTACGCGTCGCCACGCACAACTCGTGCTGGTTCTCCCGCGAGAGCATCGTCACCAGGAACTTGTTGTTCGGGAACCCATGACAAAGATTCACCACCGACGCGATATCGCTCCGCCCCACCATGTCCCCCGCGTCTCCCAGCGCCGGATTCACCCGCATCTTCGAGCCGATCATCATCGCCCACGGCAAGCCGCGCTCCGCGCACGTCGGCAGGATCGCCTTCTCCAAAATCGTCTGCCCCGCCCGCGCGATGGGATTATCCGCTTCCGCCGGATATCGAAACTCCGGCGGCAAACTCACGGCCAGATAAACCGCCTTCTGCCGATCAATCCATTCCCGCAAAAAGCGCCGCACTTCCTCTATCGTCTTGCCGGAAATCTCCTCGTTGACATTGAATCCCCATGACGAAAGATTTTTCGCCGCCGTCGGCCAGTCGCGCAATAGCGGATCAATCCGCAGCACCGCCGTAAATCGCGGATCAACCCCCACTGACGGATTGGCCAGCCAGCGCGCCCGCTCGTTGTCATCGAACACCGGATTCGTCATGGTGATCGAGCTGACATTGCTGATCTGCATCACCTTGTCGATGTATTTGCTCGGGTCCTGCTCGCCGCACCAGGCCCGATATTTGTCCAGCGTCTTTTCGTTCGGATCGAGTCCCAGTGACTGGATCGTCGTCAGCACCCCCCGGCAGGCCTCGCTGATCGGCGTATTTTCAATAAAACAATATTTCCAGATATGATCCGCCTGCTGCTGCTTGCTCATCTTCCAGAACTGCTCATACGGCAATTTCGTCGCCGGCACATACCTGAAGACTTCCGCCACCAAATAGTGATACGTCACCAACTCATCAATCCCCCACAGCAGCAAACCGGCCGGATCAACCTTCCCCGAACTGTTCGGCACCGGCGTACCAAACGCCGGCGTATAGAGATGAGTGTGCAGATCAACAATCGGCTGCGCATTAAGAGTCTTTTCAACAATCTGATGCAATTGAGCGCTGGGAATTGAATGCGTGGACATCGGGCTTTTCTCCGCAATAAAAAAGTACAGCCAAATTTTAAGGGAATCCCCTTGTGCCGTAAACAACCGCCATATACCCCAACCAACCCAGATCATCCATCCCTCCGCAATGGCACAGCCTCCTACCCCCACCCAATAAAACCAACTCCATAGGCAGCCGTAAATCCATGCCAAGCAAATACTTATATTATATTGCAAATGTACTAAAAGCAACCACAAAATAATCGACTGTGCCATTCCGTGCCATTTTGCGCTATCCTCCCAGTCCTCAGTCCTCAGTCCTCAGCACTCGACCCCTTCTCTTCCAACCGATCCAATATCGTCATCCACAACCCCAATATCCTCGCAGTCTCCCACGGCCGCGGAATCAGCGGACTATTAATCGTCAGCCAGTGGTCGGCAGACCACGTCCCCAGATGTTCTCCCCATTGCGCGCTCGCCACCGAAACCAATCCGTCGTTCGGCCCTTCCGCCGCCGCGATAATCTTGTGCGCATGCCGACCGAATATGGGAATCTGTTTCCAAGGCCGCTGCGCGCTCACCGAGTAATATTTCACCCCCGCCATGTCCGGCGTCGTCGCGTTGAACTCCACGCAATTCTTCACTCGTACATCCACCGCCGCCTGCACGTCAATTCTCAGCAGCTTCATCAATTGCAGCCCGCCCATTCGATTGCCGACGTGTTCGACACACCAGTCCGCAAACGAACTTCCACGATGCGGCGTACAGATCGTCACCAGCGCCTTCACGCGCGACGCCATCCCCAGATGCGTGATCATGTATCGCGCATCCAGACCACCCAGCGAATGCGCGATAACAATCACCTTCTCGTCCGGACAATTCATCGCATCGAGTCGGGCCAGCATCACCTCCTTGAGCTGCCGCGCCCGCCGCGCCACACCCGCCGTCGGATGTACATTGGTCACAACCACCGGGTATCCCCGATTGGCAATCGCCCACTCAATCCCCCTGAAATACGAAACCCGCAACGGCCCCAATCGCCAGTCGCCATGAGAAAGAATACCGTGATGAAGGATGATGGGGGGCATCGTCATAATAGATCAAAACTGAGGGTCGAAAGGAAGTTTGAAGTTTTCAGTTTTCAGTTTTCAGCCAAAGCCACTCCCTCCTGGCTGAAAACTGAACACTGAACACTTCAAACTCTTTCCAACCTCTCAGTCCTCAGTCCTCAGCACATGTCATTAAATCCCACCTTTACAAACCCCCGCCCCCCCACCACACTTATCTCCCCAATGAATCCGGTCACCGCCTCTCAACCACAACTGGCCATGTTTGCCGGCATCGTCATGCTCTACGTCGCCGGACGCGCCGCCGTGAATGCGCTGACCCATCGCGCCGCCTCGCCCGGTTGGCGGGCGGTCGGACATTGGCTGCCTATCGCCGCCGTCACTGGCGCCGCAATATATCTTCAGCAACCCGAATTGGCGCTGGCCGTGATCTTTTCCACCAGCGTCGCCGCCCTCGCCCTCTCCGGCGGCGCCGTCGCCCTCATGGAACCCGCCGGCGACGAACCCCAGGATTGGCCCGCAAAAACCAGCAGCGTCTCCGCCCTACTTCTGCCGGCTGCACTCCTGACATTACTTGCCGGTTTCGCCGGCCAGATCAACTGGCTCAGCGAATTGATGCTCGCCGCCGAAGGCGTCCTCCTTCTTTACGTCTGGCGCGACCCCGCCGACAAAGCCACAGCGGCAAAACCTTCCATCAACGCATTGAATCTCTGCCTGGCCGTCCTCCTCTGCGCCGTCGGAGCCTGGATCACCGTCAAAGCCGCGCTGGCCGTAAGCCGGCGCATGGATTTTCCCCTCCCCACTCTCACCGTAACCACCGCCCTCGCCCCCCTGCTCATCGCCCCCATGCTGATCGGCGGAACCAATCTCGTCCAGCGCGGCCAGGCCTGGGCCGCCACCGCAACGCATGTCGGCGTCGCGCAATTAAACTTATGTCTGCTCCTTCCCGCCGCCGGCCTCGCATGGCAGCTCCGCAGCGCCGCGCCCATGCACTATCCCCTCGTCAATTGGCGCATCGACGCGGTCGTCTTATTGGTCCTCGGCTCCTTCGTCGGCCGCCAGCGCCCGGGCCGAATCGAGGGGCTGGTCCTCATGGGAATTTACGCCGCTTATGTCCTGACCGGCATCGTCGTGACCCTGCGACAATCTGGTGTATGATGTCGAATGTGAGCAACCCACAAATCAACAAAACGGCTTTCGAGACGCCGGTGCGCGACATCATGGACAACGCCGCGCGCTGGGAAATAAAGGTTCACGATCACGGGCTGGTCGCATTGGTTGATGTCATGCCCCGCCTTGTCCCCGAGGGCAAAACCGCCGACTTCGCCATCGTCCAGGCCGCCCGCGTTTCCTACGGCCAGGGAACCAAGCAGATCAACGAGGATCGCGGCCTGATCCGCTACCTCGCCCGGCATCGGCACACCACGCCGTATGAAATGGTGGAATTCAAATTTCACCACGTCATGCCGATCTTCGTGGCCCGCCAGTGGATTCGCCATCGAACCGCCAACGTCAACGAGTACAGCGCGCGCTACTCCATCGTCCGCGACCGCTTCTACGTTCCCGACGCGGCCAATGTCCGCAAGCAAAGCATGGGCAACCGCCAGGGCGGCACCGAACCGGCCGATGACGCAACCGCCTCAGAGTTTCTTCAGTGGCTTACAGACCTCGAAAAGCAATACGAGCGTTATGAACATTTCATCGAAAAAGGCGTCGCGCGCGAGCTGGCCCGGATCGCCCTGCCCGTGAATGTATACACGGAATGGTACTGGAAAATAGACCTGCATAATCTGCTGCACTTCCTCTCCCTGCGCATGGACGCACACGCCCAACAGGAAATCCGCGATTACGCCACCGCGATGTTTGACCTCATCCAGCCCATCGTCCCCATCGCCGCCGAAGCCTTCATGGATTACCAGTTGAAGTCGATGCACCTGACGCGCCTGGAAATCGAGGCGATGCGCACCGGCCAGCCATTGGCCTCGCAGAACAAGCGTGAGATCGAGGAATGGGAAACCAAAAAGCAGAGTCTCAAGGGAGAATAATGGCCGCCAAATCCACGCCCGACAACCGCGACGTCTGGCGGATTTTTCGCATCATGGCCGAATTCGTCGAGGGTTTTGAATCGCTCAGCCCCATCGGCCCGGCCGTCACCATCTTCGGGTCGGCGCGCTCGCATACCGATGATCCTTATTACCTCGCCGCCGAGGAAACCGCGCGATTGCTCGTCAAGAAAAAATTCGCCGTCATCACCGGCGGCGGACCGGGAACCATGGAAGGCGCCAACAAAGGCGCCTTCGAAGCCGGAGGCTCCAGCGTCGGCCTCAACATCACGCTCCCCCACGAGCAGATGGCCAATCGCTTCGCCACCCTCAGCCTCGATTTTCATTACTTCTATGCCCGCAAAGTCATGTTCCTGAAATACGCCTCCGCCGTCATCTGCTTCCCCGGCGGCTTCGGCACGCTCGATGAATTCTTCGAAACCATCACGCTCATCCAAACCCTCAAAGCCGTTCCCGTCCCGGTAGTCCTCTACGGCACCCACCACTGGACCGGCCTCATCGAGTGGATGCGCGCGCAACTGGCCGGCCGGTACATCGACGCCAATGATCTCGACATTTTCCGCATCGTCGACACCCCGCGCGATGCGGTCGCCATGGTTCTGGAAGGCCGCAAAAAAAATTGGTGGATGCCGAAGGACAGAATGATCAGCGCCGCTGAACTGCAGGCCCAACCAAAGACCGCGCCCAAAGACCCCCGCGCCCAGGCCGAGATCATATCCGGCGCCTGGGCACGCGAAACCGCCGAAGGCACCCGCTATGGCAGAAGGCCGCGACGCGTCAACGGAAAATGAACCTCCGGAACCCCGAAATTATTGGCCAACCGCACGCCGGCGCGCGGCTTTCGGCTCCAACTCCTCGGCCAGGATCATCTTGATCAAGCTTTGGTACGGCACATCACGGCGGCTGGCCCGTCGCTTGATTTCATGCAACATCCAGACCGGCATGCGCAGCGAAATCGTTGCACTGGTCAGCTTTAGATTGGGAAATGACGCCCGACGCATGGCCGAAAGATCGAGATGCCGCGTGCTATCGGCCGCCTCGCGGGGAACGTATTTGGTTTCACATGAGGTTCTTTTGGCCATAAACCGTTCGCTCCTTTCGATTCATCGGACGCGCTGAAATCACTCGAACCGTTGAGCCACGAATTGTGAAACTTATCGTAAGGAATCTCAACGCTGCCGTTTTACCAAAAGGTTTCCATCGCGGTTCATTCGCTGACTGGGCTCCATCTTCCATGACTTGAACATGCGGATCGGAAAACACTTCTTCGGATTCCTGCGTCGTAACCTGATGTTTGCTGAAGTTCCTGGTGGAATTCCCGCTATCCCAATTGAACCCCGTGAGCTTACCGAATTCCAAGCTCACTCTGTCCCATTCTATACGATAATCATATACCGGCGAATCCTATTGTCCTGAAAATATAACCCGCCTTTGCCACTTTCATCAACGTAAACCGAACCTCCCGCCCTCGAATTCGTACAACATTAAAATTCCGCGGATTACCGAAAAACCTCGCATAATAGTCCTTGCCAATCAATCCGAGTTGGCGCAGTATCCCGGCAATCCAAACGTGGAGCGCCGATGGCGTGTCCCGTCGCAAAGTGCGACACCTTGGTGCAACCGTTTTTGCAGGATTCAATTCGGTTGAATCAAAATCAGGCATCGGAAGGAAAATGGCTAAATCCCCGACTCCCAAAAATGCCTCTCTCGAAAAAGTGCCGTCCGGCATTTCCGGTCTCGATGAAGTCACCGGCGGCGGTCTCCCCAAAGGCCGTCCCACCCTCATCTGCGGCGGACCCGGTTGCGGCAAATCCCTCATGGGAATCGAATTTCTCATCCGCGGCGCCACCGAACACAACGAGCCTGGCGTCCTCATGACCTTCGAGGAAACCCAGGACGACATCCGAAAAAACATCGCCTCCCTCGGCTTCGATCTTGACGACCTCATCCGCCGCAAATTAATCGCCGTCGATCATGTCAAAGTTGATCGCCAGGAATTCGATGAATCCGGCGAATACGACCTCGAGGGGCTGTTCATTCGCCTGAATTACCTGATCAAGAAAATCGGCGCCAGGCGTGTCATGCTCGACACCATCGAGAGCCTCTTCGCCGGGCTTGCCAATGAGGCCGTCCTGCGCGCCGAAGTGCGGCGGCTCTTCTACTGGCTCAAAGAACAGGGCATGACCACCGTCATTACCGGCGAGCGCGGCGACGGCAACCTCACCCGGCAGGGCCTGGAAGAATACGTCTCCGATTGCGTCATTCTTCTGGACCATCGCATTTACAATCAAATCTCCACGCGCCGACTCCGTGTGGTCAAATACCGCGGCTCAACTCACGGCACCAACGAATACCCCTTCCTCATTGATGAACAGGGAATCTCCGTTCTCCCCATCACCTCGATCTCCCTCAATCACAAGACCAGCAACGACCGAGTTTCCTCCGGCATCCCCCGGCTGGATTCCATGCTCGGCGGCAAGGGCTTCTATCGCGGCAGCAGCGTCCTGATCACCGGCACCGCCGGCACCGGCAAAAGCACTCTCGCCGCTCATTTCGCCAATGCCACCTGTGCCGCCGGCGAGCGCTGTCTCTATTTCGCCTTCGAGGAAAGTCAGAACCAGATCGTCCGCAACATGGCGAGCATCAATCTCAATCTCTCCCGTCATGTGGACAGCGGCCTGTTGCATTTCTTCACCGCCCGCCCCAGCCTTCATGGCCTGGAAATGCATCTCGCCGTCATGCACAAGCGCATCCAGGAGTTCAAGCCTGGCGCGATCGTCGTCGATCCGATAAGCAATTTCAGTTCCGCCGGCGAGGAGCGCGATGTTCACGTCATGCTGATTCGCCTCGTTGATTTTCTCAAGACTCATGCAATCACCGTTCTGCTCACTAATCTCACCTCCGCCAGCATGTCTCGCGAAGCCACCGACATGGGCATCTCCTCGATCATGGATACCTGGCTCCTGCTCCGCGACATCGAGATCGGCGGCGAACGCAATCGCGGCATGTACGTCCTCAAGAGTCGGGGCATGCAACATTCCAATCAGATCCGCGAATTTGTCATCACGCCGCGCGGCATCGACCTTCTTGATGTTTACGTCGGCCCGGAAGGAGTGCTCACCGGATCCGCCCGGCTCGCCCAGGAATCCCTTGAGCGCTCTCAGGAAACCTCCCGCACCAATGAACTCGCCCGCAAACAGGCGGCCCTGGACCACAAGCGGCGCGCCTTGCAAGCCCAAATCGCGGCGCTTGAGGCCCAATTTGCAACCGAAGAACTCGCCGCCAAGCGCGAAATCAGCGTTGAAGAAACCAGGGAAGTCGCCTTAAAGAAGTTCCAAGCCGACATGAGCCGAAGCAGAAAGGCCGACGGCCCCGTCGTCCGTGACGCCAAACCTTCACGACCGAGGCCAAAATGAACGCCAAATCGCCATCAGTAGAAAAACCTGAGAGAAAAGCCGCGCCGAAGCGATGGAATCAATCCCTGCCCCAGACATATACTCTTAGGTTATATGTCGCGGGCCAAACACCAAAATCGCTGGCGGCTTTCGCAAACCTCAAACGGCTGTGCGAAGAATACATGCCGGGTCGATACAACATTGAAGTGATTGACCTTATCGAAAATCCCGAACTTGCCGCCGGCGACCAGATTTTTGCCCTTCCGACTTTGGTGAAAAAACTGCCGTCGCCGCTGAAACGAATGATCGGGAATTTCTCCGACACGCAGAAATTCCTCGCCGGAATGGATATACAGCCGCTGCCTCCAAACAACGCTTCATAGGCACGCGACGGATAAGGTGATTTGGATGAACCATGCAGCCCCCATCAACCGGGCAGAGGATTTTGAGGCGGCAATCCGTGCCGCCGCAAACAATAGCGAACGCTACGTCCTGAAGCTCTATGTCACCGGCAGCACTTCCAAATCCGCCAAAGCCATCCAAAATATCCGCCGACTCTGCGACGAGAATCTCAGCGGCCGCTACGACCTTGAAGTCATCGACATCCACCAGCAGCCCGCGCTCGCCGGCAGAGAGCAAATCATCGCCGCCCCCACGCTGATCAAGAAGCTACCCACTCCATTGCGCAAATTCGTCGGTGATCTCTCGGACCTTGGGAAAGTATTGGCCGGCCTTAATGTTCAAAGAATATCGCCAGGGCAGAATGCCGGTTAGCAAAGGGCGCCAATCATGGGAAAATTCACAACTGTCGAATTGGAAGACCTTCGCCTTCGCCTTCAGGAAGCCGAGGAGACTCTCTCCGCCATCCGCAACGGCGAGGTTGATTCACTCGTTGTCTCCGGCCCCAACGGCGACCAGGTCTTCAGCCTCAAAGGCGCCGAGCAGCCCTACCGTCTGTTCGTCGAACAAATGCGCGAAGGCGCCGTCACGCTCACCACCGATGGAACCATCCTTTATTGCAACCGCCGTTTCGCGGAAATGATGCGAACCCCGCTGGAAAAAGTCATCGGCTCAAAGCTCCAATCCTTCACGCAAGCCGCTGACGAGCCTGAACTGTCGAAAAATCTCGCCACCGCCTCCGACGCTAAAATGCGCATTCTCCTCTGCGCCGCCGGCGACACCCGAATTTCGGCGCAACTTACATTTTCCCCCCTGCCGCTCGATGAGGTTCAGGGCGTTTGCCTCGTCGTCACGGATCTGGCTGAGCAGCAGGAAAAGCAGGAACTCGCCGCCGCACTGCAAAATCTCCGTCTCGTTCAGCAACAGTTGCAGGAACAAAACATCGCCCTCGACCGTGCCCGCGCCCAGGCCGAGGCCGCCAACGAAGCCAAGGACAATTTTCTCGCCGCGCTTTCCCACGAACTGCGCACACCGCTGACGCCCGTGCTCATGACCGCCGCTTCGCTGGAGGCCGACACCACGCTCCCCCCCGCCACGCGCCGCGATATTTCCGTCCTCCGCCGCAACGTCGAACTCGAAGCCCGCCTCATCGACGACCTGCTCGACCTCACCCGCATCGTCCGCGGCAAGATCGAATTGCGCTCCGTTGTCATCAACGTCCACACCCTCATTGCCAACGCCGTGGAAATCTGCCGCGCCGACATCACCGCCAGGAAACTGAAACTTGTTCAAATCCTCCGCGCCCCTGAGCCGCATGTAAAAGCCGATCCCGTGCGCGTGCAGCAGATCATCTGGAACCTTGTGCGCAACGCCGTGAAATTCACCCCCGAAGGTGGCCAGATCACCCTCCGCACCATCAATGAAGGCGGCAACCTTTCCGTCGCCGTCATCGACACCGGCATCGGCATCGACGCCGACGCCATCGGCCGAATCTTCAGCCCCTTCGAGCAAGCCGGCCGCAACATCACCCAGCAATTTGGCGGTCTGGGGCTGGGGCTTGCCATCAGTCGGCGCCTCGCCGAGTTGCACGGCGGCTCAGTCGTTGCCCAAAGCAAGGGACAAGGCCAGGGCGCGACCTTCAGCCTCACGCTTCCCACCGCTGCCGCCGACCGTAACAATTCCGCCAATGCTCCCGTTCCCGCCCCCGAAGAAACCGTTCGCTCGCTGCGCATTTTGCTCGTTGAAGACCACGACGACACGCGCGACAGCCTCGCCCGTTTGCTGGGCCGCCGCCATAAAGTCCGCGATGTCGCCTGTGTCAAAGCCGCCCTGGAAGCCGCCGACAACGAGGGATTTGATCTGGTCATCAGCGACGTGGGCCTGCCCGACGGCAGCGGCTTGGAACTCATGCGTGCTCTGCGCGATCGTCACGCCATGAAAGGAATCTGCCTCAGCGGCTTCGGCATGGAAAGCGACATCGCCCGCAGCGTCGAGGCCGGCTTTAATCACCACCTGACCAAGCCCATCGACCTGCGCAAGCTCGAAGGCATCATCCATTCGATCGTTCACTAAACCGGCGGCCGCTCCTCGGTCGCGTCCTCCGCTACTACGATGCGAACAAAGCCATCAATGTTCCCGACCGGCGCCCGATACAAATAATAAACAGAATACATCGGCCGCCCCTAGCAGCCTGTGGCAAAAGTCCCGCGCGGCCAGGCGAAGTGGATTTTGGCCGCGAGCGAGACGCGACGACGAAGCGTATTGCAGCCAAATACGCTGA
>Ga0208589_1000889_pt1 | contig 13114 bp, 7 predicted proteins | sample NGESurshal092012_2_FD_184486 | JGI IMG/M metagenome (GOLD analysis project Ga0208589, IMG submission 184486) | Arctic peat soil microbial communities from Barrow, Alaska - NGEE Surface sample F53-2 shallow-092012 (SPAdes) | ecosystem: Environmental > Terrestrial > Soil > Wetlands > Peat ... | reverse complement strand
ACGGCAGACTGATCGCGAAACCTGCCAAGGACGGCTCGAGCTACGGGCTGATCTTTGTCAATTCATCGCAGGACATTGTGGCGGTCCGCAACGCGGCGAGCGCCGAAGAGTATCTGATCGAACCTTTTGTCGCGGGCGTGGAAGCGACTTGCGGCGTGTTGGAAAGGTTAGACGGCTCGGTGATTGCGCTGCCGACGATCGAGATCGTGCCGGCTGAGGGTGGCTCCGGATTCGATTACCGCGCCAAATATTTGGCAAAAGCGACGCAAGAGATCTGCCCGGGGCGTTTTGCGCCGGAGCTCTCGGCGCAAATCATGGAGCAGGCGCTGAAGGCGCATCGCGCGCTGTCCTGCACCGGCTATTCCCGTACCGATTTCATCATTTCGAAAACCGGCCCGGTCTATCTCGAAACCAATACCTTGCCCGGCCTGACCAAGGCGTCGCTCTACCCGAAGGCGCTGAAGACGGACGGAATCGAATTCGTTGATTTCCTGCAGGACCAGATCGCCTTGGCGAAGCGGCGGCTTCGTCGTTAAGATTTCGTTAATATGAGGTAAATGCCTCACAAACCGCATCAAAATACACCCTGCCTGCGGCTGATTTACACTTTGTTTACCAGGAAGTCCGAAGGTTAACGCTGGCGGCGCATGTGGCGGCGCCGGAACCCGCGGAGCGTTTTTTTGCGGGCACAAATTTTGACGAGCTCGTGCAATGGATGGTGCAGGAAGCCTCGCTCGATCGCAGAGATCGCCGCGGCCCCGAACTGACCTGAAAGCGGCCGCCATTGGCGCGGCCGTGCTGCTGCGCGAGTGGTTCGCATCGCGTCGTCGTGTCGTTGCGCCAGTTGCCAAACCGCGTTTTGAGCGCGCGCCGCAGCCGCGCCTGATCGCAACCATCGAGCGCTATTTTCCGAACCGCGGCGGCGTCGCGGCGACCGTGCTGATCTTGCTCGGCAGCGCCGCCTTTGGCGTCGTCAAGGGCGGCCATGTCGAGGAACTGACCGCCGCGCTGAGCGATACGCGCAACGCGCTAGCCAATTCCGCCGGCTTTCGTATCACCACCGTGGCGATCAACGGCCGCAAGCAGTTGACGCAGGACGAGGTGCTGGCGATCGGCGGCGTCAACGGCCGCTCGTCGCTGCTGTTTCTCGATGCGGAGACCGTCCGCGACAAGCTGAAAGCCAATCCCTGGATCGGCGACGCCACGGTGCTGAAGCTTTATCCCGGCCGTCTGCAGATCGATATCGTCGAACGTTCGGCGTTCGCGCTGTGGCAGCGCGATGGCCGGCTGGCGGTGATCGCCGATGACGGTGCGGTGTTAGAGCCCTATGTGACGCGGCGCTTCGCCACGCTGCCATTGGTGGTCGGCGAGGGCGCCGCAACCCGCGCCCGGGATTTCCTCGCGTTGCTGGATCGTTATCCGCAGGTGCGCTCGGTGACCAAGGCCGCGATCTTCGTCGGCGAGCGGCGCTGGAATCTGCGGCTGAACGACGGCCTCGATATCAGGCTTCCGGAGAACGACGTCGGCAACGCGCTGGCGACGCTGAGCAAGCTCGACCAGGAAGACAAATTGTTCTCGCGTGACATCGTCGCCGTCGACATGCGGTTGCCCGACCGATTCGTCGTGCAATTGTCCGATGACGCCGCCAAGGCCCGCGACGACCTGCTCAAGGACAAGAAGCCGAAAAGGAAGGCCGGTGACGCATGACCGGCCTTGACCGCAACCAGACTCCGAAGACGCGCCCGATGTCGCAGAAGCGCACCGCGCTGGTGGCGTCGCTCGATATCGGCACCAGCAAGATCGCCTGCATGATCGCGCGGCTGAAGCCGTGCCCGCCGAACGAGGCGCTGCGCGGACGCAGCCATGCGGTTGAGCTGATCGGTTACAGCCAGATCCAGTCGCGCGGCGTCAAAGCCGGCGCGGTGGTCGATCTCGTCGAATGCGAGCAGGCGGTGCGCCAGGCCGTCGCGCTGGCCGAGAAGATGGCCAAGGTCCGCGTTGAATCGGTGCTGCTGTCGGTCTCGGCCGGGCGGCTGCAGGGCCAGCTGATCGAGGCTGCGGCCGACATCAAGGGCGGCGCAGTCACCGCGGCCGATGTCACCCGCATCACCTCCACCGGTATGCGCCACGCCACCGGCGTCGGCCGCACCGTGCTGCATGCGCTGCCGGTCGGCTACGCGCTCGACGGCGTCAAGGGTATCCGTGATCCCCGCGGCATGGTGGCGCGCCAGTTCGGCGTCGACATGAATGTCGTCACCTCGGACGCCACCGTCGCCAAGAACCTGATGCTGGTGGTCGAGCGCTGCCACCTCAATGTCGAGGCCATGGCGGCCAGCCCCTATGTGGCCGGTCTCTCGGTCCTGACCGACGACGAGGCCGATATCGGCGCTGCCGTGGTCGAGATGGGGGCGGGCACCACCACGCTCGCGATCTATTCCGGCGGCCGTTTCGTCCATGCCGGCGGGTTTGCCATCGGCGGCCAGCACATCACCATGGACCTTGCCCGCGGCTTGAGCGCGTGCATTGCGGATGCCGAGCGAATCAAGACGTTATATGGCACCGTGCTGACCGGCGGGTCCGACGCGCGCGAATTGATGTCCGTGCCGACGGCAGGCGACAATGAGCGTGATGTTCCGCAGATCGTGTCCCGTGCCACCATCGCGAACATCGTTCGGCAGCGCGCCGAGGAGATCTTTGAAATGGTCCGGGACCGCCTTGCGGATTCGCCCTTTGCGGCAGAACCAAAAGCGCGTGTTGTCCTCAGCGGTGGTGCTTCGCAGCTCACCGGCACCCTTGAGCTTGCAACCCAGATCCTCGGCCGCCCGGTGCGGATCGGCCGCCCGCTCGGGTTCGGCCGGCTGCCCAACGAGGCGAAGAGCGCGTCCTTCGCTGTCCCCTCGGGCCTCCTGGTCTACCCGCAATACGCTCACCTTGAACACGTCGAACCGCGGCATACGCGGCAACTCAAGACAGGGACTGACGGCTATTTCGGAAAGGTCGGACGATGGCTTCGCGAGGGCTTCTGATGAATCTTTTCCGCCCCCTTCGGAATTTCCTGGGAATTTCACCAACCCCCGCGGCCGTCGGCCGAGGCGAAACAACGCGCGCGTAATCGAGAGGCAATCATGACCATCAATCTCAACGTCCCTGATATTCGCGAGCTGAAGCCGCGGATTACCGTGTTCGGCGTAGGCGGCGCCGGTGGCAACGCCGTCAACAACATGATCACCGCCGGACTGCAGGGGGTGGATTTCGTCGTCGCCAACACCGACGCGCAGGCGCTCACCATGTCGAAGGCGCAACGCATTGTGCAGATGGGCACCCAGGTTACCCAGGGGCTTGGAGCCGGATCGCAGCCTGACGTCGGCGCTGCCGCCGCCCAGGAAGTCATCGACGAGCTCCGCGACCATCTCTCGGGCGCCAACATGGTGTTTGTCACCGCCGGCATGGGCGGCGGCACCGGCACCGGTGCTGCCCCTGTCATCGCCAAGACCGCGCGCGACATGGGCATTCTGACTGTCGGCGTCGTTACCAAGCCGTTTCACTTCGAAGGTCAGCGCCGGATGCGCACCGCGGAAGCCGGCATCACCGAGCTTCACAAGGTGGTCGACACACTCCTGATCATCCCGAACCAGAACCTGTTCCGGGTCGCCAACGAAAAGACCACCTTCGCCGACGCCTTCGCGATGGCCGACCAGGTGCTCTATTCGGGCGTGGCCTGCATCACCGACTTGATGGTCAAGGAAGGCCTGATCAATCTCGACTTCGCCGACGTCCGCGCCGTGATGCGCGAAATGGGCAAGGCGATGATGGGTACCGGCGAAGCCTCCGGCGACAAGCGGGCGCTGACCGCGGCGGAAGCCGCGATCGCCAACCCGCTGATCGACGATTCCTCGATGAAGGGCGCCCGTGGCCTCCTGATCTCGATCACCGGCGGCAAGGATCTGACGCTGTTCGAGGTCGACGAAGCCGCAACCCGCATCCGCGAGGAAGTCGACCAGGACGCCAACATCATCGTCGGCGCCACCTTCGACGAGACCCTCGATGGCATCATCCGCGTCTCCGTCGTTGCCACCGGCATCGAGCAGGCGCTGATCTCCCGCAACGCGAGTGCGCCGGCTGCCACCGTGACCAATGCGGTCGCGGCGACTTCCGCGCCCGATTCCCGCCTTGCCGATTTGACCGCGCGCCTGCGTGCCGACAACGCCCGGCTCGCCGAGCGCGCACAGAAGCTGGAAGCAACGACGCCCGCGCAAGCGGCTCCCGTAGCGCAGGCGCCTGCGCAGCAGCGTCCGAACGCCAATCTCGAACGTAACGCGCTCGCCGCTATCGCGGCCGCGGTTGCCCCGGAGTTGGCGCAGCAGCCGGTGGCCCAAGCGCCGCTGCAGCCCGCCTCTTATGGAGACGTCACGGTTCGTCCAATCGCGCAGAAGCCGACGCTGTTCCCGGATCACGACGTCGCCAAGGTCGAGGTCCGTGAGGTCGCGACGCCCGAAACCTTCATCCCGCAAGCCGCCGAACGCGCGCCGGCCCGCGCGCCGCGGATGCCGAAATTCGAGGATCTGCCGATGCCGGCGCAGAACGAGATCCGGCAGGCGAGGGGCGAGACCGAGGATGAGCATCCGCAGAAGACGCGGATGTCGCTGCTGCAGCGCCTGGCCAATGTCGGCCTCGGCCGCCGCGACGAGGAGAACGAACCGCCGATCGCGGCCCGTGCCTCGGGCCCCGCGATGGCGCCGATGCCACCGTTACCGGAGCGCAAGCCGCAGCGCACGGTCGCGCAGCAAATGGGAACTCACGAGCCGGTATCCGAGTATGCTCGGCGGCCAGCGCCGCAGGGTTTGGACACCCATGGCCGTCCGGCTCCTGTTGCGCCAGCGCCACAGGGCGACGACCATCTTGATATCCCGGCCTTCCTGCGCCGCCAGAGCAGCTGAAAATTGTTACAATTCTGACCCGAACAAAGGCCCCGGCGAATCCGCCGGGGCCTTTTTCGTTGTCGCCGTGGCGGATCTCTCGCGAACAGGTCAAGCAACTGATATTCAATGATTAATTATTCATTCTGGTGTGAAATGGCCCAGCCGCCGCCAGCTTCGACCGGCCCCGAATTTGGTTAACCCTTGGCGCGATTGCGGCAGAGGTTGGGTAACAATCGGTAAAAAACCGTGAGTTGGCGCTCTTTGGGGCAATGACTATGGTCTGCCCGTGACTTGGGGATACTGAAACCGAATCGGCACGCTTAACCGGGCCGTTCTGTTTTTAAGTAAGTCGGTAGTGGGCGGTTTGGAATGAAATTTAGCCGGCAGACAACGCTTCGGTCGCAAGCCACCGTGACGGGCGTCGGCGTTCATTCGGGTTTATCCGTCAATCTCACCCTTGGACCTGCACCGATCGATGCAGGTTTTATTTTTGTCCGTACCGGACTGGATGGTTCCGACCGCGAAGTGCAAGCGGTAGCTGAATCCGTCATCGCAACCGAATTCGCCACCGTGCTCGGCGATCGCAATGGCCCGCTGGTTTCGACCTCCGAACATGTGCTCGCTGCCTTGCGCGGCATGGGCGTCGATAACGCGACCATCGAGATCGACGGCCCGGAAGTTCCGATCATGGACGGCAGCGCGGCGGCCTTCGTCGCGGCGATCGATCAGGCCGGCGTTGTCACCCAATCGGCGGCGCGCCGCTTCATCCAGGTGCTCAAGCCGGTTCAGGTCGCGATCGGCGATTCCTTCGGTGAATTGCGGCCTCATGCCGGCGGTTTCCGCGCCGAGGTCGAAATCGACTTTGCCAACCCCGTGATCGGCCAGCAGAGCTACATGCTCGATCTCAGCCCTGAGCGGTTCCGCCGGGAGATTTCCCGCGCCCGTACCTTTGGCTGCATGAACGATGTTGCCGGGCTCTGGAGCGCGGGCTTCGCGCTTGGTGCCTCGTTCGAGAATACGGTGGTATTCGACGAGGAGCGGCTGCTCAACACCGAGGGCCTGCGCTACGCCGACGAATGCGCCCGCCACAAGGTGCTCGACGTGGTCGGCGATCTCGCGCTGGCCGGCCTGCCTCTGCTCGGCGCCTATCGTTCGGTCCGCGGCGGTCACAAGATCAATCATGCGGTACTGAAGGCCCTGCTGGCCGATCGTACCGCCTGGCGCGTGCTGGAATCGGACGCGGTGCGCCGCCCGCGCGTTTACGCCGAGGCCGGCCGCGGTATGGCGGGCGGTATGGTCGCTCCGGCCTACGGCCCCGACGTGTCCTGAGCCTCTTCCGGGACTTGCTCCGCCCCCTCCGGGTTTCTCTGTTATATCCGACGGCCACCGCAATGCTGCGTACCTGCGGGCCTTTTCGGTCAATTCCGGGCCAGATAGCGACACCGGAAGCAATACGTTCGGGCCGCCTTAATCCGGGCGAAATGGCTGCGTATCCGATTGGTTACCGGACCTTTTTCGGTTACACAGGCTCGCGGTTGCAATGGCATGGCGCTGCGGGCAAGGCATCAATCCGTTCATGAAATGCGCTTATAGGTGCATTCATGACGCGCGGCGGGCACCGCATCACAGGCGTCAGGTTTTAAATCCATGTCGGCACGGCGTATGACGCTCAAGTTACGCAGATTATCCGCTCGCCCGGATCCCCGTTGGTGGGGGCGGCAGCTGCGTCTGGCCGCCAGCCTTGCGGTTCTCGCGACGACTTTGAGCGGATGCGGCACCGGCGCGCTGTGGGACAAGTTCTTCGCCAAGGACGACACCTTCGTCGAACAGCCCGCGGACAAGCTCTACAATGAGGGCTTGTATTTGATGAACCAGAAGAGCGATCCGAAGGAGGCGTCGAAGAAGTTCGAGGAGGTCGATCGCCAGCACCCGTATTCCGAGTGGGCGCGCAAATCGCTGTTGATGTCGGCCTACGCCTATTACAGTTCGGGCGACTACGACAATTGCATCGGCGCCGCGACCCGATACGTCACCCTGCACCCGGGCAGCCCGGATGCGGCCTATGCGCAGTTCCTGATCGCGTCGTCGCAATACGACCAGATCCCGGATACCTCGCGCGACCAGGGCCGAACCGAGAAGGCGATAGCCGCGCTCGAAGAGGTGATCCGCAAATATCCGACCTCGGAATACGCCGTCAGCGCCAAGGCCAAGCTCGAGGGTGCCCGCGACCAGCTCGCCGGCAAGGAAATGAATGTCGGCCGCTATTACATGGAAAAGCGCGACTACACCGCCGCCATCAACCGCTTCAAGACCGTGGTGACCCAGTATCAGACCACCCGGCATGTCGAGGAAGCGCTGGAGCGGCTCACCGAGGCCTATATGGCGATCGGCATCGTCGGCGAGGCGCAGACCGCCGCCGCCGTGCTCGGGCACAATTTTCCTGACAGCCGCTGGTACAAGGACGCCTATAATCTTGTAAAGTCCGGCGGTCTCGAACCGAGCGAGAATCAGGGCTCCTGGATCAGCAGGGCCTTCAGAAAAGTAGGCCTCGGCTAGGAATTTTTCCGGCATGCTGGCGCGTCTATCGATCCGTGACATCGTCCTGATCGAACGGCTCGATATCGAGTTTTCCCGGGGCCTTGCCGTTTTGACCGGCGAGACCGGCGCCGGTAAATCGATTCTCCTCGATGCTTTCGCGCTGGCGCTCGGCGGCCGCGGCGATGCCGGCCTGGTCCGCCACGGCGTCGAGCAGGGCCAGGTCACCGCGGTGTTCGACGTGCCGAAGGGCCATCCGGCCGCGGCGATCCTCAGCGATAACGGGCTCGATGACAATGGCGAGATGATCCTGCGCCGGGTCCAGCTCGCCGACGGCCGCACCCGCGCCTTCATCAACGACCAGGCGATCAGCGTGCAAACCCTCAAGGCGGTCGGCTCGGCGCTGGTCGAGATCCATGGCCAGCATGACGAGCGCGCGCTGGTCGACGCCTCCACCCATCGCCGGCTGCTCGACGCATTTGCCGGCCTCGAGAAGGACGTCACTGCGCTCGAGAAGCTGTGGGAGGCGCGGCGCGCGGCCAATACGCTGCTCGAAGAACATCGTGCGGCAATGGAACGCGCCGCCCGTGAAGCCGACTATTTGCGTCACGCGTCGGATGAATTGAAGGCGCTGGCGCCCAAGGACGGTGAGGAGACCACGCTCGCCGGGCGCCGCACCACGATGATGCAGGGCGAGAAGATCGCCGCCGATCTGCGCGAGGCGCAGGACGCGGTCAGCGGCCACCATTCGCCAGTCGCGGCTCTGGCGGCGGCGGTGCGGCGGCTGGAGCGCCGGGCCGGAAATTCGCCCACGCTGGTCGAACCCGCGGTGAAGGCGATGGATGTCGCCATCAACGCGCTGGAGGAAGCCGACCAGCATCTTGCCGCGGCGCTGATCGCGGCCGATTTCGATCCCGCCGAACTCGAACGCATCGAGGAGCGGCTGTTCGCGCTGCGCGCCGCCGCGCGAAAATACGCCACCCCGGTCGATGGGCTTGCGGCGCTGGCCGCGAAATATTCCGCCGACGTGGCGCTGATCGATGCCGGTGCGGGCCAATTGAAGAAGCTCGAGGCGCAGGCGGCCGAAGCCGACAAGCATTACAGCGCGGCCGCGACCAAACTTTCGGCGGCGCGGATCAAGTCGGCCGAAAAGCTCAACAAGGCCGTCAATGCCGAACTCGCGCCGCTGAAGCTCGAACGCGCGAAGTTCATGACCCAGGTGGAATCCGATCCTGCCGCGCCGGGTCCGCAGGGCATCGACCGGGTCGAATTCTGGGTCCAGACCAATCCGGGTACCAAACCAGGCCCGTTGATGAAGGTCGCCTCCGGCGGCGAACTGTCGCGATTCCTGCTGGCACTGAAGGTGGTGTTGTCCGACCGCGGTTCGGCGCCCACGCTGGTGTTCGACGAAATCGACACCGGCGTCGGCGGCGCGGTGGCGGATGCGATCGGCGCCCGGCTGGCGCGGCTGGCCGGCAAGGTGCAGGTGATGGCGGTGACGCATGCGCCCCAAGTCGCCGCGCGCGCCAGCCAGCATCTGCTGATTTCCAAGGACGCGCTCGACAAGGGCAAGCGCGTTGCCACCCGCGTCAACGCACTCGCCGCCGATCACCGCCGCGAGGAGATCGCCCGCATGCTGGCCGGCGCCGAGATCACGGCTGAGGCGAGGGCCGCGGCGGATCGGTTGCTGAAGGCGGCGACAGCGTAATCGAATTACGAGGTCATTGCGGGTTCGCACTTTACGAATGACGAATTATACTCCCCGGCATAATGGCAAAATCATCGAAGGCAAAACCTCCCGTCGACGTCGCAAAACTCACCAAGGCGCAAGCCAAGGTGGAGTTGATGCGGCTGGCGCTTGAGCTTGAGGGGCACGACAAGCGCTATTATCAGGACGACGCGCCAAGCGTCACCGACGCCCAATACGACGCGCTGCGCCAGCGCTTCAACGCCATCGAGAAAAAATTTCCGGAATTCGTCAGTTCCGATTCGCCGTCGCAGAAAGTCGGCGCGGCGCCGTCCGGACGCTTCAGGAAGGTCCGGCATGCGGTGCCGATGCTGTCGCTCGACAACGCCTTTGCCGAGCAGGACGTGCTGGATTTCGCCGGGCGTATCGAGCGCTTCCTGAAGCTTTCCGACGACAGAATAGCGTTCAGTGCCGAGCCCAAGATCGACGGACTGTCGATGTCGCTGCGCTACGAGGGCGGCGAACTCGTCACCGCGGCGACCCGCGGCGACGGCGCCGAGGGCGAGGACGTCACCGCCAATATCCGCACGCTGGAAGATGTGCCGCAGAAACTCAGAGGTCGTCACGTGCCTGAGGTCTGCGAGGTGCGCGGCGAGGTCTATATGACCAAGAAGGCCTTCCTGGCGCTGAACGAGCGGCAGAAGGCGGCCGGCGACACCATCTTCGCCAACCCGCGCAATTCGGCGGCGGGATCGCTGCGCCAAAAGGATCCGTCGATCACCGCGTCGCGTCCGCTCGGCTTCTTTGCCTATGCCTGGGGCGAGATCAGTGACATGCCGGAAGATACCCAGTCCGGCATGATCGGCTGGTTCCAGCGTTGCGGTTTTACGACCAATCCGCTGACCAGGCTTTGCCACTCGGTCGAGCAGCTGATCGCGTTCCACCGCAAGATCGAGGAACAGCGCGCCGAACTCGACTACGACATCGACGGCGTCGTCTACAAGGTCGACCGCATCGACTGGCAGGAGCGGCTCGGCTTCGTATCGCGCACGCCGCGTTGGGCGATCGCGCACAAGTTTCCGGCCGAGCGCGCCATGACGGTGCTGCGGGATATCGAAATCCAGGTCGGCCGCACCGGCTCGTTCACGCCGGTCGGCAAGCTCGAGCCGGTCGGCGTCGGCGGCGTCATCGTGCAGAACGTCACGCTGCACAATGAGGACTACATCAAAGGCATCGGCGGCGACGGTGAGCAGTTGCGCGAGGGGCGCGACATCAGGATCGGCGACACCGTCGTGATCCAGCGCGCCGGCGACGTGATCCCGCAAGTGGTCGACGTCATCATCGACAAGCGGCCGAAGAACGCCCGAATATTTCATTTCCCCAAAAAATGCCCGTGCCCGCTGCATACCGACGTGGTGCGGGAGGAGACTGCGGCCGGCGAGGAGGGCGCGCGCGCGCGCTGCACCGGCGAGTTCGCCTGTCCGTTCCAGAAGATCGAGCATTTGAAACTGTTCGCCTCGCGACGCGCTTTCGACATCGACGGGCTCGGCGAAAAGCAGATCCAGTTCTTCTTCGAGGAGGGTTGGGTCAAGGAGCCGGGCGATATCTTCACGCTGCAGGCTCGCAACAAAAAGATAAAACTCGAGGACATCGAGGGTTACGGCGAAACCTCGGTGCGCAATCTGTTCGCCGCGATCGAGGGGCGGCGGCGGATTTCGCTCGAACGCTTTATCTTCGCGCTCGGCATGCGCCAGGTCGGCGAGACCACGGCGCTGGCGCTGGCGCGCGGTTACGGTTCCTGGCAGGCATTCCACGGCGCCTGCCTCTCGGTTACCAGGGACGACGAGGAGACCATCGCCGAGATGGACGCGCTCGACCAGATCGGCGACACCGTGATCGCCAGCATCAAGGCCTATTTCGGCGAGAGCCACAACCGCGGCATCGTCGAGCGGCTGACGCGCGAGGTCACCATCGTCGATGCCGAAAAGCCCAAGAGCAATTCGGCGATTTCCGGTAAGACCGTGGTTTTCAGCGGGTCGTTGGAGAAGATGACGCGGGATGAAGCCAAGGCCAACGCCGAGCGGTTGGGCGCAAAGGCGGCAAGTTCGGTGTCCAAGAAGACCGACTATCTGGTCGCCGGCCCCGGTGCTGGGTCGAAACTGGCCGATGCCAAGAAGCACGGCGTCGCTGTGCTGACCGAGGACGAGTGGCTGAAGCTGATCGGGGAGTGAGTTCGTCATTGCGAGGAGCGTCAGCGACGAAGCAATCCAGTCTTCGCTTGTGACTCTGGATTGCTTCGCTCCGCTCGCAATGACGAACTTGGATTCCTTCTTCAACAACCCAAATCAACCCGCGAGCACTGCCGTCGCCCGATCCAGCCATGCCGCGGTCGGCTCGTCGAGATGCGGCCGGACCTCGTGGCGGACGCGGGCGTGGTAGTCGTTGAGCCAGGCGAGTTCGTCGCGGTTGAGCATGCTCACCTCGATCAAACGCCGGTCGATCGGCGCCAGGGTCAGCGCCTCGAACGCATTCAGCGGCTTTTCCGCGCCGGCGATTTCCCTTGCGACCACCAGTTCGAGGTTTTCGATCCGGATGCCGTAGGCGTCGGTCTTGTAATAGCCGGGCTCGTTGGACAGGATCATGCCGCGCCGAAGCGGCGTGGTGCCGAGCTTTGAAATCCGCGCCGGACCTTCATGCACCGACAGATAGCTGCCGACGCCGTGGCCGGTGCCGTGCTCGAAATCGATGCCGGCCTGCCACAAAAATTGCCGCGCCAGCGGATCGAGCTGCGCGCCGGTGGTGCCGTCCGGAAACACCGCGCGCGCGATCGCGATATGGCCGCGCAGCACGCGGGTAAAACGGTCGCGCATTTCGGCCGATGGTTCGCCGATCGCGATGGTGCGGGTGACGTCGGTGGTGCCGTCCTGGTATTGCGCGCCGGAATCGATCAGCAGCAGGTCGCCGGGCGCGATTCGCCGGTTGGTTTTCCGAGTGACGCGGTAATGCACGATGGCGCCGTTCGGTCCGGTGCCGGCGATGGTCGGAAACGACACGTCCTTGAGTGCACCGGTGTCGCGTCGAAAACTTTCCAGCGCCTCGACGGTGTCGATCTCGGTCAGGCTGCCCGTCGGCGCTTCGCGGTCGATCCAGGCGAGGAATCGCGCCAGCGCCACCGCGTCGCGCCGATGCGCGTTCTTCGTGCCCTCGATCTCGGTCGGGTTCTTGCAGGCCTTTAACAGCGCCACGGGATCGCTGCCGCGCACCACCTTGCCGCCGGCGCCGCCGATCAGGCGGCTCAGCGCATCGGCGGCGGTGGCGCTGTCGAGCGCGATTGAGCCGCCGCGTTGCGCCAGCGCGGTGAGCTCCGCCGTCAGCGCGCCGGGCTCGGCGACATCGGCGGATCGCTCGAGATGATCGCGTGCGCTGTTGGAGAGTTTTCGGTGATCGATGAAAACGGTCGGCCGGCCGTCCTTTGGCACCAGCGCGTAGGACAGCGGCAGGGGCGTATGCGAGACGTCGGCGCCGCGGATATTAAAAGTCCAGGCCACCGCATGCGAATCCGACAACACCAGCGCATCGACGCCGAGCCGTTCGATCTCGCCGCGGATGCGCTTGAGTTTTTCTTCTTCCGCTTCGCCGGAAAACTGCTTGCCGTGGATCGCGACCGGGCCGAGCGGCGGCGGCGGCCGTTCGGTCCACACCGAATCGAGCGGGTTTGATTCCACCGCGACCAGTTCCGCATTGGCCTTGGCGCAGGCCGCCGCCAGCCGCTCGGCTGCCGCGGAAGTGTGCAGCCACGGATCGAATCCGAGGCGGTCGCCGGGGATGAGATGCGCCGTCAGCCAGCTTTCGGGGGAGGGGTCGATCAGCGGCTCGACCCGCCATGCCTTGGCCTCGATCTGCTTGGCGGCCTGCAGCGTGTAGCGGCCGTCGACGAACACGTCCACTGTGTCCCAGTTCTGCGGCTCGCGGG
>Ga0208589_1000887_pt1 | contig 13128 bp, 13 predicted proteins | sample NGESurshal092012_2_FD_184486 | JGI IMG/M metagenome (GOLD analysis project Ga0208589, IMG submission 184486) | Arctic peat soil microbial communities from Barrow, Alaska - NGEE Surface sample F53-2 shallow-092012 (SPAdes) | ecosystem: Environmental > Terrestrial > Soil > Wetlands > Peat ... | reverse complement strand
CGACGTAACCGACCAGCGCGCCGTAGATCCACGGCTGACCGAACACGCGCAGCAGCCACGCCACGCTGGCGGCCACCGGCAGCGCATGCGTGCCGGCGTACTTGAAGCTGATCTGCGCCAGCGTGTCGAAACCCATCAGCAGCAGGAAGCCGAACAGATAGAAGCGCTTCATCCACCGACTCCCACGATCACCACGCCGAGCGTCACCAGCAGAATGCCGGCCACCCGCATTCGGGTCAGTTTTTCGCCGAACAGGAAACGACCGGCGATCATGATGGCGACGATATCGATCGAGCCAAGCAGCACGCCTTCGGACAACGGGATCAGCGACAGGAACGCAATCCACACCAGAAACTCGATCACATAGCTGGCGATGCCGAGCCACAGCCAGGGGCGTGACGCCATGTGCTTCCAGCGCGCCACGCCATCGCCGGCCTCCTTGTCGCCGGCGGCGGCCTTGAACGCCAGCTGGCCGCCGGTGTCGAGCACAATGTTGAACAGCCACAGGCCCGCGACCAGTGTCGAGATGGAGCCCGTCGCCGCCATCATCAGGCGGCAACGCGCTGCAGGGTATCGGCCGCGGCGATGCTGTCGAAGAACGCGGCCGAACGCTCGATCAGGGTGCGGCGTTCCTTGTCGATGGTAATCATGTGGTAGCTGTCCTTGAGCAGCAGCAGCTCGGCCGGCGCACTGACTTCGCGCATCACCAGTTCGGCATTCTTCAGGCTGGCGACATCGTCTTCGCTGGCGTGCGCGACCAGGCACGGTGCAGTCACGTTTGATAGCTGGCTGCGCACTTCGGCGGCCAGGCCATACATCTCGGCCAGCGAATACCAGGGGTTGCCGGGCAGGCCGGCGGCGGCGCTGTCGCCACTGAGCATCGCCGTGCTGATCTGCGCGCGCAGGCGCTCATCGCGAATGCCGTAGGGCGGCTGTTCCATGAAGCTGCGGTTGCGACCGATGCCGAACTTTTTCAACAGCGGCAGCATGAACGACAAGCGCGCGGCCCACGGAATGCTCCAGCCGTCGTAGCGGAAGGTGGCGCCATACACACCGACACCGGCAACCTGTTCGGGTCGATCCGCGGCCAGCTTCAGCGCCAGCAGCGCGCCCATCGAGAGGCCGCCGACGAACAGATGGTCGACCTTGCCGAGCAGGTCATTCGCGGCTTTCTCGACACTGGCGTACCAGTCGTGCCAGCCAGTGGCGAGCAGATCCTCGACGTTGCCGCAGTGGCCGGCCAGCTGCATGCCGTGCACGGTGAAGCCGGCGCGGTTCAGGCCCTTGCCGAGCAGGCGCATTTCCATCGGCGTGCCGGTCAATCCATGGATCAACAGCACGCCGCTACGGCCGCCCTCGAAGAAAAAGTCAGTCTGCTGGATCACACGATGGCCCTGTAGGTTGAACCGCCATCACTCGATCGACAGCGGTCCTGCATGCCGAACAGGGTCGCAGATGGCGGTTTCCTCAGTCTTTCGGGGCGGCCTGGGCAGGCACAGTGACGGGGTCGAAGCGCACGATCACGCGCTGGCCGATACGCAGGTTCCGGGTTTGATCGGGGCGGCTCTGATCAGAGCGGCTCTGATCAGAACTGGGCTGATCAGAGCCGGGCTGGTCGAACGCCAGCACACACTCCACCGTGCGGGCGTTCGCGCGCACCTGCGGATCGTTCTCCAGCGTGGCCGGCCCATACACCTGGCCGATGCGCAGCACGTGTGCGCTCCACTGCGCGGCGTTGGGGCCGCTGTCGGCGCTCACCTCGGCATGCATGCCCGGCCGGATCACCCCGACAAAACTCTCGTTGAGTTCGGCGCGGACAATCCGCGGCTTCTCCGGCAGCAAGGTGAACAGCGGACCGGATGAAGGCGAGACGCTGGCGCCGGGTTGTGCCGAAACCTTTACCACGGCGGCGTCGAACGGCGCGAACAGGCTGCGCTGTTTCAACTCGTAGCGGGCTTCAGCCAGTTTCTGGCTGGCCATGCTCACCGCGGCCACCGCAGCCTCATGTCCGGCGCCGAGCTGTGCGGCGGCTTCACGGGCATCGTCGGCACTCTGCCCATCGCCGGCGCCGGCGGCGACGGCCGCAGTCAACCGCTGCGCACGCTGTTTCGCTGCCGGCAGCTGCACGTCGAGCAGCTTCAGCTGCGCCTGCGCCTGTTCCACCTGCGCTTGTGCGCCTTCGACAGCCAGCGTGGCCGGTTCGGTGTCCAGCGCGGCCAGCAGCTGACCTTTCCTGACGTGGTCGCCTTCGTGCACGGCGACCGTGGCGAGGGTGCCTTCGCGCGGCATCGACAGGGACAGCAGGCCGCCTTCGATGTCGATCTTGCCGCGCGCCACGGCGACGTACGCGGGGGCAGTCTTGGCCGTGTTGCTGGTCGGTGCATCGGCTGGCTTCGAACAGGCGAGCAGCAGCCATGACAGCGAAACCGCGAGGCCGCCGCACCGAAGCAGCAGCGCGACTCGCGGACGATGTGACGGATGGAATGCGGGCGGCTTCATGCTGGGCGGCCTCATGAGGGACGGATTCACGAAGGAATTTCCTTGTTGTCGATGACCGGCGCTTCGGTGCGCCAGTCGCTGAGAATGCGACCGTCTTCCATCGCCAGCACGCGGTCGGCGTGCACGACCAGACGCGGATCGTGACTGACGCACAGCACCGTGGTGCCGTGCGTGTGGGCGATGCGGTGCAGGATATCGATGATCATCTGGCCATTGGCGGCGTCCAGCGCGCTGGTCGGTTCATCGGCAAACAGCAGCTCCGGCTCCTTCGCCAGCGCGCGGGCAATCGCCACGCGCTGCTTCTCGCCGCCGGACAGCTCGGACGGGCGCAGCCGCATGCGGTGCGCGAGGCCGACTTCCTCCAGCGAGAGCTGGGCGCGTCGGCGCGCTTCGGCGCGCGACAGGCCCATGTGATTCAACGGCAATTCGACCTGCTCGAATGCGCTCAGTGCGGGGAACAGATTGAAACCCTGGAAAACGAAACCGGTATGTTGCAGGCGGAAGCGTTCCAGCGCACGCAGGTCGAGCTGGCCCAGCTCGCTGCCGAGCGCCAGCACACGGCCGCTGTCGATCATCTGCAGACCGCTGAGTATCGCCAGCAACGTGCTTTTGCCGCAGCCGGAAGGGCCGGAGATCAGGGTCAGCTCGCCGGCATCGATGCTCAGCGAGAAACCGTCCAGTACCTGCGTGCGCTGCTGACCGGAAACGAACGCCTTGCTGACGGCTTCGGCCTGCAGGACAGGCGTGCGTGTTTGTGCAGTGGCAACGGTAGCGGTTTGCATCGCGACTATCTCAGCAACGTGGCGGGATCGGCACGGCGCAGGCTGCGCATGGCGGCCAGCCCGGAAACCGCGGCCAAGCCCATCACCAGGACGATGCAGGCCAGTACCGCCGGCAGATTCAGCACCACTGGCACATCCTGGCTGCGTGCCAGCAGCATCAATACGATGCCGAGCAAACCGGCGCCGAGCAGCCCCAGCGCGCCGACCCAGAACGCCTGTTCCAGCACCACCCGGCGCAACGCCGCCACGCCCACGCCCAGCGCGTTGAGGGTGGCGTACTCGCGCACCGAGCCATTGACCGCGGCGATCAGGGTCTGGCTGGTGATCACCGCACCGACCAGAAACACGATGCCGGCCAGGAACAGCACGCCGGCGCCGGCGCCGGTATCGAACAGCCAGTAGCGCACCGAAATGTTCGCGAAATCCTTGGCGCTCCAGGTCGTGTAGGGACCGAACGCCGTGGCGCCACGCAGGCGCGCGGCGACCGCATCGGCCTGGCGCGGATCGTACAGCTTGGCGACCAGATAGGTAGGGCCGTTGTCCGCCGGATCGTCATCCAGTTCTCGCGCCGTATCCAGCGAGCACAGCACGTTGACGCCGCCCAGCGCACGCAGACCGCTGCTGATGCCGACCACTCTTACCTGGTGACCGTTGATGGTGGCGATCTGGCCGATGGCGACGCCCAGTTGATCCAGCACGGAGCGATCGACGACAACCGCATCCGGTTCCGCCAGCCGCGCACGCAGGGAGGGCGGCAATGCCTTGGAAAACATCAGGCCATCGGGGCTCGGGTCGATGCCGGAGACGAACACCGAGACGCCGCCGGTTTCGCGCGGCCCGCGCCAGTCGCCGTCGACCCAGATGTAGGGTTCGACGCGCTGCACGGCGGGGTCCATCAGGATGTGCGATTCCACGTCGGCATCGATCGAACGGCCCGAACCCACGCTTTGCGTGCCGGGATAACCCACCCACACATCGGCCGACGAGCCGGTGATGTACAGGCTGGTGCTGCCGAAGATGCCCAGCACCAGCGCCAGCTGCAGCAGTTGCAGCAGACCGGCGAAACCCACCGCAAGCATTGCCGGCAGAAAGCGTCGCCATTCGTAGATCAGCGTCTTGCGCGCAAGTGCCACCATCAGCGGTGTGCCTCGTCCGTGGTGGCTCTGGATGACGTTTCCGGTGGCGCACCCGTCTCGGCATCTGTCGGCAATGGTGCACCGCCGAGTGCCTTGAACAGCGCCACGTAAGCGAGGCTGTGCCCGGCGCGGGCATCGGCCACTTCGATCGCGGCCTGATCAGCAGCGATCTGGCTCTCGGCACGATCGAGCGGACTGCCCAGTTGCAGGCCCACCCGGGTCTGCACGGTCTGGTCGACGCGCTGCAGTGCTTGCCAGGCACGCAGGGTGTGCTGCTCGCGCTGTTGCTGTTGCTGCACACTGCTCAGTGCGGTTTCCACTTCAGTAACACCCTGCAGTACGGCTTGCCGATAAGCCAGTACGCTGGCTTTGAGCTCGTGATCCTTGGCGTGCTTGGCGGCCAGCAGAATGCCCCAATCGAACAGGGGAATATTGATCTCCGGCCCTATCGAGACGATCGAATTGGGGGTGGTGCCATGGTTTTTGTCGTTGAAAATGTTGACCGACCAGTCGATCGAACCGCCGAGGCCGATTCTTGGAAATTGATCGGCGTGAGCCAGCGCCAGTGCACCGGCGGCCTGCAGCACATCGGCTTCGGCGCGGGCAATTTCGGGGCGCGTGCGCACCAGGTCCGCCGGGGCACTGTCGAGCCGCCATGCGCCCAGTTCGGGGGGTGTACCTGGCTGCGACCAGACGGCGTCGGGCTGATTCTGGCCGAGCAGCATGGCCAGTTGCTGGGCACTGGCACTGATGGCCTGTCGGGGGGCTGCCAGGGCGGCCATGGATTGCGCAAATGCCACCTGCGCCTGATCTACCGCGCTGGGCGCCACCAACTGCAGATGCCGGCGCACCTGCAGCAATTCGCATTCGTGCTGACGGGCCTCGTTGATTTGCGACAGCAGTTGTTCCTGCTGTTGTGCTGTGCGCAACTCGATCCATTCGCGCACGACTTCGGCGACCAGTGAGACCTGCGCGGTGCGCAGATCGGCAATGCTCGCATCCAGTGCACCGCGCGCTTCGCGGCGGGAGCCTTCAGCGCGGCCGAACAGGCCAAGCTCCCAGCTGGCATCGAAGCCGGCCAGCTGATAGGAGGCATGTGCGCTCGGTTCGACCACGTCGTTGGTGCTCGCGCGCAGCGACGGCAGGTAGCGTGTTTGAGCACTACGCTGCACCGCTCGCACCGCTCGCAAGCGCTCGACTGCTTGGGCCACATCGAGATTGCTGGCCAATGCGCGGTCAACCAGGGCATCCAGCTCCGGATCACCGAAGGCATGCCACCAGCCATGCAGGTCGGTCGATTTGGCGGGATCCGAGGCGAGCACATGCTGCCATTGCGCCGGCAGTGGTGGCGCCAGCTTCGGCACTGGCGCGGCGCAGCCGGCCACGCCGCTGATCAGCGCGCCGATCAGACAACCGCGCAGCAGTTTGCCGGGTATTGCCCTGCTCAGGATGCGAGATGGCACGGTCTGCATTTTTCCATGGCGATGGCCTGACGCTGGTGCGCCCAGTCGGTATCCGTGATGGTCATCGTTGATCGTTGCCACGGCTGGGTCGTTGATTATTGTGAAGGCGAATGGCGCGCAAGCAATACCTGAACCGATCAAGCGTACACGCAGTGTGCAGCGAATGGCGGGCTGGGCGCTCTCATGCCGGATGCGTCGCTGGCGGAAAACGTACCTCCACGCACAAACCGTGCTCCTCGCCAAGCTGATAGATCACTTCGGCGTGATGTCGTTCGGCAATGCGCTGGACGATCGCCAGTCCCAGCCCGCTGCCTTCCTCGCCGCTGCCGGGGGCGCGGAAAAAGCGCTCGCTCAGGCGTGGCAGCAATTCGGGCGGCACGCCGGGGCCGTTGTCCTCTACGCTGAGGCTGGCGCCGCCATCGGGCTGCACCTGCAGGCTGACGGTGACCGTACTGCCGCGACCGGCATAGCGCAGACTGTTGTCGATGAGGTTGTCGAGCAGATCCTGCACGCTGGAAGCATCGCCGAGGATGCATAGTGGCTGCTTAGGTCCCTGATAGCCCAGATCCACGCCAGTGCCGAGCGCCTCGTGCACACGCAGCGAAACCGCTTCGGGAATCAGTCGGGTCAGGTTGAGCAGGCTGCGGTCGACGGTATCCATCGGTGAGGCTTGCGCGCGGGTCAGCGCCAGCAGTTGCGATGAGGTGCGCGCCGCGCGCCGGGTCAGGCGCTGGATGTGCGAGAGCGCATCGGCCACTGTTTCCGGCCGCGGGTCGGCCAATGCGCGGTCGACATGCAGACTCAACCCAGCCAGCGGGGTACGCAGCTGGTGCGCGGCATCGGCGATGAAGCGGTCATGCAGGGCCAGCATGCTGCGCAGGCGACTGAACAGCGCGTCGATGGTGCGGGTCAGCGGCAGGATTTCCTGCGGCACGTCGGCGCCGCCGATCGGCGTCAATTCATGCGAGCGGCGTGCCAGCCGGGCGGTCAGCGGATCGAGCACGCGCAGGCCATGATTGACGCCGAACCAAACCAGCGACAACACGCTGACCAGCAGCAGTGTCTGCATCAGCGTCGCCAGCAGCAGGATTTCCCGCGCCTGCAGATGACGGTCATGCAGGGTTTCGGCGACGGTGATGGTCAGGCTGTCATTCGGATCCTGGCTCGCCGCCGTGTGCACCGTTGCCGCGCGCAGGTCGTGCTGGTCCAGTCGGGTGTCGTACAGCGTGGGGGCGGCATCGAGCGCCGGCACCTGCGCCAGCTGCGGCAGCCGTCCGTTGCCGGCCAGCAGGCCGTGCCTGGCACTGCTCACGCTGAAATAACTGCGGCCATCCGGATCGTATTCGAGCAGGAAACGCGCCTGTGGCGTCAGCACACTGCCGAGTTGCGCGTTGCCGAGCATTTTCGCCAGCGTCAGCGCATCGTCGCTGAGATCGCGGTCATGCACCCGGTTGGCATACGCCAATGCCACGCCATAGGTCAGCAGCGCGTCCAGCAGCAGCAGCACGGCCACCGGAATCAGCAGGAAAATCAGCAGGCGCCGACGCAGGCTGGGGCGCAGGTGGCGGGTGCGCGGGGAGTTCATGCGGAATCCTCTCCGGATTCGCCGGCTTCCTCCAGCAGATAACCGAGACCGCGGATCGTGCGCACGCCGGTACCGCTGCCGTGCAGCTTGCGCCGCAAACGGTGGATGGCGATGTCCAGGCCGTTGTCGGTCAACTCCTGGTCCCAGTCGCACAGTGCCTCGATCAACTGCGCGCGGCTGGTGACACGGTCGGCGCGCAGCGCCAGTGCTTCCAGCAGGCCGAATTCGCGCGCGGTCAGTTCCAGCGCTGTGTCGTCGATCCATGCGCGATGTCCGGGCAGATCCAGCCGCAGGCGACCCAGCTGCAATTCCGGTACGCCGCGGCTGCTTGCCCGCCGCAGCAGCGCGCGCACGCGTGCCTCGAACTCGGACAGTGCGAATGGCTTGACCAGATAGTCGTCGGCGCCCAGATCCAGCACGCGGATGCGTTCGGGCAAACCGTCACGCGCGGTGACCACCAGCACCGGCAGACCGGCGCCGCGGCTGCGCAGGCGCTGCAATACTTCGCTGCCATCGAGCGCGGGCAGGCCCAGATCCAGCACCAGCAGATCGTAGTCGTGATCGCGCAGAGCCGCATCCGCCAGGTTGCCACCGGCGACATGATCCACCGCATGGCCACCCTGCCGCAGCGATGCGCAGATGCCTTCGGCAATGGACGGATCGTCTTCGGCAAGCAGGATGCGCATGATGGATTCCGGTTGACGGCGCAAGGCGCGCAGTTTGCCGAGTGGATCCCGACATCGCTCGATGCATGCCTGCGAGTGCGCTCACAGAATAGCGCGCGCACTTGCCGTGCTGGGATGCTCTGATCTATTCGGCACAGGCGGCATGATGTCCAGAAGGTTCGCAGGTGGTGGTGCGTGGCGCCGCCAAGGCTGGCCGCCTTGGCAAGCCGCGCGCTGCCGCCTGCGGGCCTTCTGGACATCACTCCGTCATTTGTTTCAATCCGTGGGGGCCGACTCTGTCTGCCCACATCTCCGCGGCGCACCTCCTCGACAGGCGGCCAGCCTGCCTACGCCGGCGCACCTTGATCTGCGAGCAGACAGAGTCGGTGACGCCTGCGTTGAATAGATCAGAGCATCCCTGGTGCAGCCCTCACGCTCTGGACTCAGGCCCGGGCCTGACGACGCTCGCGGTGCGGCGGGTAATACGCAAACACGTGGGTGTGGCTGCCGAAGAAATCCATATCCTCGATGTGTTCGCCGCCCAGACGTTCGGCCACCCGGTCGGAGGCTTCGTTGCCGATGCGCACCAGGCTGATGACACGCGGCGCACGCAGCTGTCTCCAGGCGAACTCGAGTACAACACTGCCCGCTTCGGTGGCGTAGCCGTGGTGACGGTGGCCCGGCTTGAGCATCCAGCCCAGCTCCAGGTCCGGCCAGCCGTCCGGGTACATCAGGCCGGCGCGGCCGATGAATTCACCGCTGGATTTCAGTTCCAGCGCCCACATGCCGCAGCCGCGCAGCTGCCAGTGGCCCAGCAGCATCGCCAGCGAACGCCAGGCATTGGTGCGGTCCAGTGGCTGGCCATCGCCGATCCAGCGCGTGCTGTCCGGATCGGCCAGCATCGCGGCGTAGTCATCGAAATGCTGTTCGGTCAGCGCGGTCAGGCGCAGTCGCGCCGTTTCTAGGGTAGGGATATCAAACATCACAGTCTGCGGTGGGTGGCATCCAGCAGTCCGGCCAGTGCGTGTGTGCTGCTGGCAAGGCTTTCGGACCAGGACAAGCCGGCGATTATCTCACCTGTCACCGAATCGACAAAATCCTCGGCTTGGCCGGGTGGCAGCAGGTGGCGGTAATCCACGGTGATTTCCGTGCCGACGGGGAGTTCGGCCAGCGCAAACACGAAGCCCAGGTGCCACAGCCCGTTCGGCGTGAAGCTGTGGTTGATGTAGCACTCGTCCGGCCAGTCCGGCGACAGCGTGTAACGATCCTCGAACCAGCGCGCGCTGGCGTGGAACTGTGCGCTGAGTTCCGGCGATGCGGCGATGTCGGCATGGCGGTAGGTGCGCTCGATACCGTCCGGCGCGGTGATGATGCGTCCCGCAGCCACGCTTTCATCGAGAAACAGGCCCTTGCCGGCGCCCTGGATGGCGGAATCGGCTACGTGATAGCGCGGAAGGATCATGGCGACATGGCGGCAGACTGGGCGCGCGAGTGTAACGCAAGCAGCGCCACCGGCCAGAGATGCTCCGAGCTGCCCAGTGCAGGCGGCGCGACCCGCCATGGATCGCGCCGCCCGGGCTCCCATCCGTGGGAGAGCGCTCCTGACTACTCTGCAGCCGTGGCGGCCTCGACAGCGGTCTTCTTGCTGCGGTGCCGGCTCCTGGCCGGCTTGTCCGCCTTGGCTGGCGGGGCATCCGCCGCCGTGTCGGTGAGCAGAATCGCGGCGCGATTGCGCTCCAGCGTCGCCGGGCCGATACCCTTGACCTGGGCCAGATCGTCGGCGCTCTTGAACGGCCCGTGGGCATCGCGCCAGGCCACGATGGCCTGCGCCTTGGATTCGCCGATGCCATCCAGCGATGTGGCGATGGTGGCCGCGTCGGCCTTGTTGACGTTGACGGGCGTGGCGGCGAACGACAATCCGGGCAGCGCGAGAGTCAGTGCAAAGGCAAGTGCGGCAAGTTTGTGGAACATGGCCTTCCTCCTTGAGTTGTGATGGCGGCATCCAGATACCGCGACTTCAACTTTGGCGGAGCGGCGGCGGGTCGCACAGTCGGGGTTGCCGCAGCGCTGGCGTGCGCCAAGCTCGCAGGCACTTGTGCGCGCTGCCTGATCGCGTGTCAGCGCCCGGCGCGGCTACAATGTGCGATTGACCGGCTGCTGGAGTTTGACCTGTGGATACTGCCCGCCTTTCGCGCTTTGTCAGCGGCCTGTGGGACGACGAGATCGTGCCGCAGCTGGTCGAATACATCCGTATTCCCAACAAGTCGCCGATGTTCGATGCGAAGTGGGCCGAACATGGCTACATGGACGCCGCGGTCAAGCTGATGGAGACCTGGGCGCGCTCCAAGTTGGCAGTGTTGCCGGGCGCCACGCTGGAAGTGGTGCGGCTGCAAGGGCGCACGCCGCTCATTTATATCGAGGTGCCTGCCTATGGCGCGGATGCCGAGGCATCCACGGCGGCTCGGGGCGATGACACCGTGATGCTGTACGGCCATCTGGACAAGCAGCCGGAGATGACCGGCTGGGCCGAGGGGCTCGGCCCGTGGACGCCGGTGATCAAGGGCGACAAGCTGTACGGTCGTGGCGGTGCCGACGATGGCTACGCGATCTTCGGTTCACTGGCGGCGCTGCTGGCGCTGCACGAGCAGGGCATTCCACATGCGCGCTGCGTGGTGATGATCGAGGCCTGTGAGGAATCGGGCAGCTACGACCTTCCTTATTATGTCGATCACCTGGCCGCACGCATCGGCAGCCCGTCACTGGTGGTGTGCCTGGATTCCGGCTGCGGCAACTACGACCAGCTGTGGCTGACCACCTCGCTGCGCGGCATGACCGGCGGCAATCTCACCGTGCAGGTGCTGGAAGAAGGTGTGCACTCGGGCGACGCCTCCGGCGTGGTGCCGTCGAGTTTTCGCATCCTGCGCGAACTGCTGTCGCGACTGGAGGATCCAGTCACCGGCCGGATCAAGCCGAACGAGCTGTACGTCGAGATCCCCGCGCAGCGGGTCGCGCAGGCCAAGCTCTCGGCCGAGGTGCTGGGCGCGGATATCTACGACAAGTTTCCGTGGGTCGAGGGTATGCAGCCGGTCACCCGGGATCTGGCCGAGCTGGTGCTCAACCGTACCTGGCGCCCGCAACTGGCGGTGACCGGAGTCGGCGGCATGCCGTCGCTGGACAGCGCCGGCAATGTGTTGCGCCCGCAGACGTCGGTGAAACTCAGTCTGCGCGTGCCGCCGACGCTGAATGGCGCCAAGGCCGGCGAGTTCCTCAAGAAGTTGCTGGAAAAGGACCCGCCGTACGGCGCCAGGGTCACCTTCGCGCTGGAAAAGGACGGCAGCGGCTGGAACGCGCCGCAGTTGTCGCCGTGGCTGGAACAGGCGGTGGCCGATGCGTCGCAGCATTATTTCGGTGCGCCGTCGACCTACATGGGCGAGGGCGGCAGCATCCCGTTCATGGGCATGCTGGGCGAAAAGTTCCCCCAGGCGCAGTTCCTGATCACCGGCGTGCTGGGGCCGCATTCCAACGCGCATGGCCCGAACGAGTTCCTGCACATTCCCACCGGCAAGAAGATCAGCATGGTGGTGGCCGAAGTGGTGGCGCGGCATCATCAACAAGGCGCCGGGGCCTGAACCCGAGCTTCCGGCGCATGAGCACGGATACCGCCTGTCTGGCTGCCAACTGGGCGCAGATCCGTCAGCGCGTCGATGCGGCCTGCCGTGCCGCCGGGCGCCATCCGGCCTCGGTGAACATCCTGCCGGTCAGCAAGACGTTCGACCCGCAGGTAATCCGGGCGGCGGTTGCGCTAGGCCTGCACCGCTTCGGCGAGAACAAGGTGCAGGAACTCCGCGACAAGTCCGCGGCGCTGGCCGACTGCGGCATCGACTGGGTGATGATCGGGCATCTGCAGACCAACAAGGTGAGGGATGTGGCCCGGCTGGCCAGCGAGGTGCAGTCGCTGGACCGGCCGGAGTTGGCCGAGGCGCTGCATCGCCGGCTGCAGGCCGAGGGACGCGCGATCGACGTGCTGGTGCAGGTCAAGACCTCGCATGAACCCGGCAAATATGGCCTGCCGCCTGAACAGCTGCCGGCGTTCCTCGATACCCTGCGCGGCTACGACACCCTGCGCGTGCGCGGCCTGATGACGCTGGCGACGCATTCCACCGAGGCCGGCGAAATACGCGGCTGCTTCCGCCTGCTGCGCGAACTGCATGCCCGGGCCGAGGCGCAAGGCCATGATTTGCCAAGGCTTTCGATGGGCATGAGCGGCGATTTCCCGCTGGCCATTGCCGAGGGTGCCACCGAGATACGCATCGGTACGGCAATCTTCGGCAGCCGCTCTTATTCAGGCATCTGAGTTCTTGACATGAGTCACAAAAACGCTATCTGGAATTGACTGGCACAGCCTATGAGTACGTATTTTTCTTTTCAATATCAAGAAATTACATATGTATACGCGATGTATACGTGGTTCTGGAACGACAGGGTTCAGTTAACCTCAATCGAACATACGGTCTATATCTTCTTGCTAAGTTCACACCTTCGTCACGTCGTCAGCTTGGGCAGGCGGCCTTACCCGTGAACCGCAAGGGATTTTTCCCGCATGCCAATCAACCGATTGACCGCCTTCTCCGTGCTCGCTGTTGCCTTGCTCGTAGTCGCACCCGTACAGGCAAATACCAGCAAGACCCACGGCAAGCCGACCAGTACCAAGTCGGCCCATGCGAAGCCGGTCCACGCAAAATCGGTCCATGCGAAGTCGCCCAATGAGAAGCGGCCCAATGAGAAGCACGCGCAGCTGAAGCAGGCCCACGCCAAATCGGCGCATCGCAAGCCGACGCACGCCGAGGGCAAGTTCGTCAAGGCGACGCACAAGGCCGTCCACTCCAGGTCGGCGGCATCCAGCATCCGCATGACAGATGCTGTCATCCCGGCCGCGACGGATACCGTAGCAGCCGTCGAGACGGGGCCGGAGCTGCCGTCATCCGGTTTGCTGCAGGC
>Ga0208589_1000886_pt1 | contig 13130 bp, 4 predicted proteins | sample NGESurshal092012_2_FD_184486 | JGI IMG/M metagenome (GOLD analysis project Ga0208589, IMG submission 184486) | Arctic peat soil microbial communities from Barrow, Alaska - NGEE Surface sample F53-2 shallow-092012 (SPAdes) | ecosystem: Environmental > Terrestrial > Soil > Wetlands > Peat ... | reverse complement strand
GGCAAAAGTCCCGCGCGGCCAGGCGAAGTGGATTTTGGCCGCGAGCCAGACGCGACGACGAAGCGTATTGCAGCCAAATACGCTGAGGAGGAGCAACGATGCTCGTGGTCAAAAGACACGAGCATGGACCGCGAGACTTTTGCCACAGGCTGTTAGCGGCCGCCCTTGGGCGGCGCGTCCGCGGTCTTCTCGCATAACGCAGTGGCCCACCCCAGAGCTACTTGCTTGCCCCAACTTTAGATCGTCGCGGCTGCTTCGCGGGTTTCGCCCGAACAGCCGCGACTTTTTGTTGGACGGCTTTCTTCGGGAGCCGTACAGGCTTGGCGGGTTTCTCCGCAACAACAGCCGGTTCCTCCAATTCGATGCCGAAAACGTCCGCCAATTGATCGACCGCGATCGTCTTTTTCCTGGAAGCCCTGGGTTTTGCGACCGGGCTGGCCGCTTGCGCGATCAATTCCAAATGATCCACCTGCCGGAGCTTGAAGAGCAATTCCGGCTGATGGTCAAGGCGGTTGCCGACGCCATAAAGTGTGGCCGCGACGTGTTTGCACATGCCGGCCCAGTCGGGACAGGAGCAGGACATTTCAATTTCAGCGGGCTTGGGGAACATGCCGTCATTACGATGCGTGACGATTTCCATCACGCCTTTGGAGAGCTTCCCCTGAAGAAGTTCCACCATCGAGCCGATCTGCCCGCCGCACTGAGATTTCACGCTATTCCAGGAACCTTCCGCGAGCGGCTTGATCTTGATCGTAATGTGATAAAGCTCCGAGCCGCTGACCATGGAGGTCACTTTGCCCGGCTCGATTTGCAGGTCCACGACCGAGCCATTGCGCGCGTAGGTGCGCCCGCGCGGCAGGCGGTTGCTGAAATCGCTGTAGGATTCAAGGTTGTCGCACCAGGCTTTCCCCCAGAAGGTCGAGGCGATAAGTCGCCCGGCGATTTCGACCGGCGAAACCTTCTTCCCTTTTTTGGCCAGTTTGTTTACCTCGCGAAGGGCGTTCGCTCGGCGCTTGGCAACCGAAACGTAGGGTTTGAACGAGTACCATGACATGCGGGCCTCCGTGCTGGATCCGATCTTATGCGGATTCCAATTGATTTTCGCGCCGATTCTCGATGGTTAGCCGCCGCCCTTGGGCGGCGCGTTTGCGAACCAATGACGCAATTCAACTGGAATCCGCATTATACGCGGTTCATGCGAATACTATGGAGCGAATTTGTCGAAGATGCAAGGTTTCAGCGGCGCTGGCGATCAAGGCCATCGCTAATGACCGCAAATTCACCTTCCTATCCCCTCTCCCTGTACTCAGGGGGAGGGTTAGGGTGGGGGTTGACCACCATGTGTCGCCCATAAGCGATTGCCCTGCGCTGGTGATTCGAAGAATAAAACCCGCGCCCCAACCCTCTCCCTGGGTATAGGCCGAGGGGGCAAGAGCGGTCGGAAAGCGGCGAGCGTTCTTCTATTCTTCCGTCGCCTTGTTAATGTCCAGCGCAACGAACCGAAGCAACTGGTCATTGGTCATTTCCGTCAGCAGGGTTTCGCCGCCGCCGTCGAGGAGATCGCGGGAAAGGCCGGACTTCTGGGCGATCAGTTCGTCAATTTTATCTTCCACGGTGCCTCGGCAGACAAATTTATGAACCAGCACATTTCGCTTCTGCCCGATGCGAAATGCCCGGTCGGTGGCCTGGTTTTCAACAGCGGGATTCCACCAGCGATCAAAATGAATGACGTGCGAGGCGGCCGTAAGGTTGAGGCCCGTACCGCCGGCTTTGAGGGACAGAATAAAAAACGGCGGCCCGTCGTCGCGCTGAAATTGCTCGACAAGTTCGCGCCGTTTGCCGACGGCGGTGCCGCCATGCAGCACCAAACCGGGTCGCCCGAAAATTCCGGCCAGAAAATCCGCCAACGCCGCGGTGATTTCGCGGAACTGCGTGAAGACCAGCGCCTTCTCCTGGCGCTGAGCCAGTTCCTCGCAGATTTCCGCCAGCCGCTGAAACTTGCCGCTGTGTTGGGGTTCGTAAATGCCGTCGCCGGTCGATTGCGAGGGATGATTACAGATTTGCTTCAGGCGCATGAGATAGGCCAGCACGATTCCGCGGCGCTGGATGCCATCCGATTGCTCGATCGCCCCCTTCAGTTCACGGACAGACTGTTCGTACAAAGCGGCCTGCTGTTTGCTGAGGCTGCAAAAGGCGTTGACTTCAGTCTTTTCCGGCAAGTCGCTGATGATGCGTTTGTCGGTTTTCAGGCGGCGCAGTATGTAAGGCTGCACAAGTGATCGCAGCGGGCCGTAGGGGTTGGGTCCGCCGGCGGCGAGTTGTTTGGCGAATTTACCAAAAGCCTTGGCCCCGCCGAGCAGGCCGGGGTTGAGGAAATCGAAAATCGACCAGAGGTCCGAGAGGCGGTTTTCGACCGGCGTGCCCGTGAGCGCGATCCGACCGGAAGCGCGAAGTTCCTTCACCGCTCGAGACTGCCGGGTTCCGGAATTCTTGATCGCCTGCGCCTCGTCGAGAATCACCAATTTCCATTGGCGCTGCCGCAGCCAGTCGAGCCGGCCGAGCATGGTATAGGTGCTGATGACCAGGTCATGATGGGCGGACTCATCATCCTCTTTTCCATCCCCAACCATTTCTGACGGATGGGCAACCATCGCTGATATCGAAGGCCCAAAGCGGGCCAATTCTGATTTCCAATTGGCAATCAATGAAGCCGGCACAACCAATAGGCTGGGCCGACCCGGGCTATCGCATTTTCCCTCTTTCCCCCTCTCCCGGTACTCTCGGAGAGGGTTGGGGTGAGGGTCTTCCGTCTTCTTGCCCGAACATGCAATTGCCCTACCCGGCTGACCCATCGCCTCTGCTTCCGACTTAAGATGCAACAAAAGCGTAATAACCTGAATGGTCTTGCCCAGTCCCATGTCATCCGCGAGACAGGCTCCCAAGCCCAATCGAGTCAGAAATCGCAGCCAGTGAACACCGGCCTTCTGATACGGACGAAGTTCACCGCGCAGTCCGATCACGGCGGCGTCGGACGCATCGGCGGTGGGCGAGCGCAATTCGCGCAGCGCTTGTTCCAGGCCGAAATCCGCGGAAATGCCCGCCCATTCCTTGGCCGCCTCGGGCACGGCGGCCGCTGCGTCGCCGCCGAGGTTGACGCCCGAAAGAAGGCGCATTCCCTCGAAGAACGAGATGCCGCCGGCGGCCTGGCGTTCGACTTGTTTCCAATGCTTGAGTGCTTCAGCGAGCTTCTCATTGTCCAGCTCGACCCATTTGCCGCGCAGGGAAACCAGCCCAGAGGACGATTGAAGAATGGCCTGCAATTCCGCTTCGGTCAGTTGCTCGCCGTCCAAAGTCATGCCGACGGAAAAATCAAGCAGCGCGTCAACGCCGAGCTTGGATTTGGCGGCGTCCCCGACCTTCACGCTGACAATCGGCCGCGGCGGGCGCGCGGCTTTCCACCAGTCGGGAACGCGCACAATCAGACCGCTTTCCTCAAAACTCGGGATGGTTTGCAGAAACCGATAAGCCTCTTGCGGCGTCCATGCCAGCGGGTGATACACCTCGCCGGAATCGACCAATTCCTTCACCCATTCGCTCCGTTCCGCTGCCCGCTGAATGGGTTGCAGCAATGACAGCAGCGCCGATCGGTTCTTCGCCCCCGCGTATTCCTGCAACGCCCGGCCCAGCGGTAAATGCTGCACGCGGCCTTGCGCCGAAAGCTTGTTGGCGTAGGTCGCGAGGAAGGCAAACGGTTGCTCGGGGTCGCGCTTGTTTTCAGCCAGATGAAATGTAACGCGCCCAACCGTGCGCCAGAGCGGATTTAAGTCGTGAAGGTATGCCTTAACTCCGCGGCCGGAGGCGCAAATCTCCTGTCGCACCAGTTGATCGAGGTCCGACCACCACCCGGCCAGGCACTCCGCGTTGAGATACTCTAATCCGCGCATCGGCGGCGCCGCCAGGGCGCTGGCCGTCAATTCCTCGGTGCCTGGCGCCGTCACCGCCGGCAACTCCGAGGCGTCTTCCGTCTCCGGTGTATGACACAGCCGCGTGAGATAGAGGGAGGCAAAGTCGCGGGCAAACGCGAACGCCGGCGGCAGGATCGACTGCAACTGGCGCGTCGCCAGATGGAGCAGGCCGTGCGACGGGCTTTGGGCAAACGCTTCTGTGATAGCCCGCGGAAACGCTTCGTCCGCCGAATTCCCGGCGTCTAGGGCAGACTCGACAAAGAGCCGGCCATGTGGAGAAATCGACAGCGTTGCAGTCATGTCGGTTCGGAGTACGAGGAATCTAAATCCCAAAAATCAGAGCGAATTGCAAGCCGTGTCGGATGTCGTTCAACAATTTCGGCGTGCGCATGGTTCGTGGAAATGCCTCCCTCTTACTCCAGGGCAATCGCTTATGACCGCAAATTCACCTTCTTATCCCCTCTCCCTGTACTCAGGGAAAGGGTTAGGGTGGGGGTTGAGCACCATGTGTCGCCCATAAGCAATTGCCCTCCCTCTTACTCCCTCTCTCCGTACCCCGCGGAAGGGTTGGGGTGGGGGCACTTCGTCTGTTGCCACAAATTCTGCCCACGTCCAGCAATTTCGGCGGATAAGATAAACACGCTTGCAAGAACGGAACCCCATCGCGGATTCACGGGGATTGCGACGTGTCTATATCAGCGTGCTCTTCCCAAGCCCGGGCGCGATCGAGAGCCTCCGCCCAGCGGCTGCGCCGGTGGCTTACATCAGATTCACTCATGATTGGCTCGAAAACACGGTCTACCTCCCAATTGGCGCGCACGTCCTGCTGGTCATTCCAATACCCCGCCGCCAGACCCGCCAGGTAGGCTGCGCCCAGCGCGGTGGTCTCCGTGACCCTGGGCCGGATCACCGGAATTCGCAGAAGGTCGGCTTGAAATTGCAGCAACAGATTGTTTTGGGCTGCGCCGCCGTCCACGCGCAATTCCGAAATCTGGATGCCGGAATCCTTCTGCATCACGTCTACGATGTCGGCCACCTGGTAGGCGATGCTATCCAGCGCCGCGCGGGCGAAATGGGCGGCGGTTGTGCCGCGGGTGATTCCGGTGATGGTGCCCCGCGCGTATTGATCCCAATGCGGCGCACCCAGTCCCGCGAAGGCGGGAACCAGATAAACACCGCCCGGGTCAGGCACACTTGCCGCCAGCGCTTCAATCTCCTCAGCCGACTTGATAATTCCCAGCCCGTCACGCAGCCACTGCACAACAGCGCCGCCTACGAAAACGCTGCCTTCCATGGCATATTCCGCTGCCCCATTCCGCACCCACGCAACCGTGGCAATCAAATTGTGCTTGGATTCCGCGACCTCCGCCCCGATGTGCATGAGAAGGAAACAACCCGTGCCATAAGTGCATTTGGCCACGCCGCGGCTGAAGCAGGTCTGGCCGAACAGCGCCGCCTGCTGATCGCCCGCGACGCCGCAAATCCGAATCGGTGCGCCGAACAAACCGGGCGCCGTCTCACCGTAAACCTCGCTCGAGGACCGCACCTCCGGCAGAATCGAACGGGGAATATCGAACAGCCGCAGCAGGTCATCGTCCCAAACATTGGCATGGATGTTGTAAAGCATCGTGCGCGAAGCATTGCTTGCGTCAGTGATGTGTATCTTGCCGCCGCTGAGATTCCATAGCAGCCAGGAGTCGATGGTGCCGAACGCCAATTCTCCTGCCTGCGCCCGCTGCCTGACATTGGGGACATGATCGAGCAGCCACCGGATTTTGCTGGCGGAGAAATAGGCGTCGATCACCAATCCGGTTTTTTTTTGCACGAAAGCGGAGTGGCCCTCCCGCTTGAGCTGGTCGCAGTAGGATGCCGTGCGCCGATCCTGCCAGACGATGGCGTTATGGATCGGCCGGCCGGTGCAACGATCCCAGATGACGGTGGTTTCGCGCTGGTTTGTAATTCCGATTGCCGTCACCTCCCCCGCGGAAATGTTGGCCTGTTTCAAAACATCCGTGGCTACCGAGAGTTGGGAATTCCAAATTTCAACGGCATCATGCTCAACCTTCACGCCCGGCAAAAAAATCTGCCGAAACTCCTTCTGAGCGAGCGCACGAATCCGGCCGGCGTGGTCAAAGAGGACAGCGCGCGAACTGGTGGTGCCTTGATCGAGAGCCAAAATGAACGACGAAGACATTGAACAGATCCCAAAAAAGTGGTGAGTGGAAAATAGACCGGCGAACGGTCAATTCAGCGGCAAAATTACCCGCCGTCATATCGCTTCTGGCCAGCTCTACTTTCAAGTCACTGCTCTCTTCGCTCTGTTTTTCTGCGCCGCAGCGGGGAAACATGGGAGCGCTCGGACGTGAACATATTAAAAATTCCGCTGAAAAAACCGCCAGTTTGTGCGGCATGCCCATCTTTTATGACAATGCCTCTCCTTTACTCCCTCACCCTGTACTCATGGGGCGCGCTGCGGTGGGGGTTCTTCGTCTGTTGCCACAAATTATGGCCACGCCCGTGCCGCGAGCGGCCCAAATTGACGCCGACTTGCATGCGCTCATTGGCTAAAGCTTGATGACCACCCGGTCAATTCCGCCGAGAAGGTTCAGATCAAGCGTTTGCCAATCGAGCAACTGATCGGCAAAAAGTGAAGGCGACGCTGCAATGTAGTTGCCAGGTGAAACCTTCTTGGGTTGCAAGGCGCTGGCGTTTGTCGCCGGGGCTGTCGCACCGGCAGACATCGGCGAGAGGGTTATTGCCTGCGCGCCAAGAGTTGAAGTCGATGCCGGAAGCTCGGCCCCAAGGATGGTGTTGCCGTTGGTCTTGTTGACGTTCTGCGCCAGCAGCAACAGATCTTTGAAATCCACCACCGAGTCGAAATTGAAATCGCCGTGCGCCCAGTCCGCCGTTAATGAACCCGCATTCTGTGCCAGGATAAGCAGGTCATTGAAATCGACCTTGCCGTCCATGTTGCCATCCGCCCCCAACTGCGGACTGATGACGATCTGGTTGGCAATCGCCCCGCCGACCGAGCCGTCCACATTTCCGTCGGCATAGCCGATGGAGTAGCTGCCGTTGGTCGTCCCCTTCACGCTTGCGACTTGCGCTTCGACTGTGCTGCTGGTCAGGCCCGTTCCGGTCCATGCACCGGCGGCGTAAGCGTTCTTCAGATACCCGCGGAGGGTGGATTCGGGATCATTGCCGTGCGGAAAGTTAATCTTCAGGGTGTTGCTGGTGATATCCAATTTCGCCGTCCCGGCAAGCGTAAGGGCGGTGGCGGTCAGTGTGATCGGTGCGCTGCCGGCGATCGACACCAGCCCGGCGGTGCCGATCGTCAGCGCGCCGATTTGCTGCGTGGCCTGGAATTCGACAACGGCCCCGAGGCCGCCGGTGGAGACATTGACCGTGCTCGTGCCGCTGCTGGGGCCGATGATCACCGGGCCGGTGCCGTTGGTCTGGTTGACGTTAATCACAGTTGATCCCGGACCGGCATTGATCGTGATCGGTATGCCTGCGGTGGTGCCATTGACAACGATTGGAATGCCGCTGTCCGTGCCGGAGTCGTAGGTGAGGGAGGAAACGCCGCTATAAAGGATGTTACGCGATTCCACCGTCACGATGCTGCTGGCAAAGAGCGGTTCACTGGTGTCGGTGCCGAGGGAGTCGTCGATCGTGATTGTTCCGCCGAGAGTGCCGCCGGCCAGGATCATTCCGTGCGCCAAAGTGGGCAGAACTTGCGCATTGCTGATGAGGTACTGGTCGGAGCCTGCCCCGCCGAGGCCCTCGAAGAGGGCAGGCACAGCTTGAATGTCGACGATGTTGTTCGTGCCGCTGCCGGGCGTGAGCGCCAACGTGGATACGTTGCTTACGGCGAGAGTAAATCCCGAGACCATCAGACCCGTGCTGGTGACGGTGTAGGTTTGGGCAGTTGAGGCTCCGTCGGTTACGGCCACACTGGTATTGCTGCCCGCGCCATTGATGGTGTATGTACCCAAGAGGCTGGACTGAAAATTGACCAGATCCTGGCCTGAGCCGGTGTTGAGGGTGGTCGGAGTAAGCTCGCTGCCGCCGGAGATGTTATAGGTGTTGTTGGTGGAGTTGCCGTCGATGGTCAGGCTGTTCACGTCGTTTGTGACCGTGGTATAGGTGATTGGCACTGGGGCCAGCCCGGTGACCGAACCGTTGGTGATGCTGACATTGGAGTGTGCGTTGGAGTCACCGGCGTCGTTGAGGATAAGTTGGGTGTAATACGGGGTATTGCTGATGTTGATCGGCCCTTGGATATTTGCCAGGCCGACGCCGGAGCCGATGACGACGGTGTCATCTCCGCCGGCCCCATTGAGATTCAATGTCGAGCCGGTCGGCGTATCAATGATGTTCACATTTTCCGGGACATATCCGACAACCAGAGAAAGGCTCTGGTAACTTCCATTAATGAAGAGACCGCCAAAGCCCGGGCGTGAAATTTCGCCGTCGAAAATAGAGTAGGTGCTCGTGGAACCATTTTCGTCGTCGTATACGAAGGCATTGGTCGGGCCGGACCCAGGATTGATGATAACTTGTCCTGCAATCCCGCCGAGATGTGTTGACAACGTAGGCGTGCTCAATTGAACCGTGTCGCTACCTGCCCCGCCATTAATCGTAACCGGCCCGGTCGCATTGGCCTGAGTGACATTGATCGTGGTTGCCGCGGGACCAGCATTAATCGTCAGCGACGTGCCCGCGGTGGTGTTGTCGATATTGATGGGACCGCCGGTGGCGGTGCTGGTGTCGTAGATGAGGGAGGAAATACTGCCGTAAAGGATGTTTCGGGATTCAACGGTTACAATGCCGTTGACAAACTCCGGCTCATTCGTGTCGGCGCCCTGGGAGTCGTCAATCGTAATTGTTCCGCCTTGGGTGCCGCCGGCCAGGATCAATCCGTCCGCCAAAGCCGGCAGAACGCTTGCATTGCTGATGACGTACTGGACGGAACCTGCGCCGCCCAAACCCTCGAAGATGGAAGGCACCGCTTGAATATCGACGATGTTGTTCAAGCCGCTGCCGGGCGTGAGCGCCAGCGTGAAGATGTTGCTTACGGTAAGGGAGAATCCCGAGACGGTCAGACCCGTGCTGGTGACGGTATAGGTCTGGGCGGTCGTGACGCCATCAGTGACGGCTACAGTGGTACTGTCTCCCGCGCCGTTAACCGTAAACGTGCCTGCAAGGCTCGACACAAAATTAACCTGATCGGCGCCGGAGCCGGTGTTGAGGATGACTGGAGTCAGCCCGCTACCGCCGGAGATGTTATAGGTGTTATTTGTGGAGTTGCCATCGATAGTCAGGCTGTTCACATCGTTTGTAGCCGTGGTATAGTTGATCGCCGCGGGGGCAAGCCCGGTGACCGAACCATTGGTGATGCTGACATTGGAATGCGCGTTCGGATCGCCCGCGTCGTTCAGAGTAAGCTGCGTGTAATAGGGGGTATTGCTGACGTTGATCGGCCCAAAAATATCCGCCACGCCGGCCCCAGACGATCCAATAACGACCGTGTCATCGCCGCCCCCCGCATTGAGATTCAAGGTCGAGCCGGTCGGCGTTTCAAAGACATTCACATTTTCCGGCGCATATCCGGCAATCAGAGAAAGGCTCTGGTAATTTCCTTCGATGAAGAGACCGCCAAATCCCGACCGTTCTATCGCGCCGTCAAGCACGGTATAGGTGGAGGTGCCGCCGTTAAAAGTGTCGTCGGCGATCACATTTAGCGCTCCAGTTCCCGGTTCAATGACCACCTCACCAGGAATTGCGCTCAGATTCTGCATCGTGTTGCCCACTTCAAACGTATCGTTGCCCGCCCCGCCGGTGATGACCGTGCCACCGGTGCCGGTTTGTTGAATATTGACGGCTTCAGTGTCGCTTGCGCTGGTTTCACCTGTATTGACGGTGATGTTCCGGCTGCCAAAATTGAAGTTAACCGTAATCGATTGATTCACGTTAGCGCCGACGATGATGACCTGGCTAGTCGAAGCCGGCAGAGTGAAGGGAAGCGCACTCTTGCCAGCTAAGTCGACGTCCACTTCAGCGGAATTGTTTGCATCGGCAACCAGCGACCCTGAACTAGCGCCGCCCATGAACACCACGAGTGCCGGGTTCGACGCGATTCCGTTGGCAACCACGCTGACGAGATACGCACCCGGCGCGTCGCCTGTCGGCAGCGAGAATAGCGTCGTCTCGTTGCTGCCTCCGGTCGCCACGCCCGCGCTGCTCCACTGAAACGTCGTCGCAAAACTTATTGCGCCCGAAGAGGACTGTAGCCGCACCAAGGGATAGTTGCTGGCCATCTGCGCATCGTCGCCATAACTGGCGCCCTCGCTGATGCCGTTGAGCTGGGTGCCGCTGAGCAGGAAGTCGGAGGCGAAAATTCCGGTACCCGCCGCGATGTTGCTGATCGTCGGCTGCCACGCCGCCAGCGGCGTCGCCGTGCCGTTGGGGCTGGTATTCGGCGAATAGACGTAGGTGTTCCCGCTGGCGTCGCTGAACATCACCTGCCCGTTCGGCAGGTCCACCATGCGCATCTCAAAACAATAATTACTTGCAAGCGTGCTGGTCAGGTCGGCGATGGCTATGCCGCTGCTGTTGTTCGGCGGCACCTGCCTGATGGTGTTGGTCGTCGGATTATATTCGAATAGTTCCGTCGAGTTGTTGAATCCCCCATCTCCGGCGCCATTTTGCAGGTACGGGGCAGCCGCAAACAGAACATCGCCGTTTGGCATCACTGCGCCCGGCGCGTCCGTTGGCGCATACCCGCCAGGAATCACCGGCCCGGCAACCCAGGTTCCAGTGCTGTTGCCCGCCGGCACTGGCGGCGTATAGATCGCCGTATTGCCGCTCGACCCGATCTGGAATAACGTGCCATTGGGCAGCAGGAGTGCCGACCCCATTTCCTGGATGATGTCGTCGCCGCCGCATGCTCCCAGCGGCACAGAAATGGTCCCCGCCGAAACCCATTGATCCTGCGCCTGCGTGGCCCCAAAGACCAGCCGCGTCGCGGTCTGCGGCGACTCGTCGCTACTTGCGCCGCCGATGTTAACGCTGACGATGCTCCCATCCGGCAGTTTGTCCCAGACTGTCTCGCCATTGGTGTCGCCGGCCGGGAGCGTCGCATCCTGCGACCACGGGTTTGAACCCTTAGGAGCCGATGGCGTGACGACCGGATCAAGCGCTTCATTGTATCGGTAAGTCTGGCCCTGGCTTGCATCGCCGAATGCTCCGAAGTAGCCGGCCAGCACGGTGCCGTCGTTCATCAGTTCGATATTGCCGTCGCCAAACTCCTCCATCGGAAACGATGTCATGTTCTGCCATGTCCCCGTGCCGCCCGCTGTTGTCGGCGGCGTGAATATTTCACCAGTATTGGTTTCGCTGACCGTCATTGTCCCCGTGTTTGTGTTTGCCGAACCGATCGTGCCGGTTGTCCCATTCAGCGTAAATGTCTTGGGGCCGGTCACGGTGATATCAAATGAGCCATTGGCGGCGCTAAACCCCGCCACGTTTTTGATGGAAGCGTTGCCGGAGGTCAAATCGGTCGGCAAGGGATTGACCGTGGTCACGGTAATCGGAGTGGTGTGGGTGCCCACTACCGAAGCGATCGCGGCATTGATGTTAGTGTACTCCCCTCCCAGGATCATGACCTGCCCGTTATTCAACACCGCCGAGCCAAAAGAATTTCGCCCGATGTTGCTGCTTGCCAAATTGCTCCAGGTTCCGTCCGCATAATTACCCGACGAATCCGGCGTCAGCAAAAACCACTGATTCGACGTGCCGCCGTTCCCGCCGTTCGCCATGATGTCGCCATTGGGCAGATCCAGCATGAGGCTGATGCCGGGATCATTGGCTGCGCCGGTTAACGTGGAGAGCGGCGTAATCGCCGCGAAGCTCCCCAGCTTTGGCGCCGATGCCGACGCCAGAATATTCACGCTGCCGCTTAAAAGCGTCGTGTTATATCCCACGCCATCCGCGGCATTAAAAAACGCCACACCGGCGGAATTATTGGTGACCAGCGAGATTGGCGTTGAGCCCGTCGGCGCGTTGGTCTTGGCCAGAAAATCCACCACGACAATACTTGGATTGTTGGCCCCACCCGACGTTCCCGCAATGCCCCCTTGAATGACGGCGCCGTAAGTTCCCGTGTTTGGTGTGCCCGTCCCGACAAGGCTGCTGGAGTTGTTCAGCGTAAACGTAGAGGCTCCCGTCACCGAGATACCCCACACGCCGTTTGCGTTGGCAAAGTTTTGGACTCCGGTTATCTGAATCTGAAGATAGGAAGTATTGCTGTACCCCGCCGGCAGCGCACTCATTGCCGTCACCTTGATCGGCCCCGACCCCGTGCCGACAACTGACGCGATCGCCAGCGGCTGCTCGGCAATCGATACTTTCAAGGCTCCCGGCGTCCCGCTGGTCGTCACCGACAGCAATGACGACGCCTCCTGGCCCCCCGTGCCCTGCTTGACGTCAGCCACGGTAAAAACATTGGAATTATAATTGATGGTGATACCCGCGGAGCTGAGGCCGGTATCTCCCGTGCCATCGGTCAACTGGGCGACCGTGATCGGCACGGCCAATTCGCCGCCCTGAAAGGTGGTCATGCTGGAGGGAACCGAAACCGTGAGGCCGGACAGCAGCAACCGGCCTTCTAACGGCTCAAGCCAGAGCCGATTAAGTGCGTTCTTGCGCCGCCGCGACCTTGCCTTGGCTCGTAAATTTGAGAACAAGCCGCCGGACATCTGATGTGGAAACATTTGCATCTTTCTCCTTCTCCTTGAACGTTCAGCCACCCGCCACATTCCCAACCTGAATTCATCAATATGCGGCCAATGGAAATGACACAAATTGACCGCCACCCACCTCTATAGGTTCTAGTCAACCGCTTTGAAGCGGTCAAGGAAATTCTCGAATCGGCATGGGAAACTCGCCTGGAACCCTCGCAGATGGGGGATGATTGGCCATCAATCGCGCCCCAATCCTCCCAACGAGACAGATTCCAATTGTTTTCCGTGCATGGAACACGCCAATGCGCCGCCCAAGGATGGCGGCTAGCAGTCTGTGGCAAAAGTCCCGCGCGGCCAGGCGAAGTGGATTTTGGCCGCGAGCCAGACGCGACGACGAAGCGTATTGCAGCCAAATACGCTG
>Ga0208589_1000885_pt1 | contig 13134 bp, 11 predicted proteins | sample NGESurshal092012_2_FD_184486 | JGI IMG/M metagenome (GOLD analysis project Ga0208589, IMG submission 184486) | Arctic peat soil microbial communities from Barrow, Alaska - NGEE Surface sample F53-2 shallow-092012 (SPAdes) | ecosystem: Environmental > Terrestrial > Soil > Wetlands > Peat ... | reverse complement strand
GGTGAGAAGCAGGTTGCGCTACTGCAGGAGAAGGGGCTCGTCACGACAGCCGGTGACTTCTATCGCCTGACTGAGGAGCAGCTGATCGAGCTCGAGGGGTTCGGCGAGATCTCCGCCAAGCGCCTGCTCGCGGCACTCGAGGCGTCGAAGGAGCGGCCGTTCGCGCGCGTGCTGTTCGCGCTCGGCATCGAGGAGGTCGGTGAGGTCACGGGGCGCAACCTCGCGCAGCGCTTCCGCAGCATCGATGTGCTGCTCGGCGCGACGCCCGAGCAGATCGCCGAGACGGCGGGTGTCGGCGAGAAGATGGCCACGCTGATCTCGACGCAGCTCGCCGACGAGCGGATGCGCGCGCTGATCGCGGACCTGCGCGAGATCGGGCTGCAGTTCGCCGAGGATGGCCCGGCGCCATCGGAGGGACCGCTCAACGGCAAGACGCTCGTGCTCACCGGCACACTGCCCGAGTGGTCGCGCGAGCAGGCGACCGAGCGGATCATGGCCGCCGGCGGGCGTGTGACGACGTCGGTCTCGAAGAAGACCGACTACCTCGTCGCTGGCGAGAGCGCCGGCTCGAAGCTCGCGAAGGCCGAACGGCTCGAGGTTCCTGTGCTCGACGAAGACGGGCTGCGCGCGCTGCTCGGCGGCTAGCGCCGCGCGACGCGGCTAGCGCCGAGGCGCGCCGACTTCGCGCGTGCGAGTTCGGCCGGCGTGTACGTCGCGCTCGCGAGCGTGATCGTCATGTGGTCCTGGATCACGTGCGCGGTCGTCGTCGAGATGCCGTCGTTGAAGAACGCGAACGCGAGCAGGTGGCCGTTGACGGCCTGGCAGTAGCCGACGAGGTTCGAGTAGCCCGTCAGCGTGCCGGTCTTGCCCTGGCATTTGCCCGAGGCGCGCGTGCTGCGCATGCGTTTTTCGAGCGTGCCGGTGTGCCCGGCGATCGCCATGCTGCTGCGCAGGATCTGCCCGATCGGCGTCGGCTGCAGCTCGACGAGCATGTCGGCGACTTCGTATGTCGATGTTCGGTCTCCTTCGGAGAGGCCAGAGCCGTCGACTACGTGCGGGTGGATGCCGAGCAGCGCCGAGATCGTCTGGCTGACGACGGCCGCGCCGGCGGCCGTCGTGCCGGCGCCGCCGGCGGCCGCGCCGAGGTCCTTCAGTAGCGTCTCGGCGAAGAAGTTGTCAGACGGCGGCAGCATCAGGCCGATCAGCTGCGCGACCGTCGGCGAGGCGACGCTCGCGAGCTGCGTCGCACCGGCGGGGGTCGTCGCAGCGCCGCTTGCGCCGCGGATGCTGACGCCGTCGTTCTTCAGCATCGCCCACAGCTTGCGCGCGGCGTACGCGGCCGGCGCGTGCGCGACCTTTTCGTTGCCGCTCGCGCCGCGGTCGTAGGCGAGGCCGCTGAGCGTGCCTTCGAGGAACGGGTCTTGGCGGAAGTTGCTCGACGGCTCGCCGCGCTGTGAGTCGAAGACGGACTCATCGCCGTAGACGGAGCCGCGGATCGCGTGGATCCCGTCGGTGTGGATCAGCTGCGAGACGAGCGTCGAGATGCTCGCGCCGGCGCCGCCGTAGTGGCTGTGGATGAACGACGAGTCGCCGAACGTCGGATCGCCGCCGCCGCGCAGGTAGATGTCGCCTTCCCAGACGCCGTTCGCGCCGAGCTGGCCGGTGCCGAAGACGGTCGTCGAGAGCTGCGTGCTCGCGCCGAGGCGCTGCAGCGCACTTGTCGCGGTGTAGAGCTTCTCGACGGACGCTGGCGGGCGCATCGCGGTGTCGCGCGTCGAGAAAAGCGGCTGCTTCGCGCTGATGTCGTAGACGTACGCACTCGAGCCGCCGCCGGCGATCTGCAGCTGATGCGCGAGGTCGGCCTGCACGCCGGCGAGCGTCGTGCTCGCGCCGGCGCTGACCGGCGCGGCGGCCGCGACGGAGACAGCCGCAAGCAGGCCGAGCACGGCCGTCGGCACGCGCATCCTCACGCGCAACGTCCGTTCGCGCTTCGCGGAGCCGTGCAGCGAGCGTTGAGGACTATCTCTTTAAACGTCCCAAGTAGCGAAATAACGTGTTTCCGTTTCATCTGTCGCCTAGAATCAAGGGCAGGATGGGCAACGTTGTCAAGCTGGAACCGACCGATGCGGCGAAGGTTGCGGCGAAGAAGCGTAAAGCTCGCGCCGCGGCGGCGCGCGGCGTCGGCAGCACGGCGTCGGTCGATCGCCGGCGCCGGGCGCGGCGGCACAAGACGGCGCTCGTGCTCGGCGGCGGCGGCTTCACGGGCGGCGTCTATGAGATCGGCGCGCTGCGTGCGCTCGATCTGCTCGCGGTAAACAGCAGCGTCAACCAGTTCGACGTCTACGTCGGCACCTCCGCGGGTGCGTTCATCGCGGCGCTCTGCGCGAACGGCGTGACGCCGGAGGAGATGATGCGCGTCGTCACGCGCCAGGGCACGCCGCCGTTCAAAGACGTCAACCTCTCAGACCTGTTGCGGCCGAACCTGCTCGAGTTCGCGCGCAAGGGCGCCGTGCTGCCGCTGCGCGCACTCTCGATTGCGCGCCAAGTCGTCGCGCAGCGCGGCTCCGTATCGCTGCTCGACGTGCTACTCGGCTTCGCCGAGGGGCTGCCGTCGGGTGCGTACACGGGTTCGGGCATCGAGCACTACCTGCACGAGATCCTCTCCGAGCCGGGACGCAGCGACGACTTCCGCGACCTTGCGTGCGAGCTGTACCTGACGGCGACGGACCTCGACACGTGCGAGCGCGTCGTGTTCGGCGTCGAGGGCGTCGACGACGACGTCGCGATCTCGACTGCTGTGCGCGCGTCGGGTGCGCTGCCGATGGTCTACGCGCCGGTCAAAGTCGGCGAGCGCGAGCTGATCGACGGCGGCATGGTCTCGACGACGAACCTCGACATCGCTGTCGAGGCGGGCGCGAAGTTCGTCGTCGTGCTCAACCCGATCGTGCCGTTCGTTAACGACTTCGCGGGCAGCGTGCGCACGCTGCGCGGCTCGCGTCCGCGGCGCGTCTCAGACATGGGCTTCCCGCAGATCGGCTACCAGGCGTTCAAGCTCGTCGCGCACCAGCGGTTGCACGAACTCGCAAAGACGTGGGAGAAACGCTACCCGGGCGTCGACATCGTGCTGATCGAGCCTGAGCCGACGGACGAGCTGATGTTCCAGACGTCGATGATGAACTTCACGTCGCGCGTCGAGATCGCGCGCCACGGCTTCGAGTCGGTGACGAAACACCTCGCGGAGGAGTACGAGCACTACGAGCAGGTCGCGAGCAAGCATGGGATCGACATCTCAGGCAAGCGCCTGCGCAGGGTCGTCGAGCACTTCGACGCCGAGCCTGAGGAGGTCAGCGCGTGGCGGAAGATCCTCGAGGGGACGACGAGCACGCTCTTGCGCCAGTCGGCTCCTGCAGGCTGAGCTGACTCCCGTCTCAGCCGTCGAGCGGCGAGACGTCCTGATTTTTTTATAGAGATTTTTCGATCGCCGCAAGCAAGCGCGTCGAAGCCTTGCTGTCGCGCACGGCGATGCGGACGTACTGCGGCTCGCCGAGTGCGTCTCCTTCGGCGACGAGCACGCCCGACTGCGCGAGGCGCGCGGCAAGGTCTGCGCCGCCGATGTCGGGGTGCGCGGCCCAGACGAAGTTCGCTTGGCTGTCGGTGACGGTGAAGCCGCGCTCGCGCAACTCGGCGATCAGCCTTGGGCGCTCGGCGCGGATGCTCTGCACGTGGCGGTCGAGCAGGTCGCGGCACGTGCGCAGCGCCTCGAGCGCGCCGGCCTGAGAGACCTCGGAGACGCCGAGGTCGGGGTCGAGCTCGGCGAGCAGCTCCTGCGAGCGCGGGCCGCCGACGGCGTAGCCGACGCGCAGGCCGGCGAGGCCCCAGGCCTTTGAGAAGCTGCGAAAGACGAGCAGCCGCGGGTGCTCGGCGAGCAGCTTGATCGAGCTGTCAACCGGTTGCGCGTCGGAGAACTCGATCAGCGACTCGTCGAGCAGCACGGCGACAGTCTCGGGCAGTCCCTCGAGCAGCCGTTTGAGCTCGGCGCTCGAGAGCAGCTCGCCGGTCGGGTCGTTCGGGTTCGCGAGCGCGATGACGCGCGTCGTCGGGTCCTGCGCCTCGGCGAGTAGCTCGTCGACGCCGCCCGTCACAGGCACGGCCTGCCCGTGCGCGCGGCGCGCCATGATCGGGTAGAGCGGATAGGACGGCCACGCCGTCAAGAGGCGCTGGCCGGGCTCGATCAGCGCGCGCGTCGCGGAGCTCAGGAGGTCGGCGGCGCCGTTGCCGAGGATCAGCTGGGCCGAGTCGACGCCAAGGCTCTCGGCGAGCTGGTCGCGCAGGTCGGAGCCGCGCGTGTGCGGGTAGCGGTGCAGGCCGCGGCGCGCGACGAACGTGATCGCGTTGACGATCCGCGGGTGCGGCAGCTCGGGGCGCGTCGTCTGCGAGAGGTCGAGCGTCTCGACACGCGTGAGCGCTTTGCGGCGGCGCTCGGCGGCTTCCTCGCGCAGGCCCTCGTTGACCTCCTCCTCGGACATCCCCTCGAACTGGCGGTAGTAGTCGAGCAGCCCCACCGTCGGCCTATCCCTGGCCGTTGCCTGACTGCGTGATCGAGCCGGGGCCGTGGATCACGACGAACCAGAAAGCGAAGGCGAGGCCGCAGACGACGGCGGTCGTGCCGAAGATGCGGCCCATGATGCCGCTGCGCTGGTCGTGCCCGGCGGCGCGTCGCACGAGGATCCACGCCTGGTCGAGGCGTTTGAGCAGCGCGAGGCTGCCGAACAGCAGCACGAAGAGCGCGACGAACGAGACGAGGATGCCGATGCCGATCGAGCCCGAGAGGTAGTCGATCTGCGAGCCGACCCACAGGCAAGCGAGCGGGATCGGGCCCCAGCAGAGCAGGCTGAGCACGATCATCGCGGCGACCATCAGGTTCGCGATCGAGCCGTCGACGCGCTGGCGCTTCTCGCTGCCGCGCTCGGGCAGCTTGCGAAAGCGCACGGGAGCGGTGCCTGGGCGCCGCCCGACGAACAGGCCGCCGTTATCGCTCGGATCGCTGCGCATCAGTCCCTATGTTCGCAGCTAAGCGCGGCGCTCCGGGGCAGCCGGGCGTGCCACCGTGCGGCGTCGTCGTCGAGCCCGCGCATGCCTCTCCTCAACCGGCGTACAGCGCGTCGAACAGCTCGGCGTATTTCTCGTTGACGACGTTGCGCTTGACCTTCAGCGTCGGCGTCAGCTCCCCGGTCGCCTGCGAGAGGTCGTGGTCGAGGATCGTGAACTTCTTGACCTGCTCGACCTGCGCGTATTTGGCGTTCGCGCGGTCGATCTCGGCCTGGATCAGCGCCTTGACCTGCTCGTGCGCGGCGAGCGTCGCGATGTCGCTCGGTAGGTCGTGCTCGCCGGCAAAGATCGGCATCTCTTCCTCGTCGAGCGTGATCAGCACGACGGGGTATGGCCGTTTGTCGCCATGCATCACGGCCTGTGAGATCCAGCGGCACTGCTTCAGGTCGTTCTCGATGTTTGCCGGCGTCAGGTTCTTGCCGCCGGCCGTGATGATGATGTCCTTCTTGCGCCCAGTGATCGACAGGTAGCCGTCGTCGTCGAGCGAGCCGAGGTCACCGGTGTGCAGCCAGCCGTCGTTGACGGCGCCGAAGCTCGCGTCGGCGTTGTTGTGGTAGCCGTTGAAGATGTTCGGCCCTTTGACGAGGATCTCGCCGTCGTCGGCGATCTTCACCTCGACGCCTGGCAGCGCGCGCCCGACGGTGCCGAAGCGGTGGTTCTCGACGGTCGAGACGGTCGCGGCCGTCGCGGTCTCGGTCATCCCGTAGCCCTCGAGCACGGGAACGCCGGCGGCCCAGAAGAACTCGAGGATCTCTTTGGCGATCGGCGCGGCGCCGCTCGTCGCGTGACGGACCCTGCCGCCGAAGATCGCGCGGACGTTTTTGAACAGTTTCTCCTCGGCTTCTTCGAACGGCGCCTGCAGCTCGGCGGGCACCGGTTCGCCGCGGTTCATCAGGTTGCGCACCTTGACGCCTAGCGCGATCGCTGCGTCGGCGCGCGCCTGCTCCTCGGGCCCTTGCGCCTCGATCGCGCCGTGCGCGAGCGTGTAGATCTTCTCGAACACGCGCGGGACGGAGGGGAGGTAGGTCGGTTTGACCTCCTGCAACTCGGGGACGATCTGCTTCGTGTCGCCGCCGAAGTACGCGAGCGTGCCGCCGAGGTCGAACACGGCGAGCTGGATCAGCAACGCGAAGGAGTGCGCGAGCGGGAGGTAGAGGTAGATGATCTCGTCGCCGCGGATCTCGCCGGCCTCGGCGATCATGTCGATGATCGCGCGGTAGTTGCCGTGCGTCAGCACGCAGCCCTTCGGCGGGCCGGTCGTGCCGGAGGTGTAGATGAACGTGAACGGGTCCTCGCCGCGGACGGCTTCGCGCCGGGCGTCGAGCTCGGCGGCGGAGCGTGAGCGTCCGCGCTCGCGGACTTGCTCGAGCGTGATCGGCTCGAGCGCACGGACGGCCTCGGACGGGCCTGAGGCGATGTGGCCGTCCTCGAGCGGGTCGATCACGACGATCGTGCGCAGGCCCGGGACCTGGTCGCGGATCGCAGCGATCTTCTCGAGCTGCTCAGCGTCCTCGCAGACGATCGCGCACGCATCTGAGTCGGAGAGCACCCAGAGGCACTCCTCGGGCGAGTTCGTCTGGTAGATCGGCACGACCGTCAAGCCAGCCGACGTCGCGGCCATGTCGGCGTAGGACCACTCGGGGCGCGTGTTCGCAAGGATGCAGATGCGCTCGCCTGCTTCGAGGCCGAGGTCGATCAGCCCGAGGCCGATCTCCTGGACGATCTCTGCGAGCTGCGAGTAGCTGACGTCGTGCCACTGCTCGTCGCGCTTGTAGCGGATCGCGGTGTTCTCACCGTACGCCGTCGCAGCGCAGGGGATCAGGTCTGCAATCGTCTGCGACCCCGTTGCCGACGCCGTCGCGGTGGCCTCCATCAGGACTCTCTCCTCGTGTCGATGAATCAAGGCTTTCCCAGCCGAACCCCCACGGCTGGCTGTACAGCCATGTTAGAGCGCGAGGGTGCAATTTGCGAGGGGCGCGGGGTGGCGGTGGACACGTGCCCGAGTTGGGGGGTGGGCGCGGCTCACGCCGCGGCGCACGGGGCCGCGGGGTCAGATCGGGTTGGGCACGTCGAGGAAGACGTGGCGGATGCCGAAGCGCTCGGCGAGGTGCTCGCCGAGCGCGTTTACGCCGAACGTCTCGGTCGCGTAGTGGCCGGCCGCGATGAAGTGCAGGTTCGCCTCGCGCGCGGCGGCCATCGCACGCTCGGCGGGCTCGCCGGTGAGCAGTGCGTCGGCGTCGGCGGCTGCTGCGTCGGCGAGGTAGTCAGAGCCTGCGCCTGAGACGATCGCGATCTTGCGGATGCGTGCGGGGCCGGCGTCGAAGACGAGCGGGTCGCGGGCGGTCAGCTCGCGCACGCGCGTAAAGAGGTCCGTGGCGAGGATGCCCTGGTCTGCGGCGAGGGCGTCTTGCTCCGCGGTAGGGGTGCCTTCGCCTGTGGTCGCGGCGTCGGCGTCGGCGTCGGCGTCGGCGAGCGTTGCGAGGAAGCCGATCGGCTCGCCGTGGTGGAGCGCGAAGGGCTCGAGCTTCGTCGCGCCGAGGGCGCGCGCGATGAGCGCGTTGTTGCCGTACTGCGGGTGCGCATCGAGCGGGAGGTGGTAGGCGGCGAGGCCGATGTTCGCGTCGAACAAGAGCTTCAGGCGGCGCTTCATCGTCGCGTCGATCGGGCCGGGGCCGGAGCCCCAGAAGAGGCCGTGATGGACGAGCAGCAGTTGCGCTTGCGCGGCTACGGCCTTCTCGAACAGCTCGACGTTCGCCGAGACGCCGGTGGCGACGGTCGTGACTTCGTTCGCACCGGGTACTTGTAGGCCGTTTGGGCCGTAGTCATCGAAGCGCTGCGGCTCGAGGATGCGGTCGAGCTCGGCGATGATCTCGGCTGCTGCAACGGCGGGCACGGGGCGAACATAAGCGATATGGGATACTGCTGGGGCGTCGGGGCGTGGCGCAGCCTGGTAGCGCGCGCCGTTCGGGTCGGCGAGGTCCCCGGTTCGAATCCGGGCGCCCCGATATTTTTTCTGCGAAGGCACGCGAACAGAGGCGAAGATTCGCGAAAACGCTGAGCCGCGCCGGTCGGCTTTTAGCTGGTTCGTGGGACTCGGGACCGCGCGCGGACTGCAGCAGGCCCTTCGCGGTCCTTTTGCGGTCCCCTCCGACCGGGGACTGCTACCGGATTGGATGGCGTAGCTCAGCACCGGACCGCAAAGCAGCTTCGGACTGGATTGCGGTCGTCTTGCGGTCGTTGCCGCGCGCAAGGCTGCTGCGCTACGCGAACATAAATTTGTATACGGTGGGTCGGTGGTGAATTATTGGAACTCAGACGGCTCTCGCCTGTAAAGTCGTGACGTGCCTCGGAATGTGGACAACGCTCGTGACGTCCCTCTCGCTCCGAGCGTGAGCGAGAGCATCACGATTCTCCATCTGAGCGACCTGCATCTCGGTGCCGGGGAACTGCGCGAGGAGGACGCAAAGACGACGATCCCGAAGGCGGATCGACGGAAGTTCGTGGAGCGGCTGGGCGAGTACCTACGCGCCCTGTCTCAACCTCCCCATCTGGTCTGTGTGACCGGCGACATCACTAATCGCGGCGATCGAGATGGATTCGCCGACTTCCTCACATGGGTGGAGCCTCTGATCGACGGTGGCTTCCTCCCCCAGCAGGAGCGGTTCCTGATAACTGCGGGCAACCACGACGTCAAGCGTATGGCTAAGGATGAGCAGGATCGATTCGCCGACTTCTACAGGCTGGCTCGAGCGTTCCCGCACGCGTATGTGCCGGGGCATGACCCAGTGCTACCAACAGTTCCCCAATTCGATCGTACGTGTGCGGTCAGTGGTGGCATCACTACAAGACAGGCATTCGGCAAGGTTGACGTGCTGAGCAGCGCCCCGTATCTGTATGACCGCGATGCACGCCTGTTCGTATTCGCCTTCAATTCCTCGCTCGCTTGCGGGGTGTACCCGAGTGAGAGCACAGCGATCCTCAATGAAATCGACCGGGCGCTTGAGTTGGCGGATGCCGGCTCACCGCTCAAACGTAAGCTCGAGGAGTTGCGCGCACGAGCAGCCAACGACCTACTTGTGGACGCAGGGCTCGTCGGTGACGAGCAGCTCCAATACTTCGAGCGTCTCATGAGGACGGTGCGGAGCGCCTTGGGGAAGGACTGGCGGCAGGTAACTAAGGTCGCGCTGCTACATCATCACGTGAACCCAATCTGGCGTCAGCAACTGGAGCTGAAGCCGTTCGAGATGATCATCGATGCGGCACAGGTTAAGGAGACACTGACGGAGTTTGGTTTTGATGTCGTGTTGCACGGCCACAAGCACCAGAACGGTGTGTCCGTCGACACCACCGTCGTGCCCGCTAGCGATGGACGAAGTCACGACCCGATCGGAATAGTCTCTGGCGGAACCGTGTGTGGCTACCCGGCGCTGAACGACCACCAGACATTCAAGATCCTGATGCTCAACCGTGCCGGACTGCGTGAGAGCGCCGCGATCGAGGAGTACCCGCTCAGCAAAACGGGGGACCCCGAGGAGGCTATGCGCGTGGAGCGGCGGCTGTACCGACTGCCGCTCGCCGAGCGGGCCGCAGACCTGCACGACGATACGTCGCTCAAGGCCTTGCTCGACGAGAAGCTCCTCGACAAAGCGATCACTGATATGCCCTCGCTGGCCGTAAGGATGGATGGAGGGCAGACTTTCCTTTTAGGAGACAGCGATCTCGTGACCGAGCACGGGCGCTATCGCTTCGCGTCGATGGTCGAGTCGAGCGGTACGAAGACCTTTATCGAGATCATCCTCGCAACGGCGCGGCTCGACTTTCGCCAGCGCGCGCGCATCCATTGGATGCTCGTGGACGTCAAGGAACTTGGAGCTGCCACAAGCACGAAACCGAACATTCGACTGGTGATTGGCAACCTCGCAAATACGCACTTCAGCCGCGAGCGAGAGGCTGACGAGATCAAAAAGAGCATCGATGAGCTGCGTGCCTGTTTTGCGCCAGCGCTCAGGTCCGAACTTTTGGACATCGAGGAATGCAAACTTTCGCAGACAGACATCGAGCAGCTCGATCGGGAAATACCGGCGGCGAGCCGACAAAACTGATGCAGGACGCAGGGTTGACGAGGGCGGCCGCAAATGGACTTCTCGCCCGCGGGATAGAGAGCCTCGTTGCGACGCTTGAAGCGAATGGACTTGGCGACGCATACTCTGTTGAAGGCCGTGTGAAGTCGGACGCGGCGATCGCCGAAAAGCTCGTGCGGCGCCCGGGTCAGCCGATCAATGACCTCATAGGCCTACGCGTCATTGTCGATCACGTGGATCTGCTCGCCCGAGCGGTGGATGCAGTGGCGCTCTGGGCCGACCAGCTTGGCCTGAGGTCGATCGGCGATGAGGATCGGTTCGAGCAACCGGGTGCTGGTGGCTATCGCGCACTGCACTTCGACTTCGTGCCTATCGACAATGTCAGCGCGTCGCGGGAGGCGGGCTTCGAGGTGCAGGTCACGACGGCGTTGATGGCCGTGATCGCGCGTGTGTCCCACAATGTGCTCTACAGACGTGAGAGCCGCGACCTAGAGGCGGTCGCGCGTGAGCTGGCGGGGATCGCCGAGGACGCGCTGCGCCTCGATGAGCGCATCGCGGAGATTCAAGCACGCGGCGAACACACTCAGCCGACCTGACGTTGGCTCCAGGCTTCGTCAACAAGCCACAAGAGATCAAAGCCTCGAACAGAGCCCCGACAGCCGTCACCCGATTCGCGAGCGTATCGGGCGAACGCCGTAGGTTGGTGGCTCGCGCTCATCGCGTGGGCCGCCCCCGGAGTATTCGGTCTTACGGCGTTGGTCGCCCTCGTGAGTCCGCCGGACTCCGAGACAGCGGAGGACGAGCCCGGCGGGTCCTGACTGCAGGCCGCCGTCGAGCGGCCTGTCTGACGCGCTGCACGTCAGCCGATCTTGTCTTTAGCCTTCTCGCGCGCGTTATGCACCGCAATACATAACCGACGCGAACCCGGGCGGTAGCGCGAACCCTAGGCGCTGACCTTCTCTGCAAATCGCTCGCGGGCTGCCTGACGTGAGACGCCCAGTGCGATCCCAATCTCCCCCCACGACCGACCGTTGGCGCGTGCCAGCGCAACCAGCTCGCGAACGCGAGCCTCGCCGGCGCGAACGCTGTCGACGGCCTCTGCGAGCGTACGCAGGTCTGCCGTGTCGTCCATCGGGATGCCAGACGGGTCAAGCTCCTGAGCGAGCTTCGCTGCTCGCTGGATCTCCTCTTCGGTGTGCATGGCTTTGGCTCCGGTCATCGATGGGGTAGGTATTGGGGGCGGGCCCGCATGGCGTGGACGACTACAGGATCGTCGGTGCCGACGCCGAGGACACCGACCTCCAGCAACTCGCCGTCGCGCGCAGGCCCAACGCGCATCGTGAGGTCGTCATCGAGATGCCACTGTGCGATGGCGTTGCGGACGGCGTGGAACATGTCTTCGTCAGCGATGTTGTGCTTTCGAGCGGTCTGCGCGATGCGCACGGGACGACAAGATACCTTGTCAGGACGGCATTGTCAAGGAACCTTGTCAGCACTCTCCGGATCGGGATGGTGTCGAGACCGCAAACAGGCCGCAAAAGGCTCGAAATAGGCTCTAGAAAGCCAACCCGAACCGTTCGCCCCGATATTTTTTGCCTGCGAAGGCGGGCGAACAGGACGAAGATCCCCAAAATGCTGAAGCTGGCAGGAGAGATTCGCTTGTTTCTGGACTCGGAACCACACGCCGACCGCAGCGGCCGCGAAAGGGCCGTAGCGGACCGCAGTTCTGTCCAGGGTGGACCTCGGTTTCCTAGTTCGGGATTGCAGCGCCGTTCACAGGCGCTAACGCAGCGCGTCCTCCATAGCGCCGCTGCCGGTAGCCGTATGTGGCCAGCGACTCTTCCAAGGCACGCCGCCCGAAGTCCGGCCACAGCTCCTCGCGGAACACCAGCTCTGAGTAAGCCGCCTGCCACAGCAGGAAGTTCGACAACCGCTGCTCGCCGCTGGTACGTATCAAGAGGTCGGGGTCGTGCATTCCCGGGGTACCGAGCAGCGCCCGGAACTCGGCCTCCCCGCCGCCGCGAAACAGGCGTGCGGCCCGGAGGATCTCGTCTCGGGCGCCGTAGTCGAAAGCGACGAACACCTTCATCCGGGAGTTCTCGCGAGTGAGGTCTTCGGCGATCTCCATTTGGCGGGCCAGTTCGTGACCCCCGCGGTCGCGCCGGCCGATGAACCGGATGCGCACACCAACGTCATGCAGCCGCGGTGAATCTGCGGCGATCCGGCGGGCGAGCATCGCGAACAGCTCTTCTATCTCTTCTCGCGGTCGTGTCCAGTTCTCGGTGGAGAACGCGTACAGCGTGAGCTCCCGAATACCCAACTCGCATGAGTCGCTGATTCGTCCGATGACGGTGTTCGCCGCCGCCTCGTGCCCATCGCCGATCGACAGTCCGCGGGCCTGAGCCCAGCGGGCGCTCCCATCGCTAACGATCGCCACGTATCGCGGTAGTGCGGCTGCGGCCACGCTCTTCGTGGATCCCTCGGATCCGGGGTTTGACGCGTTCCGTGACACCGCATTGATCTTAAGTCTGCCGCGACCTCGAGCGCCGCGGAACTTTCTAAGCCTTGACTGATCGAGTCGCCGGCGGTCAACGATGATCACGCCTCCAGCCCGAGCGACGCTCTTCACTGGATGCGATGACAGCTGACTCGAGCAACAACGGGACCAGAGCGGATCTCAGTGCAATCGAGCGCTCGTAGCGTGGTGAGCCTCACCATCGCACAGGCCCAGCGAACGCGGATTGTGGTGGTCGCGCAGCAGTTGCTCTGCGACGCTCCCGCAGAGGCGCTGAGCGTCGGCGCGATCTGCGCTGCGGCGGGGATCTCGCGCAGCACATTCTACGCCGCCTTTGCCGATCGCAACGAGTTGTTGCTGACGGTATTCGATGACGTGACGGCGCGGGCGGGGCGGGCGATGGCGGCAGCACGTCAGGCCGAGTCCTCG
>Ga0208589_1000882_pt1 | contig 13194 bp, 9 predicted proteins | sample NGESurshal092012_2_FD_184486 | JGI IMG/M metagenome (GOLD analysis project Ga0208589, IMG submission 184486) | Arctic peat soil microbial communities from Barrow, Alaska - NGEE Surface sample F53-2 shallow-092012 (SPAdes) | ecosystem: Environmental > Terrestrial > Soil > Wetlands > Peat ... | reverse complement strand
AGTGACGTTTGACCTGGCCCCAAATGGGGCTATTCTTTGACCACAGGTGGCCCCCGATTCGGCGCCCGCACTGGCCCCCAATTCGATTCCCGTTTCCAGGGCGTCCATCTGAATGTCATCCGGTTGGAAAAGCATGTTGCACCGCTCAAGCCTGATGCAATCACAATTCAGTGCCTTTAACCTTCTCAACTTTGGCGTAAAAAAGCCGCACAGCATCGCTTCGCTCCCCCGGTTCCAGTCCGGCAACGTCGAGCAATCGGTTCCAGTTGTTTCGGAGGTCTTCAAGGCTTTGGAAACCGTCAAAGCCAACAGCCCCTTCCTTGCGGATGTAGACGAATCCCTCCGACTCGCTTACTGAAATCTCCGCAATCTCCGGGTCGGTGAAGGACTCGCCAAGCACAAACCCCACGATAGCCGCCATAAGCGGCGACATGCCGGGGAATCTTTTGGGATTCAATTTGCGGGTCAGTTCACTCATGGTCACTTCACCAGTTCCATCAACTTGGTGTAGCTGTCCACCACGTCATACCGCACCTGCTCCGACGTAATCTTTGCGAAAAACTTCCGGGCACATTTGATTTTGCAGTCTTCAATCTCGCGGAGGTCGAGCGAAGACATCGTTCCCTTGGTCTCGGCGATGAAGTAGATGTGCTTGACCTTCCCTTGCTCGAACGCAATTGCCCAATCGGGGTTGTAATTTCCGACCGGTGTGGGAATGAAGAACGTCTTAGGGAGCTTTGCGTAGACGACAACCTCCACCCCGGTATCCAGTTCGGTGACGAACTTCTTCTCGATGCTGGAATCGGTGAAGACGTAATCGTAGATGTGCCGGTCCACCTTCATAGCCTTTGCGAAATTGTCCTTCGGCTTCTCCTTTGTGAAGATATCCACGCTGTGACGGTCCTCAATCGGGTCGTATGCTAAATGCTCCACGATGACCGTGGCCTTCTGCTCGTTGATGATGCGAGCGGCCTTGAGGATGAAATCCTCCGGGTTCGTCTTGTACTGGTCGAACGTCAACTTCTGCACCCCCGTGAGCATGGCCGCGATGGTCCCTCGCATCAATTGGGTTTTCTCGGCAATCGTGCCGATGAGGTCGTACTTCACGGCGGAGTGAACCGATGCCTTGTGGTCGGTCGTTTCGGTTTCACTGATTGAAAATGCCTCGCCCTTTTTCAGCGTCTCAAGCGTGGCTTCGGCTAACTGAACGCCGCGTTGCACGGTGTATTGAAGGGGCGAAACATTCAATTCCTTATCTAACGCATTGACGCATTTCCCGACCAATTCGGCGGTATCGAAATGGACGGTGTAAGCTGCCTTCTGATTGATTCGGCCCCAAAGCTCCTGGAACTCCTTCTTATCGAAGTTCTTACTGAGGGGATTTATTCTCGCCTTGCGGTCGTCGCCTATCTCTGGCATCTGGGCGTCGCTGAACACGCTTTCAATCAACTGAAATACCTGGTCAGCGTGCGGCTTCAATTCGTCGGGTAGAGCCACGAGTTTGCCTTCCTTCTTGGCCTCGTGATACGCCGCCGCAATGCCGTTCTTGTCATCCGTGTAATCGTTCTTAACGAGATATCTGAAAATCTGGTTGGCCATATGTGGCGTCACTGGCACATCGCCCGCCTCGGTCTTGAGTACCTTGCCGGTGAAGTACGCCACGTCGGCCACGCGGGGACGTTCCGATAGCGACTCGCTGATGTCCTTCTGTAATCCCGAAACGAAATCCTTGTAGCTTTCGCTAGCCACGACCGTCAGCACGTTAACCTGATGGACCGTGGCCGGGTCGTCCATGCGTTCGCCTTTGAGAGGGCCTTCGGAGACGACGGCCAACCTCATGCCACGTCCGACTTCCTGGCGGCGGCTTACTGCGTTATCGCTGTGCTTGAGCGTGCCGATGACGAACACGTTCGGGTTGTCCCATCCCTCCCGCAATGCCGAGTGCGAGAAGATGAATCGCACCGGCTCTTCAAGCGATAGAAGCCGTTCCTTATCTTTCAGAATCAGGTCATACGCATCAACATCGTCGGTTTGCCCGGCGAACTCCCCCCTGGCCGCAACGCTTGGGTCAACCAGACGCTTGCTCTTCTTGTCGATGGAAAAGTATCCGTTGTGCGTCTTGGTAACATCGATACCCTTCAAGTATTTTGCATAGGCTGTAGTGCTGAAGAGTGTCAGGGATTCGTCGCGGAGCTTGGCGTATTCTTCCTCAAACATCTTGGCGTACTCGCCAGATTGCTCCCCCGTGTCGTTGTACTGGCGGTACTTGGCGACTTCGTCGATGAAAAAGAGCGTCAGGGTTTTGATGCCCAGGTCGAAAAGTGATTGCTCCTTTTCGAGGTGAGCTTTGATGGACTCGCGAATCTGGATTCGCCGGATGGTCATTTCGCTCACGTCACCGCTGGCCTCTCCTGCGTAAAGCTGGTGGCCATTGGTAAAACTCACCATGTCGGCCACCGCGTCGATGTCGGCGATGACAAAGCCCTTGTACTGATTTAATCCGCCCGACACGTCCATCAAGTTGTCGTTTTTGCCAAGCCTGCGAATCTCTCTCTTGATTCCCGTCTTGGTCTGAACCTCAATCTCTAATCGTGCGATGGGCGGCTTCGTCGTGGAAACTTCAATCGACTCCAGATACAGGTATGCGTTCGTTCCGGTGAAGCCGCGTGTGGAAATGCCTCGGACGGCAATTTTTTTTACGAGCTTCTGGTTATACGCATCGACGGCATCGAGTCGATGGACCTTGTTGTGCTGCGTCTTGTGCGTGGCAGAATAGCGGAGAATCAGGAGCGGGCTGAACTCCTTGAGGGAGTTCAATGTCTTCTTGCCTTCCATCTTTTGCGGCTCGTCAAGAATGACAATGGGCCGGTTCTGCTTAATCACGTCGATGGGGCGGCGGGATTGGAAGTCGTCCAATTCCTCGTAGATGCGGCGAGCGTCTTTGCCGGTCGCGTTGAACGCCTGCACGTTGATAATCATCACGTTGATGCCCGCGTCCGACGAATAACTCTCCAGATTGTGCAACTGCTTCGAATCGTAGATGAAGAACCGTACTCGCTTGCCGTACTCCTCAAGGAAGTGGTCCGCCGTGATTTCAAAGGACTTGTTCACCCCTTCTCGGATGGCGATGCTCGGCACGACGACGATGAATTTCGTCCAGCCGTATCGCTTGTTCATTTCGAACATCGTCTTGATGTAGCAGTAGGTCTTGCCAGTTCCCGTCTCCATTTCAACGTCGAGGTTCACGTCGCAAATCTGGCTGGTCACAAGCGATTGCGATTGGGGCAAGTTCTGGTGCCGCTGTGCCGCTTGGATGTTCTCCAGTACGGCTTTTGACGATAGGGCAATATCAGCATTGCGAAAACCGTCCAGTTCAAATCGTTGCTGGTCACCTTTAGCAACTCTGCCTGGGTCGATGCGATAATTCAATCCGGTGGAGAATGGCTGGCCGGTGAAGCAGTTTATGACGGCTTCGACGGCGGCGGTTTGGTAAGCCTGCCTTTTGAATTTCAACTTCATCCGGCGGCTCCCTAGATGCTTTTCACTTCCGTGGCGGGGGAAAGTAGTTTGAAAATCTGCTCGACGTTTATCTTGGTCGCGTCGCTGCCATATGCGGCATCGCGGAACACCGCTCGCAGGGGCTTCTTCTTGGCCAATTCCTTGATAAATGCCTCGTCAATCCCTGAATCGAAACAAGCTGCAACAGCATTGGTGTCAACGAAGTGGACCGTCTTGCCGTTGATTATCTCAGGCTTGATGGAGAGCGTGAGGTCAACGCCCCAATCAAGCAATATCTGAATCAACAGGTCTTCGTCGGTGCGGTCGCCCTTTACATTATCAACAAGGCCGTCAAGTGTTGCCTGATTCACGGCGTCAGGCTCGTAGTACACGTCCTTCATATTTGACGTGTCCACCTTCAGAACCCGGAATCCGATGTCAAGTTTTTCTCCATTCAATCCGGCTTGTTCCTTAAGGAGTTTCCCGCAACGGCGAACACGTTCCTTCGTGATGTCAGCAATCGTTTTGAACCCCGCTTTGAATGCCTCACTGCCTTCGTCACATTTCTCCGGTAACTGGACAAGCAGAAAGCGGCGGCGTCCTCCATCGTCCGCGTTCAATGCCATAATGGCTTGTGCCGTCGAGCCTGATCCAGCAAAGAAGTCCAATGCGATTGCATCTGGCGACGAGCATTGAAGCAGATGCTTGATGAGGGAAGATGGCTTAGGGAAGGGAAATACCTTTCCGTTTCCGAATAATTCCTCGATTTCGGCCGTTCCAGCCTGTGTATATGGGCCTTCCATGACGGTGAACGGTCCATCCAACATCGAATAAAGTTTCGAACCCCGCACCTTGCCGTCTTCGTCCTTGAGATACTGCTTATAGTCCACTGTCCAACCGTCATCGTTCTTGGTGATGACTAGCTCGTCGTCCGCCAACGCCTTGATGGCTCGGCTCTCTTGCCATTGCCATTGTTTCGCGGGCCAGATTGTTTCTCCTTTATAAGGGATGGGATATCGGAGGTTCTCACGGTCGTCCATGCTATTGGTCGCTAGAGGCTGTTTCCTGAAAGGTCCCCGAACAGCGAATTTATCATCCTTGTATTTGTAGTATTTCAGTGTTTCATTGTTTGGCGGTAACTCGATTACACCGACCGCGATTTTGTTCTTCGCATACATCAGCACATACTCATGAAGGACCACGGCATGTTTTGATTTGGCACCTCCGCCATAAGCCTTCTTCCAGATAAGCTGTGCGACGAAGTTTTGTTCGCCGAATACTTCGTCACAAAGCTTCTTTAAGTCTGCCGCTTCATTGTCGTCGATGGAAATGAAAATGACTCCGTCTTCGGCCAGCAGATTCCGAGCGAGCCGTAACCTGGGGTACAACATCGACAGCCAATCCGAATGGAATCGACCGTTTGAATCGGTGTTTGCTACAAGCCTCGTCCCACTGTCCTCCTGTTGGTTGGAACGGACCAAGTAGTTGTCCGCGGACTCTGTGAAATCGTCATTGTAAACAAAATCGTTTCCCGTGTTGTAAGGCGGGTCGATGTAAATCATGTTGACCCGATTCAGGTATGTCTCTTGTAGGAGCTTCAAAGCATCTAGGTTGTCACCTTCGATGACAATGTTTTTAGTGCTATCGAAGTTTACGCTCTCGTCTCGCTGGGGCCGTAAAGTCTTAGCAATTGGAGCGTTTGCAGTGAGCAGAGCTTCTCGCTTTCCTGGCCAGTCAAGGTGATATCGTTCACGCTGGCCATCCACTATTTGGTTGGAAAGGTGTTGGCGGAGTTCGTCGAAATCAATGCTTCGGATGACCCTCCCCTTATCGTCTTGTGCTTCGACCACGCACTCTGGAAAAAATTCCGCAACTTTGGCGATGATGGCTTCAGTCGCGTTGGGAGTGTGCATCTTCAACTTGCTCATGGATATCCTCAGAAATTCCTTCCGCCAGTCAGTGCTTCGACTTCCGCCTTGACCGTCCGCAAATGGGCATTGAGTTCGACCTTTCGGTTGAACTGCTTCTCCCGTTTGAGCCGGGCTTCGAGCTTGGCAAGCTCGCGTTGTTTCACGGCCATCATGCGGTGCCTTTCGGCAAGGTTTTGGAGTGTCTCTCCAGGTTTGCCCGCAACGGGAATCAACTGCCGGAGAATCTGTTCGTAGAGGCTCGCGAGATTCAATGCTACCGGAAGCGGTGACCGCGTGGTGTCAGCCGAGTGCCATTCGGCTGAGAAATATTCGCCGACCACCCATTTAGATGAGTCAGCCTCACTCGGCCTTTTGTACGCTGTGACGGCCCTGACGCGGTTCCCTTTCCTGGCTGGGGCTGTGACCTCAAAGATGATGGGAAAGCCGATGGCGTTGTCGATGCAGTGGAGAATGTCTTCGGTAACGTCGGTGATGCCCGGCTTCAGTTCAAGTCCGAAGACTTGAATCTCCGCGACGCCCGGACCAGCGGGGAGGTTGGTCGTTTCAGGTGCCAGTTTGAAACGCCAAACTATATGAGCGATTTCAGCGGCGAAGAGGTCGCGGAGACGGCGGGTGACTTTGCCGAAGGCGAAGACTTTGCTCTTGGGAAGCACGCGACCGAATGCGGCCTTCTGCGGATAGTCGAAGAATCCAGGTTGAGCTTTGGGAGTCATTGCGGCTCCTGGATGACAAGGAAGGACAGAAGTTCAAAGTCATCCAGACCGGCGATGGTGTCCGTGAGGGCGGTGGTGGTCTTCCCCGTGAAGAGGCTGTCGATGTCTTTGTCTTCCTTGATATCGACGATGGAGCGAATCGCCTGGGCGAGCAGCCCAGAGTAAATGGCCATGTTCCGACCCTCGTCGGTGGCCTGATTGAAGGGACCATACGCGGCGGGGATTGGGTGCGGCTGATTTCGACAGGCCGCACGGGCAAGGTCGAGAAGCTGCTTGACCTCCGTGTGGTTGGCGATGACCTTGCCGTCCTTCCCCATGTAAAGCAGGTAGTACGGGTGCAAGCGGTTCTGCTGGTTGATGTTAACCGCGTGATTGCGATTGCGAAGGGTGAAGATAACGCCTGGAAGCAAACCATGAGCGGGGTCGGCAGGAACAACGGCGTGCATCCCACTTGGCAGACTGGAAAGGTCGCCGTTGGTTTTGACGTAATTGAGAAGGTCCATGCGAAAATCGTTGAGGCCAAGGTCGGTAATGGAGACACCGGTCTTGAGGTCTTCCATGTCGATGACTTCTTCCTGAAGTCGGCGGAGTTGCTCCTTGCGATAGGACACGTCATTAGCTTCGGCGGTGAGCGGATTGTCGTCGCCGGTGGCGGTCACGTCGGCGATAACCATGCGACTCTCAACCCGTTCCTTAAGGCGGATGTATTCGTCCAGCGTGATATCGGGCCAGTAATTCACAAGCTGGATGCTCGCGTTGGTAGAGCCGATGCGGTCGATGCGGCCAAATCGCTGGATGATGCGGACGGGATTCCAGTGGATGTCGTAATTGATGAGGTAGTCACAATCCTGAAGGTTCTGGCCCTCGGAAATGCAGTCGGTGGCGACGAGAACGTCAACCTCGCCCGGCTCGTTGGGAATGGTCAGGGCCTTTTCTTTGGAGCGTGGGGAGAAGAGCGTGAGCAAGGACTGGAAGTCGTATCCCTTTTTCAAGGTTGTGCGTGGCGTGCTGGTGCCGGTCACAATTCCACAATGGATTTTGTGGTCGCGGAGAAGCTGCGGTGCAAGGTGCTTGTAGAGGTACTCGGCGGTGTCCGCGAAGGCGGTGAAGAGAAGAATCTTCTTATTGCCCGGATTGATTGGCGATGAGAGCTTGCTGTTGACCTGGGTCTTGAGGTGCTGGAGTTTTGCGTCCTGGTCGGGCGTTATTTTGTGCATCTCCGCAAGCAACCCCGCAATCACTGCGAGGTCGGCCCGGAGTTTATGTTCCCACGATGGGAGGTCCATGTCGGATAGCCGCACCTGAACTTTGCCGCCGATACTCCCTTCGTCGGGATTGCTATCAGGGTCGGGATACTCGTCGTCATCTGGGTCGATGTTTTCAAACTTGGCCGTGACGTCGGTAAATCCGGGGTCGATGCCGTCCTTCTTGAACTGCTCGATTTTTTCGAGCGTGCGGGTGTGATTGTCGAGGAGCTTCTGAAGCGTGATGCGGAACGACTCAACGGAACTTTCAAGACGTTTGAGGAGGTTGATGGTCATCAGCCCTTGAAGGCTCTTTTGCCGGTCGGCCTGCCGCAATGTGCCTCTGCCTCCACTGACTTCGGTATCGTACATCTCGTACCTGGCTCGTCGGCTGGGCAGAACGTCGAGCAACGGGGCGTAGATGGCAAGCTGAAGTATCGACAACCGAGCGAAAATCTCGTTGAAGCCAATGACGTCTGACCGATGCGTTAACTGGCAATGCACCGATATGGGCTTGCGGCGTTCGGGAAAGCTGCCAATGTCGGCGGTGTCGTAAAATGTTTCGATGTGTTTTCGGGAGCGGGCGATAGTCACGCTATCGAGAAGTTCGAAGAAATCGAAATCCAGCGATTTAAGAATTGCCTCCGCCGTCCGTTCTTCCGGTGGTAGTTTCGACCATACATTGAACACGCCTTGGGCACGGCGGAAAATCTCCTCGATGTCTTTGCTCGTGCCCAGCTTCTCTCGAAGGTTTTCTGATTCGCCTTCGTAGGCAAGGGCGAGTTGATTTCGCAAATCGGCGAAACGGTTATTGACCGGCGTCGCCGACAGCATGAGCACCTTGGTCTTGACGCCCTGGCGGATGACGGAGTTCAAGAGGCGTTGATATCTGGTTTCGCGGTCCTTGAACGCATCGTTGTTTCGGAAGTTGTGGGATTCGTCGATGACGACCAAATCGTAATTGCCCCAATTAATGCGATTGAGCGGCGTGCCGAACGACTCGCCGCTAGTACGCAAAAGGTCTGTGTGGCAGAGCACGTCGTAATTGAAGCGGTCGCGTGCAAAAATGTTGGTGGTCAGATTGCGGTTGTAGTTGAGCCAATTATCGGCCAGCTTTTTGGGGCAGAGCACAAGGACTGAGCGGTTGCGAAGTTCGTAATACTTGATGACGGCCAGAGCCGAGAACGTCTTCCCCAGGCCGACGCTGTCGGCAAGGATGCAGCCGTTGTAGGTTTCCAGCTTGTTGATGATGCCGGTGGCCGCGTCGCGTTGAAAGTTGTAGAGCTTTTTCCAAACGAGACTGTCCTGATAGCCGGTCAAATCGTTGGGCAGTACGTCCTCAGAAATGTTTTCCAGAAACTCGCTGAAGATGTTGAACAGCATCAGGAAGTAAATGCGTTCCGGCGAGTTCTCCTGGTAAACGGTAGCAATGTGTTCGCATAAACTCTCGGTGACGTCCTCAATCTTCTCCGGGTCGTTCCAAACCTGGTCGAAAAGCGACAAATACGTCGCGGTGAACGACGGCTCGTCAATCCGATTGACGAAGTTGGATACGGCGTTGCCGCGTTGATAGCCGAGGTCAACGGCAGTGAATCCGTGAAGCGGCTGATAGACAGCCTGCTCCGACTCTCCCTGAAGGCAAATGAATTGCTGCATTGGGGCTTTGCTGCGATTTGAACGGAAGCTTGCCTTTCGCCGCATCCAGTCGGCACACTCTTTGGCTATGGCTTTTTGGGTGAGCTTGTTTTTGAGTTGAATCTCGAACTCGCTTCCGTAGAAGCCACGCTCCCGCTCGGCCTTGGGGATGTAGAATTCACGCCGAAGCTTGCGACCGGCATCGGTCACCTCGTCGGGGACGAAGGTTGGCGACGTGAAGATGAACTCGAACGAGCCGATGGTCTCTAGTTCGGCCCTCAAGGCTTCGAACGCATAAATGGAAAAACAGGACGCGGCAATTTTAAGCCTCATGCCGGGGCGGACAGACCGCTTGAGGCTGTCGCCCAGGAGTTGATTGATGTTGTCGATGAGTTCCATTGCCATCGCTCGCGTCCGCGTTCCCCGCCTGGTTTGGCGTCGTGTTCTGTGTCTATTTGACTAGCGTCGCGTACTCTGCCGCTGGCATTATCCCCCACGAAATGTGGTCGCTCCCGACGTCCGCGTCAGAACGAATTCGCTCGGAATTATCAAGTATCCGATAGCGAGGTGAACTGCCGTGGGGCGTCATGGATATTAACGTCTGGTAGCCATCCATGTAAGGGCAACGGCAGGCGTAAGTTGTGCGAGAAATCAGACTGCGAGCTTCCTGTTTTTTGAAATACATCGAGTTTGCCTTCGTCGCCCGTGAGGACCGACAACAACTATGGAACGCAATTCGTAAAATGACGACACCTCCTGGGTTGCGATTCGCAGAAGACACAAGGGCGGTTATCATGCCGATGTTCCGTCGCCGAATCGGCTGACGGCCAAAATCTGAATTGACGCGTGTGCGTCAAGACGCTGCTTCAGGATAAAACCGCCAAAGTTCCCCGATGAAAGCAGTGCCTTGAGCCGCGCCCCGCAAGGGGCGTCGGCCAAGGTACGTTTCATCTGCCCCTTGGCGGGGGCTTCCTGAGCGTGCTTTGGTTCGACGCTCTCTTTTTTTCGGGGCCGCCGCTCATGGGCCGTCGTCACAAAACCTTGGTAGCCGAGTCATCAGTGGCACCATCCCCGCTAAGTCTTAGCGAATGGGATGCGGTCGTGCGATTGCTGGAGTTCTCTCCCCAACAAGCCAGAATTGTGGCGTTGATTCTTCAGGGGTTGGAGGACAAACAGATTGCCGCTCATCTAGGATTGAGCAAACACACCGTCCGTACCCATCTCAATCGCATTTTCATCCGGCTTCAAATTACAGGACGAATGCGTCTGATTCTGCACATTTTTGCCGTTTGTCCAAGATGCTCAGAAGCTCATGGGGGATGTCGCCAAAAGTGATTACATCATAAATGGCGACTTGTTAGCGGGTCTTTCTGAAGCACAATAGCGAGACTGACATCGGGTTCCACTGGAGAACAAATTGAGAAAGGGAAGAGAATGCTGCGTCCATCATTTGTTACTGTAATTGCGGTTGCGTTGTCCCTGATGGGTGCGAGCCGAACACGGGCATCCCTTATTACAAACGGAGACTTTGAAACGGGCGACCTTACGGGCTGGAGCTTCTCAGGCAATGTAGGCGTAGGCAGTGTTACCGGTTTCCATGTGAACGCTGCGGGGGTTGGAACCTTTCCTACTGGTCAATACGCGGCGGATTTCGGCGGAGCCGACCTACCTGATACAGGCATCCTCTCACAAAACATAGTCACGGTGGCCGGAGTTCAATACACCTTGACTTTTGATTATGGTAAATTCGAGACTGGTTCGGCGACGCAAGCAATCGCTGTTTCGGCAACTAATCGTGGAGATAATGATTCGCTGCTTTTGCAGACTATCTCCGACTCAAGCGGAACTGCAGACCTTAGTACCGTGTTTTCTCCCTATTCCTTTTCCTTTGTCGCGACCGGCCTCCAAACGGACATACAGTTTTCCGACGTAAGTGCGGGAACAATGGAAACGGATGGCTTACTGGACAATGTCGCCGTGATAGCGGTTCCCGAACCTTCCTCACTGGTGCTTCTCGGAGCGAGCGGACTGTTTATGCTCCGGCGGCAGCGACGGAAGCTCGCACTTGTTTCAATCCAATAACGAACCACGGCCAGTTGCGTTATATGTAATGGAGTCGTGCGGCGATTCAGTTCGCGGCGTCTATTGCCGAGTAGCCCTAATTCAAATCGATATTCGCTCAATCTCATCGAGCGTAATTTCGTCGGTCGTTCGGTCATAGAGCTTGGTGGTCCTGGGTGATTCGTGGGCAGCTATGGCCTGGGCATTTTCGATGGTGCCGCCATTTTGTAGATAAGCGGTAATACCGGTAGCTCGAAACGTGTGACACCGGATGTCGCGGGGAAGGCCCAATCGCTTTGCACGTCGTTTGACCATCTGCAAGGCGTTCAGTCGGTGTAACCGGTTTTCGTTGAGCTTGCCCATCCTGCCGACTGCCGAGCGAAAGAGCGGAGCGTTCGGTTGGTTTTCGATGCCGGCGGCGGCAATGTAAGCGTCGAGGTACTCTTCGGCCTTGTGGTGGGCGGGCACCTCATGGTGCTTGCCGCCTTTCTCGTGAAGGCGGAACCAACTGCGTCGCCCGTTTCGGTAATAGTCGGCGACGTTCATGGCGACGACCGCGGATATGCGAGCAAAGCTGTAAATCATGACCGCGATGAGGGCACGGTCGCGAAGGCCGACAACATTGTTTCCGTCGATGCTGTCGAGCAACTGGCGAGCCTGCTCCTGGTCGAGGACGGGAGTCTTGCCCTTTTTCACGACGTATTTCGGACCGCGAACTGAACTTGCCGGGTTGAACGGAATCACTCCGCCGGTGACAAGATAATCGAACATCATCCGAATGGCTGCGAGCTTCCGCTTTGTTGTCGGCTTGCCGCATTCCGCACCGCCTTGGTCGCGGGGGTCTTGAATTACCTTAACATAGGCCGCGACCGTGACGGGGTCGATGTTGGCTAAGGACAGTCGCTTTCGGTCACACCATTCGAGAAATTGTCCAACGTCGCGGGCGTACGCCTCTCGCGTGTTGCGGTTTTCAATGCCTGCGGTGAAGAACTCGAAAAACCTTCGGCCTGCCTTTTCACCGGCGGCGGCGATGACCGCTGGCAGTCCGTCAACTCCGATGCGTGCAAGCTGCCTAGGGGCAACCATCTCAACTGTTGTTTTGGAACCGCTTTTGACCATCCGCTCCCCGCCTCGATATCGCATAGCATAACGTCCTTTATGCTATTCAATCAATATCCTTAAGGGAACGGGCCACGGTGCAATTGTGACGGGTCGATTTGCGATTCTTCATCTCCCAGATGCGTTCCCCAAAGGCCATAGCGTTCTCCCGGCCCTGACCCAAGCACTTGCGTAAACCTATCGTACAGACGTACCGAGTCGGCGAACTGCATTTCCAAATCGTATTTCCGTTTTGCCTCGTCAGTCATCTTACGCAAATTCTCGACGGCCTTATCGAAGGCCGCCTTATCGGCGATGGTGACGTTGCCGGATATCAGGCCATCTGGCGGAGACGAAATGGATGAAGTGTCCAAATCTCCAGTGGTAGCGTCGGCTTCATGGCCGCCCTCGACAACCGCTGCCCAAGCTGCCGAAATTTTCGGTTCGTTCATTACAAGTACGCCGTCGCGTACACTATTAATCAGGTATTCGCGGCGGGCATTCGCTTGGGAACGCCGCGAATAGAAATCGAGTTGTGCTTGGCAGCCGGGCAAGTCCTTACGCATCGCGGCAGCGGCACTTGGCGGAGCAAGTCGCTGTTGGAGGGTGGCTGAATCATGACTTACCCCGTTGCCGTCGTAATAAGTCAACTGAACATCGGGAAACTCCGCCAGGAATCGTTCGCAAAAGGTCGCTACGAGAGGAATGTCATGGTCGAGTTGTGCATTCTGTTCATCAACAAATTTCTGTGCCGCATCAAGAAAAAGCACATCGCCAATTGTCGTCTCACCTCCGATAACGTCTGTTTCCGCAGTTTGAAGTCGCGTCATGACAGTCAACGCCATAGCCGTCTGGGCGACGATGTCAGCGGTCGCGTCGGCGACGCCTCCCAAGGTGTTGTATTTTGAAACCTGATGGAAACGGGAATCGAATTGGGGGCCAGTGCGGGCGCCGAATCGGGGGCCACCTGTGGTCAAAGAATAGCCCCATTTGGGGCCAGGTCAAACGTCACTT